>Ga0272446_1005006_pt1 | contig 15038 bp, 12 predicted proteins | sample YNPCB0061_FD_194587 | JGI IMG/M metagenome (GOLD analysis project Ga0272446, IMG submission 194587) | Hot spring microbial mat communities from Yellowstone National Park, WY, United States - YNP-CB-006-1 | ecosystem: Environmental > Aquatic > Thermal springs > Hot (42-90C) > Sediment | place...
CATGTTTCCTGAAGTACAATATCAGCGCGTTTTTTCATTTCTTGTGCAATGATTTGATTATTCAATGAAGCACAATTTATAATAACATTTAAGTAAGCGCCTTTTGATGCAGTTTCAACTAAAGCTGCTGCAACGCCAACATCCGAAAGTGAGTTACGATTTCCTTTTTCAATAATAATTTTTAGAAGAGGTAAAAGTTCTTTTGCTGTTTGCATAACTTCATACGGGATTTCTGCAGCACCAATTGTTGCATTTTCAATTTCTTTATTTCTAATTTCTTTTTGTTCATCTGTATCTTTGGGAAGTTTAAATGCATTCATCACTTTATCAAATGCAAGATTATCTTTTTTGCCAAGTTCAATAAATTTCTTTTGATAGATTTCAAGTTTTTCTTTCAATGAAATCATTTCGCTTTCAACTTCCGCATATTTTTTTTTGCCAATGGTAAGATTGCAAACCATAGTAGCTAAACTTGATGATAACGCACCACATAAAGCTGCAACATTTCCACCGCCGGGTGTTGGTGAGTTTGATGAAAGTTCATCTAAATAATTTTGTAATGTTTTTGAAGTATCCATTTTCTACCTTTGATTAAATCATGTATTCAATTATTTTTTCTTCTGGGATGAAAGGATTAAGATAACTTAAACCTAAATTCTCAATTGCAATATCTACTAATTTTTTTTCATCAGTTTCTTTATTGTTTGAATAAAATTTTCCAGCTTGAATTAAAGCTTGCAAAGGAACTAAACCAACTATTTCACTTCCAATTACTTCAACACCAAGACGATTGGCTTCTTTTTTTACTTCTTCAAAAGCAACATGAATTGGAGTGATTTGATAATTTGTAAGATTCATAGAAACTTGAGTTATGTTATATTTTTCAAGTGTTACACCCATTCCTTTTACTTCCTTTAATCTGCCGGGAACTTTAAGAGGCTTGCCATCAATTTTAATTACATTTCCATTTTCATCTTTTTTTGAATAACCACTTTCACGTAAAACTTCAGCAATTTCTTTTGCAAATTTTACATCAGTTGATTTGATATTAACATTGTATGCAATCAAAAAAAATCTTGAGCCAGTAACAATTGCACCAAGTTTAGGATTAAAAATCGGTTCACCATAATCGGGTTTCCAATTTGGATCTTTTAATTTTTCTTCAAGTCCTTCATATTCACCTTTTCGAATATTGGGAAGACTTTTTCTTTCAGGAGTTCTTGCAGCGGCTTCATATAAATAAACAGGAACTTTTAATTCTTGTGAAATAATTTTTGCAAACTCTTCAGAAATTTTAACGCACTCTTCAGTTGTTACATTTGAAACGGGAACAAATGGGACGACATCAATTGCACCAATTCGTGGATGTTCACCTTTATGATTTCTCATGTCAATATTTGCGGCTGCTGCTCGGCAAGCATTTAATGCACCATTTAAAATTCCAGTCTCATTTCCAGCCATTGTAACGACAACACGATTATAATCTGCATCAGGTTCTAAACTTAACAGTTTAACATCCGGTGTTGAATCAATTGCATTTTTAATTGCATCAAAAGTTTGTTGATTTCTTCCTTCGCTAAAGTTTGGAACACATTCAATAATTTTCATTACAACTCCATATTTGAATAAACAATTTTTCCTTTTCTGATTGTAAATTTATTTAAGTTAATTCCAATATTATAAATCAATTCTGATAAATCTTTGATTGCAAAAATTGAAAAGTCAGCTTCTTTGCCAATTTCGATACTGCCAACTTTATAAGAAATTCCAAGTGCATATGCTGAGTTAATAGTTACAGCAGAAATAATTTCTTCACTTGTCATTTTCATTTTTAATGCAGCAAGTTGCATAATTAATTGAAGGTTAGGAATATGAGAAGATCCAGGATTGAAATCTGTTGCCAACGCAATGATAGCATTTTCATCAATTAATTTTCTTGCTGGAGCGTAATTATAATCAAGAAAAAAAGAAACACCCGGCAAAAGAACAGCTGCAGTATTACTCGTAGCAAGTTTTGGAATATCTTCATCTTTAATAACTTCCAAATGATCAACAGAGTTTGCTTTATGTTTTAATGCAACATCCAATCCGCCGATTGAATTAAACTGATCAGTGTGGAGTTTTAATTTATATCCAAGTTTTTTTGCTTTCGAAAAAATCAAATCAACTTCATCAGGAGAGAATGCACTCTTTTCGCAAAACGCATCGACACTTTCAGCTAATTTATTTTTTATGATGTAGGGAAGAAGCTCATTAATAATTAAATCGAGATAAGATTTATGATCATTCTTATATTCTGGTGGATAAGTATGAGCACCTAAGAAGGTTGGAATAATATTAATTGATGAATGAACTTTAAAATAATTAATTACTTGCAAGAGTTTTATTTCATCATAATAACTCAAACCATAGCCGCTTTTAATTTCTAAAGAAGTTACACCTTGAGAAATAAAATGGTTAATTCTTGGTTGCAATAATTTTACTAATTCATCAAAAGAAGAATTTCGAACGGCTTTCATTGTGGATGTTATTCCACCACCAGCTTTAGCAATTTCTTCATAAGTTGCACCGTTGAGTCGCATCAAGAATTCATTTGCACGTGAGCCAGCAAAAGCTGAATGAGTATGACATTCAACTAAACCTGGTAAAACTATACATCCATTTGCATCAATAATTTCATCAGCGGCAACATTTTTATTTGATGGAATGAGGTCTTTAATAATTCCATTTTCTATCAAAATTGAATGATCATTGATTGGAAAAATGTCTTTAAGTGATTTACCACGCTTAACATTTTTTCCTTTGCTATCAACAGTAATAATTTGATGAGCGTTTTTTATTAATGTAATCATCGATTGATTTTAATTCTCAAAATTCATTTTTGTTCATCGAAAAATAGAGAAAAGAAAAGCTTATAAGCTAATTTTTTTGGTTAGAGGGAATGATTTTCTTAATTTTGCATACTCAAAAATAAGGATCTTTGAAAAATGCCTTCCGGAAAAAAATACAAGATTCTGTTTGTAACTTCTGAAGTATATCCATTTATTAAAACTGGTGGACTTGCTGATGTTTCTTCTGCACTTCCACAAAAACTACAAGAATTAGGTCATAATGTTCGTTTAGTTGTTCCAAAATATGGTGCGATTGATGAAAGAAAATTCAAGATTCATGAAGTTGTGAGATTGAAAGATATTCCAATGAAGATTGGTGAGAAGGAAGTAATATTTTCTTTACGCTCTTCATTTTTAATTGGACCTAAAACAAGAGTACAGATTTATTATTTGGATAATCAAGAATATTTTGGCGGGCGTCATAGTCTTTATAGTGATCCATTGACAAATGAAGATTATCCTGATAATGATGAAAGATTTATTCTTCTTGCACGTTCAGTTTTTGAATTAATTCAAAGATTATTGTGGATTCCAGATGTAATTCATTTGAATGATTGGCAATGTGGAATGGTAGCTCCTTATTTGCGTGCAATGATGGATAAAAGTCCAAATCTCAAAAACATCAAAATATTATTTACAATTCATAATCTTGGATTTCAAGGAATATTCCCGAAATCAACATTTGAAAAAACAGGATTGCCAAAAGAATTCAATTCTGAAAAAGGAATTCTTCACAAAGGAAATGTTAATTTCTTGAAAGCAGGATTAGTTTATTCTGATATGATTAACACGGTTAGCGAAACTTATGCAAAAGAAATTTGCACGGTAAAAGAAATTGCTCAAGGGTTAGATGATGTTCTTTCTAAACGAAAGAAAAATGTTTTTGGAATTGTTAATGGAATTGATACTTCTGTTTGGAATCCTGAAACTGATACAAAAATTGCTCAAAAGTATTCGATTAAAAATTTAGACAAAAAGATTGAAAACAAAAAAGCATTAGCAGATAATTTCAATTTTGAATTCAAGAAAGATGTGCCTGTAATTTCAATGATTACAAGATTGATTGATAGCAAAGGAATGGATTTGATCGAAAAAGCATTTCCTGATTTGATGAAGTTGAATATTCAATTTGTATTGCTTGGAACCGGAGATAAAAAGTATAATAGATTTTTCATGAACATGGCTTCAAAATATCATGAGAAATTTTCCTGCTTCATTGGATTTGATGATGATCTTGCTCATTTAATTGAAGCTGGCAGCGATATATTTTTAATGCCATCGAAGTTTGAACCGTGTGGTTTGAATCAAATGTATAGTTTAGTTTATGGGACAGTTCCAATTGTTAGAAAAACCGGTGGACTTGCAGATACTGTGCAACCATTTAATCCAAAAACAAAAACTGGAAATGGTTTTGTATTTGAGAAATATAATGCTAAAGATATGTTGACAGAAATTAAGAACGCAATTAAGATTTATACTTCGTCACCAGATACATGGAGAATCATTCAACAAAATGGTATGCAATCAGATTTTTCTTGGTTGAAATCAACAAATAAGTATATCGAATTATATCAGAAGTTGACTGATTAGTATGTCAAATGTTGCGATATTTCTTGACCGCGACGGAACAATTAATTTTGATCCCGGTTATATTAAAAATCCAGATGATGTAAAAATTTTACCCGGAGTTTCTGAAGGAATTCGGAAACTTAAAGTTGAATTAGGTTTTAAGATAGTGGTCGTTTCAAATCAAGCTGGTGTTTCAAAAGGTTTGATGACGTTAGAAGATGTACATGCAGTGAATAATAGAATTCAAGAACTACTGAAAAAAGAGAATGCTGAGATTGATGCATTTTATTTTTGTCCTTTTCATCCTGATTATGATGATGAAGAAAAATCTAAATGCAGAAAACCATCTCCATTGATGTTATTAAAAGCAGCGGAAGAACTTGATATTGATTTAACTCGCTCTTTTATGGTTGGTGATAGAGCTGGTGATATAGAAGCTGGCTTGAATGCTGGAGTGAAATCAATATTATTACAATCTGAAATTGCTGAAGAAGAAATAAGGAATCTTGAATCTAAAAATTTATCTCCTTTGTTCATTGCAAAAAATTTTTTAGATGCTTGTGAATTTATAATTAAAGAGGTTGGAGGAATTAATTGAAAAAAAATTTTGTGTTGTTACTTTTACCATTAATTGCATTTCTTTTTGCTTGCAGCGATAGTCCTACTTCTGTAGGAGAAAATATAATTCCTGATGAAGATAAAATCTCATTTAATGAATTTGATACATTCAAAGAAGATACACCACAGCAATCATATTCTTATGTTGAAAATGTAAAATTAGGTTCATCGGATAGAATTATTCTTGGCAAAACTTCTTATGCAGAATCAACTATCTTACTACTTTTCAGACCAACATTAATTGATTCGTTATTAACTCGATTTAAGAATAACGAGCTGAAACTTTCAAACACTTGGGTTTCGATGAAACCAAATTATTTCCTTGGTGATAAGAAATTACCATTTGATTTTACAGTTCATCAAATAAAAAGTAACTGGGGAATTGTTGGTTTTGATCGAGATAGTCTAAAATCTTTGCAATATGATAACAACGATATTTCACTTGAACATAAAATTACAGATACCTTAATAACTTTTAAGTTGCCAATTGCTGTTGTTGAAACATGGTTGAAAGCAAGTTATGATAACACTATTCAAAAAAATTATGGAATCATAATTAAAGCAACACCAAACACACAAAGAATGGTTGGGTTCAAAGCTGTTTATTCGAGTGAACAAATTTCGGAATCTGTTGTTCTCAACTATGCAATTGAAAGAACACCAACTCCAGTTTATAAAGACACATTGAATGTTTCTCCATATTTAGATAATCATGTTGTTACAGGAAGTTTTCAAAAACAGGCAAATCATTTTTATTTGCAATCTTCTTATGCTTTAAGAGGAATATTATCTTTTGATTTTTCCAAGCTTCCTAAAAATATAATTGTCAATAAGGCAACGCTTGAATTAACAGCCGATCCAAAATTTACATTTGATGGTGAACCAAGCTCAGATTCTATTGATGTTCAAATTTTAGCAGATAGTGTTACAAAGAAATTAACTGGTGATAGTTTATATAATATTACACTTTCTAAACCTGCTAATTCAAATATTTATAGTGGTGATTTGTCATGGATGGTTCAAAAATGGTTGAAAGGAGATGTTAATCAAGGAGTAAAACTTTCGTTGACTGATGAATATTCAGCATCTTCATTAATTGCTTTTTACAACAGTAAAGAAACAGATAAATCACTTAGACCACGATTAAAAATAATTTATACAAAGAAATAAAAATGAAAAAAATAAAAATTTTATTATTGATAATAACATTTCAAACTTTGGCTTTTGCTGGCGGTGGTTCAGTATATTCAAGATATGGGCTTGGAGAATTTCGTTATGCATTTTCGGCACGAAGAATTGGAATGGGTGAATTAGGTTATTCAATTGCTGATAGAGAATTTTTGAGCAACAGCAATCCAGCATCTTGGAATCAACTTGGTTTAACAAGATTTGAAACTGGAATTTTTGTTAATGCTGGTGATCATAGTTCATCTACGAAAAGTGTTTTTAATTCTACAACATACTTCAATGGTTTGATGTTAGGTTTTCCAATCGATAGATCAAATGGAATTGCTTTTGTGAGTGGAATTACACCTTACACAAACGTTTCTTATGAAATTCTTTCTTCTGAACAAAATAATTTAGTTGAAGAACATAAAGTTACATACATCGGTGAAGGAGGTTTACAAAAATTATTTTTTGGAACTTCATACAGATTGCCATTTGATTTTTCTCTCGGTGCTTCATTTGATTATTACATTGGAGAAATAAATAACAACACATCAATTGTATTTAATGATACTTCAAAATTTCATGATGCAACTTTTAAAAGACAATTCAGTTATCATGGAATTGGATTTACTGCTGGATTAATCTCTTCTGATTTAAGTAAATTTTTTGGTGCTAGTGACTTTAAAGAATTTAGAATTGGTGTTTCTTTTTCTCCTCAAGTTAATTTGAGTGCCGATTCTGCAAGTACTTATGTTTCGATTATTGGTACATATGAAAACAGTACCGGATCAATAAAAAGTAAATTACCAATGAGACTTGGAATTGGTGCTTCATTTAAATTTACAGATAGATATTTATTTAGTTTTGATTATATGCAACAACCAATGAGTGAATTTGAGCTTGGTAACATCAAAAGCAATAATCTACAAGATATTTCAAAATTCAGTTTTGGTTTTGAATATCATCCTGATGCAAAGTTTAATGATTATTGGAGTTTGATTATGTTGCGAACAGGATTGAGTTATGAAAAAACTCCATACAAATTTAATGGTGAATCAATAAACCAATTCTCAATTTATGCTGGTTGTTCATTGCCATTAAGTTATGAAAATTCTTTGGACATTGCTTTTCAATATGGGAAAAGAGGAACAACAGATAAAAATTTATTGCAAGAAAATATTTATAGACTAACATTTTCTTTAAGTTTGGGTGAACTTTGGTTCATTCGTACTGAAAGATGATCTATCAAATAAAATAAATTGGATTTAGCATGAAAAATTATTTACAAAATGATGAAGAAGTTTTTAAGGTTGCAAATCTTGAACTTCAAAGACAAGAAACACATCTTGAATTAATTGCATCAGAAAATTTTGTTTCGATGGCTGTGCTACAAGCAGCTGGATCTGTTCTTACCAATAAATATGCAGAAGGATATCCGGGCAAAAGATACTATGGCGGTTGTGAATTTGTTGATATGGCAGAAGATATTGCACGTGATAGATTAAAAAAACTTTTTGGTGCTGAATATGTAAATGTTCAGCCACACAGTGGAAGCCAAGCTAATATGGCGGTTTATATGTCTTTGCTCAAACCCGGTGATACAATTCTTGGTTTAAGTTTGGATCATGGTGGTCATTTGACTCATGGATCTTTAGTTAATTTCTCGGGACAAATTTATCGTTCAGTTGGATACACCTTAAATAAAGAAACAAAACTCCTTGATTATAATTTAATTGAAGACATTGCAAAAAAAGAAAAACCAAAATTGATTGTCGCTGGTGCAAGTGCATATTCAAGAGATTGGGATTATGCTAAGTTTAGAGAAATTGCTGATAAAGTTGGTGCGTTATTAATGATGGATATGGCTCATCCTGCTGGATTAATTGCAAAAGGATTGTTGAATAATCCACTGCCTTACTGTGATGTAGTTACTTCAACAACACACAAAACATTACGCGGTCCACGTGGTGGAATTATTTTGATGGGAAAAGATCGTGAAAATCCTTTTGGAATAAAAACTATCAAAGGTGATAGATTAAAATTAATGAGTGAAATTATTGATGGAATGGTTATGCCGGGAATTCAAGGTGGACCATTGATGCATATTATAATGGCAAAAGCAGTTGCATTTGGTGAAGCTCTTACAGACACATTTTCAGAATATGCAAAACAAATAATTAAGAATGCTAAAACGCTTGCAAATGAATTAATGAATTATGGATATGATATTATTTCTGGTGGAACGGATAATCATTTAATGCTTGTTGACCTTACAAATAAAAATTTAAGCGGTAAAAAAGTTGAAGTTGCTCTCGGCTTAGCCGGAATCACTGTGAACAAAAACATGATTCCATTTGATACTAAAAGTCCTTTTGTTACAAGCGGAATTAGAATTGGTACTCCAGCAGTAACAACAAGAGGAATGAAAGAAAATGAGATGAAGCAAATTGCGAAATTTATTGATAGAGCAATTAATAATGTTGATAACGAACAAGAATTAGCATCAATTAAAAAAGAAGTTGCTGAACTTTGTTCTAAGTTTCCACTATACCCAGAATTACAAAAGTGAGTGAAGAAAAAAAACTTATAAATGATGAAACGGGAGAAGTCGAAATGACTTTTCTCGATCATCTTGAAGAATTACGATGGAGAATAATTTATTCTCTGATTGGAATTGTTGTTGGAACAATTGTATCATGGATTTTCATTGATTTCTTTATTGAACAAATTTTACTTTTACCGGCAAAACAAGCCGGATTAAAACTACAAAATTTAAAACCCTTCGGGCAGTTATTCATTTATTTCCAAGTCGCAATCATAATTGGATTGATATTAAGTTTTCCAAATGTTGTTTATCAATTATGGAAATTTATTGCTCCAGCATTAAAGCAAAAAGAAAAAAAATATATTAAATGGATTGTTATCTTCACAACATTCTGTTTTTTAAGTGGTGTTGTATTTGCATACTTTGTAATGCTTCCTTTAACATTGAAATTTGCAGCACAATTTGGATCGCCAACTATAGAAAATAATTTTTCTATTGATGAATACTTTTCAATTATTTTAAGTGTAATACTTGGTGCTGGATTAGTATTTGAATTACCGATGCTTTCATTTTTCCTTTCATCAATTGGTTTATTAACACCCAAACTAATGAGAAAATACAGACGGCATTCAATTGTTGCAATAATGATATTTGCTGCAATATTAACTCCCGGAACTGATCCAGTCTCACAATTGTTACTTGCTATACCTTTGGTAATATTATATGAAATAAGTATTTTGGTCTCGAAAATTTTTCAGAGAAAAAGTGCATAGCAAGAACCTTTCAGAAATTTCACAAATCATCAATGATGAATTAGAGCAATTTAATTCTCAATTCAAAAAATCAATTTGGTCTGATACCAAAATTGTTAATTTCATTATCCGGTATTTACTTAAGCAAAAAGGGAAAAAAATTCGTCCTTTGCTTGTAATTCTTTCTAGTAAAATTTGTGGTGATGTTTCGGATAGAACTTATCGAGGTGCAACATTAGTTGAATTACTTCATACAGCAACATTAGTTCATGATGATGTAGTTGATGAAGCTGAAACACGAAGAGGATTTCCATCAATTAATGCAGTATGGAAAAACAAAGCTGCAGTTTTAATAGGTGATTATCTTTTAGCTAAAGGATTGATGACTGCTGTAGATGGAAATGATTTTGATTTCTTGAGAGTAATTACAAACACAGTAAAAAGAATGTCGGAAGGAGAATTACTTCAATCCAGCAAAACAAGAAAACTGAATAATGACGAAGAAACTTATTATAGAATAATATCTGACAAAACCGCATCATTACTTTCAACTTGCTGCGAAGTTGGTGCGAGAGCTGTAACAGATGATGACATAAAAATTACGGCAATGAGAAATTTTGGGGAAAATTTAGGAATTGCATTTCAAATTCGTGATGACATTCTCGATTACATCGGTAAAAAATCAATTATCGGTAAACCACTCGGTGGCGATATTCGTGAAAAGAAATTAACTCTTCCTTTAATTTATGCTTTAAAGAATTCTTCAAAAGAAAAATCAAATGAAGTAATGAAGATTTTGAAAATGAAAGAAAGAAAAATGGATGTTGATAAGGTTATTGATTTCGTTATTCAAAATGGTGGAATTGAGTACTCAGAAAATGCTGCTAAAGAATATGGTGAAAAAGCAAAAAAAGAACTTTTAATTTTTCCTGATTCTGATATTAAATCTTCACTTTTGGAATTAGTTGATTTCATTATAGAAAGGACTAAATAAAATTTTAGAAAATTCTTTCTTTAATTTTTGATTTGTTGATTCATTTATTATTTTAGCGAAGGAAAAATTAAAAAAATATACAACGTGTCTTTTAATAAGTGACAGCAGCATCGTCACTGAATCAATTAATCAATTAAACATTATACTTTTATAGGTACTAAATGAAGAGAACCGTACTGGATTACGCTCTCAAGATTCGATTACCTTTAACATTATTTGTAATTGCACTTTCCTTCATGCTTACATTTTATATATCACGAGCTGAAAGAGATGGTGTAGGTTATTCGCCAGAGCAACCGATAAAATACTCACACAAATTACACGCCGGACAAATGAATATTGATTGTAAGTATTGTCATATTGGAACTGAAAAGGGAAGACATGCGATAGTTCCATCAGTCAATATTTGTATGAACTGTCACACACTTGCTCGCAAAGATCGTCCTGAAATAATTAAGTTAAAAAAATATTATGATGAAGGACAACCTATTCCTTGGAAGAGAATTCATAAAATTCCTGAATATGCTTATTTCAATCACAGTGTTCATGTTAATAAAGGTATTCAATGTGAAACTTGTCATGGCGATGTAAAACAAATGGAAGTTGTTTCTCAAGTAAAAGCATGGACAATGACAGCATGTTTAGATTGTCATCGTCAACCGGAAAAGTTTGTTCCTTATGTTAAAGACATTAAAAAAGGTCCAGAGAATTGCTGGGCTTGTCATAGGTAAAAGATATGGAAAAATTAAATCGTAAAAAGTTTTTTTCATTTATTACAAAAGGTGCAGTGGTGGCAGCTGTATCTTCATTTTTACCAACAAAATTTTTGAATTCAATAAATAAAGCTTCTGAAAAAAAAGTATCAATTAAAATTCATCCGGAAGCTGTAAAAAGAAATAAGGTTTGATAATGAGTTCTGATTCAAACAATAAGTTATGGAAAAGTCTTTCAGACTATGAAAATCATCCTGAAAGTATAAAAGCAAAACATGATGAATTCCGTGAAGGAGTTACAGAAGAATTTGATTCATCAAAACTTTCGGGCATGTCTCGAAGAAAATTTTTAGCTGTGCTTTCAGCATCGGCTGCATTAACTGCAACTGCTTGCACTGATTATCGAGACAAAGGGGAAATAATTCCTTACAATAAAAGACCCGAAGAAGTTTTACCGGGTATTGCAAATTATTATGCTTCAACTTGTACAGAATGTTCTCTTGCATGCGGAATCTTAATTAAGACTCGTGAAGGAAGACCAATTAAGATTGATGGAAATCCTGATCATCCAGTAAACAAAGGGAAAATTTGTACAAAAGGACAAGCAAGCATTCTTGGTTTATATGACCCTGAAAGATTAAAAGAACCAAAATTTGGAATTGATTCAATCAGTTGGCAAGATGCAGATGAGAAAATAATTGATGCATTAAATAGTGCAGTTAAAGATGGAAAAGAAATTTCTCTTTTTGTTGGTAAAATAGTTTCTCCAACTACAAAAAAAGTATTAGATGATTTTGTTAAAAAATATCCAACTGCGAAAGTAGTTTCCTTTTCTTTAATAAGTGATAGAAATAGAAGAGCTGCTTGGCAAGAATGTTATGGAATTAATGAAATTCCATCAATAAAATGGAATGAAGCAGAAATAATATTATCGTTAGATTCAGATTTTATTGGCAATGAAGGAAATTTCGTTGAAAATATGAGATTATTCACTGAGAAAAGAGAAGTTGTAAATAAACTTGATGTTAATCGTTTGTATGTAGCTGAAGGAAGATTGAGCGCAACCGGTATGATGGCTGATTATCGTTTTAGAGTTTCTCCAAATCGTCAGCTTGAATTTATTTATGGCATCATCAATGAATTATCTAACGCAAAAGTAATTTCAATTGATTCGGCAATAAAATCTTTGGTCGCAAATTATTCTTTAGATGAATTTGGTAATAGAGAAAAGATAAATCATTTATTAAAAGATCTTTCATCAAATAAAGGAAAGAGTATTATTCATGCAGGTGAACCATTACCAAAAGAAGTTCATATTGCTGTGAATTATTTGAATGAACTACTTGGAAACACTCAACTTTATGATTGGCAAAAATTGAGCTCGCAACAAGTTGAAGAATCTTCTTCTAAAGAAATTGAAGATCTTGTTGCTAAAATAAATAATAACAAAGTTGGTGTAGTAATCCATTTTGATGTAAATCCTGTTTATCATCTTCCAAAAGAATTTGGTTATAAAGAAGCACTCAAAAAAGTTGGAAATGTAATTTCATTAACAGAAGTTGAAAATGAAACTTCAGCAGTTGGAAAATTTACATTACCAATTAATCACATGTTGGAAAGTTGGGGAGATGCTTTTTCAATAAATAATGTTTATAGCACACAACAACCGGTGATATCTCCAATTTTTAAAACAAGACAAAAAGAAGCAATACTTCTAACATGGATCAATGGAAATGCTAATTCATACGATGAAAAAATTTATCATGAATATTTAATTAATAATTTCAATGAAATTATTTATAAGAAGAAAAATCCATTAGCGGATCAAAAAACATTTTGGTTTTCTGTATTGCATGATGGAGTTGTGGATTTAGAGGGCAATTCAGCTCCAGCTAAATTTAATGAAAAGTCATTATCAAACTTGAAAGAATCTAAAAAAACAAATGGCTTTACATTGCATTTAACTGAGAGTTATTTTGTTGGCGATGGAAAATTTGCCAATAATGGTTGGCTTCAAGAAACTCCACATCCTGTTACAAAAGTTACTTGGGATAACTATGCAGCAATAGCTCCTAAAACAGCTAAAGAATTAAATGTAGAAATGAATGATTTGATTGAAGTTAATTACAATGGAAAGAAAATTAATTTACCTGTTTTAATTCAACCTGGAATGAGTGAGAAGACGATTCATGCAGAACTTGGTTATGGAAGAACTCATGCTGGTGAAGTTGGTAACGATGTAGGATTTAATTTAATTCCATTGATGAATAAAGATTTTTCATTTGTTTTGGAAAATGTTTCTGTAAAGAAAGTTGATGGAAAGTATAAATTAATTTCAACACAAGAGCATCATTCACTTGATGATACTTCAATTAAGGATTTACATCGTGTAAGAAAAATTATTCAAGAAGGAACTGTAATTCAATATAAAAAGAATCCAAAGTTCTTGCATGAAGAAGAGCATGAAGTTGAATCAATCACAAGAGAACATCAATACACTGGCAATAAATGGGCAATGGCAATTGATTTGAATAAATGTACAAGTTGTTCGGCATGTGTTACTTCATGTAATGTTGAAAACAATGTTCCTGTTGTTGGAAAAGATCAAGTTGAAGTTGGAAGAGAAATGCAATGGATAAGAATCGATAGATATTATTCTGGAACTCCTGAAGAACCAATTACAAGTAATCAACCGATGTTATGCCAACATTGTGATAATGCACCATGCGAAAATGTTTGTCCTGTAAATGCAACTAATCATAGTCCTGATGGCTTAAATCAAATGGTTTACAATCGTTGTGTTGGAACTCGTTATTGTTCAAATAACTGTCCTTATAAAGTTCGTCGATTTAACTTTTTCAATTTCAGAGATCATTTTGAAGATGCATACTATGAAAATAACTTGACTGCAATGGTTCACAATCCTGAAGTTACAGTTCGTTCACGTGGAGTAATGGAAAAATGTACGTTTTGTGTTCAAAGAATAATGGAAGCTCGTTCTAATGCAATTAAAGAAGGAAAACCATTGAATGGAAATGATATAAAGACAGCTTGCCAAGTTGCATGTCCAACAAATGCGATTTCTTTTGGTGATGCAAATGATATTAACTCAGAAGTTGCAAAACTTAGAAAACATGATTTATCATATCATGTATTAGAAGAATTAAATGTTAAACCAAACGTAACATACATAGCAAAACTTCGGAATATTCATTCGGAGGATGTAATTTGAGTGCAGTAGATTTTTCACGTGAAGTTTCGGTAGTTGAAGGGAAACCAGCTTTAAGAGAATTAGATGATTTAATTGTCAAACCTCTTGAAACTAAACCTAATAAAAACTTTTTAATTGCAATTTCAATCACATTAAGTATGTTGGCTTTATTTGTTGGTGGACTCGGGCTAACATTCTATTATGGAATTGGAATGTGGGGAAATAATAATCCAGTAGGTTGGGCTTTTGATATTGTCAACTTTGTGTTTTGGGTTGGAATTGGTCATGCCGGAACTTTAATATCAGCAATTTTATTTTTGTTTAGACAAAAATGGAGAACAGGAATTGCACGATTTGCGGAAGGAATGACAATCTTTGCTGTTATGACTGCAGCATTATTCCCATTAATTCATATTGGTAGATTTTGGTTACCACTTTATTTAATGCCATATCCAAACCAACATTCACTTTGGGTAAATTTCACATCTCCATTACTTTGGGATGTTTTTGCTGTATCAACTTACTTTACAGTTTCTTTAATTTTCTGGTATGTCGGATTAATTCCAGATTTTGCA
>Ga0272446_1005007_pt1 | contig 15037 bp, 12 predicted proteins | sample YNPCB0061_FD_194587 | JGI IMG/M metagenome (GOLD analysis project Ga0272446, IMG submission 194587) | Hot spring microbial mat communities from Yellowstone National Park, WY, United States - YNP-CB-006-1 | ecosystem: Environmental > Aquatic > Thermal springs > Hot (42-90C) > Sediment | place...
GCGTTACCGCGTACCAGGATGCAGCCACCGCGCATGCCCTTGCGGCTGCCCCGATAGCCCGCGCCCGGCAGGTGCCCGGTGTCGCCGTGAACCTCGATGAGTCCACCGCGCATCTCGGCCCCGAGCCAATCGCTGGTATTGCCCGTCACCAGCAGGCGGCCGCCGCGCATCTCCGCGCCGGTGTGCATACCGGCGTTGCCGTCGATGTGCAGCATGCCCGATTGCATCCGCGCGCCAAGCCACTTGACCCGCGCGCAGTCGCCCTCGATGACCAGGTGGGCGTCGCTGGGATCGCCACCGAGGAGGTCGAAGAACTCGGCCAGCGGTTCTTGGCGGTTGCCGTGGTAGACGGTCAGCCGCTCGATCTCGGCCAGCGACAAGCCAGCCAGGGTGTCGGGGCGGATGGCTGGTGCCTCGATGGGCACCAGCGTATCGCTGCGGTAGCGCAGGCGCAGCACGGCGGCTCACTCGACCTTGCGGATGGACTTGATGACGATTGGCTCCAGGGGCACATCGTCCATGCCGCTTTTCTCGCCGGTCTTGACCGAGACAATCGCATCGACGACGTTCATCCCCTCGATCACCTCGCCGAAGACGCAGTAGCCCACCCCGTCGCGGGCCGACTTGCGGTCGAGCGATTGGTTGTCCACCACGTTGATGTAGAACTGGGCGGTGGCGCTGTCGGGGATAGCGGTGCGGGCCATCGCGATGGTGCCCCGCTTGTTGGACAGGCCGTTAGCCGATTCATTCTTGATCGGGGCGCGGGTCGGTTTCTCGCGCATCAGTTGATCGAACCCGCCGCCCTGGATCATGAACCCCTTGATGACCCGGTGGAAGATGGTGCCGTCGTAGTGCTTGTCCTCGACGTACTGCATGAAGTTTTTGACGGTAATCGGTGCCTTGTCCTCGAACAGTTGCACCTTGATGTCGCCCTTGGTCGTCTCGATGAGTACGACTGGCCCCTTGCCGCCCGAACCACCTTGATCTTGCATCGAGATACCTACCCCCAGGGCGATGACTAACCCCAAAACGATGATCGCAGTCACAACGGGTGCCTTCATGATGGACGGCCCTCTGCCGCAACGGATGACTCAACAACCTTCACTCCCACAGTATATGACCCGCCGCCGGTGCCGACGAGCCGGGCGACCGCGGGGGTGGTGGGTTAAGCTAGCTTATCGGGGCGGGGCGTGGTATAAGCATGCGCCCGTGGTTCAGGGAGGGGCGGGGCATGACCGAGGCGGGGTGTGATGGGAGCCGTCCAGCGAGTCGGAGTAACCTGTACGGGTTTGTGGCCTGGTTGCTGCTGGGCTTGCTCGGTGTGGATGCTTTGGTCTGGGCGACCCGCGAGTGTTGGCGGCAGCACTCGCCCGACGACTACCGCGAACGGCTGCATAGCTGTCGGCAGCGGCCACGCGACTTGATCTGTCTGGGTGGCTCGCCGGTGTCGGAGGGGATAGACCCGCTCTGGCTGGTCGGGGTGACTCTGCCCGATGGCAGTCGCTGCGTCAGCCCGTTCAACCTGGGCTTGCCCGGTGGCACGACCAGCGAGTTCTGGCACGCGCTGCGGCACGGGGCGAGCAGTCCGCCCAAGCTGATCGTCTACGGCATCACCGCCAGCGACCTCAACGACCGACGCCAGGAGCCGCACGGCGCGTATTCGCTGATGGACTGGGACGATCTGGCGAGCTGGGTCTGGGCGCGGCCGGAGTCGGCCGAGTATATCACGCGGCATTTCGTCGCCGCTCGCCTCGGCCAGGCGTGGCAGTTGTTCCGCTACCGCGACGGCATCCGCATGGCGCTGGCGGAGTGGGCCGAGCGGGCTTGCCCCGGCTGTTGCCCGGCCGCCGCTGAGCAATCGCGCCTCAACCGCGACTATGCTGCCCGCCTGCGCCGCGGCGATGGCTTTGCCCCCAACGCGGGCTTTCGGCACCGCCGCTACGATCAGTTCAAGGCCGCCGGCGGGGTCGTGACCAACTTCGGCTTCCTCGATGGCTACCGCCTCACCGGTGGGCACAGCGGCTATCTGCATCGCATCCTCGACTATGCCCAGCAGCACGATACTGCGGTGGTGCTGCTGGATATGCCCGTGACCGAAGACCTCGAGCGCCGCTATCCGCAAGCGTTCGAGCAGTACCGCAGCCTGCTTGCGGCGCTGGTGCAGCAGCGTGGCGTGACGCTGCTATGCGGCCACCGCGACGCGGTGGGCTTGGGCGATGCCCATTTCGCGGACTTGATCCATCTGAATCAAGACGGTGCGGATCGGCTCAGTGCCTGGCTACGCGACCAGCTCCAAGCTCTGGGCCAAAGGAGCCAGACGCGATGAACTTTGCCACCAAGGCGTTCATGATCTTTCTGCCCTGCGTGTTGCTGATCTATCACAGCCTGCCGACGCGGCGGTTGAAGTTCACGTTCCTGCTGTTGGCCAGTTGGGGGTTCTACGCCTCGTGGAACCCGTGGTATCTGTGGGTGATCCTGTTCACGACCACGGTAGACTACACCGCCGGGCGGCTGATCGCGGTGGCGCGGACGCCCGCCGGCAAGCGGGGCTGGCTGGTCGCTAGCCTGCTGGCCAACCTGGGCTTGCTGGCGTATTTCAAGTACACGCTCTTTGCCGTGCAAAACGGCATCTGGTTGGCCGAGATGCTGGGCTATTCCGCGACCGCCCCGGACTGGGCGCTACGCATCATCTTGCCGCTGGGCATCAGCTTCCACACCTTCCAGGGCATCAGCTACACGATTGATGTCTACCGGGGCAAGCTGCCGGCCGTGCGGTCCTACAGGGACTTCGCGTTGTTCGTGGCGTTCTTCCCGCAGCTCGTCGCCGGGCCGATCGTGCGGGCCAGCGAGTTTCTGCCGCAGTTGGTGCAGCCGCCGCGCGTCAGCGCCGCGCAGGTGCAGGCGGGGTTGCAGTTGTGTATCTACGGGCTGTTCAAGAAGGTGTTCATCGCCGATCGCTTGGGCCAAGACTTTGTCGATGTGGTCTTCGCCGACCCGGCGGGCTTCGCCCCGGCCACGCACGCGCTGGCGATGCTGGCGTACATGGCTCAGATCTATTGCGACTTCTCCGGCTACAGCGACTTGGCGGTCGGCTGTGCCAAGTTCTTCGGCTTCGAGATTCCCCGCAACTTCAACTTCCCCTACCTGGCCACCAGCATCACCGACTTCTGGCGGCGCTGGCATATCACGCTGTCGTCGTGGCTGCGCGACTATCTGTATATCTCGCTGGGCGGCAACCGCACCGGCACGCTGCGGACCTACGCCAACCTGGTCGTGACGATGACCGCCTGCGGCCTGTGGCACGGGGCCAGTTGGGGCTATGTCTTGTGGGGGGTGTACAACGGCTTGCTGCTGAGCGCGCATCGCGTCTGGGACCGCTTCGCCCAGGGGCGGGCGTGGGTCGAGGCGGTGCGGGCGCACCCGCTCTACCGCGGGCTGGCCTGGGCGGCGACGATGTGGCTGGTGGCCACCGGCTTGGTGTTGGTGCGCACGCAAGACCTGGCCACAGCGTGGGTCTTTGAGTCGGCCTTGCTGGGCCTGGGGCCAGCGACGCCCGGGGCAGCCGTCTGGCTGCCGGTCTGGGTCTGGGCGATGGTGGGGCTGGTGGCCGTCGAGCATGGGTTGGGGGGCACGCACCAGCCGGGCTGGGCGTTGCAAACTTGGCCCAGCGTGGTGCGGGCGGCGGTGTGCGGGGCGGCAGTCGTGTTGCTGGTGGTGCTTGGCCCGTGGGTCAGCAGACCCTTCATCTACTTCCAGTTCTGACCCTGACCGGCCCACGCCCTCGCCCACGCCCACGCCCACGCCCACGCTCACGGTCAACCGCCCGATCGCGCCAGGTGCCGATCAGCGGACCATACAAAAGGCCGACCGCAGGTCCATGCGCGGGGCATCGAGCCTGCGGCCGGGTAATGTCTCGGAGACGGGAAGTAGCTCGGCCGAGCGGGCGAGCGTTCGTCCGTGGCGATGCCGAGCGGGCGAGTGTTCGTCCGTGGCGATGCCGAGCGGGCGTCAGTAGTCGGCGCTGATCGGCTCACCGCCGTTGCGGGTGCCCAGGGCGCTCCAGGTCGCCGGGTTGATCGAGTTGTTGAAGAAGCGAACGCTGCCGTCGGCGGCGAGCATGTTCGCCCCGTTGGGGTGCTGGCTGCCGAAGGCCAGCTCGTGCATGCCGATTTGGGCTTCGGTCGCGCCGGTCTTGGGGGCCTTGTAGTTCAGCGGCACACCCGTCGAACCGCAGGTCTCCGACCAGTCCACCCCTTCCCAGCTATCCAGGTCGTCGCCGCCGATGGTCCAGTGGTCCACCCGACCGCCGTTGCCCGGTTCGCGGGCGAAGGTGTTGCTGACCTCCGGCTCAGTCTCACCGACAATGAGCGTGTTGGACAGACCATCGGTCACATCCGAAGTGCGGATGTAGCCGAAGCCGCCGTTGGCGATGCGGTTGAGGTTGCCGGTGGCACCGCGGGGCCGACAGATCATGATGCCGTCCAGTTCGGAGATGTGCTTCGCGCCGGGCACGACGGGGAACGGCGACCACCCCCACCAGACGCGGAAGTCGTTCTGAGCCAGCCCCGAGGCCACGCCCAGGTAGTTGCACGGCACGCGGTTGGCAAACCAGGGCGGGTTGTAGGTCGAGGCATCCGTGACCACCTGCGGAGCCAGCGTCGAGGGGCAGCGGTAGGTGCGAATCGGCGTGGCGCAGACGGCCAGGTTCCGCTCGACGGGCAACGTCGAGGTGATCGAGGGGTTAGGATAGAAGAAGGGGATGGCGAAGTCGTTGGCCCCGAAGCTCAACGCGCGGAAGAGGTTGTCTTGTTCGATAAACGGCAAGATGAAGGCGGTCCAGAATCCCCCTTCCTCCGCTTCGCCAGCCATCGGGAACGCCCCGTGAACATCGTGGAAATTGTGCAGGGCCAGGCCGATTTGCTTGAGGTTGTTCTGGCATTGGGTACGCGCGGCCGCCTCACGCACTTTCTGAACCGCTGGCAGTAACAGACCAATTAAGATAGCGATGATCGCAATCACAACCAACAACTCAATCAGCGTAAATGCACGACGCTTTTGCATGATCCATTCCTTTGTGTTGGGGGTTTAATCAGTCTCATCAACTGATGTTAAAGCTCAACGCCAACTGCTGTTAAAGCTCAACGCCATCGGCATCTAATCCAGTCGAGGCGCAACGCCATCGCGCACCGTAGTTCACTGGCTCGGAATCTCAAAAACCAGCGGGGTGATGCCATCGACCTTGGCGCGAATCGGCGAATTGCGGGGGTTGTCGTGATCGCAGTAGGGCATCGGCACACTCTCGACCGCGTCGTCGCGGCGGTCGAATTGCCCTAGCGATTGCCCTTGGGCTTGCATGCGGCTAAACGTGACGGCGTACTCGCCGCGCTCCAGACCATCCTGGCCCAGTCCACAGACGACTGTGAACCTCCCTTCACTGTCCGTAAACCCCAGGCCAAGACGGGTGGCCGGTGGGTTGGCCAGTTGCTGCACGGGCCAGAAATACACCCGCACTCCGGCGGCTGGCTGGCCACCGATTTTCACTTCCCCCTGGACTGGGTAGAGCCGGGGGGCACCGCAGCCCACCGTCGCCAGGCTCATGAGCAACAGAGCCGCGGTCGCTGTGATGCTCGGTCGTCTCTTCATCGGCCGTCCTCCTACTAGATACACCCGTCCCGAGCCACTTCGGCGAGGGAGCGGTGTAAGTTGAACACCGACTCCGTGTGTTGTATACTACTCCGTCGATTGTACAGAACACAAGGGAGAAACCGCGAAAAAGCAATGAAGATTTGATGAGGCGCACTCGCGGGTATACTAGCCGATGATCAGTACAACTTCTGCCCAGCCCGAGCAAATGCGTGCCATGTGTATAGTCCGTTCGGTGCGTCCGCTAGAGATAGGCTGATTGACTGCATCATCCGGGGAGAGCCGACCGAGCCAGAGCCTACCGAGCGAGAGCCGGGATTGGCTGGTGGATTCGCCGGACGAACTCCGCCTGGTCTGACGCGAACCGGATGCGATCGCGTGCGCAAACCACCTCGATATTGCCCCGTCGCCAGAATCCGGGTGGACAGCACACGATCAGCCGACCACTGCGGGCAGTCAGGCCGAGTTTGAGCAGGGGGAGCGGGCTTGGCGTGGTCGGGGCGAAGTACATGCCCACCAGGTCGGCTTGCTCCAGCCCGGCCAACTCCCACTCGACCTGCTCGCGGAACTGCGGGTCGTCGAGCGCTTGCCGCCAACTGACGTGCCAGTCGTCGCGGCGCGGGTTCAGCATAGTGACGGCTGTGCTGGTCAAGGCTTGCTTGATCGCGGCCTGCCACGGCGGGGCTTGGCCCATCGCGAGCGAGCCGGCCAGGAGCAGCATCGGCTCGCCTGGCGTCTGGACCATCGGTGCAGTGGACCTCGGCTGGTCGGTCGTGGCGGATGGGGCGGCGGGTCGTGGCGGATGGGGCGGCGGGTCGGTATAATAAACCTACTATCGCGGATCAACACGATAGGCCAGTCGCGCCTGATGGGGGGCGTGCAACTACCAGTGAGAGGGCCGACGATGGGAGTCTTGGAGAACCGATTCGAGGGGGACTTAATCACCACCTCGCTAGAGCAGGCGATTAACTGGGCGCGCGAGTCGAGCCTGTGGCCGATGACCTTCGGCTTGGCCTGTTGCGCTATCGAGATGATGGCAACCGGGGCATCGCGCTACGACATCGACCGCTTTGGGGCGGGGGCCTTCCGGGCTACCCCGCGTCAGGCGGATTTAATGATCGTCGCGGGCACCGTTAATTTTAAGATGGCCGACCGTGTACGTCGGCTTTATAACCAAATGCCCGACCCCAAGTTTGTCATCGCGATGGGGGCGTGTACTTGTGGTGGTGGCCCCTACTACAAGTATGGCTACAACGTGGTGAAGGGCGTGGATTTAATCGTGCCGGTGGATGTGTATGTGCCGGGGTGCCCGCCCCGGCCCGAGGCGTTGCTCGAAGGGCTAATGCGGGTGCAGGACAAGGTCCGGCGGATGCGGCAACTGACCAGGGGCCAGCCGCTGGAATTGCCCGTGCCAGCGCGGACGGGGCGCGTGCTGTTGCCCGAGGAATTGGCCACCCTGGAGAAGGCCAACGCCTTCGCGGCGGCCAACAAGGAGCGGGCCAAGCCCGCCAAGGTGTGAGGGGGAGGGGGCCGAGCCATGCGAGCCGACGAAATCGCCGCCATTGTGGACGAACTGGTGCCCGGGGCGGTGCGCCAGCGCGTGCTGGAGGCCATCGACCCCTACATCGTCATCGACCCGGCCCGCTTGCCCGAGGTCTGCCGGGCTTTGCGCGATGACGACCGGCTCCGCTTTGAGATGCTCAACTGCATCTCGGGCGTGGACTATCTGGAGCCGGACCCCAAGAAGGCCGCCAAGGCAGGCTTCGAGCCGCACCTGGAGGTCGTCTATCACTTCAGCAGCATCTCGCTGGGGCACCGCTTCGTCGTCAAGCTGATTTTGCCCCGGTGGAAAGACGATGTGCCCGGCCAGTTGCCCGAGGTGCCCTCGGTCGAGTCGATCTACCGCACCGCCGACTGGCACGAGCGCGAGGTCTACGATCTGTGCGGGGTGATGTTCACCGGCCGCAGCGGGCTGCGCCGCATCCTCACCGCCGAGGACTGGCAGGGCCACCCGCTGCGCAAGGACTACGAGTTCCCGCTGGAATACCACGGTATCCGCGGTCGCTGACCCAGCACTGGCCCAGCCGCGGCGGTGGCGGTCGCTGACCCAGCACCGGCCCAGCCGCGGCAGTGGCGGTCGCGTCGGCTCAGGCTGGGCGGGGGCCGAACCTGCCCGCTGTTGGCGGTTCTTTCTAGAATGATAGCGAATCCAGCCAACTACGAGGTCAGGTGCTATGCCGTTTGAGAAGGTACAAACCAACGTCGATTTTCCCGCGATGGAGCGGGCGACTCTGCAATTCTGGGATCGCATCGGGGCGTTTGAGTTGCTGCGGGCCAAGAACCGCGGCAAGCCCCGCTGGTCCTTTCTCGACGGCCCCATCACCGCCAACAATCCGATGGGCGTTCACCATGCCTGGGGCCGCACCTACAAGGACGCCTTCCAGCGCTACTTCGCCATGACCGGGCACGAACTGCGGTATCAAAACGGGTTCGATTGTCAGGGGTTGTGGGTCGAAGTGGAGGTGGAGAAGGAACTGAAACTCTCCAGCAAGCGCGACATCGAGAACCTCGTGCCCGGCGACCGCACCGCCAGCATCGCCCGCTTCGTCGAGTTGTGCAAGGCCCGCGTCGATAAGTACGCTCGCGTGCAGACGGAGCAGTCGATCCGGCTGGGCTACTGGATGGACTGGGACCGCACCGATGCCGACTGGGCCAAGTCGCCCGACGAGCGGCGGTCGTACTTTACCATGTCGCAGGTGAACAACTACACGATCTGGGGCTTCCTGAAGCGGTGCCACGAGCGGGGGCTGATCTATCGCGGCACGGACGTGATGCCCTGGTCAGGGCGGGGTGGGACGGCTTACAGCCAGATGGAGGTGGTCGAGGGCCGCAAGCTGACCGTGCATACCGCCCCGTTTGTGCGCTTCCCGCTGGTGGGGCGGGACCGGGAGTTTCTGCTGGTCTGGACCACCACGCCCTGGACGCTCACCTCCAACGTCGCCGCCGCCGTCAACCCGCAGTTGCTCTATGCCAAGGTTCGCTCCAAGCGCGATGGCTGCGCCTACTGGTTGGCCAAGGACAACCTGGAGTTTCAGCGCCTGGCCCGCGAGTTCAAGGAGGGCTTTGGCAAGCCGGAGTGGACCTGGCCCAAGCAGGTGCCCAAGCTCAAGACGCTGGCCCAGATGTTCAAGGAGCAGGGCGGCTACGAGGTCGAGGAGGTCGTGCCGGGGGCGGCGCTGGTGGGGCTGGAGTATGTCGGGCCGTTTGATGAGTTGCCCGCCCAGCAGCAGGCGGGCGGTTACCCGGCGGACCCGCATCTGGCCGACCGCAGCGGCGTGCGCTGTCACCGCGTCATCGACGGTGGCCGCGACCAGGAGGGCAACCCCAACGTCACCGCCGGCGAGGGCACCGGCATTGTCCACATCGCCCCGGGCTGCGGCGACATCGACCACGTCCTGGGCAAGCAGCACGGGCTAGTGGCCATCGCACCGCTGGACGAGGAGGCCCGCTTCACCGAGGCGTTCGGCCCGTTCGCCGGGCTGGAGGCGACCGCGCCGCAGACGGTGCAAGCCGTGCTGGAGTCGTTGCGTAGCAAGGGGCTGCTCTTTGCCGTGGAGGAATACCCGCACGTCTACCCCCACTGCTGGCGCACTGGCGTTGAGCTGGTGTTTCGGCCAGTCGAGGAGTGGTTCATCTCGATGAGTTGGCGTGAGGAGATCATGCGCGTCTGCGAGCAGGCAACCTGGCTGCCGGAGTCGATCAACGCCAAAGCCCGCGAGTTGGACTGGCTGCGCAACATGGGCGATTGGATGATCTCCAAGAAACGCTTCTGGGGGCTGGCCCTGCCGATCTGGGTCGATCCGCAGACGGGCGATTTCGAGGTGATCGGTTCCCGCGAGGAGTTGCGGCAACGGGCGGTCGAGGGCTGGGAGCAGTTCGAGGGGCACACGCCGCACCGCCCCTGGGTCGATGCGGTGAAGATTCGCAACCCCAAGACCGGCAACCTGATGCACCGCGTACCGGATGTTGGCAACCCCTGGCTGGACGCGGGCATTGTCCCCTTCAGCACGCTGGGCTATCACCGCGACCGCGCCGAGTGGGCCAAGTGGTTCCCGGCCGATCTGGTCACCGAGAGCTTCCCCGGCCAGTTCCGCAACTGGTTCTACTCGCTGTTGGCCATGTCCACCATGCTCGAAGGCCGCGCGCCGTTTCGCACGCTGCTGGGGCATGCCCTGGTACGCGACCAGGAGGGCCGCGAGATGCACAAGTCCGCCGGCAACTCGATCCCCTTCGAGGGGGCGGCCGACGAGGGCTATACCTACACCGACTCCAAGGGCGTGCGGCGGCAGTGCGCGCCGATGTCGGCGGATGTGATCCGCTGGCTGTACTGCCGGCACAACCCCGCCCACAACATCAACTTCGGCCCGGACCCGGCGGACGAAGTGCGGGCCAAGGTCGTGCTGAAGTTGTGGAATACCTACGCCTTCTTCTGCAACTACGCCCGGCTCGACCACTTCGACCCGCTGGCCCCGGCCGTGCCCCTGGCCCAACGCAGCGACCTGGACCGCTGGATCCTCTCCGACCTGCAATTGCTGGTGCAGAAAGCCCACGAGGCGTTCCGCAGCTATCAGATCATGGACTTCTGCCTGGCCGCGGAGCATTTCATTGATGATCGGCTCAGCAACTGGTATGTGCGTCGCAGTCGCCGCCGCTTCTGGAAGAACGAGCAAGGCCAGGACAAACTCGCCGCCTACCAGACCCTCTACAGCGTGCTGACGACGCTGTGCAAGCTACTCGCGCCGCTAGTGCCGTTCCTGACCGAGGCAATGTACCAGAACTTGCGCACCGAGGCGGATCCGCTGAGCGTGCATCTGTGCGATTATCCGCAGGCCGACCTGCAACTGGTGGACGCGGACCTGTCCGCCGACATGCAAGCGTTGCTGCGGCTGGTGTCGCTGGGGTCGGCGGTGCGCAACTCGGTCAAGATCAAGGTCCGCCAGCCGCTGGCGCAGATGCGCGTCAACACCAGCAACGAGCGCGACCGCCGGGCCGTCGAGCGCTTCGCCGACCAACTCGCCGAGGAACTGAACGTCAAGCGGGTAGTGCTGCACGACCCGGCCGAGTTCCCACTGCTGACGACGACGGCCCGCTTGAACCTCAAGACGGCCGGGCCGAAGTTTGGGCCGTTGCTCAAGGACGTGCAGGCGGCCCTGGCCAGCGTCGATGCCCACCGGCTGGCTGAGGCGTTCCAGGGCGGGGGCACCTACCCGCTGGCCCTGGCCAACGGGCAGACGGTGGAGTTGACCTCCGAGGAAGTGCTGGTCGAGCAGAAGCCGGGCGAGGGCTGGGCCGGGCTGCAAGACCACGGCACGCAGGTCGGCCTGGATATTCGCATCACCCCCGAGCTAGCCGCCGAGGGCATGGCCCGCGACGTGATCCGCCTGGTGCAGGAGTCGCGCAAGAACGCCGGCCTGGAGGTCGAGGATCGCATCACGCTATGCCTGACCACCGACTCGGAGAAGCTGGCCGCCGCCATCGCCGCCCACCGCGACACCATCGCCGCCGAGACGCTCACCGCCCACTGGGCCGACCAACCGCTCAACGGTGCCTCGCAGTACACCACGGAGGTCAAAGTCGATGGGCTGTCGCTGGCCATTGCCCTGGCCAAGGTGAGCTAAGACGGGGCACGGTCCACGTTCAACGAACGGTGAAAGTCGATGGGCTGTCGCTGGCCATTGCCCTGGCCAAGGTGAGCTAAGACGGGGCACGGTCCACGTTCAACGAATAGTCCCAGGGGCCACCGTTGAAGGCTCACCGTCCACTGTCAACGGGTCACGGTTCAGCGTCAACGGGTCACCGTCCACCGGCAACGGTCCACGGCCCACCGTCCACCGTCTCCGCTTAACGAACCATGCCCGGGCCGGAGGGTTAGGCTTTCTCCAACTCCTGCAACAAGAGTTGCTGGACGAGGTCGGGGGAGGCGGCCCCCTTGGTCTGCTTCATGACCGCGCCTTTGATCGCGTTGGCCGCCGCGGTCTTGCCCTTCTTGTAGTCGGCGACCGACTTCTGATTGTCGGCGATGGCTTGCCGGACAATTTTGAGCAGTTCCTCGGGGTCGAAGGCTTTGATGCCCAGCTTCTCGATGGCCTGGCGGGCGGTCAGTCCCTCGGCCTGCATCAAGTCGAAGACCTGCTCGGCCCCTTGCTTGGTCAGGCCGAGCTTTTTCTGTTCGACGATCAACTCGATGAGGCGCTGGGCGTCGATGGGGAAGGCGTCGGCGATGTCGTCCTCCTGGCCCTTGGCGGCGGCCAGGAGCTTGTTGGTGATCCAGTTGCAGGCGACCTTGGCGTCGCCGCAGCCAGCCGCGACCGTCTCGAAATAGGCGACGACGGCCCGGCCCTGGAACGCCAGCACGTTGGCGTCATAGGCGGTCAGGCCGTATTGGGTCTGGAGGCGCAGGCGAGCCTCGGAGGGTAGCTCGCCCATCTCGGCCCGCACGCGGGCAATCTCGGCGGGGGTGACCGTGACGGGCACGAGGTCCGGCTCGGGGAAGTAGCGGTAGTCGCTGGCCTCCTCCTTGCGCCGCTGTACGCGCGTCTCGCCGCGGACATCGTCCCAGCCGGCGGTCGCCTTGGGCACCTCGCCGAAGCGTTTGCGGGTGGCGGGGTCTTGGTACTCGGCATATTGCCGCTTCGCCTCGTAGGCGATGGCCCGGCCCACGGCCGTGATGCTATTGAGGTTCTTCACTTCCACCAGCGGGGTGGCAAAGACGCTGCCGTCGGGCTGCGGGATGTGGATGTTGACGTTGGCATCGCAGCGCAGGCTGCCCTCCTGCATCTCGCAGTCGGAGACTTTCAACTCGCGCAGCAACAGGCGTAGCTCTTTGAGGTAGTCCTCGGCCTGGCGCGGGCTGCTGATGTCGGGCTTGCTGACAATCTCCAGCAACGGCGTGCCGGTGCGGTTCAGATCGACGCGCGACGGGCCACCCGAACGCGACTCATCGTGCATCGACTTGCCCGCGTCCTCCTCCAAGTGCGCCCGGATAATGCCGATCCGCTTGGGCACATACTCTTTCTTGGGGTCCGCCGCCACGTTGATTTCCAGGTAGCCGTCGTAGCTCATCGGCAGGTCGTACTGGCTGATCTGGTAGTTCTTGGGTAGGTCGGGGTAGTAGTAGTTCTTGCGGTCCCACTTGGTGAACGGGGCGATGGTGCAGTTCAGGGCCAACGCCGCCCGCATGGCCAACTCGAAGGCCTTGCGGTTCATCACCGGCAATACCCCCGGCATGCCCAGGCACACCGGGCAGGTGGCCGAGTTGGGCGGCAGACCGAATTGGGTGCTGCACCCGCAAAAGAGCTTGGTCTTGGTCAGTAGTTGAACGTGGACTTCCAGCCCAACGACAATTTGGTACGGCTCGGCCATGTCTGCCCCAGTCTGCCCAATCCATCAAATGTGCAGCTTCGATGCAACGTCCATAGTATACCGGGCGATGCGGACAGAGGCAATCGGAGGCAATCGCACCGCCGGTCGGGTGTCGTGTTGGCGGTCGGGAGTCGCGTTGGCGGTCGGGAGTCGCGTTGGCGGTCGGGAGTCGCGTTGGCGGTCGGTTGTCGTGCAGCCCAAGATGGGGATTAGTTGACAAGGTAGGGGCAACTGACTAAGACTCAGGTAGATCAAGTAGCTGTTTGAGGCGCATCGCATTGTTCATACACCAGGAGCCTTCCACCGTGTACATTCAGCAGCCTGTTAGCTGCTCCATTCAGCAGCGCGTCGTTAGCCGCGGGGCGTTCACCCTCATCGAGTTACTGGTGGTAATCGCAATCATCGCTATCCTGATTGGCCTGTTGCTGCCAGCGGTTCAGAAGGTGCGTGAGGCGGCGGCCCGCACGCAGTGCCAGAACAACCTCAAGCAGGTGGGGCTGGCTTACCATGCGTATGCGGATGCCAACAGTAGCGAGTTTGCTCCGTCGCGGATCTCCGACCCGGCCAAGACCGTCGGCTGGGGCATCTTCTTGCTGCCGTATATCGAGCAAGGCCCGTTGTATCAGCGGTACAACTTCAACGCCCCGTTTTTCTTCAGCAACCCGGCATTTGGCATCGACAATCAGGCGGTGGCGAATACGGTGATTAAGCTGTATGTCTGCCCGGCGACGCCGGCTCGGACTGGCCCGTATACCTACACTTTCAACTTCCCGCCCTACCCATCGTTCACCTGGCAGGCGGCGGCGGCGGACTACACCCCGATTGCCAGCGTCAACACCGCTTTAGCAGCAGCCTACAGCCTGCCGACGACTTCGTTGACCGGCGCGCTGACCCCGGATCAGCGGACGCCGATTCTGGCGATCACCGATGGCACCTCCAACACGATCCTGCTGGCCGAGATTGCCGGGCGCAACAAGCTGTACCGCGCGGGGCGTGACACGGGCACGACCCTGTCGGGCTTCATCGGCGGGCAAGGCGGCTGGGCCGACGCCACCAGCAGCGGCTCGGCGTTGTACGGCAGCGATGCCAGTGGCAACACCTCGCCGGGGGCTTGCGGGATCAACTGCTCCAACGACTACGGCTTCTACTCGTTCCACTCCAACGGGGCCAACCTGCTGATGGCCGATGGGGCGGTGCGCTTCGCCACGACCAACATCGACATTCGTATCCTGGCGGCGCTAGTGACGCGGGCCAACGGTGAACCGAACACCAACTTCTGAGCCATCCGGTCGGGGGTGAGCCATCCGGTCGGGGGTGAGCCATCCGGTCGGGTGGAACTGAAACTGAATGGGAGTCTCTAGCGTGGAACAGCGGCTAACGCGGCTAGCGTGGTGGGTCGGCGCGATGGTGTTGGTCGCGCTGGCCGGGGTGGGCTGCTCGGATGGCAAGAAGAAGGTCTACCCGGTCAAGGGGCGGGTCGTCGATGCCGAGGGCAAGCCGGCGGTGGGGGCGGTGGTGATCCTGCGGGATGTATCGGTGGCCGACGAGGGACCGAACCGCCCCACGGGTCGGGTCGGCGAGGATGGCGAGTTCCGCCTGACCTATTACACCGAGGGCGACGGTGCCCCGGAGGGCGAATACGTCGTCACGTTGATCTGGCCCACGCCGCGCAAAAGCCCCTTTGAGCCGGAGGGCAACGACCGCTACGCGGGCAAGTTCGCCTCGCCGCAGTCGCCGCTGACCCGCTTCCGCGTCGAGCGGTCGCCCGCCAACGAAATCCCGCTGATTCAACTGCCCTGATGCACCGCGGCGATGGCCTGCCGCATCGCCGCCAGATCGACCGTATGCACGTCCACCGGCTCGCCAATCGCCCGCAACAGCGTCAGCGTTAGCCGTCCGCCGAGGTGTTGGCGGAACTCCTCCAGCCCCGTCAACAGTGGCTCGGCTTGGGCCAGGGCCGGGTGGGTCGTCG
>Ga0272446_1005008_pt1 | contig 15036 bp, 12 predicted proteins | sample YNPCB0061_FD_194587 | JGI IMG/M metagenome (GOLD analysis project Ga0272446, IMG submission 194587) | Hot spring microbial mat communities from Yellowstone National Park, WY, United States - YNP-CB-006-1 | ecosystem: Environmental > Aquatic > Thermal springs > Hot (42-90C) > Sediment | place...
GACTACGATCTCGAATCGGCCGGCGAAGACATCATCGACGATCCGCTCGTTTTCCTCGCCCAGCCGGATTCCCTTATCGTCAGCCGCGACTTCGCCTCCCGCAACGGGCTGCGCCTCAACAGCAGCATCGCCATGCGCACCATGGAAGGCCTCCGCGGGTTCACCGTGCGCGGCATCATGGGGTCCGAGGGTCTCGGCTCGGCCTTCGGCGGCAACCTGGCCATCATGGACATCTATGCGGCCCAGAAGGTTTTCGGACGGGGGCGGCGCTTCGACCGCATCGACGTCGCCGCCAAGGAAGGCATCCCGGTCGAACGTTGCCGTGAGGCGATCCAGCGTGCTTTGGGACCCGGCTTTCAGGTCGAGACCCCTTCTTCCCGCGGGCGGCAGTTCGAATCCCTGCTCAAGGTCTACACCATGGTGATGAACATTAACAGCCTGTTCGCGCTGTTCATCGGGATGTTCCTCATCTATAATTCTTTCTCCATCGCCGTGACCCAGCGCCGTGCGGAAATCGGCATCCTGCGCGCTCTGGGCGCGACCCGCGCCCGGATTCGCGGCCTCTTCCTCCTGGAAGGCGCCCTGGCGGGACTGTTCGGCTCGCTGGCCGGGTTTGCCGCCGGCCTGGCCTTGGCCCGCGTGCTGGCCGGCTACACCACCGGCGTCGCGCAGAGCGTGTACGGGGTTTCGGAAAGCGCCAGGGAGATCGCGATCGAGCCCGGACTCTTCGCCGCCGCGCTGGGCATGGGCGTCGCCACCAGCCTGGTCGCAGCCTGGATTCCGGCCCGCAGCGCGGCCCGCGTCGATCCCGTTCAGGCCCTCCAGAAAGGCAAGTACCAGGTGCTCTCGGCGGGCGAAAACCGGCTGCGCCGGCGGGTCGCGGCCGGATTGGCGCTGGTCTCCGCGGTCTGTCTGGCGGCGGCTCCCTACGGCGTTGTCTTCTATCTGGGCTACGCCCTGATGGTGGTCGCCGTGCTGCTGCTAACCCCCGCCCTGGCGCTCTGGCTGGCACGCGCCCTGCGGCCCCTGCTCAAGTGGCTGCGGCCCGTCGAGGGCGCTCTCGCCGCCGACAGTCTCCTGGAAGCCCCGCGCCGCACCTCCGGCACGGTGGCCGCCGTCATGCTCGCCCTCGCCCTGGTTGTCGGACTCGCCGGCCTGGCGCGGGGCAGCTATGCCGCCATCGAGGAGTGGCTGAACACCACCCTCAATCCCGACCTCTTCGTCTCCACCTCGAGCAACCTCGTCTCCCGCACCTTTCACTTCCCGGACTCGATGACTCCGGAGTTGCTGCGCATCCCCGGCATCGCCGAGGTCCAGCGTGTGCGCAGCGCCCGCATGGTGTTTCGCGGCGGCCCGGTGATGCTGGTCAGCCTCGAACTGGAGCGCCTGGCGCGGCGCACCCGGCAGCGCAAACCCGTCGCCGGCGACTTTGACGAGATGCACCGTATCGCCGCCGCCGGCAAGGGCGTCATCATCTCCGAGAGCCTCGCGCAGTTGCAGCGCTTCGGCCTCGGCGACCCCATCGACATCCCCACCCCCCGCGGCGCCCTGCGCCTGCCCGTAGCCGGCATCGTGCGCGACTACTCGGACCAGCAGGGCACTATCTTCCTGGACCGCTCGGTCTACCTGCGTTACTGGAACGATCCCAGCGTGGACATCTTCCGCGTGTATCTCCAGCCCGGCGCCGGCGCCGAAGCGGTCAAGCGCCGCATCCTCGAGCGCTTTCAGGGCGAACGCCGCCTCTTCGTGTTCCTGAACCGGGACGTCCGCCAGTACATCCTGCGCGTCACCGGCGACTGGTTCCGCATCGTCTACGTGCAGCTCGCCATCGCGGTCCTTATCGCCGTGCTGGGTATCGTGAATACCCTCACCGTCTCCATCACCGACCGCCGCCGCGAGCTTGGCATTCTGCGCGCCGTGGGCGGGCTGGCGCGCCAGATTCGCGGCGCCATCTGGATGGAGGCGCTGGCCGTGGCCTTCATCGGCGCTGCGCTCGGGGTCTCCCTTGGCGCGCTCAATCTGCACTACACCCTGGAAATGGCCCACCGCGATTTCTCCGGCATGCGCCTCGAGTATCGCTACCCTTTCGCCCTGGCCGTGACTCTGTTCCCAATCATGCTGGGCTCGGCGCTGGCGGCTGCGCTCGGCCCCGCCGAACAGGCTGTGCGGGGCTCCCTGGTCGAGGCATTGGAATATGAATAAGGCGTGGCTTGTGTTTCTGTTTGGAGCGGCTCTGGGGGCCCAGGACCCGCGCCAGATCGTGCGGGAATCCGAGCGCCGCACGCGCTCCGGTTCGGAGGTGTATGAGGGCAACTTGCAGGTGATCGACGCCCGCAGAAAGATCGCGGAAAAGCGCTGGCAGTACAAGCGCACCGGCTCGTTCGGCGAAAGCAAGTCGGTCCTGCGCTTCACCGCGCCGCCCGAAGTGAAAGGGGTCGCGCTGCTGGTGGTCAATCATCCGGACCGGGCCTCGGACCAGTGGATGTGGACTCCGGCCATCGGCCGCGACCGCCGCATCGCCTTGCAGGACCGCTCCACCCGCTTCTTCGGCACCGACTTCAGCTTCGAAGACCTCGAGGAGCGTGACGTGAATCAGTACGACTACACGCTGCTGGGTGAGGACACCATCGGAGGCGTGCGCGCCTGGCGCATCGAATCCCGCCCCCGCAAGCGCTCGCAGTATACCCGTTCCCTCGTCTGGATCCGCCAGGACAACTACGTCCCGGCGCGCGTTGAGAACTTCATCGGCGACCGCCTGGTCCGCCGTCTCGAGTACCGCCGGGTCGAGAATATCCAGGGCATCTGGACCGCGCGCGAGCTCGACATGGAGGATCTGCGCCGCAACAGCCGCACCATCCTGCGCCTCGAGCAGGTGCGCTACAACGTGCCGCTCCAGGCCGACGAGTTCACCGTGCAGGCGCTCCGAAGGGAACAGTGAGGTTCTGGCTGATCGGGCTCCTGCTGGCGCCCTGCCTGGCGCAGAATTTTACCCACCGCGGGTTCGTCGAAACCGGCCTCACTCTCTATCCGCAGGCCGCGCCCGGCGACAGCGCCCGCGCGACTGCCGAATCCCTGGTGCGCGACGAAGCCTTTTACAAGTTCGGTTCCCACTGGCGGTTCGCCGCCGGCCTGGACGCCCGGACGGACTCGCACCGCCAGGTGGAGCGCTCGCTCGAATTCAGTTGGCCCGACCGCGTCTTGCGCCGCCCGGTCCTGGCGGTGCGCCGCCTGAGCGCCTCGTACACCCGTGGCCCCCTCTCGCTCGAATTCGGCAAGCAGTTCATCCGTTGGGGCAAGGCCGACATCCTTAACCCCACCGACCGTTTCGCGCCCCGTGATTTCCTCAACGTGGCTCAGCCCGACTTCCTGCCCGTGACCGGCGCGCGCCTCACCTGCGGCGGCCAGTCGGATTCCATCGACTTGGTCTGGGTCCCCCTGTTCACCCCCAGCCGGATGCCGCTGGCCGGCCAGCGCTGGGCGCCGCTCCCGGCCGGCGTGCCCCTGCGCGACCTCGGCTCGCGCTTTCCCGGTGGTTCCCAATTCGGCGCCCGCTGGAATCACATCGGCCGCCTGGCCGAATACTCGCTGTCCTTTTATGACGGGCGTAACCACCTGCCGCTGATCGACGCCCGCCTTGCCCTCCCCGTTGAGTTTCAACGCTTCTATCCCCGCCTGCGCATGTACGGCGCGGACGCCGCGCTCCCCCTGCGCTGGCTCACTCTCAAGGGCGAGGCGGCCTACTTCTCCTCCTCCACGCGCCAGGCCGATGAGTACGTGCTCTACGTCGTTCAACTGGAACGCCAGATCGGAGAATGGACCTTGGTGGGCGGATACGCGGGCGAGGCCGTCACCGCGCGCCGCTCGACCCTCGAATTCGCCCCGGACCGCGGCCTCACCCGCGCCCTGCTGGCCCGCGCCGGCTACACCATCGACGCCAACCGCAGCCTCGCCCTGGAAACGGCCGTTCGCAGAAACGGCGACGGCATGTGGCTCAAATTCGAGTACTCCCAAGCCTTCGGCCGGCACTGGCGCGCCACCGCCGGTTTCGCCTGGATTCGCGGCGTCGCTTCCGACTTTCTCGGCCAGTACCACCGCAACTCCCACGCCATCCTCGCTCTGCGTTACAGCTTCTGAATGAACTACAATCGTCCCCTTGAAACTCGCTCTGATCGGATATGGCAACGTCGCCCGCTCTCTGGCGCGCCTGCTGCGCAAGCAGCGTGCGAGCCACCCCTTTGTCATCACCGGAATCCATACCGCGCGGCACGGGACCGCGGTGGCGGCCCGCGGCCTGACGCTCGAGCCGGATTTCGGACCGCCGGCGCCCTCTATCGAAGCCTTCCTCGAGGCGGCCCGGGCGGATATCGCCGTCGAACTGACTCCCCTCAACCCGGCCACCGGCGAGCCGGCCATCGCTCACATCCGCGCCGCCTTCGCCCGCGGAATGCACGTCGTAACCGCGAACAAGGGTCCGATCGCCCACGCCTTCGCCGCCCTTAGCCAGGAAGCGCGCCGGCGCGGGCTTCTCTTCCGCTTCGAATCCACTGTCATGGACGGCGCCCCGGTCTTCAACATGGTCCGCACCTGCCTGCCCGCCGTGAAGGTGCTCGGCTTCACGGGTGTGCTGAACTCCACCTCGAAGCTGGTGGTTGAGGCCATGGAGCGGGGCGGTTCCTTCGAGGAGGGCGTCGCGCTCGCGCGCCGCCTGGGCATCGCCGAAGCCGACGCCGCCTACGACATCGAAGGCTGGGATTCAGCGGCCAAGGCCGCCGCCCTGGCCAACGTGCTCATGGACGCCCGCCTCACCCCTCAATCGGCCCGCGTCCGGGGCATCGGCCGGCTCACCCCGGAGCGCGTTCAGGAACTGGCCGGCAAGGGCAAGACCGTGCGCCTGGTCAGCCGCGCCCGCTCCGGCAGCGGCGGGGTCACTCTGCGGGTGCGCGCCGAGGTGCTCGATAAGACCGATCTCCTGGCCGCCGTCCCCGGCACATCCAACCTGCTCCTGCTCCATACCGATCTGATGGGCACGCTCGGCACGGTGTCCATATCGCCCACCGTCGGGCAGACCGCCTATGGCGTGTTTTCCGACCTGGTGGATGTGACCCGTTGCCTACTGGTGAGATGAATACTGGGGTTGCGGCGGGCTCAGCTTGATTTCCAGCGTTTTCTCTTCTTCGTTGACGTCGAACGTCTGGCCGAACGTCTGATAGCCCTTGGCGATCACTTGAACCAGGATCTTGCCCTGTGGCACCGGCGGGATCTTGGCCACGCCGTCCTGGTTGGTCCGCATCTCCCAGTTTGTCCGGATCTTCTTGCCGAACTTGGCCACCGAACGCCCCTCGACGAAACGCACAATCACGCTGGCCCGGTCGATCGGCCGGTCCCCGAGGGTCTTGACCTCGACCTGGAGCCTGGTCATCGGAGGATCCGCCCGCAGAGGAACCACGCAGGCGGCCGCGAATAGGAGGAAACCCACCCAAACCGTTCGCACCATAGTTCAATTATAGGGGAAGGCTTGCGGGTCAGCCCGGGTCGGCGAGCAGGAAGCGCCGCGGCACTCCCGCCGCCCGGCACACCGCTTCGGCGGCGCGATATCCGCTGCGCACCGCCCCTTCCATCGTCGCCGGCCAGCCGGAGCGGGTCCAGTCGCCCGCCAGGAACACGTTGTCAAGCGCGGTTTGGGTCCCGGGGCGGCGGGCCTCGGTCCCCGGCGCGGCCGAAAACGTGGCCCGCATCTCTTTGATCACGTGCGCCTCGGTGAGGCGCGCTTCCCGCGCTTTGGGAAAGAACTCGGCCAGTTCCCGCCGCGCCAGTTCGATGATTTCCGGCCGGGTCTTGTCCGCCAGGCTGCGCGAAGCGCTCACCACCAGTTGCAGATAGCGCCCGCCGCCCTTGTTAAACATCCACTGGATGGTCCGGTCGAGCAGGGTGGCGTGCGGCAACTCCGTCACCGCCCGGTCGAACCACAAATGGATTCCCGTAATGGGCGAATACTCGACCCACGACGCGTCCACTCCGAGGGCCGGCGCCACCCGCCCGATGCGGTCCGGCGGCAGCGCGCAGATGTAGTAATCGGCGCGCCGTCGCTCGCCGCCCGTGCGGACACCTTCCGGGCCGATCTCCTCCACCGGGCTCCGCAGGCGCAACCGCACGCTGGCCCAGCGTGTCCACGCGGCGGCGCCGTACAGCTCGCCCAGGGGCGCCGCCGGCACACCCATTTCGTAGCTGTCGGCGCGATCCAGAAACCCCAGCCGGAAAACCTGAAAGCCGTGAATGGCGGCCATGCGGTCCAACCGCTCGTTCACCGCGCTGACCAGCACCTGCGCCCAGAACCGCTCGATGGCCCGCTCCGTCTGGCGCTTCTCGTGCAACCAATCGAGCATGCTGATGCGCTCCAGATCCCCCCGCCGCCCGTGCTCGCGCCGCAGCGCCATCAGACCCCGGGCGATGGCCAGCTTGTCGGCTGCATTCAGGCACTGCAATCCCAGGAAGGCGCCGGTGAAGTGCAGCGGCGCCGGCAGCAACCCTCGCTTGAACACCGAGAGCCGTCCCCCCGGTTCCAGAAAATAGAACTCGCGGAAAAAGCGGATCCGGTCCCGGACGCCCATCCGTTCGTAGAAATCCAGCAGGTTCACGCAGCAGCGCAGCAGAATGTGCTGGCAGTTGTCGATGGTCCGTGAATCCGGATCGGCGGGAGAGAGCGGAAAGGAGGTGGCGCGCCCCCCCGGAAACGGGCGGGCCTCGAAAACTTCGACTGCAAAACCTGCGCTTCCCAGAGCCGCGGCTGCCGACAACCCCGCGAGTCCGCCGCCCGCGACAATTACACTGGGCATCCACCCGGTATTCTAACCCGCTGCGCGGGCCGGCTGCCGCTTCCCGCCTCCTCCGTCGCCGTCGTACGAGGCGGCCAGCCAGAAGCAGACCGCAATGAATACCAGGTAAGCCAGGTCGCTCATCTCTTCCCCAGTATGGGGGTGTGGCCGCCGCGCGGCAACCCGTCCCGGTTCCAGTACCAAATCACCACCGCCGGCGCCGCGGCCGCCATACCCCGGTCGTACTACCATAGAGACGTGTCCACCCCAACTCCGCATGGCATTGTCCCCGCGCTGGTGACTCCATTTCGTCCCGACGAGCGCATTGACTACAGCGCCTGGCAGCGCATCATCGACTTCCTGATCGCCTCCGGCGTGGATGGCATCTTCGCGATCGGCGGCCAGGGAGAGTTCTTCTCGCTCACCGACGAGGAGCGCCTCGTCGCCTTGCGCTTTTGCCGCCAGGCCGTGGCCCGGCGCGTCCCCCTGTACGGCAACGTCGGCTGCATCACCACCCGGCAGACGGTCGAGCTGGCCGGCAAGGCCGAGGCCGAAGGCATCGACTACGCCGTAGTTATCACCCCCTACTACCTGAAACCGACCGCCGAGGAGCTGGTCGATCACTACGTCGAGGTTTGCCGCGCGGTCCATATCCCGGTGCTTGCCTACAACATCCCCGAACGCACCGGAATCGAGCTGACGCCTTCGATTGTGGCTCGCATCGCCGCGCAATGCGAGAACTTCGTGGGCCTGAAGGACTCGAGCGGCAAGCTCGATCAACTTCCGGAATTCATCGCCATCGGCCGGCAGCGCCCCTTCTATGTCTTTATGGGACGCGACCACATGATCCTCCCCGCCCTCAAAATGGGCTGCGCGGGCGCCGTCACGGCTTGCGCCAACGTGGCGCCCAAGGCCTTCGTGGATCTGTACCGGGCGTTCCGCGCAGGCAATCTCGACGAAGCCGCCCGCCTGCAATCCCTCATCGATCCGTTGCGGCAATCCTTCGGCTTGCATACCTTTCCTTCCGTGGTGAAGGAGGCCATGAACATGATCGGCCTGCCCGCCGGCCCGTGCCGCCGGCCTGTCGGACCCATGCCGGCCGAAGCGCGCGCCAGGCTCGCCGCCGTCCTGGATGTCCTGAGACAGGCGCAGTTGTTGCCTGACCGCCGCTAAACTCCCGCAGTGTTCCCGCCGATAGGATCCCCGGAGGCTGCGGGAGTTTGATCTCCATTAAGAAGTATCTGGCCGCGCCGGACTCCGAAGTATTCCAGGCTCTGCTCCGGGTGGTTTCCCTGATTCTGGAGGGCCTCGCCCTGCACGCCGTGGAAACCAGCCCGGCCGAACGGAGCGAGTTTCAGGACCGCCTGCGCAGACTTGCGCGCACTCTCGAGGAGCAGTCCGCTTCCCCGGCAGGCCTGCTGGTCACAGGCGGAAGCATCCTCCAGACGATCGAACTCTATCACCGCCACGTGGCCCGCCAGTTTGCCGCCCAAAAACGGGAGCTCTGCGGCATTGTCGCGCTGCTCACTTCCGTCGTGGCCGGTTCCTGCCGGGGGAATGAGCGCGCCGTCTCCAATCTTCGGGCCATCGAACAGGAATTGGAGTCCGCCGCGCAGTCCACCGACCTGCACGCCATAAGACTCAAGCTGGAAGAGTGCCTCACATCGCTGCGCTCTGAAACCGAGAGGCAGGCTATGGCCGCCGCCAGCACGCGGCAGGCCTTGGAAGCCGCCATCAGCAACGCGGCCGCCGACCTGCCCATAGCCACCGGTCCGGAGGATCCCGTGACCGGTCTGCCCGGCCGGGATGCCGCTATGAGCCGCCTCGAGTCCGCCGCTTCCTCCGGTTCTCCCGTCTATGCCGTGGCATTTGTGATTGACAGCTTCCACATCATCAACCGGCGCTTCGGCGCCCAGACAAGCGACGAAGTCGCTTTGGTCGTTTCCCAGCGGATGGCTGAAAAACTGAAGGGGGAAGACGCCCTCTTTCAATGGAGCAACTCTGCGTTCCTGGCAGTGCTCATCCGTCTTGAGCCGCTGGAGGCGGTGCGGGCGGAGATCGCCCATTTGGCCGCTGCCCGCATCGAGCACACCATCGACATCGCCCACCGCACGGTGTTGCTCGCCATCTCGTTGTCCTGGATGTGCCTGCCGGCGTGGCAGGCGCCGGATGTCGATTCTCTGGCCGCCCAGATCGACGCATTCGTCTTAAGACGGCCGAAACGCGGCTCATAGTGGCTTCCTGCGAGAGATCCGATGGCCTCTCAAATGTTATTGAACGAAACCAGCGAACAGTACCGGGAGCTTTTCGAAGACGCTCCCGTGGCCTATCACGAATTGGACGCCCGCGGCATCATTCGCCGCGTGAACCGGGCCGAGTGTGCTCTGCTCGGCTACTCGGCCGGGGAGATGATCGGGCAGCCCATCTGGAATTTCATTGCCGGAGAAGAGAGCACCGCAAGCCAGGAAGCGCTTGCCCGAAAGCTGGCGGGCACCCAGCCGCTCGCGCCCTTTCTCCGGCAATACCTCACCCGCAGCGGACGCCGGGTCACCGTGGAGATCCACGACCGCCTGATTCTGGACGCCGCCGGCGTGGCGGTCGGAATACGCTCGGCGTTGATCGACGTCACCGATCGCGTCGCGGCCCAGAAGGCCCTGCACGAAAGCGAGCGCTGGCTGGGAGCCATTCTGGCATCCCTCCACGAAGGCGTCCTCGCCATCGACGCCCTCGGGCGGGTCAAGTTCATGAACGGCGCCTTCGAGCGAATCAGCGGCTGGAAAGCGTCCGATGCCGCCGGCCGGGATGTCGATGAGATCTTCGCCTTTTGCGAAACCGGTGGCTCTCCAGAGGCTGGCCTGACCGGCTTCGGACGGCTGCTCAGCGCCAGCTTCGTCGAGCCGTGGCGGCGCTCCGTAACGCTCGCCGGGCCGGCAGGCGAGCAGCACCGCCTGGAGCTGACCTCAGCTCCCATCGTGGTCGAAGATGGCCGGGTCGCCGGAGTGGTCTTGACCTTCTTTGAGCCCCTGACGCCCGGTTCTCCAGAAGACCCGGCGCAACGGTAACATGGAGAGAGGGCAACCCCCGAGGGTTGCCGGAGAGGGGAAGCCGATCAGTGCCTGTCAACCGCCTTGCCCGGGAGAAGAGTCCTTATCTGCTCCAGCACGCGCACAACCCCGTGAACTGGTATCCCTGGGGTCCCGAGGCATTTGAAACCGCCCGCCGCGAGGATAAGCCTATCTTCCTTTCAGTGGGCTATTCGACCTGTCACTGGTGCCATGTCATGGAGCGGGAGTCCTTCGAGAACGAGGCCATCGCCGGTTACCTCAACCGCCACTTCGTCTCCGTGAAGGTCGACCGCGAAGAGCGCCCCGACGTGGACCGTATCTACATGACCTTCGTGCAGGCCGCCACCGGCTCGGGCGGATGGCCGATGTCCGTGTTTCTGACACCCGGGCTGGAGCCCTTCTTCGGAGGCACTTATTTCCCGCCGGACAACCGGTACGGAAGGGCCGGTTTCGCCACCCTGCTCGAGCGCATCACGGAGGCCTGGAATACGCAGCGCGAGGAACTTGTGCGGTCGGCGGGAAACGTGCTCGCCGAGTTGCGGGCTCACCTGGAATCCGGCGACTCCCACGCGGGACTCGATGCCGCCCTGGTCGACTCCTGCTTTTACACCCTGCGGCGCACTTTCGACACCGCCTGCGGCGGCTTCGGCGGGGCTCCGAAATTTCCCCGCCCGGCGGCCCTTCACTTCCTGCTGCGTTACTGGGCCGGCGCCGGCAACGCCGAAGCCCTGGACATGGCGGTGAAGACCCTGAAGGCCATGGCGGCCGGCGGCATGCACGATCACCTCGGCGGCGGCTTCCACCGCTACTCGGTCGACGAGCGCTGGTTCGTGCCCCATTTCGAGAAGATGCTCTATGACCAGGCCCAGCTAGCCATCTCCTACCTGGAGGCTTATCAGATTACCGGCGATCCGGCTCTGGCCGCCGTGGCCCGCGGCATCTTCGAATACGTTCTCCGCGACCTCCGCAGTCCCGAGGGGGGTTTCTACTCCGCCGAGGATGCCGACAGCATCGCCGACCCCGCCCAGCCCGCGATCAAGGGCGAGGGCGCCTTCTACCTTTGGACCAAGGCCGAAATCGAGCATGTCCTCGGCGCCGAAGACGCCCGCAGCTTTGCCGAATGGTACGGCGTCGAGGAGGACGGCAACGTGCACGACGACCCGCACGGCGAGTTCCGCGGCCGCAACATCCTCTACCAGGCCGCGCCTCCCGGCGAGGCGGCCGGCGGGATGCGCCGCAAGCTGCTCCAGGCCCGTTCGGCTCGCCCGCGCCCGCATCTGGACGACAAGATTCTCACCGCCTGGAACGGTCTGATGATTTCGGCCCTGGCGAAAGGCGCCGCGATTCTCGACGATACCAGCTACCTGGATGCCGCCCGCGGCGCGGCCCGCCTGGTGCTCAATCGCCTGTACGATCCCCGGACTGGCGTTCTGTTGCGCCGGTATCGCGAGGGCGAAGCCGCCATCGAGGGTTTCCTGGACGATTACGCCTTTTTTGCCCAGGCGTTGCTGGATCTCTACGAGGCCGATTTCGATCTCAGCCACATCGAGACCGCGCTCAGCCTGACGGACAAAGCCTTGAACCTGTTCGAAGACCGGGCTGCCGGAGCCTTTTTTAGCGCACCTCCGGACGCCGCCGACCTGGTTCTGCGCGTCAAGGACGAGTACGACGGCGCCGAGCCCTCCGGCAATTCGGTGATGGTGCTGAACCTGCTCCGCCTGGCCGAAATCACCGGCCAGGCCCGCCTGCGCAGCGCCGCCGGCCGCGCCTTTGCCGCCCTGGGTCCGCGTGTGGCCGAGGCGCCGGTGGCAGCGCCCCAGTTGCTTGCCGCCTTCCAGTTTGCCGAGTCTCCCCGCCGCCAGATCATCCTGGTGGGTGCGAAGGGCGCCCCGGAAACCCGCGCCTTGCTGCGGGCCGTGCGCGCCCGCTTCCTCCCTCACAGCGTCCTGTTGCTGGTGGACAGTCCGGCAACCCGCCAGACCCTGGGCGCGTGGCAGCCCGCCGTCCACGACATGCCCGCCCTTGACGGCCGCTGCGCCGCCTATGTATGTGAGAACTACGCCTGCCGGCTGCCGGTTTCCACGCCGGCCCAGCTCGGCGAACTGCTAAAATAAGGCTTTCGCAACCAAGGGGCTTGATTCTTGTCCGTGCGCGGATCTCCCTGAGTCGAGAGGATTGAAAGCAAAGGTTACGTGATTACCCGCATCGAGGCCCTCAACTACCGCTGCCTGCGCTATATCGCGCGTTCTTTGTCGCCGGTGCACGTGTTAGTGGGACCCAATGGCAGTGGGAAGACTACCTTCCTCGACGTGATCGCTTTCCTCAGCAAGCTGGTATCCGACGGCCTGGAGAGCGCCTTGTCGGAACGGACCCGGAACCCCCTGGATCTGAGGTGGTCGCGTGAGCCCGGTGTTATCGAGTTGGCGATTGAAGCCAGCATCCCGCCGCAATTAAGGGAGCGCTTTCAGAAGAAGGGTTTTGACACCGTTCGGTACGAGATCCAAATCCGGATTGATCCAACCAGCTATGAGCCGGAGATTCGCGAAGAGAAGGCGCTTCTCAAGATCAGTGGGGAACAGGTAAAACCTCGTCAGGACGTTTTCCCCCAGTTCCGGCAACCTCCGCAATCCCTTCTGGTGACAAGAACCAAAGGGACGCGGGTGGTCTTTAGAAAGTCGCCCGGGGGCAACGACAATTTCTATTCGGAGGTTCACGAGGCTTCGGGCAAGGGATGGATGCCCTCTATCCGGCTCGGGCCGCGACGGTCCACTTTTGGCAACCTTTTGGAGGACGAAACCCGCTTCCCGGTCACGACCTGGCTGAAATCTGTTCTCAAGGATGGCGTCCAGAAGATCATCCTGAACAGCCTCTTGATCCGCCAGGCCAGCCCGCCGGGGAAGGGCAGGGTCTTCAAGCCGGACGGGTCCAACCTCCCTTGGGTTGTCATGGGATTGGAAAAGGAGGACCCCAAGCGATTTCGGCAATGGCTGGAGCACCTGAAAACGGCGCTGCCGGAACTGGAAGGCATCCGGGTTGTCGAACGTGAGGATGACCGGCACGCGTACCTCATAGTTCGTTATCGCGGCGGCCTGGAGGTGCCCTCCTGGATGGTGTCGGATGGTACGCTGCGCTTGCTGGCCTTGACGATCCTGGCCTACCTTCCCGGCGCCTCAGGCGTTTATCTCGTCGAAGAACCGGAGAACGGCGTGCACCCCACCGCCGTGGAAACGGTTTACCAGTCGCTATCTTCCGTCTACGACGGCCAGGTTCTGGTCGCGACGCACTCACCGGTGATGCTGGCGGTCTCCCGCCCGGAGCAACTGCTGTGCTTCGCCAAGACCAAGGACGGCGAGACCGACATCGTCCGCGGTGACGAGCACCCGGCGTTGCGGGAATGGCGCGGTGAGATTAACCTGGGCGACCTCTTTGCTTCGGGGATTCTGGGATGAACGGCGAGGCAAGACAGTGGGATCTGGTAGTGCTTACTGCCGACAAGAACACGCAGTTCGCGTTGGAAGGGCTGTTGAGCCGACCTGGCGCGCTGGGAATCCGTCCGATCGAGAAGGTGCGGATGCTGGTTCATCCCAGGCGCGACCCTGCGGTGCTCCGCGACAGCCACAGCTTTCTCCGTCCCTTGCTGCGCCAGGCGAGCTATTGCCTTGTCGTGTTTGACCGCGAAGGAAGCGGCGCTGAGAACCGTTCACGAGAGGACTTGGAACAGTCAGTTCAGTCAAACCTTGACGCGAACGGCTGGGAGGGACGATCGTCTGTTGTGGTGATCGACCCGGAGTTGGAGGTCTGGGTTTGGGCCAATTGCCCTCAGGTAGACACCGTGCTCGGATGGCCATTGGGGGGCCGGAATCTCAGCGAATGGTTGGCGTGCTCCGGCTTCTTACCCAAAGCTGGCTCCAAACCGGCCCGGCCCAAGGAGGCCGTGGAAGCTGCCTTGCGCGAATCGCGCACAAGCCGGTCGTCGGCACTGTATAGAGAGCTCGCCCAGCGCGTCAATTTCAGTGGCTGCAAAGACCCGGCATTTGGGAAGCTTCGGGATTCCCTGCTAACCTGGTTTCCAGCTGGGGCTGAAGCAGCCTGACGAGACATTTTCGATGGAGGAGAACACTGAATGGAACGACCTGGAGCTACTACTTTCAAAGGCAATCCCTTAACCCTGATCGGACCCGAACTGAAGCCCGGTGACGATGCCCCCGATTTTCGCGCCCTGGACACCGCTCTCCAGCCTGTGACCCTGGCGTCGACGGGACGCAACGTGCGCATCATCAGCGTGGTTCCGTCGCTCGACACGCCCGTCTGCGACGCCCAGACCCGCCGCTTTAACGAAGAGGCCGCCGCCCTGCCGGACGTCGATATCCTGACCGTCAGCATGGATCTGCCTTTCGCCCAAAAGCGCTGGTGCGGGGCGTTTGGAATCGACAAGGTGAAGATGGTGTCCGATCACCGGGAGGGCTCTTTCGGGGCCGCCTACGGAACCCTGATCAAGGAACTGCGCCTGGAGAGCCGCGCCATTTTCGTGCTGGACCGGAACAACAAAATCCGCTACGTTCAGTACGTCAAAGAGATGACCGACTCTCCGGACTTCGACCAGGCTCTCGCCGCGGCGCGGGCGGCGGCCTCGGCTGCGGCCTGAAACGCCCAGGGGAGCGGCCCCCACGATTCCTTCACCACCTTTGAGCGGCCCGGCCGCGCGGATCCTCAGCCGCGCGGCTGGAAGCCCCCTGGTTCGGGGCGGTCTGACCATCGGCGCCGGCATCATCCTGGGCAATCTCACCGGTTTCCTCAGGGTTGCCCTGACGGCATATCTGCTGGGGACCCACAGCACCGCCGACTCGCTCGCCGTGGCCATCGGACCGCTCGACACACTCAACGCCATTCTGATTAACAGCTTCGTCTTCGCCTTCGTCCCGATGCTCACCGAGCGGCGCGGCGCCGGGCGGGCCGCGCTGTTCGTCAAGCTGAACCGTTTCTTCTTCCGGTTGCTGCTGGTGCTGACGGCGGCGGTGATCCTGTTCACCCCCTGGCTGATCCGCGTTCTGGCGCCCGGCCTGGACCCGGCCGGTTACCCGGCCGCCGAGTGGAACCTGCGCCTCAGCGCGCTGTCGATTCTGGCTGTGGGGGCCGGCGCCGTCCGTTCCGCCCTGCTT
>Ga0272446_1005009_pt1 | contig 15036 bp, 14 predicted proteins | sample YNPCB0061_FD_194587 | JGI IMG/M metagenome (GOLD analysis project Ga0272446, IMG submission 194587) | Hot spring microbial mat communities from Yellowstone National Park, WY, United States - YNP-CB-006-1 | ecosystem: Environmental > Aquatic > Thermal springs > Hot (42-90C) > Sediment | place...
CACCAACATGATGTTGTGAGACCCAGGCTTCAATCAAAGAATAAGTTCCTAAAACAAAAAAACCTGGATCAACTTCAGCTAATTTTAAGAGTCGTTCAAGTGCATTTTGCCAAACATTTTCTTGCTCACTTTTAGTTAATGTTAAAAATTTTTGAAGAGGTAAAATTAAATCCAGTTTATCCATATAAGGTATTTTACAAAAGAGATTTTATAATTCAACTATCTATAAAAAAATTTTTTAAAATCACTAAAATTAAGAGTTATAATACACTACAAATTTGAGATAGCTAAAGAGAAGTATAGGAATAATTAAAAATTTCTATTTTAAGTTAGGATTCATTTTAGTTGATGTATTGTTAATTTTTAAATTTGGTAACTGTAAAAAGGTTGGTATTGTGTTTTATATTTTCTAATCAATCAATTTCTATTGTAAAATTAGAAAACTTTTAATTATTGAACCTGATGTGTAGACAAAATCAGAATTGTAAAATTGAATTGTTCAAAAGGATATAATTCTACCTAATTCGATTTGGCCATAATTTCTGGAAGAACTTTAGTGACTCTAAAAATACCTAAAAAGTTAAGGTTTGAGAAATGTTAGTTAAATAAAAACCCTCTAAAAAAGCCTTAGAAATTTGACCGCAACGAATATGGGTTCGTATATTCATGTTGGTTTTTATTGAGAAAACAAAAAATTTTCACGATCGAGGTTGATGATGGCGCTTTTTTTGATTATCGCCGCAAGTAGTGGGATGGGACAAGCTACGGTGGCCTTGCTCAAAAGTTTAGGGCATCAGGTGGTCACTACTGCTCGGGATAGGAGCAAAATAAACCCTGACTTCATTTTAGATGCCACTGATTTTGACGCTGTTGACGCGGTCTTTGATCAGGTGGGTGAGGTTGATGGTGTGGTGAATTTCAGCGGCTCCCTCTTGCTTAAACCAGCCCATCTAACCACCAAAGAACAGTACCAGGCCGTGGTTGAGGCCTCGTTGACCACTGCTTTTGCCACTGTGCGCGGTGCCGGTAAACATTTGAAAAAGGGCGGTTCAGTGGTTTTGGTTTCTTCGGCGGCGGCTCTTCAAGGGCTGGCAAACCACGAAGCAATAGCGGCGGCTAAAGCGGGAATCATTGGCCTTGTGGTTTCGGCGGCCGCTACGTACGCTTCTCAGAGGCTGCGTGTTAACGCGGTAGCCCCAGGCTTGACGGAGACCCCCCTTACTGCGTCGTTAACGAGCAATGAAAATTCTCGCAAGTTCTCAGAAGCGATGCACGCCCTGGGACGATTGGGAAAGCCAAACGACGTAGCCCAAGCTGTAGCCTTTCTTCTTGATCCCGCTAATGACTGGATTACTGGGCAGGTTTTAGCCGTCGATGGTGGCCTGTCGAGAATCACTCCAAAAATCAGGGTTTAAGTTTTGACGCTACGATTTATTTTGGGCGACCAGCTTTCGACTTCAATCAGCTCACTGAGTGATTTGGAGGGGAATGACATCATTCTAATGGCTGAGGTGATGGAGGAAGCAACCTATGTACCGCACCACCCCAAAAAAATTGCGTTTTTATTTTCTGCCATGCGCCACTTTGCTCAAAAATTACTAACCGAGGGTTTTAGGGTTCAATACATTACCCTTGAAGACCCCCACAACACTGGAAGTTTGACGGAGGAGCTTAGTCGAGCCATAGAGGGTTTTAATCCAAGCCGCATCGTGGTGACGGAGCCGGGAGAATACCGTGTGCTTAGTTTGATGAAGGGGTGGAGCCAGCGGTTTGGCCTGCCCGTCGAAATCCGAAGCGATGATCGTTTTTTAGCCACGCACAAGGAGTTTGACGAATGGGCCAAAGGAAAGAGTCAGTTGCGCATGGAATATTTTTACCGAGAAATGCGCAAAAAGTACTCAATTTTAATTGAGAAAGACGGTACCCCAATCGGAGGGCGGTGGAACTTCGATAAGGAGAATCGAAAACCCCCGCCTAAAACATTGAAGGTTCCCAAACGACTTTCACATAAAAAGTCTCCCATTGTTCAAGAGGTGTTAGCCCTTGTACGAAGACGATTTGGGCACCATTTTGGTAACTTGGAGCCCTTTCATTATGCGGTAACTGCCGAGCAGGCCAATCTCGAACTTGAGCAATTTTTGAATGAAATTCTTCCATTTTTTGGTGACTATCAAGATGCCATGGTGGCAGGGGAACCTTATCTTTTTCACTCGTTGTTGTCGAGTTATCTCAACGCGGGGTTATTGCTCCCCCTTGACGTTTGCCGTAAGGCCGAGGCTGCCTATCAAGCCGGAAAAGCTCCCTTAAATGCAGTGGAGGGTTTTATTCGGCAAATTTTGGGCTGGCGCGAATTCATCCGAGGGGTGTATTGGCTCCACATGCCACACTACGGGGAGCAAAATTATTTACAAGCCACACGGCCCCTACCTGCTTTTTTCTGGGGGGCACCCACCAACATGTTTTGTGTGGCCGAGGTGGTTCGACACACCCAAGAACACGCTTATTCTCATCACATCCAGCGGCTCATGATCACGGGTAATTTTGCGTTGCTAGCAGGACTCGAGGTGAAGGCTGTGCAGGAATGGTACCTTGCAGTCTACTCTGATGCCTATGAATGGGTGGAGATGCCCAACACCTTAGGAATGGCGTTGTATGGTGACGGGGGGCTAGTGGCTAGCAAACCCTATGCGGCCAGTGGCAACTACATCCAGCGGATGAGTAATTTTTGTTCCCATTGTTCTTACAATCCTAACGAAGTGCTGGGTGAACAAGCTTGTCCGTTTAACGCTCTCTATTGGGATTTCTTGGCGCGCCATGAAACAAGGTTTCGGGCAAATCAACGGATGCGTTACATGTATGCAGTTTGGGATAAGTTCTCAGGAGAAAAACAAAACGCCATTCGTGCTGAAGCGAGGAAGGTTCTTCAGCGAATGGCTAACGGGAATTTGTGAAATTGAAGGAGTAACATGAGTCAAGCGCGTAATGTTTTGGGCGGGGAACTTAGGTGTCATAGCCTATCCCCTCTTACGGGATTTTTTCGTGATGGTTATTGCCGAACCGATGACGATGATTATGGTAAGCATGTGGTAGCAGCAGTGGTAACGGAGGAATTTCTTCAATTTACAAAATCGCGAGGCAACGACCTCATCACTCCCCGCCCCGAGTGGAATTTCCCTGGTCTAAAAGCGGGTGACCGCTGGTGTTTGTGCGCCTCACGTTGGCTTGAAGCTTACGAGGCTGGTGTGGCTCCCCCTTTGGTGCTTGATGCCTGCCCAGAGGAGATCCTAAGCATAATTCCCCTGGATGTGTTGCTCCAACACGTCATTCGTTCACCATGACACAGCTTCCACGGCAATTTTCTACACGGCAAGAGTTAATTGAATTTGTTAAGAAACTCGCCCCTTGGGCTTTGGGCGATCCAAGCCCCATACACGGGGGCAGGTTAGCCGCTGAAGAAAGGTTATTAAAAATCGATCCTATTGCTTATGGAAGGACTCGAAATTACGGGGATGGAAAGGTTACGCGACTTTCACCGTACATCCATCACGGTATTGTGAGCTTGAATGAGGTGCGCAATCGCGCCATAGAACTTTCTGAAGATCCCTCAAGAATTGAAAAATTTCTTCAAGAGCTTGCTTGGCGCGACTTTTGGCAGATGGTCCTGACCCAACATCCCGAGTGGGCTTGGCAGGATGCTGAACCTTATAAAACAGGATTCGAACCGAGCGACTATGCCGATGACTTGCCGGAGGATATTCGTGAGGGAAAAACGGGAGTTGCTTGTTTGGACGCTTTTATCGATGAACTCATCACCACAGGTTACATACACAACCATGCACGGATGTACCTTGCGAGTTATGTGGTACATTTCCGCCGAATTAAGTGGCAGGCTGGCGCAAGTTGGTTTTTGCATCATCTTTTGGATGGAGATGTTGCTAGCAACAATTTTTCATGGCAGTGGGTGGCGAGCACGTTTAGTAGTAAACCTTATATTTTCAACCTGGAGAATGTGCACCGATATTTTGGAAATTTAGTTGATACTTCACCTGAACGAAATAAAATACTGGATGCTTCCTACGAGGAGCTTCATCAAAGGTTATTTCCTAACTTGCAAGGCAAAGAATGAGTAAGGCTCTGATTTTATTGCATGAAAAAGCTCTTCGTCTATCACACCCGGTTTTTAAAGTTGCACCGAAAGATTCGCAGGCAATATTTATTTGGGATGATGATTATTTCCGAAAGGTTAACTACAGTTTGAAACGGTTAGTATTTCTTTATGAGACGCTTTGCGAGCTTCCCATTCAGCTTTTTCGTGGCGCTACCGTTGAGGTGGTTCGAACCTTACAACCATCTGGGCTTTTTATTCCGGAAACAAATCACCCCATCATCCAAAGTCTCATTGCCGAGCTACAAACATTTGTTCCAGTTGTTATTGTTCCAGAGGAAGCCTTTGTCGAACTCGAACAAGATTTGGATCCACGGAGGTTTTTCCAGTACTGGGGAAAAATTAAAAATAGAACATCCCAAAAGAATGGGAAATGATGTTTTTAATTGATCATTCAAATATCGAAATTTTATTTAATACTTAACTTTTAAGTATTAAAGTGCAGTTAGCGCGAGTGGTAAATACATCAGTTGACCTAAAAGAGAAGATTTATTTAGCAAAGACTCAAACAAATTAAAATTTTCCAAAAATACCAAAATCCTAGTAAAAAACTTTATTTATTCTTCTAAATTAAGAAATAAAAATTATTTTTGAGATTATTGTTGACTATCGAATTCGCTAACTTAATATTTAAATATGCGAAAAGCATTATTTTTAGTATTTTTGATTTTCCTAGGTTCTACCCTATGGGGTGTTGAATCCTCTTCAAGGGAACCCTCTACGCTTGATTACATATGGGTTTTAACTTGTGCTGCTTTAGTTTTTTTAATGCAAGCAGGTTTTATGGCATTAGAGAGTGGGATGGCGAGAGCTAAAAATTCTATCAACATTGCGATAAAAAATTTGGCTGATTTTATTTTGAGTGTTGCAGGTTATTGGATTTTAGGCTTTGGTCTCATGTTTGGATTGAGTCAGGGGGGACTGTTTGGTTTTAGTGACTTTTTCACTTCTATTGGTAATGACCCCTGGAAGGCATTATTCTTTGTTTTTCAAACTGTTTTTGCTGGAACGGCAGCCACTATAGATTCTGGTGCAGTGGCTGAACGAACAAAATTTGCTGGGTATCTAATTATAAGTTTTATCACATGTAGCGTTATATACCCCATTTTCGGACATTGGGCCTGGGGAGGATTTTTACATCCAGGGAATCAGGGTTGGTTACAACGATTAGGGTTTTTGGATTTTGCTGGAAGCACAGTAGTTCATTCAATTGGAGGTTGGGTTGCATTAGCAGGGGTTTTGATTGTTGGCCCGCGCCAAGATAAATTTACAAATGGAAAACCAAACAAAATTCCACCTCACAACCTTTTAATGGTTTATCTAGGAACATTCATTCTATTTTTCGGTTGGTTTGGTTTTAATGGTGGATCAACCCTTGCGGCAACACCGGCAATAGCAGGAATACTCTTTAATACCGTTCTTGGTGCAGCTTTTGGGGCAATATCAGCTGGTGCTTTAAGCTGGATCTTCAGTCCAAACCATCATCCAGAGGCAGATGTCATTGCAAATGGGCTTTTGGGTGGCTTGGTTTCGATTACGGCTGGTTGTGCTTGGGTCGAAACCTATTCAGCAGCTCTAATTGGTTCAATTGGTGGTGTAATTATTTTTTGGGGTTCGATATTTCTAGAACGAGTATTAAAAATTGATGATGTCGTGGGTGCTATTCCCGTTCATGGTTTTTGTGGGATTTGGGGTACTTTGGCAATAGGTTTTTTCATCACCGAAGATAAATTGGCTACTCTTACTCAACTTTCGCGATGGGAACAAATAGGGGTTCAAACCCTAGGTGTTGCTTCGGCATTTTTATGGGCGTTTCCTGTAGCTCTTTTGTTTTATTATTTAATTAAAGTTACAATTGGAATTAGGGTTAACCCGCAGGCTGAAGAAATAGGGCTTAATATCGCAGAACATGGCGCCTCTATGAGCTTAATTGGACTAGCGCACGCGATGCATAAAATAAGAAGTTTAGATATCATTGATGACAACGCAAAGGTCCCCGTTGAATTTGGCACTGAAGTTGGTGAGCTATCCCAATATTTTAATGAGATGTTAGATGCGCTTAGACAAGAGCGTTTGAAAACTATTGAGGCTAATAAACAACGTGAAGCAGCCTTTGCCAAGATGAGAGATTTTAGTAAGACAGAATACCAATTGAGAAAAACCCTTCAACAACAACGCGAAGAAGCAGATACGTCAATTCGTCAGTTTAGTAAACAAATGGAATCACGAGTTGAACAGGTAAGTCAAAAAACACATCAAATGGAAAACCTCTTAAAAGAAACATATGAACTAGGAAAAAAAATGGATGAATCGTTTGGGATAATTGTAAAAACAGTAGGTGACTTATTTAATAGTTTCCGGTTGGTAGAATCAGATACTTTATATGCAGAAAAATCAATTGATGAAAGTGTTAATGCTGTTAAAGTTAGTCGATCAACTGTAGGGCAACTCAGCAAGGTGGCAACAAAAATTGGTGAAATGATTGATGCTATTAGCGAAATAAGCGAACAAACAAGGATTTTATCGGTTAATGCCGCTATAGAGGCAGCTCGAGCTGGAGAAGCAGGTAAAAGCTTTCGAGTTGTGGCTAATGAAGTTAAACGTCTAGCTGAAAGCACAGGCGTTAGTGGTAGGCAAATTGTAGAGTATCTACGTTCTATTCAAGAAAATACGTTATCAACTTCACAAATAATGGACAAAATTGCAAGTTTGATTGCTCAGGTTGAATCTGTTCAAAGTAGAATTCGCGCGAGTGTTGTTCAACAGCGTGTTGATGCTGGTCAAGTAAATGAAATCATTCAAAAGGCAAAAAACAATCTCAGCGAATTAACACAAGGGTTGAGCAATGTAGTTAATGGTGCAAAAACAGTCTCTGATTCCATTCAGGAAAGCTTGTATGAGCTGAATGCAATCATCGCTTCTCAGCATTCAAATTAGAAATTAATTACATCATTTAAACTAAGCAAAATATTTCTCAAATGTAACAATGAATTCTAGTTATTTTTACATTTAAAACCGATCTTTTTAGACCTGAGCTGTAAAAACAGGAATGTGATGAAAAAATTCATTTTTTATTTTGTAGTATTTACAAATTATTTCTAAGAGAATTTAAAACGTTATCACTAGTTAAAATGTCTCTCACCTTATTGAAATAAATTTTTCAAAAGTTCATAATTTTTCTTATTCCATCAAAAGGAGTTTGGTATGAAAACGATAATACATGTCGTGCTTGGCTTAACACTTCTAACTCTCGTTAGTTGTGGAGGGACGCGAGCCGACTTCATCATTTCGAATGAATCGGAGCCTCAATCGCTTGATCCACACTTGATTGAAGGTGTACCGGAACACCGCATCAACTTGGCTCTGTTCGAAGGGTTGATGGGCATCGATCCCAAAACGGCTGAGGCTGTTCCCGGTGTGGCAGAGTCATACACGGTCAGCGCCGATGGAACGGTTTATACCTTTAAGCTGCGTGATGCGGTTTGGAGTGATGGTGTTCCTATCACTGCCGAAACTGTTGTTAAAAGTTGGTTACGATGTTTGAATCCACAAACCGCAAGCCCCTATGCCTGGTTCCCGGCAACCTTTATCAAGGGTGCACAGGATTACTTAGATGGAAAAGCTGGTCCTGAAAACGTCGCCATTCGTGCAATTGATGAGAAAACATTTGAAATGACCTTGGTTGGTCCCTTTCCTTATGTCTTAGGTGCCCTGAGCCACTACGCCTTTGCTATTGTGCCAATTCATGCCATTGAAAAATATGGTAAGGATTGGATTAAACCCGAGAACTTTGTTGGAAACGGCCCCTTTGTTCTGAAGGAGTGGATTCCTCAAGAAAGTATCTTTGTGGTTAAAAACCCCCGATATTGGGATAAAGATAAGGTGTTTCTCGAGAGTATTCAGTTTTTACCAACCGAAGATCAGAACAGCGCGTATACTATGTACCTTAAGGGCGAAGTTGATTGGGTAACAAAGGTTCCCGTGGATCTTATTTCTGAAGCGAGAAAACGCCCCGACTATCAATCGTTCCCCATTTTAGGAACTTACTATTATATTTTGAACTTAAAGGTTCCCCCACTGAATGATGTGCGTGTTCGTCAAGCTCTTGCTAAGGCTATTAACCGCACGGAGCTGACTGAAAAAGTCTCTCAGGGTGGGGAGGTTCCGGCTTACAGCATGGTTCCTCCCATGACGGGCTATCCTGGAATTCAAAAAATCAAAGAAGATGTTGAAGAAGCAAAGAACCTCCTTGCTCAAGCCGGCTTCCCAAATGGGAAAGGCTTCCCAGCTTTGAAACTATTGTACAACACAGCAGACAATCACAAAAAAATAGCAGAGTATATTCAGCAGCAGTGGAAGGTTAACCTGGGTATCAATGTCGAGCTTGAGAATCAAGAGTGGAAAACCTATTTGGAGTCTCGAGATCGTGGTCAGTTCCAAATTGCCCGCGCTGGTTGGGTGGGAGATTACCAAGACCCAAACACATTCCTCGATATGTTCATTACAAACAGTGGCGGAAATGATGGAAACTACTCTAATCGCCAATTTGACGAGTTGATTGCAAAAGCAGCTCGGATGCCGCCGGGCCCCGAGCGGTTTAAGGTACTTGAAGAAGCAGAAACGAAATTCATTTTCGAAGACATGGGGGTTATTCCCATTTACTTCTATGCTGTTAATCAAATGATTGACCTGACCAAGTGGGAGGGGTGGTACCCCAATGTGATGGACTTCCACCCATGGAAGGGACTACGTCGAAAGTAAAATTTTGCAAGAGGCGGCCAAATGGTCGCCTTTTTCTTGCCAGATTAACTAACCTGTGTTAGGTTGGTTTTGTGATTCATTATGTCTTGCGGCGTCTGTTTGGGATCATCCCAACTTTAATTATCATTATCACTCTGAGTTTTTTCATCATTCGTTTAGCGCCCGGCTCACCATTCAGTTCAGAAAGAAACTTACCGCCGGCAGTCATTGCCAATCTTGAAAAGAAAATCCATTTGGATGAACCCTTAATTTTACAATACCTACGTTATTTAGGGGATGTGCTCCGAGGGGATCTTGGGTACAGCACCAAACACACGGATTTTACCATCAACGAATTCATTGTTCGTTCCTTGCCTGTGAGCTTGACCCTGGGGGTAGCTGCCCTGACCTTAGCTCTGGTGACTGGTGTCACGTTTGGGGTGATGGCGGCGTTAAGACGGAATACCTTGCTCGATCATGGGTTGATGGCTCTATCCATCTTGGGGATTTCGGTCCCTATGTTTGTGATTGGTCCCCTATTACAACTCTTTTTTTCTGTTTATTTGGGGTGGCTACCAACCGCCGGCTGGATTTCATCGCGTTCGGGTGGGTTAACCTTGATTTTGCCCATTTTGACCCTATCAGTTACGGATTTTGCTTATATTGCGCGATTAACGCGAACTAGTGTTCTTGAGATCTTGCGCAGCGACTTTATTCGAACGGCTCGTGCGAAGGGGCTTCCCGAGCGCGACATAATTTTCAAGCATACGTTAAGGGGAGCATTGTTGCCGGTGTTGAGTTTTCTTGGTCCGGCCTTTGCTAATATCGTGACCGGAAGCGTTGTGGTGGAATCGATTTTTGACATACCCGGAATGGGGCGTTTTTTTGTGAACTCCGCCCTCAACCGTGATTACTTCATGATCATGGCTACCGTGATAGTCTATGCCGTGATTCTTTTGGTTGCGAATCTGGTTGTTGATATCATTTATGCCATCATGGATCCAAGGGTGGTTTACGAATGAGTTCTGATAATCTTGAAGCCCTGCCCAAAGGAATGAGTCTTTTTCAAAAAGCCCTCTCAAGATTTTTTAAAAATAAAATGGCGGTTGCCAGTCTTTTTGTGGTGATTTTTTATGGAATTGTGGCCTTGCTGGCTCCCTGGTTACCCATTCATGGGTTTGAGGAGCAAGTTCTCGATCACCAAAACTTACCACCAAGTTTAACCAAGAATGGGGGTGAACTGCTTGTTGAAAGACTACGTTTTGAGTTGGAAGATCGTGCTGGGCGCGAAAATCGTTCCCTTACCCAACAAGAGAATGAGCAACTTGAAAAATTTGAGGCTCAGATAAGGTCCGATCCCAAGCACGCGCGACGCTACCTTCTGGGAACGGACTACCTAGGTCGGGACATGCTGAGTCGAGTCATCTATGGGGGACAAATCAGCATGGTTCTTGGCTTGATTGGAGCCTTGACCAGCATTTTGATCGGCTTGATTGTAGGCGGTATTTCCGGCTATTTTGGCGGTCGAATCGACTCTTTTTTGATGCGGTTTGTCGACATTCTTTACAGTCTTCCGTACATGCTCTTGGTGATCATCTTCATGGCTGTTTTTGGCAAAAACATTTTTAACTTGGTTTTTGCCTTAGCTGGGGTGAGTTGGTTAACCGAAGCGCGCTTGGTGCGTGGCATGGTTTTAAGCCTAAAAAACAGTGAGTTTATTCAGGCTGCGCGAGTTATTGGGGCAAGCACTCCTCGAATCCTCGTTCGTCACCTTTTCCCCAATGTGATGAATGTGGTAATAGTCTTCACCACCTTGCGGATTCCCTCGTTCATTTTGATGGAGGCATTTTTGAGTTTTTTGGGTTTGGGTGTTTCGGCACCTATGGCCAGTTGGGGGTCGTTGGTGGAGGACGCTGTTGGTAGCATGACCATTTATCCGTGGCGGTTGATATTTCCCGCTTTGGCCATGGTGATATTTTTATTCTGCATGAACTTCCTGGGCGAGGGTTTACGGGAAGCCTATGACCCTCATAGTGAGAAAATTTTATGATGACCGATGAGATCATTCTTGAGGTTAAAAATCTCAGCACCTATTTTCATACAGAGCAAGGACAGGTCAAGGCCGTTGATCATGTTAGTTTCGTTCTTCGTGATGGGGAAACGCTTGGCATTGTGGGAGAATCGGGTTCTGGTAAAACGGTTCTGAATCTCAGCATCCTTCGGCTCTTACCTTCCTCGGTTACTGTTCACGCTGGCGGTCAAATTCTTTACCGAGGTCGGGACATGATGTCATTGAATGAATCTGAACTCCAACAGATTCGTGGCAATAAAATCAGCATGATTTTTCAAGATCCCATGACGAGTTTAAATCCTTACATGAAGGTTTGCGATCAACTGATGGAAACCTTAATCCTTCATCAGGGTCTTGATAAGAAGACAGCAAAAGAGAAGTCGGTTGAATTGATAAAACACGTCGGTATTCCCGATCCTAAAATTAGGGCCGAGCAGTACCCTCATCAATTTTCAGGCGGGATGCGTCAACGGGTCATGATAGCCATGGCTTTGAGTTGTAAGCCCGATATTTTGATTGCCGATGAACCTACAACGGCCCTGGATGTTACCATCCAGGCACAAATCCTGGATTTAATTCGTGAGTTAACCCGCGAAATGAAAACTTCGGTAATTCTTATAACCCATGATCTAGGGGTGGTGGCAGGTATTTGTGATACAGTGGCAGTAATGTACGCTGGCAGAATTGTTGAGTATGGAACAGTTGATGAGATCTTCTCGAATCCTCGTCATCCATACACCCAAGGGTTGATTCAGTCCGTGCCGCGTTTGGATGGTTCGTCTGACCATGAGCTTTTTTCTATTCCAGGTTCGCCCCCTTCCTTGGTCAACCTTCCGGCGGGGTGTCATTTCCAGCCGCGTTGTAGTAAGGCCATGCCGATTTGCGCCGAAAAGTACCCACCGGAGATTGTGAACGGTAACCACCGGTGTTGCTGTTGGTTGTGGCATCGAGGAGAAGATCGTGGTTGAACCTCTGCTGAAGGTGGTTGACTTAGTTCAGCATTTTCGGATTTCCCAGGGATTTTTTCGAGTTCCTAAAATTGTACGTGCCGTTGATGGAGTGAATTTAGAAATTCATCCGGGTAAAACCTTGGGCTTAGTAGGAGAAAGCGGTTGCGGTAAGAGCACGTTAGCCCGTTCGATTATCAGACTTTATCGACCAACCTCAGGAAAGGTTTTGTTTCAGGGAAGTGACTTGGCTCAGCAGGAGGGCGATGCGCTTCTGCGAACTCGTCAAAATATCCAAATGGTGTTTCAAGATCCGCATTCTAGCTTGAATCCTCGGATGACTATTTTTGAGATTATCCGCGAACCCTTGGACATTTATGTGCGTCGTGGTCTGCTCAAAATGAATCGGGGCCAAATTGAAAAAAGGGTTTTGGAGTTAATGGATCATGTAGGCTTGAGCCATCGGTGGAGCAATCGTTATCCCCATGAATTCAGCGGAGGGCAACGTCAGCGCGTTGGCATAGCGCGGGCTTTGGCGCTTTCCCCCAAACTAATTTTGGCGGATGAACCCGTTTCCTCCTTGGATGTGAGCATTCAGGCGCAAATTTTGAATCTTATCAAGACGATTCGGCGAGAATATCAACAATCCTATCTGTTCATTTCGCACGATCTTGCAGTGGTTCAGCATATTTGTGATACGGTTGCGGTGATGTATTTGGGGGTAATTGTGGAGAAAGCACCCGCCCGCGAGTTGGCACGAAGGCCGTTGCACCCTTACTCTCAGGCCTTGTACAGCGCGGCGCCCATTCCTGACCCAATCAAAGAACGGGCTCGGCGACGGATCATCCTTCAGGGGGATGTACCTTCACCGGTGAGTGAACGGGTTGGATGTTACTTTCATGATCGATGCCCGCACCGAATGCCGCGTTGCCAGGTGGAAAAGCCCCAGCTTCAGGAAGTGGAGCCGGGGCGATCAGTGGCTTGTTTCTTGTACGACAAGGGAAAGTCCGAGCCACGATGAGGTCTTTTGACCCAGTTCAATAAGCCGTTTACTTTCAAACTCGGTGGCAGTTTTATCTAAGGTGAGGAGCCCTTCTAACGTTATCATTTGTAAAATTATTTTTTTACCTGATTTCTGGCAAATAAGCTTTGAGCTTTGGTCGAGTGCCCATCGCTTCGAAAACTGAAAAAACCCAAAGCCCCACTTTTTTTCTAGGAGGAGGGGATTTTTGTACCACCGGAATTGTTCCGTGAAGGTTGCTGCAGCAAGGCAGAAGAGGAGTATAAAAATCTCAAAGAAGCCCAAACTGGGTGTAGAATAGCCAAGGGCTAAGGCCACTAACACAAAGCAAAACCATCGCAACAAAGTATACCAAAATGGTAAATGCCATAGGGCGAAATCGCTCTGAATTCGAAGGCAATAAAGAGGTGGAAAGAAGCGCGGCATGGTCATTAGCTTAGGTAAAAAGGGCTTTGATTAAAAGGGGTGAACAACGAATTAAATTTTCAAATTGCCGGGGGCGTTGCGGGGGATCCCCCCGCAGAAGGGGGTGGCCAAGCCGCTTGGCGGCGGAGGCCAGGGGGAAGGCTTTGGGCGTGGAGGGTCTCATTTTGGTGCGGCACAACTGGCAGCGTTGTGGTTATGATGATTGTTACCCTAGCGTGATGCCTGCCAATCCCCGTTGGGGGGGCGACGAGGAGTTGGTGCGTCTGAGCCAAGCGTGTCACGACAATGGTTACATGTTTGTTCTTCATGAAAACGACGTGGATGTCTACCCCAATTCTGAGTTTTTTCCAAAAGAACTTCTCGCGGTTCAATCAGATGGCAGCCCAGTTCCCGCGTGGTTCAATAAAACAACTCAGATGCAGTCGTTTTTACTCAGTCCGATTCATGCTCAAAGGATTGCGGCTACTTACGCGCCATTGATTCATCGGCGTTATCGAACCCAAGGGACCTACTTGGATGTGTCCACCGCGGTTAATCCTTCTGAGAAGGTGGATTACAACGCTCGTGTTGAGGGGAACACGCGTTTCACAACAACCTTGGGAGCTTACCGAAAGCTGCTAAGCGATATGAAAAGACACCATCAGGGATTTGTGCTTGGGGAGGGCGGGCACCACTTTTTGTACACCCAGTCGCTCGATGCCGTTTTAGCAGAGGATGCCGCACGTCACGAGCAAGGCGCTGACCTGTTGCCCTTGGTGCACTTTGATTTGAGAGAAATTAACCCGAGAATCACCAGTTTTGGGGTAGGATTTTATCCGTGGTTTTTTGCTCGAGGTTCTGAACTCAAATGAAATCAATACACGGAAGATGAGCATTTCTGCTACATGGCCTATGAAATTGCGTTTGGGCATGCTGGTTATGTGCCCACTCTTGATTCGTTGGGGACGGACGACCAAATTGTTGAATTCATTAAAAAAAAGGTGAGTTTGGTGGGGGTGGTACACCGCAAAATTGCCCAAGCGCGAGTCCAACGAATTTTGTATCAAGTGCCTGGCGCGTTGGTGGAGGTTGAGCAGGCCTTGGCTCAAAAAAAGGTGCGGCAGATTCATCTGGTCTATGACAACGGGGTGAAGGTGTGGGTAAATTTGGACGCGAAAAACCCCTGGGTGGTTCAACTGGATCAAGAACCAAGATGGGTCTCTTTTATCGCCTTGATCGAGGGCAAGCGGCAAAATGTGACCGGCCGAACGGCTGAAAGGCGGTTTGTCTTACCGCCGTGGGGCTGGGTGGTGGCACAGTAAATTCCTCTTAAATGACATCTCCCGGATTTCCCAAGGGGTCGATGTCGTTTACGGTGGCCAAGGGTGGGGGAGGTTCGTCCAAAGGCTTTTTAACAGGGTGGAGTTTGAAACGGCTTAGCTCTTTGAACAGCAAAATGGCTGTGATAACGAAGGCCAAAAAGTCTGCGGTGGGAGCGGCGAACCATACCCCATCAATACCCCAAATCAGGGGTAGGAAAATAAGTAGCGGGAGTAAGAGGAGAACTTGCCGACTTAGGCTTAACACCATGCTATGGGTGGCCTTGCCGATCGCTTGGAAGAAGCCTACACCGGCTACCTGGATGCCCAAAAAGGGATAGGCCAAGAGAAAGATTCTTAGGGCCCGT
>Ga0272446_1005010_pt1 | contig 15030 bp, 16 predicted proteins | sample YNPCB0061_FD_194587 | JGI IMG/M metagenome (GOLD analysis project Ga0272446, IMG submission 194587) | Hot spring microbial mat communities from Yellowstone National Park, WY, United States - YNP-CB-006-1 | ecosystem: Environmental > Aquatic > Thermal springs > Hot (42-90C) > Sediment | place...
GATTGAGTGGGGAACGCCCGAAGTGGTGCTCCAGGCTGATAAGTTGAGTCGCGCCTATAGTACAGGGGGGCATAGCCACAAGTCGTCCTTATCTTTCTTTTGCTAATTTGGGGATTGCAGAATCACCCTCCCCTGACAACCTTAATCAGTAAACCTACCAATCCGCAAAATGTTAAGCTTTAGTAAAGGTATTACTATAGGATTGGTATTATTTTTTTACGCTTTCGGGTAAAAACTCTATCCCCTGTTTCTTCATTTGGCTATCTGTGACCTCTGCTGGCGGTGGGTAAGTATATGCAGGCTGTAGGGATAAATTGTGGCTTTCCTAAGCCCGCAACAGCAGATACCACATCCGACCAAAGTCCACCTACACCCCCTAGGGATCATGCACATCTACGACTGCTACTCTATTTTGGGGTTACCCTGCAACGCTTCTTTGGATGACATCAAATCAGCCTATCGGCGGCTAGCGCTCCAGTATCACCCCGATGTCAATCAGAGGGACCCCAAGGCGACGGAAAAGTTTCGCCAAATCAAAGAGGCCTATAACATCCTTAAGCGAGTAGCATCTCAGAGAACGCCCACTGGTGCTACAGAGCAAAAGATGGAGAACTCCCATACCAGAGTTAGGGTTAGGTATAGGGGTAAGTATAACAAAACCAATAATCGCCCTCAAGACTTGAAGCATGGACTAGTACAGGTGTAAGACCTGATCAAGCATAAGCACTATATTGACGCTGTCCCCCTTGTGGAAAGACTGAGAATTTGCTACCCCAATGACCCTAAAGTAGCCCATTGGCAGGCAGTCACCTATTATTACAGGGGTAGAGAACTGCTAGAGATGGGCAGACCCATTCTAGCCAGAGATTACTTCACCTCGGTACTAATCACCGCTCCGCAAAATCGGGAGTTGTGCTCTAAGGCAGAACGCTACCTCACTCGGGCAAATGAGATGAGAGAATCTGCCACTCATTCTCGTTCTAATCTTACTGAGACTCGTAATCGTTTTGGTTATGTTTTGCTGTGTGTCTATGTCGTACTAATGATCGGAATGGTTTATTTGATAACGACTTCTATGGGTGCATTTGCTGCTAATGTGCGTGGTTTCTTGGCTTTTACTTTTATTGTTTTACCTACTATATTTTTGGGTATTTCTTTAGTTACTATGTTTATAAGTAAATTTATCGATTTCAGTGCCTTGCGGGGGGATATAGATTAGGGGGATTAAAAATTCTCCAGAAGCACTGCCCACAGGGTTTTATCTGCTAGTTTGTCCCAGTTTGGGTATTGTAAAGTTTTGCAACAGTGAGCCATTTACCTATCTGCAAAAAAATTTTTTCGGTCAAAGGCTAAAAATTTCTGAACCAGTTTTCCACAGGATCGGGGGGGTTTTCCCCAGAAATTTGCCAGTTTTCCACAGTTTAATTGGGCACACCACCCCAGAGATAGCCTGTTTCCCCTCTCATATACTTCTACCTGTGGAAAAGTGCCCATGAGGTGGTATTGTTAAGCAATGTTACAGAGATTTATCTAAAATGCCGATAAATTGCCGTCAACAGTAAAGCACACTACCAGAATGTGTAAGTTTTTTCCATTGACAACGCCTAACTTAGGGCACAAAATATGTGTCCGTTTAGTTTGGGTATGAAGGTATGGTTATGACAGTGAGTATTTTGGCGGAGATACCAGAGGAGTTACACGGCAGTTTGCAGGGCTATTTGGAGTCCCATCCTGACTGGGATCAGGACAGGGTATTTACGGCGGCTTTGTCTTTGTTTTTACTGCAAAATGGCAGTATGGATAAGGCGGGGGGCAGTGGCGGTTATCGCAGTGCCGCTAAGGTCTATCTCAATGCCCTATTCCAACATTCTTTTTAACACTTAGGCTTTATCCATGATTAACTCGGTGCAAGTGGCTGTGGTGGGCGGTGGCATTAGTGGTCTGACTACGGCTTGGCTGTTGGCACGATCGGGAGTGCAGGTGGCTATTGCTGAGGCTAGTGGCTACTGGGGCGGAGCTATGGTCACGGGTAAAGCCACTACGGCGGAAGGGGATTGGCTGTGGGAGGAAGGTCCGAATAGTTTTAGCCCGAATCAGGAACTCTTGGATTTGATCGAGGAGGTGGGCTTGGGCGATCGAGTGGTGTGGGCTGACCGTAAGCTACCCCGCTTTGTCTATTGGCAGGGCAAGTTACAGCCTGTGCCTACAGCCCCCCCTGCTGTGCTGAGTTCCCAGTTGTTGAGTGGTTGGGGCAAACTGCGGGCGCTGATTGGGGCGTTGGGCTTTGTTGTGCCTGCTAGGGCTGGGGATGAATCGGTGGCAGATTTTTTCCGCCGCCATTTGGGACAGGAGGTGCTCGATCGATTGGTGGCTCCCTTTGTGTCTGGGGTGTATGCGGGCGATCCCCAACAATTGGGGATGCGGTCGGCGTTTCGGCGGGTGTGGCAGTTAGAGCAGGTGGGGGGTGGCTTGGTGGCGGGTTTGCTCCTGTCTCGATCGTCCTCCAAGGCTAATGCCCAGTTGGGGCAGTTGGGTTCCCTAGTGGGGGGACTGGCTACTTTGCCCCAAACCCTAGTACAAAAATTACAACAACAAGGGGTGCCTACCCATTTGCAGTGGCGCTTACAACGGATTGTGCCCCAGTCTGAAGACTATCAATTAGGGTTTCAGACTCCAGCAGGAGAAACTACCCTGTTGGCTAAAGTGGTGGTGTTGGCAATGCCCGCCTATGCCTGTGCTGATCTGCTAGCTGATGTATTGCCCCGCAGTAGTTCAGCCCTCCGCTCGATCGAGTATCCCCCCGTCGCCTGTATTGCCCTTGGTTATGGTCAGGAGCATCTGCGCCAACCCTTGGTGGGGTTTGGACATTTGATCCCCCGCAGTCAGGGGATTGAAACTTTGGGGACAATTTGGGCAAGTAGTTTGTTCCCCGATCGAGCACCCAAGGGTTATGTATTGTTCTTGAATTTTATAGGTGGGGCGACTAACTACGGGGTGGCACACCTGAGTCAGGCAGAGATTGTTGCTCAAGTACACCAAGATTTGCAGAAAATTTTACTCAAGCCCAACAGCCCCGCCCCGATCGTCCTGAATACTAAGTTATGGCCGCGGGCCATCCCCCAGTATGGACTGGACCACAATCGGCAATTAGAGATGGTGCAGAGGGACATGGCAAAACTGCCCAATGTATATTTGTGTGCCAACTATGTGCATGGGGTAGCGGTGGGGGACTGTGTGCGGGGCGCTAAGCATTTAGCCCAAAAAATCTGGGCACAGCATGTTCACGCTCCCTGAAGATAAAGCAAGATGGACAATTTTTACCGTCAGTTAGCTGACCAAGCCGATCGTTTGTATGGGTTAATCCAGAAATTCAGCCAGCCGAAAATTTTGGTGGTGGGGGATTTGACCCTAGATGAATTTGTAACGGGGCAAACGGAACGCATTTCCAGGGAAGCCCCTGTGCTGATCATTCGCCATGAATACACCAAACAGGTGCCAGGGGGTGGCGCTAATGCTGTCTATAACTTGGCTAAGTTGGGGGGACGAGTTGCGGTGGTGGGGCTAATTGGGGAGGACGATCAGGGCAGAGCACTCAAGGAAATTTTTCAAGCCAGTAATATCGACACCAGTGGTTTAGTGGTCGACCCCAGTCGCCCTACGGTCACCAAAAGTCGCATTTCTGCCCATGCCCGCCAGTCAGTGACCCAGCAAATTGTCAGGATCGATCGTAAATCTGATGTGCCTCCCAGTGCCGAGATTCAAGACCAGTTGGTGTCCGCCATTCGCGCCAAAATTAACCAAGTATCGGCGGTGGTGTGTTCCGACTATGGGGAAGGGGTATTGCAAGCGCCCATTATTCAAGCCGCCCTGCAACATCCCTTGACGATCGTGGATAGCCAAAAAAATTTACACCGTTATTATGGGGCGAGTATTTTTACCCCCAATTTACCAGAAGCGGAATTGGCGGTGGGCTACTCGATTCATAGCGATAATCTCGATCGTGCCGCCTCCGACCTGTGTCAGCTTACGGGAGCCAAACAGATGTTGATTACAAGGGGCGAAGAGGGCATGAGTTTATTTCAACTGACCGAGCAGGGTCTCGATCGACAGGATATTCCCGCGTTTAACCGCACCCAAGTTTTTGATGTGACGGGGGCTGGGGATACGGTGGTTGCCGCCCTCACCCTTGCCCTTGCCAACCAAGCCGATTACCGCTGTGCCGCCATTTTAGGTAATCTCGCCGCCAGTATTGTGGTACGCCAATTTGGCACCACCACCACCACCGCCACAGAACTGACCCAAGCCCTGACCAAGTTGTTGGAATCTGCCCATCCAGTGGCATAATAAAAATAGTTGTTACCGCCTGCCATGAATTTACCTACTAACTATTTAGAATTACTTACTAACCCTCTGGTGGTGTACGGCATTTTAGGGGCGCTATACTTGGTAGTGATTCCCGTTCTGCTCATGTTTTACTTTCGGGCAAGATGGTACAAAACTGGTGCATGGGAACGATCGTTCATTTGCTTTATGGTCTTTTTCTTTTTTGTGGGGCTTTTGATTGTGGCTCCCTTCTTTAACTTCCGTAACCCTGAACGCAAAATCGCCTAATGCCAAATTTAGCTAATAATTTAACTAATACTAATAATAATGAGGTGCTGAACCCTACGGCACTGCCCCAGACCAATGACCTCCATGTGGTGGAGACCCGCCCCCTGATTGCCCCCGACCAGATTAAAGCCGAATTTCCCATGACCTTGGGGGTGGCGCTGGTGGTGTCTGAGGCACGGGAACGCATCCGCCGCATCTTGGCGGGACAGGAAAAAGCCCTGTTGGCGATCGTGGGTCCCTGTTCCATTCACGATGTTAATGCGGCTAGGGAGTACGCCCAAAAATTAGTGCTTCTACGGCAAGAACTGGGGGAACATTTAGAAATTGTCATGCGGGTCTATTTCGAAAAACCCCGCACCACCATTGGCTGGAAAGGTTTAATTAACGACCCCCACCTGGACGGCAGTTTTGACATCAATACGGGTATCCGCTGGGCGCGGCATTTACTGTTGGACATCAACAATATGGGACTGCCCTGTGCCACCGAATTACTCGATCCCATCATTCCCCAATACATCGCCGATTTAGTGGCATGGACAGCGATCGGGGCGCGCACCACCGAGAGTCAAACCCATCGGGAAATGGCATCGGGCTTATCTATGCCCGTGGGGTTCAAGAATGGCACGGACGGCAATATCGATATCGCCATGAATGCCATGATTTCCGCCCAGCAAAAACATCACTTTTTGGGCATCAATGGGGCGGGTATTGCCAGCATTGTCACCACCACAGGCAACCCCGACGGGCACTTGGTATTACGGGGGGGCAAAAAGCAACCCAACTATGACCCCGCCAATATCCAAGCCATTCGCGCTAAACTGCAAAGTCAAAATTTGACCGATCTGGTCATGGTGGACTGTAGCCACGACAACAGTGGGCAGGACTACCGCAATCAGCCCCTTGTGGCTGACCATGTGGCACAACAAATCCAAGCCCAGACCCATTGGTCAGCCGCAGGCATAGCGGGGATCATGCTGGAGAGTCACTTGGTAGAGGGCAAGCAAAAATTTCCCCAGCCCCTCTCGGACTTGGTCTATGGGCAAAGTATTACCGACAGTTGTATCGGATTTGATACCACCGCCACCATTTTGCGTCAACTGGCGCGCTCGATCGAGGCAAATTGCCGTAAATTTTGCTAGTCCTGGGTGCGGGAATCGAACCTGCATGTCAACGATTATGAGTCGTTTGCTTTACCAGTCAGCCAACCCAGGGATGTGCTAATGTTGGTCTAGCCTTGAAAATGATACTATAATTTTGCCAAGGCTGGTATTGAAGTTAACGGAGTGTTAGCGATGAGGGACAGAAGATTCAGCTATAGCAGACTTTTTACATCCTTAGCCCTGCTCTTGACAGGCGTACTGCTGGGGGCATGGGCAGTGCTGGCAGGAATGCCCACCGCTAGGGTCTCGGCTCTACCGATCGATGCCCCCGATACCAAAGCATCTAAGCCCTTAACCACCATTTCCACCAATTTTATTGCCGAAGCCGCCCGCCTCACTGGCCCTGCGGTGGTACGCATCAACGCTTCTCGCACCGTCAGCAGTGCGCCCCTGCCCGAAGTGTTTAATGACCCCATGTTCCGCCGCTTTTTTGGGGATGAATTTACGCCAATCCCGCCCCGCCAGCGGGTGGAAAGGGGCACTGGCTCTGGCTTTATTATTGACAAGCAAGGGGACATTATTACCAATGCCCATGTGGTGGAGGGTTCTACCAGTGTGACGGTCACCCTCAAGGATGGGCGCAAATTTGAGGGCAAGGTTTTAGGCACTGACCCCCTCACGGATATAGCCGTAGTCAAGGTGAAGGGGGACAATTTGCCTGTGGTAAAACTGGGTAGCTCTGCCAATCTGCAACCGGGGGAATGGGCGATCGCCATCGGTAATCCCTTGGGATTGGACAATACGGTGACGGCGGGCATTATTAGTGCCTTGGGTCGGCGCAGTGGTGAGATTGGTGTAGATAAGCGGGTCAGTTTCATTCAGACCGATGCGGCAATCAACCCAGGTAACTCAGGTGGCCCCCTGCTCAATGAACGGGGCGAAGTGATTGGGGTGAATACGGCAATCATTGAAGGGGCACAGGGATTAGGTTTTTCTATCCCGATCGAGACTGCCCAGCGCATTGCCCAACAGTTAATCAGTACGGGTTCTGTCAAACGCGCCTATTTAGGTATCCAAATGCTTACCCTCAATCCAGAGACCAAAGAGCGATTGAAGAGCGACCCCAATGTTCCCTTTGAGGTGACGGAAGAGCGGGGCGCTTTGATCACCAGGGTAGTGCCCGATTCCCCAGCGGCTAGAGGTGGTTTGCGCATAGGGGATGTAATTGTCAAAGTAGGGGGTGAAGAAGCCCTGACCGCTGATCGTGTCCAGCAGATTGTGGAAACCAAGTCCGTGGGGGACAAAATCCCTGTGGAGGTAAGACGGGCTGGGCAAACCCAGACCCTGATTGTGGAAGCAGGACAGTTTCCCCGCCAATTTCCCCAATAGGAGTATCCATGACTAAGTTGCAATTTCTACTCATTTCGGCGATCGTGTCCTCGGCTGTGTTGTTGATCTTGGGCGGTCGGGAACAGCAATTTGGTTGGTGGTCGATCGCCCTAGTCACTGCCCTGACCCTAGGGGCAAATCGCTGGCTCACCCGTCGGCGCTGGGCACAGGTGGCCCGCTGGATCAACCACACCACTGGCAGGCAAATTTGTAAACCACCCAAACCCTATGTCCGTCGATCGCCCAAACTCCTGCCCCCCTCCAGTTCCACTCCCCTGACCCATGAATAGGTTAAGGGTAGGGATTGTCGGCACAGGTTATGTGGCCAAAACTCGCGGGCAAATTTTTCGGGATGATCCCCGCACGGAGTTAGTAGCGGTGGCAGGCAGTGCCGATCGAGTCAAGGAACTGGTGCAAAAGTGGGGCATTACTGGTTATGAATACTGGTCGGACTTGGTGGCTAGTAATAGGGTAGATGTGGTGGTGGTGTGCAATGCCAATGCTGACCATGCCCCAGTGGTACGCCAAGCCCTCAAGGCAGGCAAACCTACAGTGGTGGACTATCCCCTTGCCCTCAACTATCCAGAGGCCCAGGAACTGGTGCATTTAGCCCACGATCGTGCCGTCCCCCTGCACCTAGAGCAAATAGAACTGTTGGGGGGTGTGCATCGGCAGGTGAGTTTATGGTTACCTAAAGTGGGTCAGCCCCAATTTGTGCGGTACGCCACCCAGACCCCCCAGCGCCCCGCCCCCGATCGATGGGTGTATCAACTTGCCCAATTTGGCTTTCCTTTGACGGCGGCTGTGTCCCGCATCCATCGCCTAATTGATTTATTTGGCAGAATTGAGCGGGTGAGTGCCCAAGTGCGGTATGGGGGTAAAAAATTACCCCACAGCTTTAGCAGTTGTTTTTGCCATGCCCTGCTGGAATTTGCCAATGGCTGTGTGGGGGAGGTGGGTTATCACAAAGGCGAGCAAGTGTGGCAGTCGGAGCGCATTTTAGAAGTACATGGGGAGCAAGGCGGTATTTTCTTTCGGGGGGATTGGGGCAAATTAGTCACCAAAGACGGGGAACAGGAAGTGCAGACGGAAACCGCCAAAGGACTATTTCTCAAGGATACCCATTACTTTTTGGGGCATTTACTGGAAAATAAACCCAACTACACCAATCATAAACAGGTACTACAGGCGATCGCCACCGCCCATGCCTGCGAACTCTCCGCCCAAAATCACCAGTGGATGCCAGTGCAGGAAGTTCTTTGATATGATCAGGGGCAAAGATGCTCAACTTAAGTTAAAACTATGGCAGAGCCTACCGACAACCTACCCGTTACCGACGACCCATCCGCCAAGGCGCGTCAACTCTTGGGCATGAAAGGCGCTACCGTCAAAGAAACCTCCATCTGGAAGTTACGCCTACAGTTGATGAAACCAATTACATGGATTCCCTTGATTTGGGGTGTGGTGTGCGGGGCGGCATCTTCAGGGCGGTTCACTTGGACGATCGAGCATGTCCTGACAGCCCTTGCCTGTATGTTACTGTCGGGACCCATCATGGCGGGCTATACCCAAACCCTCAATGAATACTATGATCGAGACATTGATGCCATCAACGAACCCTATCGTCCCATCCCATCGGGAGCTATTAGCCTCAATCAGGTGATTATCCAGATCATTGTCCTGTTGGTGGCGGGCTTGGTACTGGCAGTGGCTCTCGATCGAGCGGTGGGGCACAAATTTTACAGTGTGACTACCACTGCCGTGATTGGGGCATTTATTGCCTACATTTACTCGGCTCCGCCCCTGAAGTTGAAACAAAATGGCTGGTTAGGTAACTACGCTCTGGGGGCAAGCTACATTACCTTGCCATGGTGTGCGGGGCACGCCCTATTCGGCGAATTAAACTGGCGGGTGGTGGCGGTGACCATGTTTTACAGTTTGGCGGGGTTGGGAATTGCGGTGGTGAATGACTTTAAGAGCATCGAGGGCGATCGAGCCTTTGGCTTGCAATCCTTACCCGTGATGTTTGGGGTAAAAAATGCCGCCCTGATTGCCAGTGTCATGATTGATGTGTTTCAGATTGGCATTGCCCTGTACCTGGTGAGCTTGGGGCAAAATCTCTTGGCGACGATCGTGGTATTGTTGGTCATTCCCCAGATTACCTTTCAGGATATGTACTTTATCCGCGACCCCCTGAAAAATGATGTGAAATATCAAGCCAGCGCCCAGCCCTTTTTGGTATTAGGGATGCTAGTGGCGGGGATCGCCATGGGTAGGGCAGGGATTTAACATGGAAGATGCGGTTGCCCGACTCTATGATACTTTTCCGTTTCCCCCTGACCCAATTTTAGAGGAAGCGCCGCCTGGGTACAACTGGCGTTGGTGTTGGCAGTCTGCCTATGGTTTCTGCACAGGTGGGTTAGCGCCTAATAAAGACAATCCCAGAATTTTGGATGCGGGGTGCGGGAGCGGCGTAAGTACAGAATATCTGGCCCATCTCAATCCCCATGCTCACATCGTGGCGATCGACATCAGTAGGGGCACTCTAGAAGTTGCCCAAACACGCATCCGCAAAACCGTGCCACCCTATAGAAGTATCACTTTTCACCAGTTGAGCCTCTTTGAATTGGAGCAAATAGCAGGAGAATTTGACCTGATTAACTCGGTGGGAGTGATTCATCACACCCCTGACCCCGTCAAGGCTCTACAGTGTTTGGCACATAAATTAGCCCCCGGTGGAATAATGCACATTTTTGTCTATGCCCACATCGGCAGGTGGGAAATTCGCCTCATGCAGGAAGCGATCGAGCTATTGGGACAAGGGGCGGGCATACCCACCACCGACCTCCAGCGCCGAGTATCTTTGGGGCGACAAATTTTTGCCAGCCTCCCCCCCGATAATCGTCTGGTGCAACGGGAACAAAATCGCTGGGCGCTGGAAAATCAACGGGATGAATGTTTTGCCGATATGTATTTGCATCCATTGGAAGTGAATTTCACCATCGATTCCCTCTTCCCAATGATTGACCAGTCTGGTTTAGAGTTTGCGGGATTCTCTAATCCTACAGTCTGGCAATTAGACAAATTATTGGGCAGTAATCCAGAATTGATGCAGTATGCCCAGCAGTTGTCCCCCCGCCAACGCTATCGCCTCATTGAACTACTCAATACAGATATAGCTCACTACGAATTTTTCTTATACAGACCGCCATTGGCGCATTTACCGATCGACTCGGATCAGGCATTATTAAATGGTATTCCCCTGCGTCAACCCTGTCTGCAAGGTTGGGAAAGTCAGGTTTTATTTGACCCCGACTATCAAGTGGTGCATCTCACGGATTTAGAGTATGAATTTATGCGCCAGTGCGATGGCAATCGATCGATTCAAGCTTTGTGTGCAGAGGGAAACTATGATTTAGGAATGGTGCGGGGGCTATTGGCAAAAAGGTTGATTCTCATCAAATTCTAGTTAGCCAGCAGAGATCACCAGTGATGAATAAAGCACAATTCGAGAATACTTTGAAAGAATTTGCCCACACCCTCACAGGACAAGTGAGCACGGACGACGGGCAGTGGTCAGTGAAAGGATTCATTGATGTCTTTAGAAATGTGTATACCATCTCGTCCGACACCAAAATTGTCTGGAAAATCCTCGAAATTCACCTTTTCCCAAGGATTCTTGCGTTTGCCGATCGGCATGAATTCGCCATCCTTCTCGCCGAACATCAGAATTACTACCCAGATATATCTTTCGTTTCCCGCCGTGATGCATCCGTGCGGTTTGCCGTTGACTTGAAAACGACCTACCGTCTTCTCACTAAGCCTTGGCTTTGTAATGGCTTCACTCTTGGTTCCCATGGTGCATACTTTCAGAATCGCACAAGTACCAAGAACACTCAGTTTCCCTATGGCAGTTATGCTGGTCATTTTTGTTTGGGCATTATCTATGACCGCTCTCCTAAAGCCACGATCGACGAAACACGAGCGTATTGTATTGAGGAACTCCATTCCATCACCTCAGTCATTGCGAATATCCAGTTCTTTGTTGCAGAGAAGTGGAAAATTGCTGGTGATAAGGGTAGCTCTGGCAATACAGCCAATATCGGCAGTATACAGCGCATTGAGGATATTCTTTCGGGCAACGGCATGTTTGCTAGGTTGGGTGAGGAGTGGTTTGATGATTACTGGATGAACTTTGGCAAAATTATTGTGAAAGGTCTAGATGGTAAAACGCGGAAAATCACTTCCCTGGTTGAATTTGTGAAATATCGTGGTGGTGATCCATCGCTGGTCGTCCCAAGGAATAATCAACCATGACCATTCAGCGAATACTGGTTCCCCCGATCAAGTGTCAAGGGATCAAGACTAAACTCGTTCCTTGGATACAAGCTATCATCCCTTCTGATTTTGACGGTTGTTGGATTGAACCATTTCTGGGATCAGGGGTAGTGGTTTTCAATGTACGACCGCGCAAGGCACTGCTTGCTGACTCAAATCCACACATTATCAACTTTTACCAAAGTATCGCCAAGGGTAAACTACTCCCAGCTAAAGCAGGGAGCTTTTAGTAGCCCTGCAGTTAGCAAGCTAACCACGAACCTCTGGGGTGGTTTACAGCACCCCCAATCGACTGTTACCAGTGCCTTGAACAACCGTTTCTGGTGTCCGCAGTATAATTATAGCCTAAAGCAACTGAAGTTCAGCTAAAGGAGCTTTCCTCCCCGTACTGAAGTACGGGGCTTCCAGCCCTACCCGTTGTGAGATCACTGCCAGCATCACAAGACAGTTCCTAGAGCAAGAAGGAGCGGAATTATCGCGGTCAAAGGGGGATTATTATTACTTAGTCCGAGAGAGATTCAATCGGTACGGCAATCCGTTAGATTTCCTTTTCCTGAACCGTGCGTGTTTTAATGGAATGATCCGTTTCAACCTCCAAGGGGAATTCAATGTTCCATTCTGTCGTAAGCCCAACCGTTTCGCTCCAGCCTATATCACGAAAATTAGCAATCAAGTGCAAGCAGTTGTAGATGTCTGCGCTTTAGGAGACTATGAGTTCCAGTGCCAAGATTACTCAGTAACTATTTCTGAAGCCAGTGCTGGCGATCTACTGTATTGCGACCCGCCATACATTGCCCGCCATACCGATTATTTTAACGGCTGGGATGAAGAGCAGGAAAGGCAACTAGCGCATCTACTGGTGGATACTAAAGCGAGATTTATCCTCTCCACTTGGCATGGCAACAAATTTCGCATGAACCAGTTTATTGACAGTCTCTGGGGTAGATACAGCATTTTAACTAAACAGCATTTCTATCATCTTGGGGCAAAGGAGAACAATCGCAATCCCATGCTGGAAGCTCTTGTCACAAATTTTAGTGCTTTTTATGAAGAAAAAAAGTCACCGAGAGCCGTACAATTAACCCTACTTGACAAGAAAACAGTATTCAATGGCTAACAAGGCGCTGGCAATTCCGCCGTGCTCCATTACTACTGGTGAGCTTGATGGTTAGATAGTTGCTCTAGTTTATGCCCTGAATCATTCATCGATCGACCACAGTTCTTGACTGGCGGTTTCATCAAAGTATTTTTTCGGGCGCAGAATCAACACTAGAGTACCGTAAATTGTCTCCGTCGGGGCTTGGTCATACCATCCCAGCGCCAGCTCTCCCGCCTTTGCCACCGCCACATATTGATCCGCCGTCCATACAGTCTGGGATCGATCGATCAGTAATAACAAATCCTCTGGATGACTGGGGAGCAAATGTTCTCCCACCAAAGCCTTGAGGGAATTGGTATCCCCTAAAACCACGATACCATCTTGACAATTTTTGACTACCTGATAACTGGGAATAGCCACCCAACCACAATTTCCCTGACCATAGGCGACCCCAAAGGGTTCAATCACCGATATATTGGGGGCAGTTTCTATAGCGGTGATAGGTAAGGGTAGTTTACCCACCACAGGAAACAGACGGGGCAAATTTTCCTCGCTCTCGTACCGATAAAAAGGGAGGCGGGGGGCGGACACAGCCTTAGGGCGCACCAAATTCCCTAACAAATCCTCGATCGATTGGCGGGCAGACTCAGAGTGGGCATACTGCAAACCCTTGGCAATCAGGCGCGTTTTGGCGGTGGGGTCATTAGTTTCCTTGGCGGTTTTCCATGCTTGATAAGCGAGGGCATCGCCTGGGTGATCCGTAAACCCTTGGGGCAGGGCAGGCAAAAGTAATAAATTTTTCATCGCTTTCACCACTTCTTTGGCCTCGGTGGGGGTCATAGACTTATGGTGGATAAAATCCGCCACCCTCGATCGTTGATTTTGCGGTAACAGGCGCAATTCATAGAGGACATCACTGCCTTGGTGAGCGTACTTTGCCGCCACAGACGCTTCTAAACTATCAAACACTTGGACAGCCACTAAAATTTGATTTTGTTGGGAAGGTGTAAACCCAGTCTCTTCAAAAATGGCGAGAGAGGACTCCCCCTGCTGTTGTAATTGGTGAAAAGCCCTGCCCCACTGCACCCAGTTCCCCTCACGACGGCGCAGGGATTCCCACAGGGAAGAATGGTCTTGATCGGACATAAAGAGATTTTAAGTTTTGGCGGTCAACGAAATGGATAATTAGCAGGTATGATAGTCCATAATTAAGGCAAATTTTTCAACTTATTCTACAACTACAAAACTATGGGTGAAATTTTTAACATTGCGGTTGCTTTATTTATTCTAACTTTGGTGGGCATTGGCTTTGGCTACTTCTTATTAAGGTTTCAAGGGGGGGAGGCTACGGAATAATAGGGAATAATTCAGAATAAAACAGCTGATTGAGGCGGGTATGGTACAATCCTATCCAAACTGCTAGATATACAGCCATGCGCCGCCGACAGTCTAAAGCTCCCACACGAAAGGTTCTCACTTTTTCCTACCAAAATGTGGTGGGAAACTCTATTGCGAGAGAATTACATCTGGGACTGGGGATTGAGGACATTCAGCGGGTGGTGCGTCTGCCACAAATTCATAAAACCCCTGAATCTCCTTTGGCGATCGCCACGATCGAGCATGAGCAAGTATTGGTGCTTGACCTTTATTACAATTTATTTCGGCAAGAGCTGACCAATGAGGGGAAAAAATATCTGATTGCGGTGAGGTCAGAAGATATTCTTTATGGTATTCCTGTGTCGGCTGTGCCGATTTTGCGAGAAGTTTTAGAGACCGAGTTTCAACTGCTCCCTGCTGAGTATCGGGTGCACGACTCTTTAGGGATAGCTAGTCATATCTTCAATATAGAAAATCAAACTTTCTTTTTGTTGCATCCTCCCAGTTTAATGGAAGCTCTAATTGGTCATCAAAGTATTGCCAATTCTTTACTGGCAATTTCTGATAAACAGTCACAGTCCAAGGTGCTTTCTAGGGAGGGACAAGGAGAATTGACACTTCTATTAAACAGTTTCACTGATAATGTTTCTGAATCAGAGAATTTAGTCAGGGATGATAGTTCTGTGGTTGTAGATTTTAATGAATCTTCTGATTTACAAGCAGATGATATGGTGATGATGGATTTTGCTGATTTTACCGAAGAATCTGCATCATTCAGCCAGACGGAAAACATAACCTCAACTACAGATGAATTTATTATCAATGATTTTAATGAAGAACCAGAACCAGCGATCGAGACTGAAACCTTAACTTCAACTGAAGATGAATTTATTATCAATGATTTTAATGAAGAACCAGAACCAGCGATCGAGACTGGAAATCTAATCTCAACTACAGATGAATTTATCATCAATGATTTTAGTGAAGAGCCAGAACCATCGATCGAGACTGGAAATCTAATCTCAACTACAGATGAATTTATCATCAATGATTTTAGTGAAGAGCCAGAACCATCGATCGAGACTGAAACCTTAACTTCAACTGAAGATGAATTTA
>Ga0272446_1005011_pt1 | contig 15030 bp, 10 predicted proteins | sample YNPCB0061_FD_194587 | JGI IMG/M metagenome (GOLD analysis project Ga0272446, IMG submission 194587) | Hot spring microbial mat communities from Yellowstone National Park, WY, United States - YNP-CB-006-1 | ecosystem: Environmental > Aquatic > Thermal springs > Hot (42-90C) > Sediment | place...
TCTCCGACAAGAAAGCCATGCTGAAAATTCAGGAATACATCGAGATCGGGACGCAAGAGGGCAAGTTGCTCACGGGGGGAAAGCCCGTCATCACGCCGGAGGGCGGCTACTTCCTAGAGCCTACCGTTTTCGGCGATGTCTCTCCGACGGCCCGCATTGCCCAAGAAGAAATCTTTGGCCCGGTCTTGGCGCTGATTCCGGCGGCGGACTATGACGACGCCCTCAAAATTGCTAACGGCACCGAATTCGGCCTGACGGGGGCGGTCTACAGCCGCAACCGCGAACGCCTTGAACGTGCCCGGCGCGAGTTCCACGTCGGGAACCTGTACTTCAACCGGAAATGTACGGGGGCGTTGGTGGGGGTGCATCCGTTCGGCGGCTTCAACATGTCCGGCACGGATAGTAAGGCCGGCGGCCCCGATTACTTGTTGCTGTTCACACAGGCCAAGTCCATCGCAGAAAAGCTCTAGTAGTTGCCCTCCCCCGTTTTTGCGCCTTGTGAGAGAAAATCGGCGGGGAGGGCTTTAACTTGAAGGAAGGTTCGGTATGGGCAGATTACTCATCGTGCATCCGTGCCCGGTGTGCAATTATCATGTTGAAGATGAACTGCATGAGGGCGGCAGCGGTGTGGACGTGATGTTCCTACGCAATCATTACATGCTGGCCATCTGTGCGGATTGCCACGAGCTCGTTTCGGTGCTGGTACCGAACACAAATGCAGAGACGGCGGCGGCCCTTGAGACGGCCCGTCGTGAGATCGTCCAATTGGAGGTCGAGGCCCGCGAAGGTGATGACCGCGCTAAAGGCTTACTCCCCCTCTTTCGGGCGGCGTTGAACACCTTTGATGAGAACGTTCCGGCGGCGGTTAGCGTCTGCACCTTCTGCGGGAGCACCGCAATTGAAATCCAGCCCGTCGAAAGTGCGCTGTTTGACGCGCAAGATGCGTGGGTGCGCTGCCCGCGCTGTGAAGAAGGGCGCTTATTGGTGGAGACCGCCGGAACGTGGGATCAGTAAGAGGGACGCCATCAGCATGAGTAACCTGATCGGTCAACGGCTCGGCCAATACGAAATCACTGCGCTGCTTGGCGAAGGCGGGATGGCGGCTGTCTATCGTGCCCATCAGACCTCCGTCAAGCGCGACGTGGCCATCAAGGTCATCAAGACCGGCCTCGTCCAAGTGGATGAGTTCGTCAAGCGCTTTGACCGCGAAGCACAAATGATCGCCTCCCTCAGCCATATTCACATCCTCAAGGTCTTTGACTACGGCCGACAAGATGACATCGTCTATTTGGTGATGGAGTTGCTCACGGGTGGCAGCCTCGCCCGGCTGATTCAGACGAGAGGAGCGCTCTCCCTGCAAGAGGCGGGCCGCCTGTTGCGGCAAATGGCCTCCGCGTTGGACTACGCGCACGGGCGCGGCATTATCCACCGCGATATGAAGCCCGAAAATGTTCTACTCGACTCCGACGGGAATGCGTTCATCACGGACTTTGGCATTGCCAAACTACGTGACGGCGGCGGCACGGCCCTCACCCAGAGTCAAGGCACGATTGGGACGCCTGCGTACATGTCGCCCGAACAGTGGAAGGGCGAACCCGTCGATGCGCGGGCCGATATTTATGCGCTCGGCGTGATTGTGTTCCAGATGCTCAGCGGGGTTTTGCCCTTTTCGGGCGAAACGGCCTTCGGGATGATGCATAAGCACGTTTACGAAGCCCCCCCCGACCTGCGCGATTACCAGCCGGATATGCCGCTGAGCATCGTCCGCGTGGTGGATAAGGCCCTCGCCAAAAACCGCGAACAGCGCTTTGAATCGGCGGGGGCGATGGCGGCAGCCTTCGATGAAGCCTTGAAGAATGACAACTGGGGCCTCGATGAGACCGGCAATGCCCTGTTTACTATTGACCCGCCGCCTGCCGTCCCAGACGTCGTGACGCCCCAGACCCGCCGCCTGACCCAACCGCTAGCCCGCACGACGGGTGTTGCGTCTGCTGTACCCGCAGCAGGGCCGGTGACGGTTGTCCAGCCGCCGCGCTCACCTTTGTTGCTGATCGTGGGGGTGATGGCACTTCTGGGCATTGCGGGGCTAGGGATCGCCTTTATCAGCCAGAACAATACCGCCAACCAAGCAGCCACTGAAGCAGTCGCCGTCCGGCAAACGGCGGCTGCCAATAGCACGGTTCTCGCCAGCACCCAAGCCGCCCTGATCGCAGCGGCGGAGGCCAACAACACCGCCATCGCCGCTACCCAAGCCCAAATGATTGCGGCAGCCAATACCGCGACAGCCATCGCCCTACTCCCCACCATGACGCCCACCCCGTCAGATACGGCTACGCCGACCACCACCCCGACCATCACGCCCGGCCCGACGGCAACCGCAACGAACACGGCCACCGCCACCGCGACCCATACCGCCACCGCGACGGCTACCAACATCCCAACGGAGACGCCCACCAACACGGTCACCTCAACGCCAGCACCGACGGCCACCTATACCCCGACCCTGATGGGCGGCGGGCGGAGTATCGTGATATTCACAACGAATCGGGACGGCAACCAAGAAATCTACCGGATGGGCCTTGACGGGCAAGATGTGGCTAACCTGACCAATAACCCGGCCAATGATAACTATCCCCGCGTTTCACCAGACGGTTCGCAGATTTCGTTTAGTTCTAATCGGGACGGTAACCGCGAAATCTACGTGATGAATATCGACGGGAGTAACGTCCGGCGGCTGACCAACAACCGCGCCGAAGACTACGAGGCATCATGGTCTGCCGATGGCAAACAGTTGGTGTTCATTTCTAACCGAGATGGCAACGCTGAAATTTACCTGATGGCCGCCGACGGTAGCGATGGTGATAACCCCCAACGGCTCACGCGTAGCCCGGCCAGCGAACTGCGCCCGGCCTTCTCCCCAGATGGCCAATGGATCGCCTTCAATGCCACGCGCGGGGCCAATGAGCAAATCTACGTCATGGGCGCGAAGGGCGAAATATTGGGCGACCCCGCTCGGCAACTCACCAACAACCGTGGGTACAGCCGCGCCCCGTCGTGGTCGCCGGATGGCAAACGGATCATCTTCAGCGGCATTCGGGAGACGCTGCTCGACATCGTTGAAGTGGAGGTCGACACAGGCCGAGAACGCCGCCTCACTGACGGTCAGGCATCGGACGTGTTCCCGATCTACTCCGCCGATGGGACGCTCATCATCTGGCTGACCAATCGCGGCTTAGTCGGGTCGCAGGTGTACAACGTGTGGGTCATGAACCTTGACGGTAGCCGTCCCTTGCCCGTCAACGACCGCCCAAACGGGGCGGCGATCCCTGATCCGATTGCGTGGGTGGGGGGGGATTAAGCCACCACACGCCCGCCGTATCGTTGCCCTCACCGGAGTGAGGTGGGGGCGGGGTTCCTAATCGTTAAACCCTTTGGAGATAGTGCGAAAACCCAATGACAACTTACGCAGCGAATAGACTTTTTTGGCTAGACGACCTTAACCGCCACTGGCTTAATACAGGTGAGTTGAAAGCGCGGATTGAAGCGGGCGAGATCGTGGGGGCAACCACGAACCCCGCCCGCCTAGAACGGGCCATCGGCGAGGGTGAAGCCTACGATAGCGCCGTGATGGAAGTCGTTTCGCCAGATGTAGGGGCCATCTTGGAGGCGCTGATACGCGATGATGCGCAGGCTGCTGCCGATGTGTTCTTGCCCCGTTATGAGGCAGCAAGTACAAGCGGGGTAGGCATGGTCAGTGTGGATATTTCCCCGTTGGGGCGGGAGGCCCCTGCCGCCCTGCTGGAGGCGGCCCGCCAAACCTTCCGCCTCATAGACCGCCCCAACGTCCTGATCAAGCTGCCCGCGTTGCCCACCACCCTCACCACCATTGAAGAAGCGCTCTACGAGGGGATCAACGTCCACATCACGGAGGTATATTCCGTCGCGGGGCTAACCACCGCCGCCGAAAGTTACCTCCGCGCCCTTGAGCGCCGCCTGATGGCCCGCTTGCCTGTGAACCGCCTGCACGTCCTGATCGGCTTCAACGTTGGGGCCGTCGATGCCCATGCCGATATGCTGTTGCAGGGCAGTATCCGGGCGGCGCAGCAACGCGGCGATATTCAACGAGTCTCCTCGTCCGCCGCCGTACTCGGTAAGGTCGGGTTGGCAAACGCGGATGCTGCCCTCCGCCGTACCCGTGACCTGTTCTACGGCGAACGCTTCGCTCGGTTGCGCCAAACGGGGGCCGTGCCGCCCCGCCTCGTCTGGTCTGACCTGACGCCCCGTGGCGGCGACCTGATCCATTACCTTGATGCGCTTGACCAACCTGAATGCATCGCCCTCGTTTCCCCCGAAGTCCTCGCGGCTCACCGGCAGCGCCCCGCCGACGATTCTCACCCCATCACGCCTCACATCGGTGCGGAGGTGTTAGACCGACTGCGCGAAACCAGCATCGATCTGGATATGGTGGCCCGCCTGCTACAAGGCGATGCCGAAGATGCCCACGCCGAAAACTTCCGCAAGGTCTTGGCGCGGGTAGAGGGCAAGCGGACACTGCTCACCAGCGGCTTTATGCGGCGGCAAAAGCTGGTTTTGGGGCAATATCAGGCCCCTGTGGAGGCCATGCTGCGCCGCCTCCGCCAGCAGAAAAGCATCACCCGCACGTGGGCGCATGACGCGACCCTCTGGAAGGACTCGCCCGAACACATCGCCATCATTGAGAAGCGGCTGGGGTGGCTGACCATCGCCACCGACGGGCGCATCGACGTGGATCGGTTGCGCCAACTCCGCCTAGAATCGGCCAAGCTGGAATGGGCGCATGTCGTTTTGCTCGGCATGGGGGCCAGCGCCAACATCCCGGAGGTATTGTGGCGCATTTTCGGCCAACAGCGCGGCTTCCCAGCCCTGATCGTGCTGGACAGCATCGATCCGGCAGCGATAAAGGCTGTCCATGCTCAGATCGACCCCGCTAAAACGCTGTTCGTGGTGGCCAGTAAGACGGGAAACACCGTTGAAACAGTGGCCCTAACGCGCTACTTCCACGCCCTGTACGCGCCAGAGGAAATTGGAGCACACTTCGTGGCGATCACCGACGCCGGGTCGAACTTGGCGGCAGAGGCGGAGGCATTGCGCTACCGCCACCTCTTCCTCAACCCCGAAGATATGGCCGGGCGCTTCGCCGCGCTGAGCTACTTCGGGTTGGTTCCAGCGGCGCTCATCGGGCTGGATGTCGAAAAGCTCATTGAGCGCGGGGCAGAAATGCAATTGGCCTGCGATAAAAACGTGATGGGCAACAACCACCCCGGCCTGTGGTTGGGCGCGGTGATGGGCGTCTTGGCTCGGCGCGGCCTCGACAAGTTGACCCTCATCACTAGCCCAGAGATCGCCGCTTTGGGCCGTTGGATCGAACTGCTGATCGCCGAGAGCGCTGCCAAAGAAGATCGGGGCATCATTCCGATCAGTGGGGCCACCGTAGGCCGCCCGCACGATTATGACGATGACCGGCTCTTCGTGTACTTGCGCGTCGATGGTTCTGTGAACAGCCCGGATGAGGGCATACAGCTGCTCATCGAGGCAGGCCATCCCGTCGTCACCCTCGAACTCCGTGATGTATACGATGTCGGGGCAGAGTTTTTCCGGTGGTCGTTTGCGACGGCGGCGGCCTGCATCGTGTTGGGCATCAACCCCTTTGATGAACCTAACGTCGAAGAGAGTAAGCAAAACACCCAGCGTATTCTCGATGCCTTCTGCCGGACGGGGGTGCTTGCTGAACCCGCCCCGATCCTGACTGAGGCGGGGATCAGCCTGTATGCCGAACCTGTCATGGGCAGCCTGCTCGACAAACTCCGCACCCAGCAGGCGCTCGGTGGCTCCCCGCTCGAGGGCATGATCGCGGCCTTCCTGCGCCTTGCCCGTTCTGGGGACTACATCGGGTTGTTGGCGTATCTGCCGCCGCTGCCCGAAATTGATGCCCAACTGGAAGACTTGCGCCGCCGCGCTCGGCATACGTTTCTACGGGCCGTGACGTTGGACTACGGGCCGCGCTACCTGCATTCGACGGGGCAATTGCACAAAGGCGGGCCAGATAAAGGCGTATTGGCGGTCTTTACCACCCATGATAGCGAAGAAGTGCCTGTGCCGGGCTTGCCATACGGCTTCAGCATCCTGAAGCAGGCCCAAGCCGCAGGCGATTTTGAAGCCATTCAGGGGCGCGGACGGCGCATTATCCGGCTGCATCTGGGCAATGACATCGCGCAGGGCCTCGCCGCATTCGCACGAGCCATTCAGGTAGCCGCAGAGAAGCGGAAATAGACGGGTATGAAAGACGACTACACCGAACCAGACAGGTGGCCAGCAGAAGATGAGGCCTGTACCGACAACCCCGAAGGCCTGATCGCCTATGGGGTATGGCACAAAGTTTGCCGCATGGACGGCAAAATTGTACTGATTGAATGTGTCATGACGCAGTTTCGGAACGAGAGTTACGACGAAGACGAGGACGAAGAACAAATCCTCAGCCTCGACGAACTCAGCCATGCGTGGGCGTTGGCCGCTGTGGCGCAGGGGGCACATCTTGAGGAAGGGGAGTGGGAATACTTCCGCTACCCAGAAAGCGACGACGAAGACGGCCACTCATCCCCGCCCTGACTCCCCCTCTGCGCTTGGCAGAGGGGGCAGGGGGCGGAGGGGCCTAATCGAACCGGATACGCGGGTCAAGCCATGTGTACATGACGTCCACGAGGATGTTGCCCGCGATGAGGAACACCGAATACAGCAACGTCACCCCGACCAGCAGGTTATAGTCGCGGGCGGCAATGCCCGAAACAAAGACCTCCCCTAGGCCGGGAATGGCGAAGATGCGTTCAATGATCAACGACCCAGTGACGACGCCCGCTAGCAACGGCCCGATGATCGTCGCTACCGGGATGAGGGCGTTCTTCAGCGCGTGGATGTAGATCACCAACCTTTCGCGGAGGCCCTTCGCTCGCGCCGTGCGGATGTAGTCATCGCGCAGGACTTGGAGCAAACTGGCCCGTGTCAGCCGGGCGAGGCCCGCTGCAATCCCGATCCCAAAGGTCATGACGGGCAAGAGCGCCACGCCGATAAAATCCCAGCTGAAGATTTGGGGGTTCTTCCATACACGGGGGTCGGGGTTAGGCAGCCATTTAAGTTGCACCACAAAAACCGTGATGAGGAACGGGCCAAGCGCCAGCGTTGGGATGGCCGCTAATAAGCCTGCGAAGGTGGTCACGCTGTAGTCGGCGATGCTGTTGCGGTACAGCGCCGCGAGGACTCCCAGTGGAATCCCGAACAGAAAGCCCACGACAACGGACATTAGCCCCAACAGGGCCGAGACCGGCAACCGATCCGCGATCAGGGCATTGACCGGCGTGCCGCGTGTGGCCTTCCCCAACGAAATCCCCAGATCGAGGCGCAACGCGTTAAACAAATAGCTAAAAAATTGGCTACGGAACAGGTCGGAGTACAACACAGGCGTTACTTGTAGGCAACGTAAAGTACGCCCATTTACAGTGAGTTGAGTCTCGTTCCGTTCAATACTCATGCGGAGCAAGTACCAGCCCGATTCGGTGTCTACGACGGGGCCAGAGGGCCGCGCCGGATCGCCCCCACTGCGGAGGGCGTCGCAATCTGGGAGGGCGGCGTAGCTCCGGCTGATGGGCAGGTCGTCACCCGCATCAGGGGCGAAGCCATCGTTGGGCAGGTTCAGCAGGAAGGGCTGGTTTAGCCCATAGCGGCGCTCAAGGTTCTCACGCACGGCGGCGGGCATGGTCTTAGTACCGGAGAAGTCGAAGGGGCCGCCCGGAATAGCCCGCACGAGGGCAAACGAGACGAGCGTAATCCCAAACAAGACTGGAATCGCGGCGATAATGCGCCGGATAACGTATTTGATCATCAGGTCATCTCCACGCTTATTGGGTGGCTTTGGCAAGGTCTGGCTCTAGGACGTAGCCAAAGGCCGCCCCACAGCTTACTTGCACGTAAATGTTAAGGTCATTTTGGGGATTGCGGGCGGTAGTTAACGTCTGAGACATGATAGAGACGCTCGTCCCTTCGGGGCAGACGCCCGCCTCCCCACTGTTCACGTCCGGTTGTTTGTAGACCTTCGCGCCTTGCCCGTCTTTCGTCCGGATGACGGCGTTTTCAAACTTGACGAAGCGCGAAAGTTGGTATTCCGCAATCCAGCCGGGGACCCCCGCGCACGCCACCTGATAGTAGATCATGGGGTCGTCGGGGTTGCTGGTGTTGCGGGAAATGTCCAGAATTTCTACACGGGCCGTCGGGAAGCACGTCGAAACGCCTGATACATCTGGCGGGGCGGGTTGCGGAATAGGTGGCAACACCACCGCCGAAAAATCCGAAACACCGACGATCACGCCGAATTCGCCGCGCTTGAACTTCGTTTCGCCCTGAAAGGGCGTCGGGGTGATGGTCGGGGAGGGCGTGGCCGTGAGTTGGATAAACAAAGTGTCGTTGGCAGTGCAGGCAATAGCCGCCATTGCCAACGATAGGAAGGCCGTGGTCAGGGCGAGGAAGGCCCGGCGGCGATGAAGTGTAGCGAAGGGACGGAAAGTCGATTGCATAGTCTCACCGCCCTCTCAGGCTTGGGTCTAGGGCGTCGCGCATCCCATCGGCAAGGAAGTAGAACGACAGGACGGTGACGGTCAGCATAAAGGTAGGCACAAGTACCAAATGGGGCCGCGAGGTGAAGCCACCCTGCTGCGCCAGTGCGATCATATCCCCCCAGCTTGGGGTGGGCGGGTTCACCCCGATCCCAAGAAAGCTGAGCGTCGCTTCAGTGGCGATGAAGCCCGGGACTGAGGCGAACACCACAATCACGAGCGGGCCGATAATATTTGGCAGTAAATGAGCGAAGATAATGCGGCGGTTGCGTGCGCCAATTGCCCGTGCAGCCTCCACAAATTCCTTTTGCTTCTGGGAGAGGACTTGCCCCCGCGCCAAGCGCGCCACACCGATCCAACTCAGCAAGCCCAGCACGATGAACAGGAAGAACAGCCCGCCCATCGAAATATCAATATCGACGAGGGCACGACCCAGTGGCCCGACATCGTCCTTATAGGCAGCCAACGTCTTAAAGAAGGTTTGCAGCAAGATGATCAGGGCGAGGTCGGGGATGGCGTACATAAAATCGACGAAGCGCATCATGATGTTATCGATCCGCCCGCCGTAGTAGCCTGAAATAACGCCGTAGGTGATCCCCACCACCATAGATACGGCTGCCCCCACAATCCCGACGGCCATCGAAATCCGCGCCCCGTAGATGGCGCGGCTGAACATATCGCGCCCCAGATCGTCCGTGCCCCACACGAAGCACCATTGCGGATCCATGCGTTTGGGGTCTTGGGTACACGTCCACGGTGGGGCGAAGGCCATCCCCCGCGCCTGATGTTGATAGTTGGGGTTATCGATGAAACCGATCGAGCGCAGGAAATCCGCGCTGAGGGCAATGACGCACAGGGCGATGATCACCCCAAGCGAAACAACGGCTAACTTATTCTTGCGGAACTGTATCCAAGCGTCGCCGAGCGGGGTACGGGTCTTGGTTTCGTCTTGGTCGGGGGCAAGCGTAACTGGTTTTGCGTTTGAAGCCACTGCCATAACAGTCTCTCCACCTTATCAACCCGATTCGTATCAGGCTTTCTTCCATTACATATACGACACATGCAGAGGGGGTATCCTACCTAAAACAAGGGGAGGCACAGTTTCCTATGCGCTCCCCTCGTGCAAACAGCCCGATGCAGCTTGGCTGTTAGCTGACCAAATGGCAGGCAACCCAGTGACCGGGGGTCACTTCGCGCAGTTCCGGCTCCGAGTCTGCTCGGAAGCAGATTTCGGTAGCGACGGGGCAACGGGTATTGAAGTTGCAGCCGTCCGGCGGCCGAGCGGGGCTGGGCACGTCCCCCTTGAGGATGATCCGCTGGCGGTTCTTTTCGGCCAGTGGGTCTGGCACCGGCACAGCAGAGAGCAAGGCCTGCGTGTAGGGATGTAACGGGTTATTGTACAACTCGTTGGAATCGGCCAATTCAACGATCTTGCCCAGATACATCACCGCCACCCGGTTGCAGATGTGGCGCACCATGCTCAGGTCGTGGGCAATGAACACGTAGGTTAGGCCCAACTCGCGCTGAAGGTCTTGCAGCAGGTTCACCACTTGTGCCTGAATAGACACATCCAACGCCGAGATCGGTTCGTCAGCCACGATCAAGGACGGGTTGAGGGCCAGTGCGCGGGCAATCCCGATACGTTGGCGTTGCCCGCCGGAAAATTCGTGCGGGTAGCGGTTGACGAAGTACGGGTTCAGGCCGACTTTTTCCATCAGGTACTGCACGCGCTCTGCCCGTTCTTGCGGCGTCCCGACGCCGTGAACAAACAATGGCTCAGAGATGATCCGCCCCACAGACATGCGCGGGTTGAGCGAGGCATACGGGTCTTGGAAGATCATCTGCATCCGGCGGCGCATCTTGCGGAGCGCTTCACCCTTCATCTTGGTGAGTTCAACGCCCTCAAACTGGACGCTGCCTGCCGTCGGCTTGTACAGTTGGAGCAACGTGCGGCCTGTGGTGGACTTGCCGCAGCCGGATTCGCCCACGAGGCCGAGCGTCTCGCCCTTATACACGTCGAAATCCAGCCCGTCGACGGCCTTGATCGCACCGACTTCGCGCTGGAGGATGAACCCCGCTGTGATCGGGAAGTACTTTTTAAGGCCGCGCACCCGCAAGAGGACTTCGCGGCCCTTGCTGTCTGTCGTTTTGTCGTTCGCCTGTACCATTTCAACCATTGCTCGGCACTCCCTTCCGAACGTCTACCCAGCAAGCGGCCAAATGGTTGGGGTTCCCCCCCTCAACGGGCAGCAGCGGCGGGTTTTCATGGGTGCATCTGTCGATCTTGAATACGCAACGTGGGGCAAATGGGCAGCCCGTCGGTTTTTTACGCATGTCGGGCGGGGCGCCGTCGATGGGCACAAGCCGTTCGCCGCGCTGATCGACGCGGGGCAGGGAACGGCGCAAACCGAGCGTGTAGGGGTGGCGGGTGTCGGTGAAAATCTCGTTGACTGGGCCGCGTTCGACGATGAAACCCGCATACATGACTTGGATCGTATCGGCCAAGCCCGCGATCACGCCCAGATCGTGCGTGATCCAGATCATCGCCATCCCGATCTTTTCTTTCAGGCGCTTCACTAATTCCAAAATCTGGGCCTGAATGGTCACATCGAGGGCGGTGGTCGGTTCGTCAGCGATCAGCAGTTGAGGGTTGCAAGACAGGGCCATCGCAATCATAGCGCGTTGGCGCATCCCGCCGGAGAATTGGTGGGGATAATCGTCAACGCGGCGCTCCGCCATCGGGATGCCGACCATCTGCAACAATTCAATAGCGCGGTTCCTCGCCATTCCTTTGCTCATCCCGAGGTGTAGTTCGAGGGCTTCGGTAATTTGCCGCCCCACGGTCAGCACTGGGTTGAGGGAAGTCATCGGGTCTTGGAAGACCATCGCAATTTCAGCCCCGCGGATGGCCCGCATTTCCTCTTTAGGCAGTTTGAGGAGGTCACGCCCGCGGAACATCACTGAACCGGCCTCAACTTTTCCGGGCGGGCTGGGGATGAGACCGAGAATGGAGAGGGACTGAACGCTCTTGCCGCTGCCGCTTTCGCCCACAATACCGAGCGTTTCACCCTCGTTTAGCGTATAAGAGATACCGTTGACGGCATAAACAGTACCTTCTTGTGTATGAAACCGTGTCGTGAGGTCTTTGACCTCCATCAGAACGGGCAAAGTATTAATCTCCTTACTGGTTGCGATTAGTGGGATTGGGCTTGCTCTTCACAGGTGTTTTGGGTTGCGGGTAGTTGTTTTTTCCCCACAGTGTGTTAACAAATATTTGGTTGGGGGGCATTGTATTGCAAGAAAAGATGCCTTGCAAGTGATCTGAGCAAATTGGAGAAATCATTCAGCAATTTGATTAACGCACCTTGACTGCTCGGCAAGAGAGAATTCGTCTAGACGCACGTCCCCTATAGCCGGAACACGGCCCAGCATAGCGAAGCCGAGTGTCCCCTGCCAGTTGGTAGGTGAAGGACCCCTACTGAAAGACGAAGAACGAAATCGCTACGACGGGTTCGACCAGCACCCCGCCCGCTAACCGGAACTCCCAACGCCCGGTGTACACGCCGCCCCGCGACGGGGTTGTGCCGGAAAGCACGAACCGCGCCTCGCCGCCGGGCCGCACCGGATCGGCGTTGACCATTTCGACTCGGCGTGGGGCACTAAAACGCTCCCCGTCAAGGTAGTTTAGGCTGGCGCCCGGCAACCAATCGCAATCCCCGATGTTGCGGAGGATGACCTCCCGCTCAAAGCGCGTATTGGCCCGGATCGGGTCGCGCGGGGCAGCGGGGGTCGGCGCCAGCGGCGCGATAAACTCATACTCGTTCTTGCACACCCGCGCCGTCGCAGTGTAATCCGGCGTGGGGCTGGTGAGCGCCCGCTGCGTCTCAAAGAAGGCCACAATCGTCGCTTGGGCAATGGTGGCGGTCGCATTGGCGGCGACTTGCGTGGCGGCCTCGATGGTGGCGGTGAAATTAGCCGTTGGTGTGGCCGTGCTAGAAGGCGTCGGAGTGATGGTGGCCGTCTCCGTCGGGGAGGCCGTGAATGTAGCCGTCGGGGAAGGGGTCGCCGTGAAACTGGGCGTCGGAGAGGGCGTCTCCGTCTGGGTGAAGGTGGGCGTTGCAGAAGGCGTGGCCGTCTGGGTAAAGGTGGCCGTTGGAGGCGGCGTGGTCGGGGCGGCGCTGATGGCCGTCTCTATCAGAGCAGGCGTAGTTGCCGTAATAGGTACAAAGGCGGGTTGGATGGCCGTCTCCGATGGGCGTAGGATGACCCCAATGAGCGGCACTTGGCCGGTGATCAGCCCAGCGATCAGCAACCCACCGATCACGCTGGCGACAATCACCAGCGCCCCGATGAGGATGCACCCCAACCCCGCCCGCCGTACAGGGGCTTCCACAACGGGCGTCGGCGTCGTCGGGAAGGGTGTTTTCATCTGTTGCGAACTGGTCTTTGGGATGCCCGTCCGTAGCGAAGGCGGCTCTGCCGATGAGGTGCTCGGCAGGCGCGGGGCAAACTTCGTGGGCGCTTCGGGTAGCCGAATGGTCTCGCTGCTGGTTTCGGGCGGGATCACCAGTGTCTCCGGCCCGGCTTTTGCGTTCGGCGGGCGGGTGACGATGACGGGGCCAATCGGCGTGGGCGGCTTACCGAGTGCGGTTTGGAGCGCCTCCACCGCGCCGAGGAGGTCGAGTGCGGTTTGGTAGCGTTCGTCGGGGTCTTTGGCCAGCGCCCGGTTCACCACCTGCTCGACCGCGAGAGGCAGTTTTGGGTTCAGGCTGCGGATCGGCGGGATATTTTCATTCACATGTTTGAGGATCGTAGCGACGGGCGTGTCGGCATCAAAGGGGAGCCGTCCGGTGAGCATCTGGAACAGGATCACGCCCATCGAATACAGGTCGGAACGCTCGTCCGTCATCGTGCCGAGACCCGCCTCAGGGGCCATGTACGCCGGAGTCCCGATCATGCCGCCGCTGGCGGTAAATTGGTTCCCCGTCAGGATTTTGGCGATGCCAAAGTCGGCCATGACGACGCGCCCATCGCGGTCAAGCATGAGGTTAGCGGGCTTCAAATCGCGGTGGATCATGCCTTGCCCGTGTGCATAGGCAAGGGCGAGCATGGCCTGCCGCATAATGCTCAAGGATTCCTCAAGGGAGAGCATACCGTGCGGCGCTTGGCTGATGTAATCCTTGAGCGTGGGGCCTTCGATGAGTTCCATCACCATGAAGTACAAGGTATCGTTATCGACATCGGCCTTATCGAAGTCATAGACCTGTACGATGTTGTTGTGGCGCAACCGAGCCACGTTCTGAGCCTCGCGCCCAAACCGAACCTTAAATTCCTCGTCGTCCGCCAGATGCGGATGGAGGATTTTAATGGCAACGAATCGGTCTAGGGTGGGCTGGCGGGCCTTGAAAACCTCCGCCATCGCCCCCCGTCCGATGCGTTCCACAATTTCGTAGCGGCCTAGCTGCTTGTACTGCAAGGGAATGTTCCGAAGCCTTTGATTTGTGCACGAGACGGACTCGCGCTGAACCCGTATACCGAGTATAGCGCTATCCGAGTGCATACACAAAGTAAACTTTGTGGAAAATGTATGAATTTTCGTGCATTGGCAGTGGGGGCATTGGCAGAGGCCGTTATTGTTGGGGTTGCGCCTGATAGTACAGCCCAATTCGAGAGTTGGTTATGCTGTCAAGCCGGTTACACTGACGACCTTTCACCGTATTGTAGCCGCCCAGCCCGCAGATCGACACAGATCGGGAAGCGCTCTACAAGGGCCGGATCGTGCGAGGCCACGATCAGCACCCCATTCACCTCCCGACACGCGGCCTGAAACAGTTCGATCACGGCGGCGGCGTTCTCGGCGTCAAGGGCTGCCGTCGGCTCGTCGGCCAAGATGAGGCGGGGGGCGTTGGCCAATGCCCGCGCCGCGCTCACCCGTAAGCGTTGCCCCGCGCTGAGTTGGGCCGGGCGGCGGTGAGCGTAATCGGCCAAGCCGACGGCGGCCAACAAATTGCGGGCGCGGGTGGCCCACGCCTTACGCGGCAAACGGCGGGCGAAGGCCATCGGCATGATGACGTTTTCTAGCGCGGGCAAAGCCGGAATCAGGTTATGAGATTGGAACATGTAACCGATGTGGGCGGCCCGAAAGCGGTCGCGGGCGGCTTCGGGCAAACTGTAGAGGGCCGTCCCTTCAAGGCGGACGTTGCCACTCGTCGGGGTGAGCAAGCCGGCCACAATATTGAGCAACGTGGTTTTCCCGCTCCCGCTCACGCCGCGTAGCAAGACCTGATCGCCGGGCTGGAGCGCCCAATCGCCGATGTTGAAAATGGCGCGGGATTCCCGCCCAGCATCCTGATAAATGTGGCTGAGTGCCTCAAGGTGCAGCATGGGCGAT
>Ga0272446_1005012_pt1 | contig 15024 bp, 16 predicted proteins | sample YNPCB0061_FD_194587 | JGI IMG/M metagenome (GOLD analysis project Ga0272446, IMG submission 194587) | Hot spring microbial mat communities from Yellowstone National Park, WY, United States - YNP-CB-006-1 | ecosystem: Environmental > Aquatic > Thermal springs > Hot (42-90C) > Sediment | place...
AGGCCCGCACCAGGCCCTTCTCGGCCTTGCCAAGACGGGCGTACCCGAAGCGCTTGAGCGTCTGTCCAACGAAGGCGTAGGCCGCCTCCCGCTCAGGGGCGCGAATCTCAACCCCCTGGCTCCCCGCCAGAAAGGCCCTCAGGTCATCAAGGCTCTTCAGCCCCTGGGTGTGCAGCATCACGATCATCCTCGCAGGATGCCCGCACTGCCGCCTTCAGGCTCACCGCAGCTTGGAATCACGCCCCCCTTCAGGCTCATTTGTCATTGGACAAGGCTAGGGAGACTCTGATCAACTGACCTCCCGGCATTTGATCCGCTCGCGTCCCGCGACGCGCGAGTCGCGGGACGCTTCCGTTTCAAGGGCTTAAGGCCCTCGAAACGGGCGGGCCATCCCTGGCCCGCACGGGAAGCGCAATAAATCAGCGCTTCCCTAGTACTTCCAATCCGTACGGTTTCGTGTATATTGGCGCGTTTCTGCGAAGGCTGGTGTTCCGCCCCTGCCCCGCTCCCGCCTGGACCAGGAGTCGTATTACGATGGTAAAGATTCGTCTAACCCGCGGCGGCGCGAAGAAGCGCCCCTTCTATCAGATCGTGGTTGCAGACATTCGCGCCAAACGCGACGGCCGTTACATCGAGCGTATTGGCTTCTACAACCCAGTGGCCGTCGGTGGCGAGGAGAAGCTGCGCATCGACCTGGACCGTGCCCAGCACTGGATCGGTCAGGGCGCGAAGCCCACCGAGCGGGTCGCCCAGTTGATGGCGACGGCGCCGCGGCCCGCCCTCTAAGCCCCAGGGTCGCCTGAGCGTCTTCGGGCGCGAGTCGGTCAAAGGGCGCGCGGTGAGGCATGGCGGAGCGCGACGCGATGGCCGACCCATTGCACAGGACGACCCAGCGTCGCATGGTTGCCGTCGGGCGCATCGGCGGGGTCTACGGGCTGCGCGGCTGGGTCCATGTTCAGTCGGAGACGCAGCCGATCGAAAACATCCTGAGGTACCGCCCCTGGCACCTTGGGGAGCGGCCGCAGCGCTTCGAGCCGGTCGAGGGAAAGCGACACGGTAAGGGCCTGGTGGTGCGCCTCGAGGGCTGCATCGACCGCGACCAGGCCGCGTCGCTGGTGGGGGCGGAGATCGCGGTCCCGCGCGAGGCGCTGCCGCCAGCCAAGGCCGACGAGTTCTACTGGGTCGACCTCGAGGGGTTGGCCGTCGAGACCACGCAGGGCCTGAGCCTGGGCCGGGTCGACCATCTCTTTGCGACCGGGGCCAACGATGTGGTCTGCGTCAAGGGCGAGCGCGAACGGCTCATCCCGTTCGTGTGGGATACCGTGATTCGGGAGGTGGACTTCGACCTCGGACGCCTGGTGGTGGACTGGGACCCGGAGTTCTGACCCGCTCCGTCCCACCGGACGGGTCTGGGCACGACTGGCATGCGCTTCGATGTCATCACCCTGTTCCCCGAGGCCTTCCGCGCCCTCGACACGCAGGGGGTGGTCGCCAGGGCCCTGGCGCGGGGGGTTGCGAGCCTGCACCTGTGGAATCCGCGGGACTACACCCAGGATGTCCACCGCACCGTGGACGACCGCCCCTACGGCGGCGGACCGGGGATGGTGATGAAGGCCGAGCCGCTCTGCAGGGCCATCCATGCCGCGAGGTCAGCGGCACCGGCGAGCCGGGTGGTCTACCTCTCGCCACAGGGGCGGCCCCTGGAGCAGGCGGCGCTAATGGCCATCGCCGAGGCGCCGGGCTGGATCTTGGTGGCCGGACGCTACGAAGGCGTCGACGAGCGCTTGCTGGAGCGCGAGGTGGACGAGGAATGGTCCATCGGGGACTATGTGCTGAGCGGCGGTGAGCTGCCGGCCATGGTGGTCATGGACGCGGTCATCCGCCTGCTGCCGGGCGCCTTGGGGCACGAGGACTCGGCCCGGGACGACTCGCACATGGATGGACTCCTCGACTGCCCCCACTACACCCGACCAGAGGTGGTCTGGGGGATGCCGGTCCCGTCGATCCTGCTGAGTGGGGACCATGCCGCCATCGCCCGTTGGCGGCGCCAGCAGGCCCTGGGCCGGACCTGGCTGCGGCGTCCGGATCTGCTTGAGCGGCGGGGGCTGAGGGACGAGGAGCGTGACCTGCTGGACGAATTTATCCGGAACCGCGATGGGGCCGGGCCCTAACAGGAGCAACAGAGCCATGAGCAATATCATCGAGCAGCTCGAGAAAGAGCAGATGTCGAAGGAAGTCCCGGACTTCTCGCCAGGCGACACCGTCGTCGTGCAGGTGCGGGTCAAGGAAGGTGCCCGGGAGCGCCTCCAGGCCTTCGAGGGCATCTGCATCGCCAAGCGCAACCGTGGGCTCAATTCGGCCTTCACGGTGCGGAAGATCTCCCACGGCGAGGGCGTCGAGCGCGTCTTCCAGACCTACAGCCCCACGGTGGCGGAGATCGAGGTCAAGCGCCGCGGCGACGTGCGCCGCGCCAAGCTCTACTACCTGCGCGACCTGACCGGCAAGGCGGCCCGCATCCGCGAGAAGGTCTGATACCCCACCGTCTGCCCCACCGTCTGCGCCAGCGTCCGCCCCGGCGCCCAGGCCGGGGCAGGTCCAACTCGGCCGCCGCGTGACCGTCGACACCTTCTACTGGCACGACTACGAGACCTGGGGCGCGGACCCGCGGCGCGACCGTCCGGCCCAATTCGCTGGCCAGCGCACCGGCCTTGATCTGAGCCCCATCGGCGAGCCCCTGGTCCTGTTCTGCCGGCCGGCCGACGACGTTCTGCCCAACCCCGAAGCCTGCCTGATCACCGGCATCACCCCCCAGCGCGCTGCCGCAGACGGCATCCCCGAGGCCGACTTCGCCGCCGCCATCGTTCGGGAGCTGGGCCAGCCGGGGACCTGCGGGGTCGGCTACAACAGCATCCGCTTCGACGACGAGGTGACCCGCCACCTCCTCTACCGCAACCTCCAGGATCCCTACGCCCGCGAATGGCAGAACGGCAACTCGCGCTGGGACCTGATCGACACCCTGCGCCTCGCCTACGCCCTGCGCCCAGACGGCATCGACTGGCCTACCGGCGACGACGGGTTGGTCAGCTTCCGCCTGGAGCGCCTCAGCGCCGCCAACGGCATCGAGCACAGCGGCGCCCACGACGCCCTGGCCGACGTGCGCGCCACCATCGCCTTGGCACGGCTGCTCCGAGACCGCCAGCCCCGCCTCTTCGACTACGCCCTCAGGCTGCGCGACAAGCGTCGGGTCAAAGAGCTCCTTGCCCCCCGCGAGCCCCTGCTGCACGTCTCCGCCCGCTACCCGGCCGCACAATGCTGCATCGCGCCCGTGCTACCCCTGATGCGCCATCCGGTCGACGCCAACGGCATGGTCGTCTTCGATCTGCGCAGCGATCCCCAGCCCCTGCTCGATCTGGACGCCGGGGCCATCCGAGCCCGTCTGTTCACCCCGGCCGCCGAGCTGCCCGAGGGCGTCGAGCGGATCCCGCTCAAGACCGTGCATGTCAACCGAGCCCCGGTCCTGGCCCCGATGACCACCTTGAGCGCGGAGGCGGCGGAGCGCTGCTCCATCGACCTTGCCCGCGTCTACCGGCATGCGGCCACCCTCAAGGGCGCGGGGCCTGGGCTGGAAGCCAAGCTGAGCGCCGTGCACGCCGGGCCGGACCGGCCCGCGGAGACGGACCCGGACCTCATGCTCTACTGCGGCGGCTTCTTTGGCCCCGCGGACCGTCGCGAGATGGAGCGGGTGCGGTCCGCCAGGCCCGCGGACCTGGCACGCGGCGGCTTCCGGTTCCAGGACCCCCGCCTTCCCGAGATGCTCCTGCGTTACCGTGCCCGCAACTGGCCGGAGACCCTGGACCAGGACGACCGGCTGGCCTGGGAGGCCTTCCGCCACCGCCGACTCACGGACCCCCAGGGCGGCGGTAGCCTGACCCTGGATACCTATCGCCAAGCCCTCGCCCGCCTCCGGGTGTCCTGTGCAAGCGATACCGGGCGCCTCGCCATCCTCGCCGAGCTCGCGGAGTGGGCCGCGCGGATCGATCCGCGGGGCGGCGACGCAAGCCGACCGGGCCTGACCTGAGGGCGCCATGGACGACTACGCCACCGTCCCCTACCAAAGCATCCCCTTTCCGGACAGCCATCCCGGGCACCTCGCCGCGGTGGGCCGGCTCTTCGGCCTGTCCCCCGCCGACCCCGCCCGGGCGCGGGTGCTGGAGCTTGCCTGCGCCTCCGGGGGCAACCTGATCCCGCTCGCCTGGTACCAGCCGCAAGGGCGCTACCTCGGCATCGATCTGGCGCCCAACCAGGTTGCCGACGGCCAGGCCCTCATCCACCACCTGGGCCTGACCAACTGCGAGCTGCGCGCCGCGAACATCCTGGATCTGGACGCAAGCCTCGGGGCGTTCGACTACATCATCGCCCACGGCGTCTACTCCTGGGTCCCGGAGCCCGTGCGCCGGCACCTGTTGCGGCTGTGCCGTAGCCTGCTCGCTCCCCAGGGCATCGCCTACGTCAGCTACAACACCCTGCCCGGCTGGCGCATGCGCGGCATGCTCCGCGACCTGCTCCAGTACGCCGCACGCGGGGCCGACACGGCCGAGGCCAAGCTCAGCGCCGCCCGCGCCGCCATGGCACGCATGGCAGCGGCGGTGGACAGCCTGGATGCATTGAGCGCCCGCTATCTCAAGACCGAGCTGGCCAGCCTCAAGGACGCCCACCCGAGCTACCTGCTGCACGAGTACATGGCCGCAGAGAACAGCGCCTTCCTGCTGCGCGACTTCATCGCAGACGCCGCGGACCAGGGCCTGACCTACATCGCGGACACCGAGCTTCAGACCCTCTTCCCCGCCGTCCTGGGGGAGGGAGTGGAGCGGGCCCTGGGCGACCTCGAGGACCAGATCGAGATCGAGCAGTGGCACGACTTCGTCGCCAACCGCAACTTCCGCCGCAGCCTGCTGTGCCGCGACGACGCCCCAATGGTGGAGCGCATCGACTTCGCCGCCTTCGAGGCCATGGCCTTCAGCGCCGACCTGACCGCGCCGAACAAGCTCGACCTGCGCCGCCCAAAGCCCGCCCCGTTTCGCCAGACCAACGGGGCCACGCTCAACGTCTCCCACCCGCTGACCAAGGCGGCGCTGGTCCACCTCGCCGCCGTCTACCCCGACGCCCTGCCCCTCGGCGAGCTCTACCAGCAGGCCGCCGCCCAAGTCCGCGCGGCCGGCGGCGGTGCCCAGGCCGACGAGACCGCCGCCTTCTCCTCCGAGCTGTTCAGCCTCTTCGCCCACCGGGCGTTGCGGGCTCACTTGGCCCCGCAACGCCACTTCCGCCAGGTCGAGCCGCGCCCCCTTGCGTCCGAACTGGCCAGGGCACAGGCGGCCCTGGGGGTGGGCCACGCCACCGGCGTCCACCACACCGCTCTTGACCTGGACCCCGTCAGCGCCCGCCTGGTCGGGCTGCTGGACGGTACCCGCGACCTGGAGGCCCTGACCCAAGCGATCGCCGTCGACCTAACCCAAGGCACGCTTCCCTCACCGCCTGGGCTCGACCCCCAGCGCCTGGGCCCCGTGCGTCTGGCCCAGCAGGTGCGCAGCGCCTGCGAGCGGTTGCTAGGGCTGTTCGCGCGCCATGGGATCCTGGTGGCCGCCGGGTCGCATGGCAGTTGCTCGGGCGTTGCGCCCGGGCCCTGATCGGCACCAAGCTCGGCGGCGGACCACGGGTCCCCAGGGACCGTCTGTCAAGGTCACCTCATCCCGGTCGACGCATTCGCCCTGGACGATGCTCGTCCCTCCAATCCTTGCCACCCCCTACCCGACCAAGGGAGAATGCAGGGCTCTATTGTCCCCATCCGGGTGACGTCCATTCTCTACCCCAGAACCATTCGAGGAACTCAAGATGCGATTGATCCTGTTGGGCGCCCCCGGCGCCGGTAAGGGCACCGTGGCCAAGCTGTTGACCGCCGTCGACGGCTCGGTGCAGATCTCCACCGGCGACATCCTGCGTGCCGCCGTCAAGGCTGGGACCGAGCTCGGCAAGAAGGCCGAGGCCGCCATGAAGGCCGGCGATCTGGTCTCCGACGACCTGATCATGGGCATCATGGAGGAACGCCTGCAGGAGGACGACTGCAAGGCCGGTTTCCTGCTCGACGGCTTCCCGCGCACCATCCCCCAGGCCGAGGCGCTCAAGGTCCTGCTGGCCAAGCTCGGCATCGAGCTCCAGGCCGCCGTCAACTTGAACGTGCCGCGGGAGGTGATCCTCGACCGCCTGACCACCCGCCGGACCTGTGTCGACTGCGGGGCCATCTACAACGTCAAGTCCTCCCCGACCAAGGTGGAAGGCGTGTGCGACAAGTGCGGCGGCAAGGTGGTGCAGCGCGACGACGAGACCGAGGAGGCCATCTCCAACCGGCTCGACGTCTACAATGCCAAGACCGCCCCGCTGGCCGACTTCTACCGCAAGGAAGGCCTGCTGCTCGACGTCAACGCCACCTCCAGCGACACCGTCGTCGCGGCGATCAAGGCCCACGTCGGGGCCTGAGACGGCCTCCCGCCCCGATACCGCCCCCCGCCAGCCGCAGGCCCGGAGGGGCGCCTCAGCGCTGCGCCGAGAGGTAGCAGATCCAGGAGGCGTCCGCCGCGGCCTCCTCGGCGGGGACGAAGATGCCGTCCGCCTCACCGCGTTCATTCCAGCCCTGCCAATAGACGGTCACGCGGGAGAAACCTGCCTCGGCCAGCAGCTCGCGCAGCTCTGGCAGGGTCCAGAGGCGCCAGTCGTAGCTGAAGGCGCGCTCCAGCCTTGATCCGTCCGGAAAGTCGAAGTGGATGTGGCAGCTCAGGTGCCCATCGATGGGGTTGTAGTAGGCCTGCTCCCAGCGATAGGTGAAGGTGCCCTCTTCATCCTCGATGGCCCGTTCCTCCGAGCACACCCGAAAGGCCTCGTAGCCGCCGAAGGCATCGAGGAAGAAGACCCCATCCCTCACCAGCCCGGTGCGCACCCGGCGGAAGTACTGCAGCAAGGCGGCGCGCTCGCGCAGCAGCCAATAGCTGAAATTCATCGCCAGGATGACATCCGCCGGGCGCGGCCGAACCCGCCGCACATCGCCCAGGATCAAACGGCAGCGCGCCCTCTCCCCGGCGGGCAGGGCCGCCAGGTTCCGGGCGCGAGCCCAGGCAAGGACCGCTGGGTCCAGATCCACCGCCAGGGCCCGATGGTCGGCGCGACGTCGCACCCACTCGCAGCTCAGGGCCGCGGTCCCGCAGAAGTCCTCCCGCAGCAGGAGCGCCCGGCGCCCCGTGAGGCAACGGAAACGTCGTGCGATGAAGTCGACCTCGGCCTCAGGATTCTGGACAGATCGCTCATAGAGCCTGTAGCGGTCCGCAAGCCCAGCCTGAGTGTGAGCGAGGGCGGGCGACGCGATCCCGGCCTGGTCTGGGATGTCGCGGCGACTCATGGGCCTGGGCTGGTGGTGCGACTGGGGCACGCCGGCTCCCGTGGACCATCCCGGGCGCGGATCGTCCAGCGAATTTGCGCCCCTTAGCCCGTTTCCGCTATTCTTCACGGCTCGCAGCGGCCGGCTCGTGGATCTGGGTCAGGGACAGAGGCTGTCGCAACGGCCATGCGCTGCGACCTCCGGAGAGGTGTCCGAGTGGCTTAAGGAGCACGCCTGGAAAGTGTGTATAGGTTAATAGCCTATCGAGGGTTCGAATCCCTCCCTCTCCGCCAATTCCAGCCCCAAGCCCAGGCCCCGCATGGGGCCTATCGCCCTGACGTCAAGGTCCTCGCACCCCTCCCTGGGGCGTGCGCACGAAGGACTTGGGATCGTACCCCTGCCGCAGAAGCTCGGCGAGCCAGGACTGGACCGAGGCCTCGGGCGGGTGCGGATCGCGGGCCAGGATCCAGCCCCAGCGTCTCGACGGTGTCCCGATTAGGGCATAGTCATAGTCTTTGCCCAGCCCGATGATCCAGTAGTCCCCCCAGAACAGCCGCAGCCCCAGGACACTGACGAAGCTCACCTCGAGCCGAGCCTTGCTGTCAGGGTCGACGACCCGCGCCACCCCTTGGGCCTGATCGATCTCGCCAGAGGACTGGACGCAGCGATTGGTGACATCGACCAGACCGTCATCGCGCAGGGCATACTCGGCCATCGTGTCCCGCACGCAATGGCGTTGGAAGAAATTGGGGATGGCGGCGATCTCGTACCAGCGGCCCATGTAGCGCTGCAGATCGACCCGCTCCACGGGCCGGGGTGGCCCGTCCGCCGCCGCGCTCCCCAGGAGCAGCAGGAACGTGGCCAGGCCCAGCCTCGCACCCCGGCCGGCCGTCCTCAGTCCATCAGGCCGATGCATGGGCAGGCGCCTCCGGTCCAGAACACAGCCGCCCAAGCGCTTGCCCCATGCGCAGGATCGCGCCGGCCTTGAGGCCGGGGTCCAGCTCCACAGTCCCTGGCGGCAGGAGCAGGATGACGGTGGAGCCCATGTTGAAGCGCCCCAGTTCCTCGCCCCGAGACAGGCGCACCGAGCCCCAGCTCGGGTGGTCGAGGGCGCGCAGCGGTGGGGTGACCTGGCCGGCCCAGACCGTCTCCATCGATCCGACGAAGATGGCACCGACGAGGATGACCGCCATGGGCCCAATCCTGGTCTCGAACAGGCAGATGACCCGTTCGTTGCGCGCGAAGAGCCCAGGGACGCCTTGGGCGGTCACCGCGTTGACGCTGAACAGACGCCCAGGGACGTGGGTCATGGCCGTCAGGGTTCCCTCAAGTGGCATGTGGACTCGGTGATAGTCCCGCGGCGAAAGATAGACGGTCACGAAGCTGCCGCCGGCGAAGGACTCGGCCGCCCGGGCATTCCCGCCCAGCAGGTCCAAGGCCCTGTAGCCCTGACCCTTGGCCTGAATCAGACACCCGTCGCGGATCTCCCCCATCTGGCTCAGAGCACCGTCCGCCGGGCACACCAGCAGCTTCGGGTCCGCCGGCAGGGGTCTGGCGCCGGGCCTCAGGGCGCGGGTGAAGAAGGCGTTGAAGCTGGGATACCGCCTGGGGTCCGGCTCGGCAGCCAAGCTCATGTCCACAGCATAGCGCCGGACGAACCAGCCGATCAGTGCATCCTTGAACGGGCGCCACTGCCAGCGTGCCACCCGGTACATCAGGGCCGAAAGAAAATGCTGGGGCAGCACGTGCTGCACGGCAACGAAGATGCGCTCCACCACACCCAGGGGTTGCTCTGTCATCGTGTGGCCGGGCCTGTCGGAGACTCGGTGGTCGGAGCCGGTGTGCCAGGTCCTGGGGCCTCAGGCCGCTTCGGCTCCTCGGGCAGCGGATGATCCCAAAGCCTCTTCAGATCCGAGGCGATGGTCTCTGGTCCCTGGCCCGGTGTGAACAAGGCCACCAGGCGCGCGCCCGGGGCGATGAGGTACAGCGCCGTCCCCGCATCATCGCCCGGTATGGGGGCCGGGGCACCGCCCAAGGCGTCGGCGAGCTGCCTCAGATCGGCCGGCTCCCCCTGGGCGATGATGAGTGACGGGTCCAAGCGGTTGAAGTCCCGGGCCAGGTTGGGCGCCTCGGTGGTCTCGACCAGGACCAGGCGCAAGTTGGCGCGCAGCTCTGGGCGGTCCGCCAGGCGGTTGCGAACCTCCAACAGGCGGTTGACCGCCAACTGGCCCTGGGCCCGGGTCAGGTCACCGTAACTCAGGAGGGTCCAGCCATCGCTTAGACGGTCCCGGGTCACTGCACGCCCATCGGCGTCCTGGAGGGCAAAGTCCGACAGATCCATGGGGGGTGAGACGAGTACGCCGGCGATGGCTGGAGGTCCCTCGCCGTAGCGGTAGCGGTTGCCCCACTGGTACCCCACGACGAAGAGCCCGGCCGCGGCGGCAATCATCACTAGGCGCACTGGCAGGCTGCGGCGATTGTTGGACAGGAACATGACGGCCATCAGCCGGCCAAGGCCATCTGGACCTGGTCCAGGGCCTCGCCCGTGGGCGCTCGATGCCCGAGGTCGCTGAGCAGGGTCCCAAGTGCCGCCACGCACAAGAGGATGTTGGCGGGGCGGCTGCTGTAGCCCAAAAGCCCAATCCGCCAGACCTTGCCGGCCAGCTCGCCCAGCCCGGCGCCGATCTCAAGGCCGTACTCCTGGAGCAGACGGGCCCTCACCAGGGCCTCGTCCACCCCCGCCGGGACCCTGACCGCATTGAGCTGCGGCAGACGCTCGGCCTCGGGGACGAGCAGCTCCAGGCCCAGGGCCTCCAGCCCGGCGCGCAAGGCCAGATGGTTCCTGCGGTGACGGGCCCAGGCGTTCTCTAGGCCCTCCTCCTCAAGCATCACCAGGGCCTCGTGCAGACCATAGAGGGCATTGACGGGCGCCGTGTGGTGGTAGGTCCGGCGCTGCTCTGAGCCCCAGTAGCCCATCACCAGGTTGAGGTCCAGGAACCAGCTCCGGACCTTGGTCTTGCGCCCCTTGATCTTGGCCAGGGCGCGCTCGTTGAATGACACCGGGGCCAGCCCCGGGGTACAGGACAGGCACTTCTGGGATCCCGAGTAGCAGGCATCGACCTGCCAGGCATCGAGCCGCAGCTCCGACCCGCCAAGGCTGGTGACCGCGTCGACGATGGTCAGGCAGCCGTGGCGGTGGGCGATCTCGACCAGGGCCGCCGCGTCCGAGCAGACCCCGGTCGAGGTCTCGGCCTGGACGAAGGCCACCAGGGCCGCACCCGGGTTGGCCCTCAGGGTCTCATCGAGTTTGTTCGGATCGACCGCCCGGCCCCAGGGATCTGCCACCACGACGGGTTGCCCCCCAGCGCGCACGACGTTCTCCACCATGCGGGTCCCGAAGAGCCCGTTCACGCAGACCACGACCTTGTCGCCAGGCTCCACCAGGTTGATGAAACAGGTCTCCATCCCCGCCGAGCCCGGGGCCGAGACAGGCATGGTCAGCAGATTGTCCGAGAGGAAGGCGGCCCGTAGTAGCTCCTTGAGCTCGTCCATCATGGCGAGGAAGGCCGGGTCCAGGTGCCCGATGGTCGGGCGGGCCAGGGCAGCCAGGACGCGGGGATGCACGTCCGCCGGCCCGGGCCCCATGAGGGTGCGCACGGGCGGGCGGAAGGATGGGATGGTCATGGAGGTCAGAGGATCTGGCGGGTGGCAGAACGCAGCGGCTGGGCTGGCGCAGTATAACAGCCCTCCCCCGCCGGTCATCAGCACGGCCCACTCCCTCGTTGAGGCCGCGAGCCGCCGATGTGCCGACAGGGCCCGGCACGGGGCGCCAAGCTTGCGGAAGGGACAAAGGCCGGCGGCAAAGCCGCCGGCCCAACCCTCGCGACAGGGGGCTCAGGACAGGTCGGCCACCAACGATCCCCGCACCCCCGGGGCGACGACCACCTGGTGGCGATACTCGGGATGGTCGATGCCCATGGACAGGGCCGCGCCCCCCTTGGCGGCGGCCACCATCTCCGGGGTGAGCTCGAAGCGCAGGAAATGGACCGACGAGGTCTTGTCCGCGGCCGTCCGATCGAGATCCTCGTCGGCGATCGCCCAGACCCGCGCCTGATCGCCCACCTGCACCCAGACCTTGTCCTCGATCCCGATGAGGCGGGCGAGTGCCTCGCGCCGCTCGTCCTCGTTTCCGTACTCGATCATGAAGGTGGCCTTCCAGTTGCTGCCATCGGGGATCAGCGGGTTATAGGCCCCCAGCTCATCCTCGATGCCCTCGCGCTCGAAGATCCGCTCCACGCGCAGCATCTCCTGGATCTGGTATTGGATGGTCAAGCGGTCCTCGAAGTAGAGCGTCGCATGGGGACCGACCGCAACCTGGCGGTCCTTCTTGTGGGCCATGACCTTGGCGCGGAAGTCCCCGCGCACCTGGGCATAGTCTTCCAGGGAATACAGATCGTCTCTGGTCAGCTTCTGCATGCTTTGCTCCGCGGCAGGATTGAGTTGGAAAGGGCACCCAGCGGATCAGATCCCGTAGGCCAGGCGCAGGAGGTGCAGGGGGTGCTCCTGCCGACCGTCCTCGCCCAAGGCATGGGCGATGTGGGCCCCGGCCATCGGGCAGTCGCTGCCGTAATGATCGGGCTTGGCGGCCTTCACCCTGTTGGCCACGGGCTTGACGATCTTCATGGCGAACGCGTAGGACTCCAGCTTGACCGCATAGGTCCCGTCGTGGCCGGAGCAGCGCTCGATGATCTCCACCTTGGTCTCTGGCACCAAGGCCAGGACCTCGCGGGTCTTTTGCCCCACATTCTGCACCCGTTGATGGCAGGACGCCTGGTAGACCACGTTGCCCAGGGGTTTTTTGAAATCGAGGTTAAGCTTGCCGTGCTTGTGCCGCAGCATGAGGTATTCGAAGGGGTCGTACACATGGGCCGCGACCTCCTGCACGTCGGGGTCATCGGGATACATGAGCCGCAGCTCCTGCTTAAACATCAGCACACAAGAGGGGATCGGCGCGACGATGTCCCAGCCGGCACGCACCAGCTCCACCAGCACGGGGATGTTGGCCTCCTTTGCGGCGTTGACCGCCTCTAGATCCCCCAGCTCAAGCTTCGGCATGCCGCAGCACTGCTCCTTGCGGGGCAGGGTCACCGGGATGCCGTTGTGCTCGAAGACGGCGATCAGGTCCTGATTGACGCCGGGCTCATTGACGTTGCCGTAGCAGGTGGCGAAGAGGGCCACCTTACCGGTGGTCGGACCGGCCGCCTCGCCCGTGGCTTGACGTCCGATACGGCCCTTCTCCACGCGGCGCAGGGAGGTGGACTGATACTCGGGGACCCGTGCGTCCCGGTGAACCTCCAGCACCGCCTCCAGGGCCCTGCGCCCGAGGGCGTTCTTGTTTGCGGCATTGACAATTCCGGCGACCACCGGAATGCCGGCCAGGGAGCCGACCAGGTCAGTGCTGGTGAGGATTCGGTCCCGGGTCTTGACCTTGCCTTGTTTGAACTTGAACGCCTTGGCGCGCAGCATCAGGTGCGGAAAATCGACGTTCCACGCGTGGGGCGGCACATAGGGACATTTGGTCATGTAGCACAGATCGCACAGGTAGCAGTGGTCGACCACCTTCCAGTAGTCTTCTTTTGCGACCCCATCGACCTCCATGGTGGGCGAGGCGTCGACCAGGTCGAAGAGGTTCGGGAACGACTGGCACAGGCTCACGCAGCGGCGGCAGCCGTGGCAGATGTCGAAGACGCGCTCCAACTCGTGGAACAGAGAGGCTTCGTCAAAGAACTCGGGGTTACGCCAGTCCAGGGGGTGGCGCGTGGGCGCCTCCAGGTTGCCTTCACGGACGCTCGGTCCTGCCATGTCATGTCTCCCGTCTTCGCTAATGGTTCTGGAGCTTAGGAAGCGGCCCTGGGTGGCCACCCGCCCTCCGTCCGATCCGACACCCCGCAAGCCTAAGGGCGCCGCTATCATGATTCCAATGGCCTCTGCGAATCGCAATGATAGTCCGCACCCATGGCCGCCCGGGCAGGATTCGGCCCCGAGCAACTGTGGTGCCCTGACCCCCAAGGGACTGCCGTCCTTGGCGGGCCCAGGCCGCGGTTTGTCGATGGCGCTGAGCATCACACGCATCGGCCTGTGCCTGGTGCTACTGGCCCTTGCCGGCTGTGCGACGACTCCGCCAAGCCAAGTGGATGATGCGTGCGCGATCTTTCAGGAGAAGCCCGATTGGTATGCGGCCATGCGCGAAACGGAGAAGCGCTGGGGGACGCCCGTCCAGGTGCAGCTCGCCATCATCCGCGCCGAGTCCAGCTTTCGCCACGACGCCAAGCCGCCTCGGGACACCATTGCCGGCATCCCCATGTGGTGGCGGGTCTCCAGTGCCTACGGCTATGCCCAGGCCAAGGACGAGACCTGGGACTCCTACCGTTCCGCAACCGGACAACGCTGGGCCAGCCGCAGCGACCTTGAGGACGCCAGCGACTTTGTCGGCTGGTACACCGACCAGACCCAGAAGCGCCTGAACATCTCGAAATGGGACACCTACCACCAGTACCTCGCCTACCACGAGGGCCAAGGGGGATATAGCCGCAAGACCTACGCGGGCAAGGACTGGCTGATCCGCATCGCCAAGAAGGTCGACGGCTGGGCGCGCCGCTATGGCGGCCAGCTTCAGGCGTGCCGGCCTCAGTTGGAGCGATGAGTCGCCCCCCACCGGCCAAGGTGAATCACCAATTTCGATCGGCTCGGGCCCGGCAGAGCGATACGGAGGACATCGGGGATTCAGGCGCGCCAGAAGAAATCGACGTGCGCCCGCCCGGCAAGGTCCACATGGGTCGCTCTGGTCGCCGGCCGAGCTGGCGAAGGCAGGGCTAAGGCAGTCCTTTCCAATCCAGAAATGAGCCTGAAGGAGGTGGGGTGAGGGCCAAGGTCAGGGTCAGGCAGCGGATTGTTGGGCTTGGTTGATGGAACGGAACAGTGTGGCCCGGGCCTCGTTGAGGCGACGGGCGGCCTCATTGTCGCTGATGGCATCGGCCAGCGCATCGAGGTTCTCGAAGGTGACGCCGGGCTTGAGGTACTGAGCGGCCTCGGGGAGGGTCTTGAGCGTCTCGTGTGGCGTGGTCATGGCCTGGCAGCGGTAACGCTTGCGTAGCCGTCCCTTGGCATCGATCGCCTCGGTGGGGAAGAAGCAGGGGCGGTGGGCGTTGAGGTAGGGAGACAGGACCCCTTGGGCGAAGTCGTTGACCTGTTGGGCAAAGCGACCCGGGATGTGGCTGTAGCCGAGGGGCCAAGCGGATGACCGAGCCGTTCTTGCTCTCGGCCAGGGCGTTGTCGTTGGTGCGGCGCGCGCGCGTTGATGTACTCCGAGCCGTTGTCGCAGTGGAAGCCGAGGAGGGCGAAGGGGAAGGCGTCGAGCAGGGCGGCCAGGACCGGCAGGAGAACGTGCTCGCGGATGCGCTCGACGCTGCCGACAAACTGGAACGGGGTGACCTCGTCGACCAGGTTGATGTGGTAGAGCCCCTTGACCCCATCGAGATCGCCCTGGTGGACGGAATCGACCCGCAGGAAGCCAGGACGTCCCTCGGGGCGGGGACGGCGCC
>Ga0272446_1005013_pt1 | contig 15024 bp, 11 predicted proteins | sample YNPCB0061_FD_194587 | JGI IMG/M metagenome (GOLD analysis project Ga0272446, IMG submission 194587) | Hot spring microbial mat communities from Yellowstone National Park, WY, United States - YNP-CB-006-1 | ecosystem: Environmental > Aquatic > Thermal springs > Hot (42-90C) > Sediment | place...
TGGACCTCATCAACCCGGCCCTTGCCTGCCAGTGCCATGGCACGTGAACGCAGTTCATCTGCCGGGCTTCCGCGTCCCTTCGATGCGCTAGCCACCATTCCCCAGCTTCCCCCTGTGCCATAGTGGGTGTGGATAAAGCCTTCGCGAAGGACACGAGCAATTCCTCCATCCCGGACGGTCCGCCGATGCCGCTGCACGCAGGCGGCGGCATGGTCGGGGGGGCGCACCGCTTGCGCTCGGTGACGCACCGCTTTGATGGACGCGTAGCACGGCACGGACGCCAGCGACAGACAGCAGGCGCCGCGACGGCACCCCCACGCGTGCCAAGGCGTCGTCGCTCGACACGGTGATTGGGCGCGCACGCCATCACTCAGCGCGTTCGGCGTTCCCGGCGCGTCGTGACCCTGTCGCGAGGTCCGCGCGGAGCAAGCGGCCTTCCGCCTCAGAACCGCTCGCAGCGCTCCACCGGCAGCACGAACACCACCGCGCCGCCCACCTGCACCTGCACCGGAGCGGGCACGAACACGCCCAGCGGCGCGGCGTCTGGCGGCGCCACATTGACCGTCTGCTCGCGCGTGTGGCAGTTAGCGTCCACCACCGCGAGCGCCGCGTCCACCCGGTCGTCCTCCAGACCCATCACGATCGTCGTGTTGCCCTCGCGCAGGAAGCATCCCGTGCTCCCGATCCGCGTGAAGCGGTATCCTGCCTGAAGGAGCGCGCGCGAGAGTGCGGGCACGTCGCGGTCCTGAACGATGGCCATGAGCAGTTTCATCGGGGCCCTCCTGCCTCCGCCGCACGCTCGCCGGCGTCTGGCGCTTCACCTAATGGTACGCCCGTCGTGCCGCGAGAGCATGCACGCTCTCCAGCGAACGGCGCGGAACGCACACAATAGATGGTCGGCCGGTGGCGACGCGGCCCGGGGGAAGGAACATGGCGATGCGAAGGTGGAAGCTCATGCTCGCGGCAGTCTTCGCGGCCACGCCGGCGGCGGCCGCGCAGAACCGCGCGGCCACGCCCGCGCCGGCGGTCCCGCCGCAGCCCGCGAGCGGACGGGCCGCTCCCGCGAAACCGGCCCCCGCCGCCGAGACCAAGCCCGCCCCCGTCCTGCGCCTGGCATGGAAAACGCCGTTCGACCCCGACGCGTTCCGCATCGCCGTCGCCGACACGGTGGGCGACGGTCTGCAGCGCATCGTTGCCGTCAGCGCGCCGGGCGGGCGCGGCGCGCGCCTCACGATCTATCGGTGGCGCGACGGCGCCTACGCGGCGGAGTGGTCCGCCGACCTGGGCGCTGGGCAGGGCGCCATTGCGGTCGGGCGCTTGGAGGCGGGTCAGCAGGCCGCGCGCATCGTCACGCCCGGCGGCTGGTACGCCTGGGACGGCTCCACCTACGCGCGACACGACTTCCAGCGCTCCGTCCTGCCAGTGGGTGTGCTGCGCGGCCGGAACGGCGACGACACCCTGCTCCTCCGGGAGAACGGCGACTTCCGGGCGTGCCGCCTCGACCCGGGCGCCGCAGACCCGCTGGTGACGGTGGACACCCCCACGGACGATGCGCGCTGTGCGTGGGGTGTGCTCCATGCGACGCCGGCCGAGCTTGGCGCGGCGCTGCCCGCGGAGTATGCGCTCTGCGGCGTGATGGGCCTGATGCAGTGGCCCGGGCTGCCAAGGACTGCGCGGGTGCTCGCCCGGTGGCAGGCCAAGGGTGAGGGAGCGGGCGGAGCCATCGTGCTCGTCCGCGAGCTGGGCGGGGAGCCCCTCCGCGAGATCGGGCGCGGTCCGGCCTTCGAGGGCCGCGTCGTGGATTTCGCCTTCGGCGACCTGCGCGAGAGCGGCGAGACGGGCATCGTGGCGCTGGTCGCCAACCCCTCCGGCAAAGCGCGCACGCTCGTCGTTCTCGCGCCTGCCGCCCGGCGATCCTCCTCGTCCCGGCGCGCGCCGTAGCCGCCTCGTCCCGCGTCACGCTCCGCCTCCGCGGCCGTTAGCAGTAATGGCGGGCCGCCCGCGGCAGAGGGCAGCGAGCGATTCCGCCAACGAAGGAGGGCCGCCATGTTCGCTCGCAACCGCACCTGCCGGTATATCGCCCTGACGGCGCTCGCCGCCGTCGCTGCCAGCCTCTCCGCGCAGGCGGAGCGTGTCGTGCTTCCGACCGGCACGGTGCTTCCCGTGCGCCTCGACGAGCCTCTGAGCAGCCGCACCTCCCGTCGCGGCGACCGGTTCACCGCCGGCGTTCGGCCCGGCGGCGGCGACAACGGGCTGCCGCTCGGCGCGCGCGTCCGCGGCGTGGTGCGGGATGCCATCCCCGCGCGCGGAGACCGGCCCGGCATCCTCGACCTCGAGTTCACTCGCCTCGTCTTCCCCGGCGGCCGCTCGGAGCCCATCGACGGCAGCCTCATCGCGCTCGACTCGCGGTCCGTCCGCGTGACACGCGGCGGGCGACTGGTCGCGACGGAGGACCGGGCGCGCGACCGGCTGAAGTTCGTGGGCGCTGGAGCGGGCGCGGGGCTCATCATCGGCTCCATCGCGAAGCACAGCGCCATCGAGAGCCTGTTGCTCGGAGCGGCCGCCGGCCTCCTGGCCAACGAGCTCCGGCGCGCGCCGGCGGGGGACGTCACGCTTCGGCGCGGCGCGGAGTTCGGGGTCCGGCTGGATCGTCCGGTCGCCTTCATCTCCGACGCGTTCGCGCGGCGGTTCGAGGACGGCCGGTGGCGCGACGACCGCGACAACAGGGGTTGGAGCGAGGAACCCCGTCGCGATCTGTTCGATCGTGATCGCGAGGACCGCGAAGAGCGCCGCCCGATCCGGTACGATCCCGAGGAGTGGCGGGGCGACGACGCGGTCCGCGCGCGGCCCGCCGTTCTGGAGCGCCCAACCGTCGTCGAGGAGCGCCACTACCGGGTCGGCGACTTGACGCGCATCTCGGTCGTGCTCGACGGGCGCGAGATCGATTTCCGCGACGCGCAGCCCTTCGAGCGCGCCGGCGTGCCCTATGTGCCGCTCGAACCCATCGCCCGCGCGCTCGGAGTGGACTGGCGCTACGATGCCGGCGCGCGCATGCTGCTGGTCCGCGGAGGGGAAGTCCGGATCGCCGAAGGGAGCCGCACCGCCACCATGCGCGGCGAGCGCCGCTCGACGGACCGGCCGCTCGAGTTGCGGGATGGCGAGGTGTGTCTGCCTCCCCGCCTGCTCGCATGGGTTGTGGGCGCCGAGACGAAGTGGGAACCCCGAACCCGGACCGTCGTCATCGAGACGGGCATGGACACGCACCAGCGCGACGGGCGGTAGCCGGTTGGCGTACGACACACCGCGGGGACCGCGCAACGCTGCGGTCCCCGCGCTGCGCTCAGCGACAGGCGCGATCCAGATGCCGGCGCAGGAGCGCCACCTCGCGCTTCTGCGTCTCGGTGGCGAAGCCGTCGCAGCCGTAGTCGTCCCAGATGATCCCCGGCGCGCCTCCCTCCTCGTAGGTGGCCTTCCACCACGGGTACGCCGCCATCAGGCAGTGGATCATCATGCCCTTCGTGGGCGTGGAGAGGTTGTAGTGCCGACGGTACTCCCTCCCGTAGTGCGGGTTCAGCAGGATGTCCCGCATGTGATCGAACTGCGGCAGGAAGTGCGGCGTGACGCCGGCCGCCACCATCTCGCGCATGGCGGCGCGCCACCGGGCCTCGGAGAACGGCAGCGTTGTGTAGTCGCTGGCGAAAGCGAGCGCTCCGGAGGCGCGCACCACGTCGAACACCATGGCGTTGCGCCGCTGGGAGTAGAAGAGGTGGCGCTCGTGCGGATGGGAGGAGACCGGGTCTCCGCGAACGATGAGGTTGCTTCCCTCCGTGCGTACCGACAGCGCCGCGCCGGGGACCCGCTGCTGCAGCAGGGCGTTCGTGCGCCGCAGAATGTCCATCCGAAGCTCCGTGCGGAACCGGTCCCAGTCTTCTGTCGCGGGGCTCCAGTCGTGGAACGGGTTTTCGTCGCGGTTGTAGACCGGCCCGTGCGGCAGGCCGTCGCCCTCGACCCCCTGGTCGCGCTCGGGCTCCACCTCCTCGAAGGAGCGGTAGGAGGTAGACCAGGCGGCGTTCATCGCGGCCACGTTGCCGTAGCGGCCGCGGAGCCACTGGTGGAACCGCTGCAGGCCCAGCGGCCCGATGCTGTAGCGCAGGTTGATGTCGTCGCGCATCCAGCCCCACGTGTCTTCCATCTCGATGGGCACACGGCCGTCGCGCGTTCGGAACCACGTGTCGCCCCAGCGCGTGTGGTTGAACGTGGCCCATGCGGCGATGACCTCCGGCAGCGCCGGATCACCCATGTCCACGGAGGTCGAAGCACCCCCGTAGCCATAGCCCGCAAGAGAAGGCGTCACGGAGCGGCCGAGCAGCGGCCCGACGTGCGCGTACCAGGCAGGTGAAGACGGAGGATAGACGCTCCAGCCCATCACCTTCAGGCCGTGCTTGCGCGTGAGCACGTCGTAGAAGTGCTTGTAGCACGCGCTGTGCAGCTCGACCCCCTTGCGGCCCGTGATCTCCGGGATCCACCAGCTCCCCGCGCTGTTGCTGATCACGTTGACGCCCAGCCGCCGCAGCTCGCGCGCCGCCTCGTCGAGGTGCCGCTCGGGGTAGGGCCCCAGCGGGAACCCGCTCCGCATCCCCGGCAGGAACATCGCCAGGATCACCGGCTCTTCCCGCCCGTCCCGGTCGATCACCATGGGGTTGCTCGAGTTGCGGCGCACCGCGAGCGTCTCCTGCGTCACGCGGATCGGCAGCCGCACGACGGCGATCCGGCGCGGGTTCGAGAGGACCAGCTTGGCGGTGATCCAGCGCGTCCACGGGGCGACCTGCAGATGGAGCGTGCCGCGCAGCGTGTCGCTCGCCTCCGAAGGTGTGTGAACCCGGAACGAGGTCATGAACTCCTCGAACTCCGAGAGGTACCCCGGCATCTTCTCTTCGGCGTCGACGATCTGGAACGACGCGCGCACGGGCGTGCGCGCGGGACGGCGATCGACCCGAACCGGTACTACCAGTCGCGCGAACTCGGCGCCCGTCCAGATGTTGATGCCCCAGTTCCACTGCCGGTGGTACCGGTACACCATGCGGAAGTCGATACGGTAGTCGCCACTCTGCAGGCCCCGGCACCACGCGCCGCCAAGCTGCGGCGTAAAGAAGTTGCACCAGACGGTGGCGCTGTCGCCCGGATAGAGGTACCGGTGGAATCGCACGAAACCGTTCAGCGTCGTGGCGGTCCACTCCGGCTTGCCGGCCGCGTCGAGCCGCGTGATCGTCGGCTCCGCGAAGCAGGCGCCGAACCCCTCCGGGTCCAGAATGGTGTCTCCCGTGTTGGTGATGCGGAACTGGAACCAGACCGCCCGCGCCTCCCGCACCGTGCCGCTACGCGTGAGCGGGTCGCGCCGATAGGGCGGGAAGGGGCTGGGCGGCGAGCGACCGTCCGGCGAGAGCGGAACGTAACGGTCGTCCAGAAAGTCCGCGCTGACGCTGCCGAGGTACTCGATGCGCACGCCGAGGTCGCCGGGGATCGCCATGTCGTGGAGTGCGGCGTTGCGGGCGCGCTTCGCGTCCTCGAACGCGACGGTCTCCACTGCCGCCACCCGCGCTCCGCCCGCTCCGCGCCGCAGCGCGTAGCGGATGGGGACGACGTCGTAGGCGCGCGCCGTCCGTGGGGTCTCGACCCGCAGCGACCAGCCGTCGACAGCCGCTTCTCCGGCGCGGACCGGTGCGCCATCGTAGCGCGCGAGCTGCCCGGCCGCGCGCGCTGCATCCGAGAGAGCGGAGTAGCGCACGCGCGGCGCCTCGTCGGCGGCAACGCCGACGGTTGTCGAGAGCAGCGCGGCGGCTGCGACCGCCACCCCGCGCGGGGTCTGTGTCCGGACGAACCCGGTCACGCGACGAGCACCTGGGCGACGAACCCCAACTCCTCGCGGATGCGGTCGCAGGCATACACGGAGTCGCGCTCGTGACCCGGCCGATCGAAGTGGGACAAGTCTACCTCGTTCCCCCACCACCCGCGGAGCACCTCCGCCACGGGAACGGCGCTCCAGGCTCGCGGCGCCACCGCGTTCAGCGTGCGCTCGCCGGGCCGGTACGGCGCTTCGACCGCGAGGACGAAGGCGCAGACCGCGTCGGACCGCGCCATCATCGTCAGCGCGCCGAGGCCCCACTGCTGGGGTGGGCAGGGCTGCATCGGCGGCGGCATCGCGTCGTCCGGAGCGATGGCTGCGAGGCGCAGGCAGGTGACATCGAGGTCGGGCCGCTGGCGCTGGTAGTACCGCGCGACCTCTTCCATGAGCCACTTGGAGAGGCCATAGCCGTCGCGGTCGAAGCACGGGTGGTCGTCCGGGATCGGCAGCCTGAGCGGTCGGAACGCGGTGCTCTGCATGCCCACTGCCGCGATGCTGCTGGCCAGCACGAACCGGCGGCATCCGCGGTCCATGAGGTAGCGCATCAGGCAGCGTGTGCCCTCGACGTTCACCAGAATGCCGTCCCGCTCGAGACAGCCGCCCGTCACGGCGCCGAGATGGACGACGGCCTCCACATCGATCGCGTCGAGCGCGCGCAGGTCTTCGAAGGCGGCGAAGTCGCCCCGAACCCAGCGCAGGCCCAGGTCGGGGTCGCGCCGGCTCATGCAGACGACGTCTCGCCGTGCCGCGAGCTCTCGTGCCAGCGAGCTGCCGATAAAGCCGCTCGCGCCTGTGATCAATATCGCTCCCAATGGTCTGCTCTCCTCAATCGCTCCAGCGGATGACGACGCCCACGATCTCCGGGTCGACGCCGGCGTCGATCCGGGCGAACATGGCCGGCGCCTCCTCGAACCCGATCCGGTGCGTGATGACGCGCCCCCAGGGCAGCGCACCGGACGCCATGTTGCGCGTCACGGCGACGCGGCACGGCTGCAGGCCGTCGTCGCACGGAAACACCATCTTGATCTGGCGCCAGTGCGCGGGCAGGACGCGCATCGAGATGGGCGCCTCGCCGTAGTTGCCCTGCCACACGAAGGTGGCGCCAGGCTTGCAGAGCCCGATGGCCGTGTCGACGCACGCCGGGATCCCGGTCGCCTCGAAGACCACGTCGGCGCCGTCAGGGGCCAGGCTGCGCAGCGCGTCCTGGAGGCTGAGATCACGGACGTTCACCACTTCCTCGGCGCCGAGTTCCCTCGCCAGGGAGAGGGGCGTCGGGTGAACGTCGACGCCGATGACCCGGCACCCGCGGCGCGCGCACTCCGCCACCACGCCCAGCCCGATGAGCCCGCATCCGTGCACGATGACGGTGTCTCCTACGCGAGGCTGAGCCATGTCGACCCCATGCAGGCCGACGGCGGGCATCACGAAGAGGCTCGCAGCGTCCTCGGGCGCTCCGGGCGGCAGGAGGGCCGCCCCGTGGGTGGTATGCGGGCGGAGCACCACACGGGAGGAGTGCGCTCCCGAGACGCAGCTCACGCGCTGACCGCTCGCGAGCTGCATCGCGTCGCACCCGCGGAAGTACACGACGTCGCCCGGCGCGATGCCCTGGACGGCGTCGCCGGCAGCCTCCACGACGCCCACGCCCTGGTAGCCCGTGCAGAGCGGGTAGGGGCCCCACGATATCTTGTTGCGGATGAGCGCGAACTCGGTGCCGATGCTCACGCCGCTCCATCGCACGCGAACGGCGATCTGGTCGGGTCCTGGGTCCGGGAGCACCACGGGCTCGAGGGTGAAACGACGCTGAGCATCGCAGATGAGGGCGGTGGCTTCCATGGTCGATTCTCCTAGCAAACGCTCTCTGCTCTCTACGGACAGGTCGATATCGTCGCGTGACGTACGGTCTTGCTGTTGAGGCTTGCCGTCGCCGGGCTGTTCGGATCGAGGCTCATCGCTCGCCCTGCTCTGCCCAGCCTACCGGTTTCCGGCACGATCGGGCGCAGCGTCCGGCCGCGCCTCTCGTGCCGGCCTAGCCCGTCTGCGCGGCGCCCGTCGCCTCTCGGTGCGGCAAAGAGCTGGCCGCCCACTTCGCGCCTGGCGCCGAAGCGCGCTCTCTACCGGCGAACAGCCGGACCCGGAGCCTTTCGCGCCGCGTCGGACCGCTCCCAGGCGGCGCGGAGCGGGCGCGCGACGAGCGAGACCAGGCGAGCCTCTCCTCCCTCAGCGTAGACGGCCAGCGTGCGCTGGCGCTGGCGCGGCAGGAAGCACGAGGTCATCGAGAGCTCGCCGCCGTTGCCGAACACCTCGAGCGAAGTGCGGTCCACAAGGACCCGCAGCCGGACGCGACCGTTCCGGAGCGGCAGCGGGCCCGTGCGGCCGAGACAGGAGACGGTCGCCTCGGACGGCTTGTAGCGGATCGCCTCCCCACGCGCCAGGACGCCTACTTCCGTTGCGCCGCGCGGCTCGAACTCCGCCTCCACGTCCCACAGATCGCCCTCCGCGATGGTCAGCGGCCGCCCAGGCTCGAGCCGTGCTCCGCGCTTGCGGACTGCGACGCCGTAGAGCGAACGAATCTCGCGGACCGGCCACCGGCGCAGCCGGAGCCCGTCCGCCGTCCGGCGCAGACTGAGCGTGCAGGGGAAGCTCATCTGCTGGTTGAAGGGCATCTTGGGATAGACGCCGCCCGCCATCCACGCGATCTGGATGCGCCGCCCGTCGCGCGCAGGGATGTCGCTGTAGGTCTGAACGGCGTAATAGTTCGCGCCGTGATCGGCGGGGTGCGGCCCCGTCTCCGGCTCGAAGCGCGTTCCGTCGAAACGGCCGACAACGTAGCGCCCGTTGGCCCCGGTGAAGACCCACCGCCTCTCGCCAGGCTCGCCCTCCACCGCCATCTCGAAGAAGTCCGGGCACTCGGCGGACCCCGGCAGGTGTAGGCGCTGGAGCGGGGTCCAGCTCTTGAGATCGGGGGAGGCGAAGAGCCCGAACTCGTCTCCGTCCAGATAGAGCGCCATGATCCAGCGGCGCGTGGGTGCGTGCCACACGACCTTCGGGTCGCGGTTGCTGCCAACGATGTGCGGGAGCACCGGGTTGCCGCTGTACTTCGTGAACGTGCGGCCGCGGTCCACGCTCCATGCGATGCACTGGGTGAACGGCGCTCCCTTGGACTCCGGAGAGGTGTCGCCGGCGGCCGTGTAGATCGCCACGATGGCTTTCTCGGTACGCGTTCCGAAGCCGGTGGTGCCCGGGTGGTCCACCACGGCCGAGCCGGAGAAGATGGTCCCGAGGGCGTCGGGCTCGATGGCGTTGGGGAGCTGCGTCCAGTGGACGAGATCGCGGCTCACGGCATGGCCCCAGGTCATGTTGCCCCACTCGATTCCGTGGGGGTTGTGCTGGAAGAAGAGGTGATACTCGCCCCGGTAGGCGACGAGCCCGTTGGGGTCGTTCGTCCAGTTGCGCGCCGGCGTGAAGTGGAACTGCGGCCGGTACGTCTCGGCGTAGAGAGGCGCGGCCACGATCTCCTCCTCCATCTTCTCGTCGCTCTGGACGATGTGGTCCACGTTGATGTGGCCCCAGCCGCCCGTCGCCTGGTCCACGATCTCGATGCGCGCGGTGCGCCCCGCGAACTCCCCCACATCCCAGGAGGCCCACTCGAGCCGCTCGGAGCCCCCAGGCCGGTCGTTTGGCCCCGTGGCGACGCGGACCGCCTGTCCGTCCACAAGCAGCCTGATCGCGAGGCGGTCCAGGTCCCTGCCGCCTCCGAGCAGGAAGTTGATCCAACGGCGCTCGACGCGAAACTCCGGGGATAGGAGAGACCCGGTGACGCCGTCCCCTCCGCGGTAAGTGTTTACCAGCCCTCGACCGAGGAAGCCGGACACGGGCATCTGGTTCGGGAGCGTGCCGGGCGCGGGACCGGTGCCCATCGCCTCGCCCGTGGCGGTCCATGCGCCCCAGTCGTCTCCCTCGAAGTCCGCGATGACGATGTCGGGCCTCTGGGCGGCGCCCGATGGCTGGGCAACGACGATCAGCGCGAGCGCGACGAGCGGCGGAAGCATCGACGGGACCTCCGTCCAGACGGGATGCGCCGGTGAGTTCGCTCCGCGGGCATGGGTACCCTGCCGCTGGGCCTGTCCTCAGGCAACCTTCTTCTGGAAGCGAACCACGCTGAGAGCGAGCAGGGCGCCGCCCAGCGCCGTGAGCGCCAGCGTCTGAGGCCACAGCACGTCGATGCCCACACCCCGCAAGAAGACGCCGCGCACGATGTCGAGGTAGTAGCGGAGCGGGATGGCGTAGGTGATCCACTGGATCGGCTGGGGAATGTTCTCGATGGGGAACATGAACCCGGAGAGAAGCACCGACGGCTGCATGATGAAGACGCTCGTCATCATCGCCTGCTGCTGCGTTCGGCTCACCGTGGAGACGAGCAGGCCGAGCCCCAATGAGGCCAGGAGAAACGTCGCCGTCAGCGCGAAGAGCAGGAGCAGGCTTCCTGCCACCGGCACGCGGAACCAGAGCGTCGTGCCGGCTACCACGAGGGCGGCGTCAATGTAGCCGATGATGACGAACGGCGCCATCTTGCCGAGCATCAGCTCCGAGGAGGTGAGCGGCGTCACCTGAAGCTGCTCCAGCGTTCCCATTTCGCGCTCGCGCACGATCGCGAGGGAGGTGAGCTGGGTCGCAATGACCAGGAGAATGAGGCAGAGCACGCCGGGCACCAGATAGTTCTCGTTCCGCAGGTCCGTGTTGTACCAGGCGCGAAGTCGCGCGTCGATGCGGGGAGCACTGGCGATGGCTGCGCCCGCGGTGCGACCGAGCCGTACGCGGGCCTCCTCGGAATAGGCGGCGACGATCCGCTTCAGGTAGCTGTCGATGGTGGAGGCCGTCTTGCTGTCGGCGGCGTCCAGCAACGCCTGCACGGTGGCGCCCCGGCCGGCGCCCAGGTCCGCCGCGAAACGGCGCGGAATCCAGAGCGCCACGTGGACTCGGCCGGACTGGAGCAGGCGATCGATCTCCGCGGGCGAGGCGGGTCGCTCCGCGATGACGAACCGCTCGCGCGCCGCCTCGATCCGGCCGACGAGCTCCCGGCTCTCGCGGGTGCGGTCCTCGTCCAGGACCGCGACGCGGACGTGGCGCACCTCCGCCGTGATGGCGTAGCCGAAGACGAAAAGCTGGACAACCGGCGCGACCAGGACCACGCGCATCATCTTGGGGTCCCGCCGTATCTGCAGGAACTCCTTGCGGATGAGATGCGCCACGCGTCCCCAGTGCATCGTTTCCACTCCCTGCCGGCCCGAGGGCGGCTTACAGCTCCTTTCGGAACCGGCGCGCCGCCAGCGCGACCAGCCCCGCCGCAGCGACCGTCAGCGCCGCAAACTGCGGCCACAGCACGTCGGGGCCGGCGCCCTTCAGCATCACGCCGCGCACGATGTCCAGGTAGTAGCGGGCAGGCACCGCGTAGGTGACCTGCCGGATGGGCGCGGGCATCATCTCCGTGGGGAAGACAAAGCCCGAGAGGAGAACGGCCGGCAGCATGGTGGCGAGCACCGCGATCATCATCGCGACGAGCTGGGTGTTCGCAATGGTGGAGACCAGCAGCCCGAGCGCGAGCGCCGAGATCAGAAAGAGCAGGGAGCCGGCGAGCAGCACGACCGGCGCGCCGCGGAAGGGCACCCCGAAGATGAGCCGTCCTCCGCCCACCACCAGCGCCAGATCGACGAATGCCAGCGCCACATAGGGAGCGAGCTTTCCCAGCATGAGCTCCGCCGGCCGAAGCGGCGACACCACCACCTGCTCCATGCTCCCGCGCTCCCGCTCGCGCACGATGGTGAGCGACGTCAGGAGCGCCGAGAGCACCATGAGGATGACGGCGGCGAGTCCGGGCACCACGAAGTCGTTGCTCTTCAGCTCAGGGTTGTACCAGTACCGCGCGCGCAGGTCCACCGTCGGCGCCAGCGCCGTGGCTCCGCGGCGTGCGGCCTCCCGGGCGGCCTCTCGGACCGCGGCGGCCTGCGCGATCTGACCGGCGTACGCCATCGCGAGCGAGGCGGCCGCGGCGTCCGACCCGTCGGACACCACCTGGACCTCGGCATGCCCGGACCGGAGGTCGCGCGCGTAGCCGCGCGGCACGATGACGACGACCTTCACGCGCGCGTGGTCGAGGAGCGCGTCGATGCCCCCGTAAGATCCGGGCCGGGCGACAGCGTCGAAGTAGCCGCTGTGGGAGAATGCGTCCAGCAGCTCTCGGCTCTCCCGGGTGCCGTCTTCGTCGAGGAACCCGGCGCGCAGGTGCCGGACATCCAGGTTGATGCCGTACCCGTAGAGCAGCAGCATGACCACGGGGAGGACGAGAGCCACGGCGAGACTTCGCGGGTCGCGGAGGATGTGCAGCGTCTCGCGCCGGGCGACGGCAAGGATACGCTGCCTCACGATGCGCCTCCGCCGGCGACCTCGCGGTCCGCGCGTTCGATGAGCGACACGAAGACGTCCTCGAGGCTGGGTTCAATCTCCTCGACGCTGTGCGTCTCGACGCCCGCGCCGGCGAGGCAGTCCCTCACGCGCTGGGCGGCGTCCGACCGGCCAGGGGTCACAACGTGGAGCGCGGCGCCGAAGAGCGCGGCGTCGAGCACATCGGGGCAGCTCTCGCAGGCCTCCAGCGCGGCAAGCAGCGGCGATGCCTGCACCTTGAGAAGCACATTGCCGGCGAAGTCGGCCTTGAGCTCGCGGGAGGAGCCCAGCGCGATGATGCGGCCCCGGTAGATGAGCGCCATCCGGTCGCAGTGCTCGGCCTCGTCCATGAAGTGGGTGGTCACGAAGACCGTCACGCCCTCGTGCGCGACGTCGTGGATGAGGTCCCAGAAGCCGCGTCGGGAGATGGGGTCCACGCCGGAGGTGGGCTCGTCGAGGAAGAGAATGCGGGGCTCGTGCAGCAGCGCGGCGCCCAGCGCGAGGCGCTGCTTCCATCCCATCGAGAGCTCGCCGGTGAGGCTGCGCTCGCGACCCTCCAGGCCCGCCATCCGCAGGATCCACGCCTTCCGCTCGCGAAGACGGTGTCCCGAGACGCCATAGATGCCCGCGGTGAAGGCGATGTTCTCCTCCACGGTGAGGTCGTCGTAGAGCGAGAACCGCTGCGACATGTAGCCGATGACCTGCTTCACTCGCTCCGGCTCCCGCGCCACGTCGTACCCGGCGACGGTGCATGCGCCATGCGTGGGCGTCAGCAGACCGCACAGCATCCGGATGGTGGTGGACTTGCCGGCGCCATTGGGGCCGAGGAAGCCGAAGATCTCGCCGCGCCGCACCTCGAAGGAGACCCCGTCCACGGCTCGGAAGGAGCCGAACGAGCGGCCCAGGTCGCGCGCCTGCACCGCGATCTCATCCATCGGCGCTCTCCGGACCGGACGCGCGGGCACGCTCGATGAGTTCGACGAAGGCGTCTTCCAGTTCCGGCTCGCGCGGCCGGCACACCTCCACGCGGACGCCGGCGGCGCGCAGGCGCGCCTCGACGGCGCCGGCCAGCCACTCGCCATCGACCCCGGGCACGCCCGCGACGTGCAGGCGATCGCCGAACACCTGAACGCTGCGGGCGCCCTCTGTCGCGCCGGCCAGGTCCCGCGCCTCGCGCTGCGGCTCCGCAACCACCTCGATGAGCGCGCCGGGGAAGCCGCCGCGCAGGGCGGACGGCGCGTCCACCCGGAGCAGACGTCCACGGTCCATCAGGGCCACGCGGGCGCAGCGCTCGGCCTCGTCCATGTAGGGCGTGCTGACGAGGACGGTGATGCCCTCCGCCACGAGCTGCGCGAGGATCTTCCAGAAGTCGCGGCGCGACACCGGGTCCACACCCGTGGTGGGTTCATCGAGAAAGAGCGCCTCCGGCTGGTGCATGAGCGCGCACGAGAGGGCGAGCTTCTGCTTCATCCCGCCGGACAGGTCCTGCGCCAGCCGCGAGCGGAATGGCCCCAGCCGGCTGAAGTCGAGGACGCGCTCTTCGCGCCTCCTCCGCTCGGCGGGCGGGACGCCGTGTACGTCGGCGAAGTAGCGCAGGTTCTCCGCCACCGTCAGATCGCCATAGAGCGAGAAACGCTGCGAGACGTAGCCGACGCGCGCGCGGGCCGCCTCGGGCTCTTGTCGGACGTCGTGACCGAGGACGCGCGCCTCGCCAGCGGTGGGCGCGAGGATGCCGACGAGCATGCGGAGGAGGGTCGTCTTGCCGGCGCCGTCCGGCCCGAGAAGTCCGAAGACCTCGCCGCGCCGCACGTCCAGGTCCACGCGGTCGACGGCGCGCAGGGTGCGGAAGTCGCGCGTCAGCCCGCGCGCCTCGATGGCGACCGGCGATGGCTCGGCGGTCATGTTCGGGGGGCGGGCTGGCGCGCCCCACGAGCGGCTGCCTCGCGGGAGCTCGTCCGGATAAGCGCATCGGCCGGCATTCCGGGCTTGAGGGCATGGTCAGGGTTGGCGGCCTCGATGCGGACGGCATAGACGAGTTTCACGCGCTCTTCGGGCGTCTGGACGTTCTTGGGAGTGAACTCGGGCTCCTCGCGGATGCTGGCGACCCGGCCCTGGACGCGCCGGCCCGGTACCGCTTCAGCGACGATCTCCGCGGTCTGCCCCACCCGGATGCGGCCTAGGGTGGGAAGGGGGGCGTAGACGCGGAGCCACACACGACCAAGGTCCGCCACGCGCACGATGGGCGCGCCCGCCGCCACGACTTCTCCCGGCTCGCGGTACTTCACCGTGACGACGCCGTCGCACGGAGCGAAGACGTTCAGGTGGGCTCGCTGCGCGAGTGCCTCTTGGAGTGCGGCGCGGGCCTGCCGCGCCTGGGCGCTCGCGGCGCCGATGGCATCGCGCGTGGCGCCCGCCAGTGCGAGGTCGAGCTGCGCCCGTGCCGCGTCAGACTGCAGCCGGGCCGCGCGGGCGGCCGTGGACGCTGTCTGGAGACGCTGCAGTGCCTCCAGACGGTCGCGGCTGACCTGCCGCTGCGCCGCGAGGGCCTGTCGGGCGCCCTCCAGGCGGGCCTCGGCCTGCTGGACCCGCGCCTCTGCTTCTCGCACCTCCTCGGGCCGGGAGCCGGCGACGCCCGCGCGCAGTGCGGCGTCCGCTGCCTCGACGGCAGCGCGGGCGGCGTCCAG
>Ga0272446_1005014_pt1 | contig 15023 bp, 15 predicted proteins | sample YNPCB0061_FD_194587 | JGI IMG/M metagenome (GOLD analysis project Ga0272446, IMG submission 194587) | Hot spring microbial mat communities from Yellowstone National Park, WY, United States - YNP-CB-006-1 | ecosystem: Environmental > Aquatic > Thermal springs > Hot (42-90C) > Sediment | place...
ACCCAATCACTTTTCTCGTTTGTTTTTTGCATCAATGCGCACAATCCACGTTTTAAGTTGGAGCACCGATGCAACGGATTCAACCGATAGACATGGAAACAACTCTGCACTTTTCACTCTTAACTTTCAACTCTAAAACAATCCTCGCTTCATCAGACACACCACTCACAAGGAATCTCACTCAAACTTTTTGGGTTTCGGCTTCGACGGCGTGTAGGAAGGTTTGGGCTTCGGCTCTTCAAACCGTTTCTTGCGTTCCGTCACGATAATCGTAACCTCAATTTCATCTTCGCTGTATCCCGAAGCCTTTGCCGCACCCACAACGGCTTGATAAGCACTTTCGCTGAGCAAGGGTTTAAGTGTGCCGGTGGTTTTGAAATAAAATGTTTCGGCTCGGAAGGTTTTGGTGGAATCTTGCGCAAGGGCAAAAAGCGAAATGAGAAGCACCATGAACAGCGTGCCGAAAAAAATGCTTCGAATCATCGGTTCAAGTGGGTTTGGTGTTAATGAAATCGTTACGGTCAGTGTGAAAAGTAAGCAATCGCCGCAAAGGAAGCAAAGAGTAGCAAGGCAAGCACAATCGTCATGTCGCTAATCCACCGTGCTGATTCGTCTCGTCCATCTTGATATGAACTGGCAATAAACATCACCGCAACGCTATTGGACAGGAGAAAGTACGTGTGTTGAGGTAAGATGCCGATAAAGGTTGCCACAAAAAGCATTAAGCCCGAAAACGCACTGCTACAAATGAGAAACATTTTGGTGCGCAAGAGCGAGAAAGTATTAGCGATGGTTTTAATGCCGGCGAGGGCATCGCCTTTGCGGTCGCGAATGTCCCACATCACCTCAATAAAAAAGGCGCATGCGAACACATAGCCCCAACAAATCCATACGCTCAGCGAGAGCGGTTCGCCTTCAAAGAGCAGGGGCAAAAGCACCATTGCCGTTGCCCAATCAATTGGCGGCGCAAGGTTCTTGACGATATACATATCTTTAAGTCGCCGTGCGCCGTTGAGCCATCGCGCTATTGCGTCAGGAAAACATTTTTGATTGTAAAGAAATCCGACCAGCGCGATAAAGAGTGTTGTCAAAAACGCAATCCAACCGAAGAACGCGGAAATGAAGAGTGCGATTGCAGTCAGCGCATAGAAAAAAACATAGTGAATCAAAAACGAGGAGGCTTGTGCGCGGGTTAAATTGTCGGGGTCGTTGATGGCATCTTCGACATCGTCCGTCAGCCGATTGTATTGATAAATGGAGAGCGTAAGTAGGAAGACCACAGCGACACACCAAAGATTGATTTCAGTGCCGAAATACAGTTGCCACATCGCCGCTCCGAGCGCGGAAAGAAGCGAAAGGTGAATTTTGTTTCGGAAAAAATAGTTCATGTGCGAGGTGGTTTTTTTAATTTTAATGCCAGCCGAAAGTAGCAACATCGGCGTGTATTTACAACCTCGTAACAACCGAGTATATTTGCAGTTAAACTTAATCGATGTAGAAAAATTTGATGCAAGCATGAACAAACTTAATTTGATTTACGCCTCGTCTATCTTCACGCAAGAACAAGAGAGCGATATTGATACCATTACCGACGAACCTTACAAAGTCGTGCTTTTCAACGACGACTACCACACGTTCGATGAAGTCATTGCACAAATTATGAAAGCCACAGGGTGCAGTCGGCAAAAAGCCGAAGCGCACACGTGGGAAGTCCACAACAAAGGAAAATCTATTGTCTTTGATGGCAGTATGGAAGAGTGCTTACGAGTCAGTGCGATTTTAGAGGAAATCCACTTGAAGACGGAAATTCAAACTTGCTAATCTCAACGGCGGCTACGGTTTCAAGCGCGATTTCAAACGCATCACGCGCCGATAGGCTTCTTCAATTCGCTCCTGTGCAACATCACCACGTTGAACCAGCCGCTTGATGGCTTCACAGGCTTTTTGGGCGATGTGTTCATCGTAATCGAGATTATTTCCGAAGATGAGCATATCCACGCCTGCATTGAGCGCAAGTTTGAGCGCGTCTTCTAATCCGTAGTGCGCTGAAATCGCCTTCATTTGCATATCGTCCGAACACACCACACCATCGTAGCGGAGCCTCTCGCGAAGTAAGCCTTGAATCACTTTTTTGGAAAGCGTTGCGGGAAGCGAATCCCATTGCGCGTTGAAGATGTGTGCGGTCATGACAATATCGGCGTTGCCTTGCGCAATCAAGGTTTGAAACGGCACAAGTTCGCTTGGTGTCCAACCGGTTGAGACATCGACGAATCCGAGATGCGAATCGCTTGTTGAAGAGCCATGACCCGGAAAATGCTTCAAAGCCGTGAGCACATTCCAAGTGCGATGTGCCGCTACGACTTCGCGGGCGTGCATGGCGACGCTATCAGGGTTTGAAGAAAAACTGCGCTCGAGTTTGGCTATCACAGGGTTTTCAGGATTGATGGCGACATCGCACACAGGGGCAAAGTTTAAGTTAATGCCAAGTTCGGACAGCAAGTTGGCAGTGCGCATGGCGTAAAGCCTTGTAGAATCAAGCGACTTGAGCCGACCGAGCGATGCCGCCGATACCGTGCGAGGAAAGCCGTATTTCGCTTTCAAACGATTGACCTTCCCACCTTCTTCATCAATGGCAATCAAGAGTGGAAACTTGGCACAGGCTTGAAGTGCAGTGCAGAGAGATTTGACTTGGCTCGGCGATTGAATGTTTCTCCCCGACTGCTTTTGAAGCACATCGTAATCGAAGAGAATCACGCCGCCGACTCTGCCCGCACGAATATCTTGAACGATTGGGCTTGAATCCGAAACGGCAACGCCGCGAAATCCAACCATCAACATCTGTCCGATTTTGAGGTCGAGGCTGTCGGTCGGTTTCGCGGCAAGCGACGTGTGAAAGCAAAGCGCGAAGAAGAAAAATAACTGCCTCACGCCGTTAGTAAGTTTTTCGGGCAGAAAGCAATTCGCGCACGCGCGCAAGGGCTTCATCGAGCGAGGCGGCAGGCTTTTCACGAATGGCATCGACCACGCCCGAATAGGCTTTGGAATTAACCTCAACCCGCCCTGCAAGTGAATCATGTTTGGAAATCGCAAGCTCTATGGCACTTTTCAAGAGCTGACGTTGGAATGGCTTAACAAGGTAGCGGAAAATTTGCACTTCATTGATAAGTCGAATCGCGATTGAAGCATCACGGCTGCTCGAGAGCAAAATTGAGACCACATCGGGATACGCGGCACTCACGGCGGCAAGAAAATCAACCGCACTCATTGAGCCTAAATTCACTTCCGTAATCAAGACATCAATCGGCTTGGTTTTCAAAATGTTGAAGGCTTCGTTGGCATCAAGTGCCGTATGAACAGTGTAGCTTGACGCAAGCAAATCTTTGTAGGCTTGAAGGTTGGCAGGGTTCGGGTCAATGAAAAGCAAATGATGTTCGCCCGCAACCTTTGCAGGCACATCAACGCCCAGCGCGGCAAGCACGCCTGCCGAAGGCGGTGCAGATACAACTTTGCTCACTTGTGGTGGCGGCGCGCTCTTTAATCGGTCGGAAAATTTGCACGCAAGCGCAACCGTTTCTTTCAGTTTCGCGCTGTTCCAAGGCTTGTTGATGTATCGGAAAATTTCACCTGAATTCACCGAGTCAATTACCGCATCTAAATCGCTGTACCCTGTTAGCAAAATGCGCACGGTGTTCGGCGAAATCTCGCGCACCTTTTGCAACAGTTCCACGCCTGTCATCATCGGCATACGTTGGTCGCTAACAATGACATCAGGCACATTGCCTCGCTGAAAATGTTGCAACGCTTCCGCGCCGCTCGTCGCTGTAATGACATCATAATCGTCAAACAACAGGCTGAGCGATTGGACAACATTAGGTTCGTCATCAACAAATAAAACTTTGTGTGGCATGGCTGAATCGGATTTAATGTTTTTTGAAAAAGTTTGACCTCCACAAGTCTGATGAACATTCTCGCACAGAGAAAAGTCCAAGTATCACGAAAACAAATTTAATGCCATTTGCGAAATGTTATGTAACGACGCGCTCAATAAACCCGCCGCCTAACACTTCATCGCCGTTGTAGAACACGACGGCTTGTCCGGGCGTAATTGCACGCTTAGGCTGGTCAAACTTCACCAACACTGCACCATTTTGTTCACGGCTCACGGTGCAAGGTTCGGGCTTATCTTTGTAGCGAATTTTCGCTTCGCACCGAGTCGGCTCACTCAATTCTCCAAACGCAATCCAATTGACTTGACCTGCAATTAGCGCATGGTGCAACAAGTCTTCATCGCGCCCCACAACAATCGTGTTGGTTTCGTAATGAATTTCGGTAACATAAACGGGTTCAGGCGTGGTAATGCCCAAGCCTTTGCGTTGCCCAATGGTGTAGAAGGGATAGCCGCGATGTTCGCCGAGTTCGCGACCGTCTTTATCCAAAATTTTTCCACCTGCGACTTCGCGTTCAAGCGTTGGGATTGTTTCTTTGAGAAACCGCTCGTAATCGTTGTCGGGAATGAAGCAAATTTCGTAGCTCTCGCCTTTATCGGCGACTTTCAAGCCGAACTTGCGGGCAAGGTCGCGCACTTCGGGCTTCGTGAGTTCAGCGAGCGGGAAAATCGTGTGCGCAAGTGCTTCTTGCGAGATGCCCCACAGCACGTAGCTTTGGTCTTTGTTGGAATCCTTGCCTTTGAAGAGCCGATAGCGACCGTCAATTTCCTTGACGCGCGCATAATGCCCTGTGGCGATGTAATCTGCGCCTAAAAGGCGTGCGCGTTGCAAGAGTGAATCCCATTTGACCTTCGTGTTGCACATCACGCACGGGTTCGGCGTTCTGCCGTGCAAGTATTCGCTTTTGAAGTAATCAATGACGGCTTCGCCGAAATCCTCTCGGAAGTCAATCGTGTAATGCAGAAACCCTTTGCTGACCGCAACGCTTCGCGCATCGTTGATGGATTCAAGCGAACAGCACCCGGTTTCTTTTTTTGATGAGTTGCTCAAACCCGCCATGTCGTAGTCCCAAGTTTTCATCGTAATCCCGATGACCTCGTAGCCTTGTTCCGCAAGCAAGCACGCGGCGACGCTTGAATCCACACCGCCCGACATGCCGACCACCACTTTTTTCTTTGCCATGTGTGTAAAGTTTATTTCGGCAAATTAACGAAATCTCTTTGCCAATCGTTTGAGCCGCTGTGCTAACGCTATGCTTAAAACGTCTATCCAAGAAACCGTGTTGCATCTTGAAGTCTCAATCACATCGGTTCAATCATATCGCTATGTCAATCATTTATCTTTCTGATGTCGTCAAAATTTACAACGAGAAGACGTCACCTGTTTTCGCGCTGTCAGGAGTTTCGCTGTCTGTGGAGCGTGCCGAGTTGCTTGCCTTGATGGGCAGTTCGGGAAGTGGAAAGACGACGCTTCTCAACATTCTTTCAGCGATTGATGTGCCGACCAGCGGAACAGTTGAAATTGACGGCGCAACCATCGGAACGATGAGCGAAAAAGAACTCACCGCGTTTCGCCGCGAAAAAATCGGAATCGTGTTTCAATTCTTCAACTTGATGCCCACACTCTCCGTGATTGAAAATGTGATGCTCCCCAGTTTGCTCTTAAAGAAAAATTCCAAAGCCCTTGAAGCGCGCGCCAAAGCACTCATTGAGCGTGTGGGACTTTCGCACCGACTTCATCATCAACCGTTTCAACTGTCAGGCGGCGAAATGCAGCGCACCGCCATTGCACGCGCCTTGATGAACAACCCCGCCATCATCATCGCCGATGAACCCACCGGAAACTTAGATTCTAAAAACGCCGAACAAGTCCTCTCACTCATTCGCACGCTTGCCGAAGAGGAACGAAAAACATTTATTATCGCGACGCACTCAAAAGAAGTCTCGGAAATTGCCGATAGAACCGTTGTGCTTAAAGACGGAAAAATCGTTGAAGAATCGCTTGTAGTCGAGAAGTAACCCTAAACCATTTTGAAGTGATGCACCACCTTAATTATGCCGTGATAGAAACAATCCTTGTGAATTTCATTCGCAACGAAGTTCACAAGTCGGGATTTTCAAAGGTTGTCTTAGGGCTTTCAGGCGGCGTGGATTCGGCTGTCTCGTGCGCACTTGCCACAAAAGCACTCGGCAAAGAAAATGTGCTTGCTGTAATGATGCCTTACAAGACAAGCAGTGCCGATAGTTTGAGCGATGCGCAATGCTTGATTGAGCAGTTGGGCATTGCAAGTGAACGGCGCGAGATTACCGCAACGGTCGATGCGTTTTTCAGCGATAAGCCCGATGCCAATCATCTCCGACGCGGCAACGTGATGTCGCGCACACGCATGATGACGCTCTACGATATTTCCGCGCGAGATCACCGCCTTGTCATTGGCACAAGCAATAAAACCGAACTGCTTTTGGGTTACGGCACGCTCTTCGGCGATATGGCATCTGCCATCAATCCCATCGGCGATTTATACAAAACGCAAGTGTGGGAACTTGCCAAGCATCTCCAAATTCCATCAAGTATTATTGAAAAAAAGCCCAGTGCGGATTTATGGGAAGGTCAAAGCGATGAAGCCGAGTTGGGATTCACGTATCGTGAAGTCGATGACCTGCTCTACAACTTGGTCGACCTGCGCTTGCGCGATGAGGATCTACTTTCAGAAGGAATTAATCCAGAATTTCTTGCCAAAGTCAAACGCCTTGTGGTGCGCAATCAATTTAAGCGACTTACGCCCGTGATAGCCAAAATTTCGCTGCGCACACTTGGCATTGATTTCCGATACGCACGCGATTGGCAAACCGTCAAATAGTGGTGATGGGTTTTGCGATTACGCTTCTTCAAGTAACTTGCGCGGGGCTTTGATAAGAATCACTAATGCCATCACAAAAATGGAAAGCCACACCGTGCGGCTGACCGAAACGCTCACGCCTTTTTTAAGCGCAATGCCAATAAAGCCCCAAACCACTGCGCTGATGAAAAACAAATCCAAGTAGCGAAAGCAAACCCAAAGCGAAAACAAGGAGAGCGTGATAATCAAAAGAATTGCCCAAGATTCAGGCGCAAGCCATTTGAGTTTCCATTTGAGCGATTGAAACAGTGTTGCCCAATTCACAACGGCAAGAAAGGTCGCCCACCCGAAGAAAAGCAGTGTCGGCGCACGCAGAAACCAAATCTCACTTGGCTTTACAGCGGCACGCAGTTCTAAATGCATCGCCGCACGTGCCAGTGCAATCACCATGAGCATCACCGAAACCGCACTGGCGAAAAGCAAATCGTAGCACCACGTCATTGCCCACAATGCAAACAGGAGCATGCTTGAAGACAGGTAAAAACGTGATTTCGCAAGCCGCTTGTTTGTGCGCTGTTTCGGAAAAAATTGAAAGAGGCTTAAACTTAACATGCCTGCCAAAAGCACGGCGAAGAGGTAGAACGAAAACGGAATTGGCGAGAGAAGCGTGGGATAAAGCGAGAGCGGCTGAACCAGCGTGTTGCCAAATGTTGCTTGTAGTGAAAAATAATAAACCACTGCGGCAAAAGCCGATGCAAGAAGGAGAAAAATTTTGGGAAGTTGTTTGGAAATCGTCATTCGGCGTTCATTGAACATTGACAAGGCGCAAAGATACGCACAAAATTTTCAAGCGATTTCTTATCTTCGTTAAAGATTTGGTAACAGCCGCCCATGTCGCACATATCGCAATTAACATCAATCGTCTACCGACCTTGAACGCCGACTACCAGCCTGTCCATATTGATAATGAAACCTTTGTTGTCGCCATCAGCGAAGCCGACATTCACGCGCGCATTGAGGAACTGGGGCGACAAATCGAGCAAGATTATCAAGGCAAAACGCCCATTCTCATTGGCTTGCTGAACGGAGCCTTTATCTTCACCGCCGACCTCTGCCGCGCCATCACCACTATTGACATTGAAATCGACTTCTACAAACTTTCCAGCTACGGCGACGCGAAAATCTCATCAGGCAGTGTTAAACTTCTCAAACCAATTGATGCGGACATCAAAGGTAGAGATGTAATTGTGGTTGATGATGTGGTTGATTCGGGACTTTCGATGAACTACATTCGCGAAGCCTTGCTTCAAAAAGAACCCAACTCGCTTAAATTCTGCGCGCTTCTCTTCAAGGAAGGCGTTTCCGAGCTCGACTTTAAGATTGATTACATCGGATTTACGATTCCGAAACATTTTGTAATCGGCTACGGTTTAGATTACAAGCAGAAGAAACGTAATTTGAAGAGCATTTATCGACTCTCGGAATGAGTTGCCGAAAATCCTATTAACAAGTCAAACGACTTAACCAATTTGGAAGTATAGCATGGCTGACCACGAATTTTTGAAGAACCGTCCCTCCCAATCCAGAAAAGAAAACGGACGCAACCGCTTTAAGCCTGTGCGAGAAAGCGACCCGATGTTCGGCGGCAGAAACAACAACAACGGCGAAGATGACGGCGCAAAGCGCACCATTCGGTTTCTTATTTACGGTGTCTTGATTTTCGGGGTGTTCCTGTTGCTTCAACGCCTTTTTTCGCCTGCTGAACCCCAAGAGCCTGAAATTTCTTACAACGAATACGCTCGGCTGCTCGACAAGAACCTCATTCGTGAAGGTGTTATTGAAAAACTTGACGCAAGCGGAACGGCAGTATTCAAAGGCGTGCTGAAAAGTTACGAGAACCTCACCACGATTGAGCGCGTTGAGAGACGCACCGACCGCTTCGCTGTGAAACTTCCGGCGTTCACCAATGACGATGCCAAAGCCTTGATAGAAAAAGACATCAAGTTCCGCGTTGAAGTGGAAGATAGAGGGGCATCGCAACTTCTGCTCTACTTCGCGCCTTGGATTATTATCGCCCTGATTTACTTCGTCTTGATTCGCCGCTTGGGCGCACAAAACGGAATGGCGCGCAATATGTTCAACTTCGGACGAAGTCGCGCAAAAATGATAACAGAGATGGACACGAAAGTTACCTTTGATGATGTGGCTGGGTGCGAAGAAGCCAAAGAAGAACTGCGCGAGGTTGTAGACTTTCTCAAAGCCCCTGAAAAGTATCAAGCCTTAGGCGGAAAAATCCCGAAAGGCGTGCTGTTGCTTGGTCCGCCCGGCACAGGCAAAACCTTGCTCGCCAAAGCCGTCGCAGGCGAAGCGCGTGTGCCGTTTTTCTCTATGTCAGGCGCAGATTTCGTTGAGATGTTCGTTGGCGTAGGTGCAAGCCGCGTCAGAGATTTGTTTGAGCAAGCCCGCGCGAATGCACCGTGCATTGTGTTCATTGATGAAATCGATGCCGTCGGTCGCCAACGCGGCGCAGGTTTAGGCGGCGGACACGACGAGCGCGAACAAACCCTGAACCAACTGCTGGTCGAGATGGACGGCTTCAACACGTCTGATAACATCATTCTGCTTGCCGCTACAAACCGCCCCGATGTGCTGGACTCTGCCTTGCTCCGTCCCGGTCGCTTTGACAGGCAAGTCGTTGTCGATAAGCCCGACATCCTCGGCAGAGAAAAAATTCTCAAAATCCACACGCGCAAAATTCCACTTGCCAAAGATGTAGACTTGAAAGCCATTGCCAAAGGCACGCCCGGCTTTGCAGGTGCCGATTTAGCCAATCTCTGCAACGAAGCCGCCTTGCTCGCCGCACGTGCAAACCGCACCGAAGTCACCAAAGCCGACCTCGAAGAAGCCCGCGACAAAGTCCTCATGGGACCTGAACGCAAAAGCGTCTTGATTTCAGATAAAGACAAAGAAGTTACCGCCTATCACGAATCCGGACACGTGCTTGTCGCCAAATTCACCAAAGGCTCTGACCCTGTGCATAAAGTAACCATCATTCCGCGCGGCAGAGCGTTGGGATTAACCTCGTATCTTCCGCTCGAAGACAAATACACCTACACCAGGGAATATCTGATTGCCATGATTACCTACGCGCTGGGCGGACGCGCCGCAGAAGACATCATCTATCACGAAATCTCAACGGGTGCAGGCAACGACATTGAGCGCGCCACTGAACTGGCTCGCAAGATGGTCTGCGAATGGGGCATGAGCGAAAAACTCGGACCCCTCAACTACGGCTCAAAGCATCAAGAGGTCTTTCTCGGTCGCGATTTCGGACGTATGCGCGATTACAGCGAAGAAACCGCCGTCGCGATTGATAGCGAAGTGCGACATATCGTCATGACTTGTATGCAAGAGGCAAAGCGCATCTTAACCGAAAACATCGATATTCTGCACCGACTTGCAAAAACGCTTGTTGAGCGCGAAACGCTTGATAATATGGAAATCGATAAGGTCATCGCAGGCGAAACCCTTGCGCCTGTTGAGTGAACCTTTCACACATCACCAACACACGCAGATATGATTTGGATTGCGCTTCTGGGGATTGGACTTGCAGCAGGAATTTTGTCGGGGCTGTTCGGCATCGGTGGAGGTGTTGTTATTGTTCCGGCACTTGCATTGCTCTTGGGCTTTTCGCAATACACGGCAACGGGAACATCGCTCTTAGTGTTTTTACTGCCTGTGGGAATTTTGGGCGTGTTGGAATACTTCAAAGCGGGAAAAATTACATCTGAACATCTCAAATATGCCGCTGTGATTGCGTCGAGTTTATTTGTTGGCTCGCTCATTGGCTCTAAGGTTGCGCTGTCAGTTTCAGAAGAGTGGATTCGTAAAGGCTTTGCCTTGTTTTTAGTCATTGTAGCCGCGCGACTGTGGTTCAAAGCCTAACCTTCAACCTTATTGACAAAAAGTTTGATGGATTCAAACAACTAATCTTTGTAGTAACCGTGACAAAAGCAGACATTGTCGGAATTATCGCAACGCGGACGGGATTAACCAAACAAGAAACCGAAACCGTCGTTGATGGATTCATACAAACCATCATTGAATCCCTTAAATCAGGCGAGCGCATTGAAATCAGAGGCTTCGGCACGTTCAACGTGCGCAAAAAAAATAAACGCCTTGCCCACAATCCTCGAACTGGCGAAAAAGTGCTTATCAAAGAAAAGTATGTGCCGACGTTCAAAATCTCCAAAGAGTTCAAGGCGGTGGTGAGCGACAAATTGAAGAAAGGATTAAAATCGTAAATGAACACGCCGAAATTACAATCGGAAAGCGTTGATGCGGAGAAGGTGTTTTGCCCGTCGTGTGGCGTTGCGGTCGCTCTTAGCGAGACGCGGTGCCCTAACTGCGGAAGCGATTTGACCGCATGCGAAGAAGAACCCGCGCTACATGCACAACCCCAAGCGCAAAAACACTCCGCACGCGTTACTGGACACTTATCTGCCAAAAAAGAGCAAGGCGCATTGCTGGTCGTAAGTGCCGCCCTGCTTCTGCTGTTCAGCGTGTTGGGCTATCAAGGACTGGTTTCAGGTAAAAAGGGATTTGCCCTATCAGGCGCGGCAGGAGCAGGCGCGCAACCCGAAACACCGATTCAGCCCGATGCGCCGCCGCCGAAAGTTATCACCGACAAAGCCGTCTTGGAACGCATTGAAGTTCTGAAAGCCCAATATGAGAAAGAAACCGACCTCAGCAAAAAACGCCTTGCCGCTCTCGCGCTCTCCGAAGTCTTCATTGAACAGGAACGATTGGATTTAGCCGGCGAGTGGAGTGTTGCCGCCTTCGAAGCAACGGATCGAAAAGAACTGAAACTTTTGCTTCGCGCCGCGAATCTCTATGACGATGCAAAGCAATACCCCATTGCCTCGCAACTTTACGCGCGCTATTTAGAACTCGACCCGAAAAACGCCGATGCCCGCGTCGACTACGCCATTTCCTTGCTCAATCAAGGCTTACAGCGCGAAGGCGTTACCGAAATGCGCCGCGTCGTCGATGAACACCCTACCCACCAGAAAGCCCACCTGAACTTAGGCATTCTTTATGCCCAAATTGAACGATGGGACGAAGCCAAAAAACTGTGGCAAACCGCCCGCACCCTCAACCCCAACAACGATGCGGGCAAACGCGCCGCTGAACTCCTTGAACGCTACAAAGCGCAGTAGCCTCATCTTCTTTTCCCACTTTGCAGACGATTGCACGGGCAACGCTTCCGCGTGGTGCAGCCGCCTATTTCTCCCTTGCGGTTGAACCTGTGGTCTGCAAACACTCGGCGATGACATTGCCCTCGCCGTAGCACTTCGTAGCACCATTGCACATACTCCCGTCAAGCCGCTTGCACCGCATTCGGTTTTGGAAGGCTCGTTGGATAGAGAATACAACTGACCTCATGCGTTGGATTGCCCTCGATGCTTGCTAATTGTGGCGTAGTGGTTTTACAGGCTTCTTGCACTTTCGGACAACGCGGGTGGAAGTAGCACCCGGTTGGCACTTTGGCAGGCGAAGGAATATCGCCTGTAAGAATGATGCGCTGTTTCTTTTTCTTGGGGTCAGGCTCTGGCGCGGCGGAAAGCAAGGCTTCGGTGTAGGGGTGCTTTGGATTGTCGTAAAGGTCTTTGTAATCGGCTATCTCTGCAATTTTTCCCAAATACATCACAGCGACGCGGTCAGAAATATGCTCCACAACGGAAAGGCTGTGCGAGATGAAGAGATACGTTAAGCCGAACTCTTTTTGCAAATCCATCAAGAGATTGATAATCTGCGATTGAATCGAGACATCGAGGGCGGAAACCGGCTCATCACAAACGATGAACTTCGGCTTCACCGCCAAAGCACGCGCAATGCCGATGCGTTGACGCTGTCCGCCTGAAAATTCGTGCGGGTAGCGGTTGTAATACTGCTTGCGTAATCCGACAATTTCCAAGAGGTCGCCGACTTGCTTTTGTGCCTCATCACCTTTGGCAATCTCATGCACTTCCAAAACTTCGCGAAGCATCTGCCCGATGGTCAAGCGTGGGTTGAGCGAACTGAACGGGTCTTGAAAAATAATCTGCATATCCTTACGCAACTTACGCAGGTCGTCTTTGGGCATTTTGGTTATGTCTTCGCCGTCAAACATCACCGTGCCGCCGGTTGGCTCAATGAGGCGCAGAATGGAGCGTCCCGTTGTGGTTTTGCCGCACCCCGATTCGCCCACCAATCCAAGCGTTTCACCTTTCTTGATGGTGAAGGAAACATCATCAACGGCTTTCACATAGCCGACAATTTTTGAAAAAAATCCTTTGCGAATCGGAAACCATGTTTGAAGGTTTTTAACGACGAGCAAGTCAGGCGCATTACGCAAATCTTTTGCCATAGAAGAGTGATTGAAAGTGTTGATAGAGATTCAAAGTGAGTTTAGGAGTTTTTGCGAAAAGAACAAAACGGCAGAGAGATTGCAACGCGGGTTGGGCATCTTAACGAGAAAGCCTATCTTCAAACTTATTGCATATTCACGCACTTCTTGAAGTTCCAATAACCTTAAAGCATTGAATCAATGAGACGCGCACTTCTCACCCTGTTGCTGTTCAGTATCTCGCTTCCGCTTTTCGCACAAGATTCCATCAATGTCTTTTTTCGCTACAAGGCACGACCGAATGCGTTAAGAGCATTTCTGCCCGGTGCGTTTTACGGAACAGGAAATCCAAACAACTGGGGACCGAACACGAGCGGACAAATCGCGCCGAATGCGATTTCACTGATGACCTACGACAGTGCCAATGGCTACTGGTATAAAACGATGCGATTGCGCGTCGGCGGCGGTGATGCCACTTTGGGCGGACAACCTGCCTACCAATACAAAATGCATGAGCATTACAACGCCAGCGGCACTCAATGGCAATGGTTTACCGACCCTGTGAATCCGAACTCTATTCCGCCCGATAATAACTCACTCGTGCGCGTTACCCACCCGATGATTTTTCAGATTGAACCGAACAACATCGGCGGACGCTTGGTTACATCAGCCTCGGTGCCTGTGATTGCGACGGTTGCCGCAAAAGATGACGACCCGATTAACCCGTCTCAATCCCAAGTGTTTCTTAACGATACGTTAGTTACAACCTTTGGTGCGTTCTACGATGCGTCGCGCCAACTGCTCAAAATTCCCTCGCTGACCGCACTCGGCGCGACCATTCGCAGTGGCTCGAACAAACTCAAAATCGTTGCCGTCACGCAAGGCGGCGCAACAAGAGCCGATTCCACCACCTTTCAACAACTGCAAACACCGCCGATTGTCAATCAACCTGTGCCGCCCGGCTTGAAAGACGGCATCAACTACAACAGCGCAACTTCCGTAACGCTCGTGCTTCTTGCGCCCTACAAACGCTTCGTCTATGTCATCGGTGATTTCAACAACTGGGAACTGCGCCCTGAATACTTCATGAAGCGCGATTCACTCAAAGCCGATAGCGTGCGCTGGTGGCTGACGATTGACGGCTTGAACCCCGGTCAAGAATATGCCTTCCAATACCTCGTTGACGGCGAACTGCGCCTTGCCGACCCTTACACCGAAAAAGTCTTAGACCCCTTCGACGACGGCTTCATTCCGCCGAACACTTATCCAAACTTGAAACCGTATCCAACTGGGCAAACGAGTTTTCAAGTCTCCATCATTCAAACCAATCAGCAACCCTATCAATGGGCAGTGCCAAATTTTCAGCGACCCGACAAGCGCGACCTCGTGATTTATGAACTGCACATTCGCGACTTTTTTGCTAATCCCAATCGCAATTTCCAAACCCTTATCGACACGCTCAATTATTTCAAACGATTAGGTGTCAATGCGATTGAACTGATGCCGATTAACGAGTTCGAAGGCAATTCAAGTTGGGGCTACAATCCCTCGTTTTACTTCGCGCCCGATAAATACTACGGCACAAAGTTCAATCTCAAACGGTTCATTGATTCGTGCCACGCCAAAGGCATTGCGGTTATTTTGGACATGGTGCTCAATCACTCGTTTGGGCAGTCGCCGATGGTGCGCCAATATGCCTCTGGCGATTACGGACCGCCAACACCACAAAACCTGTGGTTTAATGTCGAAGCCCGACACCCCTTTAACGTCGGTTACGACATGAATCACGAAAGCAAATACACCAAAGAGTTTGTCTTCCGCGTCTGTAAGTTTTGGCTGACGGAATACA
>Ga0272446_1005015_pt1 | contig 15023 bp, 9 predicted proteins | sample YNPCB0061_FD_194587 | JGI IMG/M metagenome (GOLD analysis project Ga0272446, IMG submission 194587) | Hot spring microbial mat communities from Yellowstone National Park, WY, United States - YNP-CB-006-1 | ecosystem: Environmental > Aquatic > Thermal springs > Hot (42-90C) > Sediment | place...
GCCAGGGCAAAGCTCGAGGCCGCCGGCGTCAAGTACGCGCTGGCCAGCTTCGTCGATCTTCATGGCATCTCCAAGAGCAAGATCGTGCCGCTGTCGCACTTCGAACAGATGGTCGGTGGCTCGGAGCTCTTCACCGGCGCCGCGCTCGACGGCGTGCCGCAGGAGGTCAACGACGAGGAAGTCGCCGCTCATCCCGATCTGGCTTCCGGCGCGATCCTGCCGTGGAACCCCGAAGTGATCTGGTACGCGAGCGATCTGCACCTGAAGGGCGCGCCGTTCGAGGCCTGCTCGCGCGGCATCCTCAAGCGCCAGCTCGCCGAGGCGGCCAGGCTCGGCTACCGCTTCAACCTCGGCATCGAAACCGAGTTTTTCGTGCTGAAGGAAGGCGCGGACGGCCGCCCCGTCCCGACCAGCCCCGGCGACACGCTGGCCAAGCCGTGCTACGACGTGCGCGGCTTCCTGGACGACTACTCGATGCTGGATGAGATCGTGCAGGCCATGAACGGCCTGGGCTGGGACGTGTATTCCTTCGACCACGAGGACGCCAACGGCCAGTTCGAGACCGACTTCCAGTATGCCGACGCGCTGACCATGGCCGACCGTTTCACCTTCTTCCGCCTGATGGTCGGCGAGCTTGCCAAGCGCCGGGGCTACTTCGCCACCTTCATGCCCAAGCCCTTTGCTGATCGCACCGGCAGCGGCGCGCATTTCAACATGTCGCTGGCGAGCCTTGCGACCGGCGAGAACCTGTTCGAAAGTGAGGTCGACGCCAACGGGCTGAAGCTGTCCAAGCTCGGCTACCCGTTCGTCGCTGGCGTGCTGCGCCATGCGCACGCGATCTCCGCCGTGATTGCGCCGACCGTCAACAGCTACAAGCGCCTGGTGCGGCGCGGCAACATGTCGGGCTTCACCTGGGCGCCGATCCACGTCTCCTTCGGCAGCAACAACCGCACCAACATGCTGCGCGTGCCGCTCGCCGGCGGCCGCGTCGAATGCCGCGCAGTCGACATGTCGTGCAATCCCTACCTTGCCGCCGCGCTGATCCTCGCCGCCGGCCTGGAAGGCATCCGCGAGGGTCTCGATCCCGGCAAACCGCACGGCGAAAACATGTACCAGCACAGCGAAGCCGAGTTGCAGGCGATGGGCGTTTCGCACCTGCCGCGCTCGCTGGAGGAGGCGATCGACGCCTTCGAGGCCGATCCGCTGGCCAAAGCCGTCTTTGGGCCGCTCATGCACGAAACCTTCGTGCGCTTCAAGCGCGACGAGTGGGAGGCCTATCACACCCACGTGTCGCAGTGGGAACTCGACCGTTATCTCAAGTTTTTCTGATACACCATGGCACAGAACCTGAACCCCATTCCGCCCGATCGCTTCCTCTGGGAAGAAAAGCTGCCTGGCGGCTGCCACTGGTCGGGCATCCTGCGCCGCGGCCATGCGCTTCGGCTCACCGATCTCGCCGGTCGCGCCAACGTCTCGGCGCTGTTCTACAACGCCGAGGAAAAGCTCGAGCGCTACAACATGGCCGATACGCTCAAGGCGCAGCACACCGCGCACCTGACGGCGGGCCACGCCCTTTACTCCGACATGGGCCACGTGTTGTGCTCGATCATCCAGGACACCTGCGGCTGGCATGACACCGTGTGCGGCACGAGCAATGCGGCGATGGTGCGGGCGAAGTACGGCGAGTCGAGCTACCAGACGCACAGCAATGCGATGTACCGCAACGGCCGCGACGGCCTGCTCATCGAGTTGGGCAAGTGGGGGCTCTCCAAGCGCGACGTGGTGCCGAACGTGAACTTTTTCAGCAAGGTCGTCGCCGACGACGCCGGCGTACTGTACTTCGTCGAAACGGACGCCCGCGCAGGCGCCTACCTCGACCTGCGTTTCGAGATGAACGTGCTGGTGGTGCTCTCGGCCGCGCCGCATCCACTCGATCCGCGTCCCGATTACGCGCCGGGTGACGTCATGCTCACGGCGTGGAAGGCGGGCGCACCGGAGCCGGACGATCTCTGCCGCAATCATTGCCCGGAAAACCAGCGCGGCTTTTATCAGACCGAAATCCTGTACCGCTAAGGGGAACCCATGAGCACCTTCAATCTCGTCGAAAGCCCGCTCGAGCCGAAGCACGCCGTCTACGACGCCATCGTCGAGGCGGGCGACTACTGGATCCACCCCATCCGCAAGGGCCAGGTCTTCCGCATTCTGGACCTGGAGGGCAACCAGGCGGTGGACACGCTGTTCTACAACCTGCACGACCCCGAGGAGCGCTACAGCGCCGCCGACACCGTGCGCGCGCAGGGCGCGCTCTACCTCACCGCCGGTACGCGGCTGATGTCGAGTGAAGGCAACGTCATGCTGACCCTCACCGCCGACACCTGTGGCCGCCATGACACCCTGGGTGGGGCGTGTTCCTGTGAAAGCAACACCGTGCGCTACGCGCTCGACAAGCGACCGATGCATGCCTGCCGCGACAGCTTCCTGCTGGCCCTGGCGCATTGGGACGGCGAGGGGAGCACCGGCCCCATGACCAAGCGCGACATCACCAGTAACATCAACTTCTTCATGAACGTGCCGGTGACGCCCGAGGGGGGGCTCAGCTTCGCCGACGGGGTGTCGGCGCCGGGCAAGTACGTCGAGATGCGCGCGGAGATGGACGTGTTGTGCCTGATCTCCAACTGCCCGCAGCTCAACAACCCGTGCAATGCCTACAACCCGACGCCAATCCGGGTGCTGATCTGGGAGCAAAATTGAACCCCTTGGGGATGGGCAGGGGAGAGGCAAGGACGGGCAGATAGCCCAGGCAAACAGCCCTCACCCCAACCCCTCTCCCGGAGGGCGAGGGGCTCGAAGTGATACGGCGGGACGGCCCGCCGCTCAAGACTGCATGCGGGACGGCCCGCGGGGAATCTGATGTTCGAGAAAGTCCTGATCGCCAACCGCGGCGCCATTGCTTGCCGCATCCTCCGCACCCTGCGCCGCATGGGGGTGAAGTCGGTCGCGGTGTATTCCGAGGCCGACCGCCATTCGCTGCACGTGCGTCTCGCCGACGAAGCGGTCGAGATCGGCCCGGCGCCGGCGGCGCAGAGCTATCTACGCGCGGAAAAGATCCTGGAGGTGGCGAAGGCCACCGGCGCGCAGGCGATCCACCCCGGCTATGGTTTCCTGTCCGAAAACCCCGGCTTCGCCGAGGCCTGCGCCAAGGCCGGCGTGGTCTTCATCGGCCCGAGCCCGGCGCAGATGCGCGCCTTCGGTCTCAAGCACACCGCGCGCGAACTCGCCGAGCGCAACGATGTGCCCCTGCTGCCCGGCTCCGGGCTGCTTGCCGACGCGGGGCACGCACGGGCCGAGGCGGCGCGTATCGGCTACCCGGTCATGCTCAAGAGCACTGCCGGCGGTGGCGGCATCGGCATGCGCCTCATCTGGAGTGCGGACGAACTCATGGAGGCCTACGCCTCGGTTGAACGCCTGGCGCGCGCCAACTTCAAGGAGGCCGGAATCTTCCTGGAGAAGTACGTCGAGCATGCGCGCCACATCGAGGTGCAGCTCTTCGGCGATGGGAAAGGGCACGTGGTCGCCCTGGGCGAGCGCGATTGCTCGGTGCAGCGGCGCAACCAGAAGGTGATCGAGGAAACGCCCGCGCCGGGGCTTACCGACGCGCAGCGCGAGCGCCTGCTGGCCACCGCGGTGCGCCTGGGCGAGGCGGTGGGCTACCGCTCGGCGGGCACGGTGGAGTTCGTCTACGACACCCGCTCGGGCGAGTTCTACTTTCTGGAGGTGAACACGCGCCTGCAGGTCGAGCACGGGGTGACCGAAGCGGTCACCGGCGTCGATCTGGTCGAATGGATGGTCAAGGAAGCCGCGGGCGAGCTCGATCTGTCCGGCTTCAAGGCGGCGCCACAGGGGGCCTCCATGCAGGTGCGGCTCTACGCCGAAGACCCGAACAAGGATTTCCAGCCCGCCGCCGGCGTGCTGACCGACATCGTGTTCCCGGAAAACGTCCGCATCGAGACCTGGGTCGAGCGCGGCAGCGAGGTGCCGGCCTTCTACGACCCCATGCTCGCCAAGCTCATCGTCCACGGGGCCGACCGCGGCGAGGCGCTGGCGAAGCTGCGGCGCGCCCTGGCCGACACCCGCGTCGCCGGCATCGAGACCAACCTCGACTACCTGCGCCAGGTCGTCGCCGATCCGGTCTTCACCGAGGGACGCCAGACCACGCGCGCCCTCAATGCCTTCCACTACCGGCCCACCACGGTCGATGTGCTCGAGCCCGGCGTGCAGTCGAGCATCCAGGACTGGCCGGGGCGCATCGGCTACTGGGATGTCGGCGTGCCGCCTTCCGGGCCCATGGATGCCCTGGCGTTCCGGCTGGCCAACCGGCTCGCCGGCAACCCGGAGGGCACGGCCGCGCTGGAGCTCACCCTCACCGGCCCCACGCTGCGCTTCAACTGCGAGGCCGTGATCGCGCTCGCCGGTGCCGACCTGGGCGCCGAGCTCGACGGCGCGCCGCTTGCCAACTGGGCGGCGCACGCGGTCAAGGCGGGTTCGATCCTGAAGCTGGGCGCGGTCAAGGGCGCCGGCTGCCGCGCCTACCTCGCGGTGCGCGGCGGCTTCGACGTGCCGGCGTATCTGGGGAGTAAATCGACCTTCACCCTCGGCCAGTTCGGCGGCCATGCCGGGCGCACGCTGCGCGTGGGCGACGTGCTGCACATCACGCCCAGCTTCGCTGCGGCGGCTGCCCTGCCCGCGGCCCTGGGGCTGCACTACACCCACGCCTGGGAGATTGGTGTGCTCTATGGCCCGCACGGCGCACCGGATTTCTTCACCGACGCCGACATCGAGATGTTCTTCGCCACCGACTGGGAGGTGCACTACAACTCCAGCCGCACCGGCGTGCGGCTGATCGGCCCCAAGCCGCAATGGGCGCGCAAGGACGGCGGCGAGGCGGGGCTGCACCCCTCGAACATCCATGACAACGCCTACGCCATCGGCGCGGTGGACTTCACCGGCGACATGCCGGTCATCCTCGGCCCCGACGGGCCGAGTCTGGGCGGCTTCGTCTGCCCCGCCACCGTCATCGCCGCCGAGCTGTGGAAGCTCGGCCAGCTGCGGCCGGGCGACACGGTGCGCTTCAAGCGCCTGTCGCAGTCCGAGGCCGAACGGAGGGAAGCCGCGCAGGACGCTGCTATCGCCACGCTGACCCCCTCCCCCTCGAGGGCGGAGGGTTGGGGAGAGGGTGAAGCGCTCGCCGAACCCGTGCTGCACCGCACCCCCGCTACCGACAACCCGGTCGAGGTCGTCTACCGCCGCGCCGGCGACAAATACCTGCTCATCGAATACGGTCCGCTGGTGCTCGATCTCAACCTGCGGCTGCGGGTGCATGCCCTGATGACCCATCTCAAGGCCGAGGCGATCCCCGGCATCCTCGACCTCACCCCCGGCATCCGTTCCTTGCAGGTGCACTACGACTCCCGCGTGCTGCCGCTGGCGACGCTGATGGAGTTGCTGCTGGCTGCGGAAAAACAGCTGCCGGCGATCGAGGACATGGTGGTGCCGACCCGCATCGTACACCTGCCGCTGTCCTGGGACGATGCGGCCACCCGGCTCGCCATCGAGAAATACATGCAGTCGGTGCGCAAGGACGCGCCCTGGTGCCCGTCGAACATCGAGTTCATCCGACGCATCAACGGCCTGGACTCGATCGAAGAGGTCAAGCGTATCGTCTTCGAGGCGAGCTATCTCGTCATGGGCCTGGGCGACGTCTACCTCGGCGCGCCGGTGGCCACCCCCATCGACCCGCGCCATCGCCTCGTCACCACCAAGTACAACCCCGCGCGCACCTGGACGCCGGAGAACGCCGTCGGCATCGGCGGCGCGTATCTGTGCGTGTACGGTATGGAAGGCCCCGGCGGCTACCAGTTCGTCGGCCGCACCCTGCAGATGTGGAACCGCTGGCGGCAAACGGAAGCCTTCACCGATGGCAAGCCCTGGCTGCTGCGCTTCTTCGACCAGATTCGCTTCTACCCGGTGAGCGAGGCGGAACTGCTGAAGATCCGCGAGGACTTTCCGCTCGGCCGCTATCGGCTTACGATCGAGGAGGCCACGTTCAGCCTTCGGGACTACAACCGCTTCCTGGCCGAGCATGCCGACGCCATCGCCGCCTTCAAGGCGCGCCAGCAGGCGGCGTTCGAGGCCGAGCGCGAACGCTGGCGGCAAAGTGGCCAGGCCGACGAGGCCTCCGACCTCACCGTGGCGGAGGCCTCGCCCGACAGTGAACTCGACCTGCCGGAGAACGGCCGCGCCATCGCCAGCCACGTCGCCGGCAACGTGTGGAAGGTCGAGGCGCAGGAAGGCGCCGCGGTGAAGCAGGGCGACCCGCTCGTCATCGTCGAGTCGATGAAGATGGAATTCGCCGTGCTGGCGCCGTGCGATGGCCGCGTGCACCGGATCTTCTGCCGCGAGGGCGGGCAGGTCGCGGCCGGGCAGGATTTGCTGGTGCTGGTGAGCGAGTGAGGAAGACAGCATGAACCTCTCTCTCGACATCGCCCATCTCCGTCGCCGGTATCAGAGCGGCGAGCTCACGCCGCTCGAATTGGTGGAGGAACTGCTTGCGCGCCTGGCCGGCGAGGATGTCCACCGCATTTGGATCAGCCGCCTCGACGCCGAGGCGCTGCGCGCCTATGCCAGCAAACTCGAAGGCAGGGACATCGCGACGCTCCCGCTCTACGGCATCCCCTTTGCCATCAAGGACAACATCGACCTCGCTGGCCTGCCCACCACCGCCGGCTGCCCCGAATACGCCTATACGCCAGAGCGCCACGCGACCGTCGTGCAGCGCCTGATCGACGCCGGCGCGATGCCCGTCGGCAAGACCAATCTCGACCAGTTCGCCACCGGTCTCAACGGCACGCGCTCGCCCTACGGCGCGTGTCGCAACGCCTTCAACCCTGACTTCATTTCGGGCGGCTCCAGTTCCGGCTCGGCGGTGGCCGTGGCGCTGGGGCTGGTGAGCTTTGCCCTCGGCACCGACACCGCGGGTTCGGGGCGCGTGCCCGCCGCGTTCAACCATCTGGTCGGCCACAAGCCGACCTGCGGCGCCCTGTCCACCCGCGGCGTGGTGCCCGCCTGCCGTTCGCTCGATCAGGTGTCGATCTTCGCGCTCACCGCCGAGGACGCCGAGCGCGTGCTGGCGGTGGCCGCCGATTTCGACGCGGAGGATCCCTTCTCACGTCCGCTCGCGCCGCACGGCTTCGACTTCGGCCGCGCCGCGGCCTTCCGCTTCGGCGTGCCCCGGCCCACGGACCTGGAATTCTTCGGCAACGCCGAGGCGCAACGACTGTTTCGCGAGGCCGTGGCGCGCATGCAGTCCATCGGCGGCATCCCGGTCGAGATCGACCTCGCGCCTTTTCTCGAAACGGCACGCCTGCTCTACGGCGGGCCCTGGGTGGCGGAACGCTATCTCGCAATCCGCGACTTCTTCGACAAGCAACCGGACGCAGTCTTTCCGCCGGTGCGCGAGATCATCGCCGGCGGCAAGGCCTACAGCGCCGCCGATACGTTCGCGCATCTGTACCGCTTGCGGGCACTGCAGCGCGTCTGTGATGCCGTGTGGGAGGCGGTCGACGTGATGCTCACGCCCACCGCCGGGACGATCTATCGCATCGCAGAAATGGAGGCCGACCCGATTCGTCTGAATGCCAATCTGGGCTATTACACCAACTTCATGAACCTGCTGGATCTCACCGCCACCGCCGTGCCGGCCGGGTTCCAGCGTGACGGCCCGCCCTTCGGCGTGACGCTGTTTGCCCCGGCGCACCAGGACGCGCCACTGCTGCATCTGGCCTCCCGCCTGCACCAGGCGCTGGGGGGCGCGCTCGGCGCCACCGGGCACGCCCTGCCGCCGGCCGAGCCGCTGGCACTGTTGCCGAGCGGCCAGGTGCGGCTGGCGGTGGTGGGGGCGCATCTATCGGGCCTGCCGCTCAACCCCCAGCTCACCGAGCGCGGCGCGCGCCTCGTCGCGGCGACGCACACGGCGGCGCGATATCGCCTCTACGCGCTGCCCGACGGCAAGCGGCCGGGGCTGGTTCAGGTGGAGGCGGGCGGCGCGGCGATCGCCTGCGAGGTCTGGGAGCTGCCGGCGGCGAACTTCGGCAGCTTCGTCGCCGGCATCCCCGCGCCGCTCGGCATCGGCAAGGTCACGCTTGCCGACGGGGCGGTGGTCAACGGCTTCATCTGCGAACCCATCGGCGTCAGCGGTGCGCGGGACATCACCGCATACGGCGGCTGGCGCGCCTGGCTGGCCGCCAGTGAACACGAGGCGGACAGTTGGGCTCACGGACAGGGCGACAGTCCGCCCTGAAGCATGAATGTCGCCGAGTCCGTTCCCTCACCCCAGGCCCCCAGGAGGGCGGGCGCTGCAAGCGTCGCTGACGCGACGTTCATGTGAACCCTTCAGGCGAGCTTGAGCCGCCTTGCGCCGAGCCGGGTCGGCTGCCAGCCGAGCCGGTCGTAGAAAGCGAGCGCCGGGGCATTGTCGAGATCGGCGAGCAATTGCGCGCGTACCGCCCCTCGCACGCGTGCCCAGTCCAGCACGGCCTCGAGCAGCGCGCGGCCAAGACCCTGGCCGCGCCAGTTCTCCTGCACGACCACGTCCTCGACCCAGGCCGAGGGCGCGCCCTCGGCCGTGGAGATCACCAGCTGCACGCTCGCCATGCCGATGGCGCGGCCGTCCGGGCCGCGCGCGATGGCGATATGGCCCATGGGGGAGGCGAGCAGGGTGGCCAGTCCCCGGCGCTGTTTCACAGGGTCCGGGTGGAAGTCCTGTTCGATCGAGAACAGCACGCCGAGCAGCTCGACCAGGTCGGGAATGTCCGCCTCGCTGGCGGCCGCGAGGGTGACGCCCTTCATGCCTCGACCGGGGCGGGATAGACGATGATCGCGAGAAAGCGGATCGGCACTTCGATCAGCTTCTCCGGACCATGCGGCACCTCGCCGCGAAAGGTCAGGGCGTCGCCGGGACTCATGGGGTAGGTGTGCTGACCGTGGCGGTATTCCATGCGGCCTTCGAGCATGTAGAGGAACTCGGTGCCGGGGTGTTCGAACACCGGGAAGGTGGCGTCCTTTGAGTCGATGGTGATGAGGAAAGGCTCGAACAGCTTGGTGGGCCCCTGGTCGTAGGCGAGCAGGTGATAGGTGTGGCCGCGCTTGGTGCCGCGCCGCACCACTTCCATGCCTTCGTCCTTTTTCACCAGCTGGGCGCTGCCTTCGGGCACGTCGTAGTTGCGGAACAGGGCCGAGAGCGACACACCGAGCGCCTGCGCGAGACGGTTGAGCGTGTCGAGACTGGTCGCCGTCTGCGCATTCTCGATCTTCGACAGCATGCCACGGCTGATGCCGGCGCGGTCGGCGACTTCGGCGATGGTCAGGCCATGGCGCTGGCGCAGCTCGCGGATGGCATTGCCAAGATAGCGCTCCAGCGCGCCGCTCTCAGGTTCGGGCTGCTCGGGGTCAACGGAGGCGGGCAGGGTGTTCATGGGCCGGATTATGGCATGAATAGAAAAGATTCATATAAAGAAAAATAGTTGACCATCGGTAATTCATGGTGCATATTATGAATAAATGTTGCATCAAGAGAAAACCCAATGAGCGCCGACCGCCGCTACACCCTGACGCTGTCCTGCCCCGACCGGGTCGGCATCGTCGCTGCCGTGAGCGGTCTGATCGCGCAGCATCAGGGCTGGATCGTCGAGGCCAATCACCATGCCGATGGCATCGCGCGGCGTTTTTTCATGCGCCAGGAAATCCTGGCCGACTCGCTGCCCTTCGACCTCGACACCCTCAAGCAGAAGTTCGCCCCCATCGCGGCCGCGTTCGACATGGACTGGCGCATCACCGACTCGGCAGAAAAGAAGCGGGTGGTGGTGCTGGTGTCGAAGCAGGAGCACTGCCTGTATGACTTGCTGGCGCGCTGGCAGTCGAAGGAACTCGACGTCGACATTCCCTGTGTGATTTCCAACCACGAAACCTTCCGCGGCTTCGTCGAGTGGCATGGCATTCCCTTCCACCACGTGCCGGTCACGCCCGAGGCCAAGCCCGCGGCCTACGCGGAAGTACAGCGCCTGTTCGAGGAATACCGCGGCGACACCCTGGTGCTGGCGCGCTACATGCAGATCCTCACGCCCGAGCTGTGCCGCGCCTATCCGGGCCGCATCCTCAACATCCACCACAGCTTCCTGCCGAGCTTCGTCGGCGCGCGTCCCTACCACCAGGCCTTCGAGCGCGGCGTGAAGCTGATCGGCGCGACCTGCCACTACGTCACCGAGGACCTCGACCAGGGGCCGATCATCGAGCAGGACGTGATCCGCATCGACCACTCGGATTCCCCAGAGGACATGGTGCGCTACGGCAAGGACATCGAGAAAACGGTCCTGGCGCGCGGCCTGCGCTACCACCTCGAAGACCGCGTGCTGGTCCACGGCAACAAGACCGTGGTGTTCAGGTAAGGGAATCGCGATGCCCATTGGACTCTTGCGCTTCGCCTTGTCGAAAACCTACCCCGAGCCGCGCATGTTCACGCGTCACGACCAGCTCAAGCCGGCCTACGACGTGGTCATCATCGGCGGCGGCGGCCATGGCTTGGCAGCGGCCTACTATCTTGCGCGCGACCACGGCATCACCAACGTCTGCGTGCTGGAAAAGGGCTATATCGGTGGCGGCAACACCGGGCGCAACACCACCATCATCCGCTCCAACTACCTCACACCGGAAGGCGTGCAGTTCTACGACGAATCGGTGCGCCTGTGGCAGGATCTGGCGCAGGACTTCGATCTCAACCTCTTCTATTCCAACCGCGGCCACTTCACCCTGGCGCACACCGACGCCGCCCTGCGCACCAGTCGCTGGCGCGCCGAGGTGAACAAGCATTTCGGCATCGACTCGGAAGTCGTCGGACCCGAGGCAGTGAAGAAGGCCGCGCCGATGATCGACCTTTCGTGCGGCGGTCATGCCCCCATCCTCGGTGCGCTGTATCACGCGCCCGGCGCGGTGGCGCGCCATGACGCCGTGGCCTGGGGCTACGGCCGCGGTGCCGACCTGCGCGGGGTGGAAATCCACCAGCGCACCGAGGTGCTCGGCATTGACGTCGTCGGCGGCAAGGTCACCGGCGTCAGAACCAACCGCGGCCACATCGCCACCGACAAGGTGCTGTGCGCGGTCGCCGGCTCGACCCCGCGCATCCTCGACATGGTCGGTATCCGCTCGCCTATCACCATCCATCCGCTGCAGGCCATGGTCAGCGAGCCGGTCAAGCCTTGGCTCGACCCCATCCTGGTGTCGGGCAGCCTGCACGTCTATATCAGCCAGTCGGCGCGCGGCGAGCTGGTGATGGGCGCCTCGCTCGATCCTTACGAGGTGCAGAGCACGCGCTCGACCTTCGACTTCACCGAGGGCCTGTCGGCGCACATGCTCGACCTGTTCCCCTTCCTGTCGAACGTCAAGGTCATGCGCCAGTGGGCCGGCATGGCCGACATGACGCCGGACTTCGCGCCCATCATGGGCAAGACGCCGGTCGAGGGCTTCTACCTCGACGCCGGCTGGGGCACCTGGGGCTTCAAGGCCACGCCGGTGTGCGGCAAGACCATGTCCTACACCGTGGCCAATGACCGCGAGCACCCCCTCATTACCCCTTTCTCCCTGGAGCGCTTCCGCAATTTCGCGCTGACGGGCGAAAAGGGGGCAGCCAGTGTTGGCCATTGAGGGAGAAATCGTGAGAAGGACGCAATCCTTCATTCGAAGCCTGGGCTGCCCACTTTCGGCGCAGGCTAACCGTCGCTCGCGACGGTTAAGCCGACGCATTGGCGTCGGCGGCAGTAGCCAGAAAGGAGCGGCCTCGGTGGGCCACTGAGATGAAGCGCATGACCTGTCCCGTCAACGGCCCGCGCGCCATCAGCGAATTCGCCTACGGCGGCGAGATCCGCCCCATGCCCGATCCCGCCACCCGCAGCGACGACCAGTGGGCCGACTACGTGTTCAACCGCAACGGCGCGCCCGGCGTGAAGCGTGAATGGTGGTGCCACGTGCCGTCGAATACCTGGTTCATCGCCGAGCGCGACACCGCGCGCGACGTGGTGTTGCGTACCTATTTGTATGCGGAGGAAAGCTGAGATGCGCCTGCCCCCTCAGCCCGGCGAATGGATAGTCCGCGGCCAGCCGCTCGGCTTTCGCTTCGAGGGCCGCGACTACACGGGTTTTGCCGGCGATACCGTCGCCAGCGCGCTCGTGGCCAGCGGCGTATCCCTGCTCGGGCGCTCGTTCAAATATCACCGCCCGCGTGGCCTGCTGTCCGCCGCCAACCACGATGTCAACGCCCTGATGCAATGGGGCGGCACGCCCAACCTGCGCGCCGACGCCACGCCGCTCGAAGCCGGGATGGACCTCAAGGCGGTCAACACCTTTGGCACCCTGGCGCGCGATCCTGGCAGCGTGCTCGACGCGCTGTCACGCTTCCTGCCGGTCGGCTTCTATTACAAGGCCTTCCACAACAAGCGCCTGTTTCCGCTGTGGGAGCGGATGTTCCGTGCCATGACCGGCCTTGGCCGCGTCGACTTCGCGACCCAGAGACTGCGTACCCCCAAGCGCTACGGATTCTGCGACGTGCTGGTGGTGGGCGCCGGGCCGTCCGGGCTATCGGCGGCGCTGGCGGCGGCGGAGCAGGGCGCCGAGGTGGCGCTGGCCGACGAAAACGCGCGCCTGGGCGGCAGCACCCACGGCGCCTCCGAACTGATCGAAAAGGTGCTGGCGCATCCGCGCATCCGCGTCTTCGCCGGAACCTATGCCGCGGGCTATTACGCTGACCACTGGGTGCCGCTGGTCGAGCGCGACCGGATCACGAAAATGCGCGCCCGCGCCGTCGTCGTCGCCAGCGGCGCCTTCGAACAACCCGCGGTGTTCCGCAACAACGACCTGCCGGGGATCATGCTCGCCTCCGGCGCGCAGCGCCTGATTCGCCGGTATGCGGTGCGCCCGGCGCAGCGCATCGTGCTGCTCGCCGCCAACGCCGATGCCTATCAGGCGCTGGCGGATTTCATGCACGCCGGCATCGAGGTGGCGGCGGTGGTCGATCTGCGCGACGCGGTGCCGGATGAACAGCGTGCGCGAGTGGCCGCACACAACACACCGCTGTTTGCCGGCCACTGCATCGTCGAAGCGCTCCCGGCGGCTGACGGCAAGCGTGTCGCCGGCGTAAAGACCGCGCCATTGGGCAGCCTGGACGCGGCCATCGAGCTCGCCTGCGACGGCGTGTTCATGAGCGTGGGTTGGGCGCCGGCCGCGGCCCTGCTCTACCAGGCCGGCACGAAGATGCGCTACGAGTCCAACACCGAGCAGTTCGTGCCCGAGCGGCTGCCGGACGGCGTCTTCGCCTGCGGCCGCGTCAACGGCGTGCATGCCTTTGCCTCACGTCTTCTCGACGGCGAACGCGCCGGCAGCGCAGCCGCGGCCTATTGCGGCTTCGGCGCGGCCAAGGCCGTCGCCGTGCCAGCGGAGACGGAGTCGCCGACCCACCCCTGGCCCATCGTGCCGCATCCCAGGGGCAAGAACTTCGTCGACTTCGACGAGGACCTGCAGCTCGTCGATTTGGAAAACGCCATCCGGGAAGGCTTCGACAACATCGAGTTGATGAAGCGCTATTCCACCGTGGGTATGGGGCCGAGCCAGGGCAAGCACTCCAACATGAACGCATTGAGAGTGCTGGCGCGCGCCACCGGCGCCACGCCGGGCGAGGTCGGCACCACCACCGCCCGGCCCTTCTATCATCCGGTGCCCATGTCTCACCTCGCCGGCCGCGGCTTCACCCCCGAGCGGCGCACGCCCATGCACGCCCTGCACGCAGCGGCAGGCGCGGTGTGGATGTCGGCCGGCGTGTGGCAGCGGCCGGAGTACTACGCCCGCGCGGGCGAGACGCGCGAGGCGTGCATCCAGGGCGAAGCACTGGCGGTGCGCAACGGTGTCGGGCTGATTGATGTCGGTACCCTGGGCAAGCTGGAGATCCGTGGGCCGCAGGCGGCGGAATTCCTCGAGCGCGTCTATGTCTCCAAGTACGCCGGGCTCAAGGTCGGCATGACGCGCTACGCCGTGATGTGCGACGAAGCCGGCGTGGTGATCGACGACGGCGTGGTGGCGCGCCTGGCCGACGACCATTTCTACTTCACCACGACCACCTCGGGCGCCGCCGCGGTCTACCGGGAACTGACCCGCTGGAACACGTTGTGGAAGCTCGACTGCGGCATCGTCAACCTGACCGGCGCGATGGCGGCGATGAACCTCGCCGGGCCGAAGGCGAAGGCGGTGCTGGCCGGGCTCACCGACGTCGACCTCTCGCTGCCCTTCCTCGCCGTGCGCGAGGGCACGGTCTGCGGCGTGCCGGCGCGGCTCATGCGCGTCGGCTTCGTCGGCGAATGGGGGGTGGAGATCCACGTGCCGGCCGAATACGGTGCGGCGGTGTGGGTCGCGCTGATGGCCGCCGGAAAACCGCACGGCATCCGGCCTTTCGGCGTCGAGGCGCAGCGCACGCTGCGGCTGGAGAAGGGGCACATCATCATCGGCCAGGATACCGACGGCCTCACCACCCCGGGCGAGGCCGGTCTCGACTGGGCGGTGAAGCTGGACAAGCCCTTCTTCGTGGGCCAGCGCAGCCTCATGGCCATCGCCCGCAGACCGCGCCGCCAGCAGCTGGTCGGCTTCATGCTGCCGGCCGATCCTCAGGGCGACGCGCCGCAGGAATGCCACCTGGTGATCGAGGGCGGCGAGATCGCCGGCCGCGTGACCAGCGTCGCCTGGTCGCCGAGTCTTCAGCGCCACATCGGTCTGGCCTACGTGCGGCCCGGGATGAGTGCGATCGGCAGCCGTTTCACCATCCGCCTCTCGGACGGGACGCTCGTCACAGCCGAAGTCGTGAAGCCCCCGTTCTACGATCCGGACAACCTCAGGCAGAAGGAAAGCGCGGCCGTCGAGGCGGTCCCATCCGCAGC
>Ga0272446_1005016_pt1 | contig 15019 bp, 24 predicted proteins | sample YNPCB0061_FD_194587 | JGI IMG/M metagenome (GOLD analysis project Ga0272446, IMG submission 194587) | Hot spring microbial mat communities from Yellowstone National Park, WY, United States - YNP-CB-006-1 | ecosystem: Environmental > Aquatic > Thermal springs > Hot (42-90C) > Sediment | place...
TCTCCTTTCCCCTCCTCCCCGCCACCGCCCACGCCCGGGCCGATGCGCGGCGCCGCCTTGCCGCCTCGCCCCTCCCGCCGGAGACCCTCCATGCCCTCGGCGTCCCCTGACGGCCGCGCCGCCTTCCAGGCCCTCCATGCGGCGGCCCAGGCGCACTATGCCCCGACCCCCGGCGTCCATGCGCCCGGCCTCCTGGATCGCCATCTCCTCCCCGACGCCATCGGCGGGGCCTGGGACTCGCTCGTCCAGGCCACCGACGTCGACCACGCCCTCCTCTGCCCCGCCTTCAGCTTCGCCATCAACATGGACGGCGCCTTCCTCCTCGACGGGGACGGCACGACGCTGCCGCCCGCCTCCCTCCTGCCCGACCAGGAGGACGCGGAGATGCGCGCCCTCTGCGCCCGCGGCCTCGAGGCCCTCGCGCCCGCCGAGATGATCCAGATCGACCCGCGCGGGGCCAGCGCGCACCGGCGCGTCCTCCTCGCCCGCCTCGCCCCTCCCCCGCAGGCGGTCTGCGCCCACCTGATCCGCCGCGGCCGGACCTGCGTCCTGCTGCGCCTCGCCGGCGTCAAGTCCCTCCGCTTCCGACTGACCGCCGCCGCCCGCGCCTGACCGCCCGGCTCCGGCCGGCGGGCCCAGGACGCCCGCCGGAGCCATTCCCATGAAGAACGTCCCTCTCGACGCCGACGACGTCGCCCTCGACCCGTTCCGGGATCCGACCGCCTGGACGGCCGCGCCGCGGCGCCAGGCCATGCTGCTCGGCCCCGACAGGATGGTGCTGCGCCTGATCCGCAACCGCCGCACCCTGCGCGTCGCCCTCTCCTTCCCCAAGACCCTGATGTGCGCCCATCGCGGCGGCCTGTGGCGCAGCCACGAGACCCTCGGCGCCGGCCCGGTCCAGGCGGACCTCTTCCCGGGGCCGACCGAGGCGGTCGTGCTCCGCCTCGCCGATCTCGCCTGGGGCCAAGGCGCGCGGGAGACGCGCGCCCTGCTGGGACGCCTCGCCCAGGCGCTCGCCCCCGAGGATCGCGGCCGGGATCCGGCCGATACCGGCGTCGCCGAGGCCGCCGAGATCGGCTTCGGCGGCCGCGGCGTCACCCTGCGCATCCGCCGCCGCCACGCGATCCATCCGGGCGTCCCCTTCCACGGCCCCTGGCGCGACCTCCCCCCCGCCCTCTCCGCCCGCGTCCTCCTCGCCGTCCCGCCGACCGGCGGCGGGATCGCCGCCCTCGCCGCCGCGCCCGTCCCCCAAACGGCCCACGGGCGCGCATCCTTGCGCGCGGACGCGCGCGCCGACGTCGCATCCCTCGGCGACGATCCGACCCCGCTCTTCGGAGACGTCCCGTGAGCCACGTCCTCTGGCAGGCCCTCCACCGCCTGCGCGTCGCCCTCGATAGCCCCTCGCTGCTGCTCCAGCCCCTCGGCGCCCGGGACACGCATGTGCTGGAGTGGCACAGCCCCGTTCCCAGGACCCCAAACGCGCGGCAGTGGCAGCGGATGCGTCCCGACGACCTCGTCGCCTTCGCCCACGGCCCCGCCAAGACGTCCGCCCAGCGCCTCGCAGACGTCCTCCAGGCCCAAACCGCCGCCGCCCCCTCCACCGGACCGGCGCCCACGGAAGGCCATCTCGTCGTTCATCCCGGCGCCGGCCTGCGCTGGGCCAAGGACGGCCCCCACCGCCTCCACCTCGCCGAGATCGAAGCCCTCCCCGGCGACCTACCGCCCGCCTTCTCCGGATGGAGCGAGGCCGACACGGCCTGGCTGCGCGGCCGCGGGGACGACGTCCTCGACCTCCGCACCGCGCACGGGCGGGCCGCCGCCGCCGCGCGCCTCGGCCAGGACCTGCTCGATCTCCTTCGGGCGCGCAAGGACGCACGCATCGCCCGCCGGCGCGGCGTCGGCGCCGCCGCCGCCGTGATCTGCGACGCCGACGGCCACGAGACCCTGCTCGCCGTCGTCTCCACCTGACGAAGCGACGGGCGGGGTCCGGGGACCGCCCGTCCGCTTCCCTCCCTTTCCCTGCCAGGGGGATCCCCCCTGGACCCCCGGAGACCGCCGATGACCGATCCTGCCGTCGCGATCCCCTGGGACGCCCTCGAGGCGCTGGCCGACGCCGTCGCCCTGCGCTCCGGCCTCGTCCTCGGGATGGAGCCTCCCCGCGGCTTCGACGATCCCCAGTCCTGGCGCCTGCAAGGACCCCCGCGCAGCCCCTTTCCCAAGGGCGGCGTCGCCGCCGGCATGCTCCTCTGGTCCGACGCCTTCGCGCCCGGGCATCCCGCGCGCCAGGCGCTCGAGACCCTGCTTGACGCCCTCCCCCCGCCGCCCAAGGCGTCGGCGCACCGCGTCCAGGCGACCCTGCTCCCGGGACACGCGATCCTGCGCGTCGAGCATGCGGGCGGAACCTCGATCCCCCTGATCCGCCCCCGCCCCGGCCCGATCCGGCACGCCCACCGCCACACGATCCACCACCTGCGCCCCGACGCCGCCCGCGCCTTCGCCCGCTGGGCCAAGCACGCCCCCGACGCCCTCGACGTCGAGACCGACGTCGGCTCCCGCCACGAACGCCTCGCCGCCGCCGCCGCCCTGCCCAGGGCCCTGCGCGACCTGCCCGACCTCTGGCCACCGGAGACCCGTCCCAGGATCCGCCTGCGCACCTGGCCCGGGATCGCCGCCCTCCTCCTCGTCCGCGGCGACGGGGCCGAGCGCATCGAGCACCCCGTCCTCCTCGCCCGACGAGACCCCGCATGAACGCCACATCCTGGATCCCGGACTTCTCCCGCCTCCCCGACGACGGTCGCTGGCTCGTTGCCTTCCGCAGCGGACGCGCCAGCGGCGGCATCGTCGCCGCCAGATGGACAGGCCGGAACGGTCCGATCCAGCTCGACGCCGAGGCCCAGAACACCCTCCGCCGCGCCCTTCCCCACGGAGCCCGCCTCGTCGCCTGCCGGGCGGTCGCGATCCTCCACGACGACGCGGGGATCCGCGTCGCCGACGGCCCCGAAGGCGCCCCGCTGGCCGACGGCGAGCCCGACGCGGGCATGCCGGATCTCTTCTGCACGCCTGAGGTCGCCCTCGGCCTGCCGACCGGCGCCTGGCGGCTCGACCCGAACGCCCTCAGCGCCCATGCCCGCCTCGCCCTGACCCGCGCCCTCGGACCGATCCCCGAGGGCCACGGCGCCGCCTGGGTGGTGCGCTGCCGCGCGGGGGCCGTCTGGGGCCGCGCCGACCCCCGCTTCCTTCCTGAGGCCGTCGCCCGGGCCTGACACCGACGCCAGCAAGGACTCCTCCCCATGGGACATGACGTCTCCTTCACCATCGACCTGCCCGAGGACCCGTCCGAATGGACGATCGCCGAGACCCGCGTGCGCGGCGCCCGACGCGCCTGGCTGATGCGCCATCCCCTCGGCATGGACGTCCTGTTGCGCCGCACCCGCGAGGGCGGCTGGAACGCCGGCATCGGCCGCCCCACCCTGATGCCCCATCCCGACGGCGGCAGCGCGCTGCGGAAGACCTTCCACGAAGACGTCGCCTTCCCGGCCCCTCCCGATCTCCGGCGCGGCGACGCACCCTTCGCCCTGGCGCTGCGTCTCCTCTCCGCCCACCACGGCGGACAGGCCCGGCGCCTCGTCGCCTTCCTGCGCGCCTGCGTCCGCCTCCACGCGCTCGCGCACGGCGCCTCCATCTCTCATGTTTCCCAGGAGCGCGACCCCCGCACCGGCGCTGTCGCCCTGCGCCCGCACGCCATCGACGGCTTGCTGCCCAGGCTCCCGCTCGAGCCCGATCTCGCCGTCGCTCTCGGCCGGGCGCTGTGGAGCGCCCACAACCTGCCCACCCCCCTCGAGACCGGGATCCACGATCCCGTCCCCACGAGCGCCCATGGCCGCGTCGCCCGGCGCGCCGCCCTCCTCGCCGAGGCCGAGGCCCTCCTCGACCCGACGATCCCAAGCGCCCGTCGCCTCCTCGACCAGCTGTCGGAACTCCGTCCATGACCCTCTGGCATCTCCTTCTCTTCGCCGCCGGCCTGCCCGCGCCCGCCTTGGCCCCCCCCGGGCGCTGCCCCGGCGAGACGGCCTGCGTCGCCGTCCTTGCCGCCGAGCCCGACGGCGTGCCGCGCGCCGCCGTCCTCGTGGTCCGGGATCCGGAGGGGCGAACGCAGGCGACCCCCACCCCCTCGCTCACCGCCCGCCTCACCCTCGCCGCCGCCTACCAGGCAGCCCATCCGGACGCCGCGGAGGACGTCGCATGCGCGATCCGCTGAGCCAGACCCTCGCCACCTTCCTCGCCGCGCGCGGGGCGGAGGAGATCCATGCCCTGCGCATCAGCAACGGCCCCAAGGCGGGCTGGACCACGCGGATCCGGATCCTCATCCCCGAGGCCCCTGCCTCCGCCGCCGTCCCGCCCGGCCTCCTCGGAGAGGAGATCGCCGCCGGCCCCGAGGGGGCCGATCTGCGCGCCGCCCTCGCCCCGCTCCTGCCCGAAGGCCAAGGCGCGGGCGCCCGGGCGATCATCGCCTCCCGCGGGGCCTGGCTCCTCCTCGACGGGCACGCCCCGCGCCTCGAGGTCCTCGACCCCGATGCGCCGCTGCCGCGCATCGACGCCTCCCCCGCCTTCCGACGCGCCCTCGCCGAGGCCGCCCTGCCCGAGGGCCGATGGCACGCCTCGCCCGGCGGCAGCGCGCACGCGCGCCTCGACGCCGAAGCCGCGCTCGCCGCGATCCGGGCGCGCCTGCCCGACGGCGGCTCGCTGCCCACGACAGGGATCCTGCACGTCCTGTGCGACGGGCGCGTGCGGGCCCTGCTGCATGCCCCGCCCGGAGGCACGATCCGGATCCACATCCTCGCCCTGACCCAAGCCGCCTGAAGGAGTCGAGATGGCGACGCCAAGCCTCCCCGTCCGCGCCGCCGCCCTCGCCCCGCTCCAGGCCGTCCTCGCCGGCGACGCCCTCGTGCTGCGCCTCGGCGCGCGGGAGCGGCCCGACGATCTCCTGCCCCTCTGCCATCCGGAGGCAGGCGCGCACTTCCGGCGGGGGCGCCCCGTCGGACCGCACCCTGCTCCCCGTACCCGTGAAGGCCTCCTCCCCAACACCCCCCCTCCTGGCCGCCCGCAGAGCCCTCAAGTTCCTGCGCGCCGACGGGCGGGAGCCGTCTTGCGATCTCGTCGTCGAGCCTTCCGGTCTCGCCCGGGCCTGCCCCGGCGATCCGGAGGACAGCCGAATCCAGGGCGTCCTGCCCGCCTCGCGTCCCTCCCCCCAGCCTGCTTTGGACCGTTCCAGCAGAGGCCCTCCTCCAGATGATCCCCGTGCTGCTGCCCGAGGCCGAGACGGAGATCCTGCTGGCCAAGGCCCGTCCCCAGATCGCCGCCCTTGCGATCGCCGTCGATCTCGATCATGGCGGAGGACGGCTCCGGCTGCGAGCCCTCCTCCAGATCGTTCTGCTGCCCGTCCTGTGCGCCGGCGGCCTGATCCTCCTGGGCGACGCTAACCCCGTCTGGACATGGATCCTCGTCGTCTCCCTCCTGCTGCCGCTCGGCAACGCCATCCTCGACATGCTCTCCGGCGGCGACTGCCGTCAATCTGCGCGCGCCGCCAGCACCCACCTCCAGGCCAACCTCGACGCCCTGCCGGAGGCCGGCCGCGCCATGCCCCAGACGGCGCTGCCGGGCACGGACGATCTCCTCCTTCGATTCGACCACCAAGGCAGGATCCGCATCGTCGCAGCCGCTGGCAGCCGCCACGCCCGCCTCCGCCTCTGCGAGACGCTCGTCGCGGACAGCCTGCCCGATCCCTGGGCCGCCTGGGTCCGGCGCGCCCGACCTGCTGCCCTCATGCGCCACCAGGGCCATCTCCTCGCCCTGACAGAGGACGGCAATCTCGCCGCCTTCCGTCCGGGCCCGAAGAACCGACTTGCATGACCCCTCTTCCTCTCCCGGACGCCGAAGCCCGGACGGCCATCGACAACACCCGCGCCCGCGGCGCCCGCGGCGCAATCCGCCTCTTGTCAGAAGGCCGGAGTGGCCCCGGAGTGGCAGACGCGTGAGGCGGCACCCCGTCCGCTGCCGGGACGGCGGCGTGCCGCAGGAGAGACCGATGCCCCAAGCCCTCCGCGACGCCCTCCTCGCGGTCCTGCGGCTCGACCGGGATCCGGCCCTGCCCCCTGAAGATCCCTGGGCGCGCCTCCATCGCCTCCTGCGCGGGCGCCCCTGGACGCTGTGGCGTCGGCTGCCCGCGCCCTCCCCCTTCCCCGCTCCCCACGCGACGGCCTGGCGGGCCGCGCACGCCCTTGCCACGGCCGCCTTCCCGCTCCTGCCGGACGAGGGCGCCCTCATGGCGGTGCGCGAGGGAGACCGCTTCGTCCTGCGCCGGGCCGACGTCCCGAGCGCGCACGGACGCATGACCCTCGAGGCCGCGATCGTCCCCGCCCTGGCGCGCCTCGCGCGCATCGGCGGCGCCCATCCGCCCGACGCGGTCGAGCTGCGCCGCATCCGCACCACCCTCGACCACCTCCTTCACAGGCCTCCGCGCCTGGAGATCTCCGTCCGCCTCCGCGGCCACGCCTCCCGCATGACCTTCGGTCTAGATGCCGACGGTTCTGTCCGACACGCCTCCTGGAGCAGCCCATGATCCGGATCGCCGTCCCCGCCGGCCTCCTCCTCGCCCTCGCCGGCGTCGCCGCGCTCGGTGTCCGCCATCAGGCGCGCGACGCCGACGCCCTCGCCCAGGCCGAGGCGCAACTGCGCCGCGCCGCCGACCGCGTCCAGGCGCTGGAGGATCTCCGCCCCCTCTGTGCCGCCTACCAGGAATGGGCCGACCGCGCCGAGGGGATGGAACGCCTCTGTGCCGAGATGGCGACGCTTCCCCAGGGCCAGACGCCGAACTGAGGGCGGCAAGGCCCCTCCTCCGGGGGCGCGGCGCCGTCCAAGGACGCCCCGCCCCCGCCCGATCGCGACCAGAAGGTTCCGATGATCCCCTCCGTCCCCTCCCTGCCGCCCGAGACCGAGGCCGTGCTCGCCGTCGCAGCCGAGGCCGCCGCCGCCTGGCCGACACGCCTGCCCGCGGGGACGCCCCGGCGCGAGCGCCTCCGGATCGCGGCCCGCCCCCAGGGGCCGCACGTCGTCGAACGGGTCTCCTACGCCCACCGGCGGATCCGCCAGAGCTTCGGATTCATCGGCCCCGCCGGCCTGGCGATCCGCGAGCCCGATTCCCGGCCCGCCCTCTTCCTCGAGACCGCCCCGCCCTCGGCCGGCACCGCCACGCCCGACGGCGTCCTCGTCCGCGACGCGGTGCTCGCGCTCTTCCTGAGCCGGGATCTTCCCCCGGCCCCCGTGCGCCGCTCCGACGCGCCCCTGCCGGATCTCGGGGTCGTCGGCCATCCCGATCTCGACGGCCCCGGCGGCGCGTCCGGGACCTTCGCCCACGCGCTGACCCTCGGCATGCGCGCCGCCGCCGCTCGCCTGCCAGACGGCCTCCACCCGCTGCTCGCGCAGCCGGAGGACAGCGCGCATCTGCGCATCGCCGCCGAAGCCGCGACCGCGCTGCTGCCCGAGGCCGCCCGCGCAGGCCTGGCCTGGCAGATCCAGCATCGCGACCAGGAGTGGCGCCCCGCCGTACTCGTCGCCGACCGCGCCGCGGTCCTGCTGATGACCCGCCCCGGCCGCACCCCGCGCCACCTCGCCAGCGCGGCGCTGCGCCGCTGACGCCATCCCAGGGGCGCGGCCCTTGGACCCCATCTTCTCTTCAACCGCAGGACCCGACCGATGAAGGCCGACGTCTACTACAACCTCCACCGACACCTCTGGTCGATCGTCGCCCGCGAAGGCGCCCAGAAGGGCCGCGCCGTCGCCCACCTGCCGCGCGTCCTCGTCGCCGACGCCGAGATGATCGTGCGTCCCGCCGGGCGCGCGCGCGTCCTGCGGGAGGGGCGCAAGAACGTCCATGCCTTCGTCCGCGGCACGATCCTTCCCGACGCCGCCGCCCCCGCGGGCGCGCGCCCCTTCTCCTACAACCCCCGCGAGGCCGGCCACTTCACGCTGCGCGACGACGACACGCGCCCGCCCGTGCGCCGCGCGGCCCTCGTCGTCCTCGACGGACGCCGAGCCCTGGCCCTCGATCCGCGCCCATGACCGGTCTCGCCCTCCTCTGCCTGGAGATGTCCGAGGCCGACCGATGGACCGAGCCCGGCGCCTTCCGCCCCCTCGGGATCATCGCGCTCGACCAGACCCCCGAGGCCGTCGCCGACGAGGCCACCCGGACGCTCGACCGGCCGCTCGACCGCTGGAGCGCCTTCACGGACGCCGTCGCGCCATGGCTCGACGCCCATCCCGCGCCCCAGATCCCCGCCACCCTCGCCGCCTTCTTCGCCCGGCGGCCGGACGCCCCGCCCGCCTCCCAGGACGGCAGCCCCCACGGACGCCTCGCCCCCGAGGCCTGAGAGGCGGCCCACCGCGACGCTTGCCGACGGACCTGGAGCGACGTCCTCGGGCGTCCCTCCACCGCCCTCGAGGAGACCTTCCTGCCGATCCTGCAGCGCCTCGCCGCCGGCCGCCTGCCGCCGCGCATCACGCTCGTCTCCTCCTGCGCGACCCACGGCGTTGCGACGGCCGATCTGCGGACCCAGGTCGTCCGCTGCCTGCCGGCTCTGCGCACCGGCCGCTTCGACGTCCGGGTCCGCCGCGCGCCCTTCGACGGCTGAGGGCTTCCGGACGGGGACCCGTTCCCTCCCGCTTGCGTCGCCCCCCCTCCCAAGCCCACCTCCTGGCCATCATGGCCCTCTCCCTCCTGCGACGCTGCGCCCAAGCGCCCCTCGCCGCCGTCCCCTCCCTCCCCGTGCGCCGCGCGCGCCCGGGCGAGGGCACGGCGCTGGCCGCGATCCGGCGCGCCGCGATCCTCGACGGGCGGGGGACGGATCTCACCCCCGAATGCCGCCGCGCCTGGGCCGACGCCGCGGACGCCCAGGCCGGGCCCGAGGCCTTCGAGACCTGGATCGCCGATCCCGACCACCTCCTGCTCGTGCCCGCCGGCGACGTTCCGCTCGCCTATGTCCATGCCGACCTGCCGCCGGGGCACCTGCGCGCCCTCTTCGTCCGACCCGCCGCCGCCGGCCAGGGCCTGGCCACCGGCCTCCTCGCCCAGGCCCTCTCCCAGGGCTCCGCCCTCGGCATCCTGCACTGGCGCGTCGACGCATCGCCGCGCGCCGAGGCCATCTACCGCCGCGCCGGCTTCCGACCCGAGCGCCGGACGGTGGCGCAGCTGCGCGACGGCTTCCTCCTGCCCACGGTGACGATGCGCCTGCCATGACCCCCGAGGAGGCCGATCGCCTGCTCGACCGCGCCGCCGCCTGGCTCGCCGCCCGCGCCAGGACGCCCGGCCTCCTCCCCTTTGTCGTCGATGTCGAGCCCGAGGCCGAGCGGGTCCGCCTCCAGACCTGGGCGCCAAGCCCGCTCGAGCAGGATCTCCGGCGCGCCCCCGACGGCGAGGCGCGCGAGATCGCCCGCCTCCTCCTCCTCCCCGGCCGGCCGCTGCAGATCGCCGACCACGGCGCGCGCACCCTCCTCGTCGGGCGCGGGCGCGTCGCCGCCGCCTGGGTCGCCCGCCGCCGCCCCCACCTCTCCCTCCCCGTGGTCGCCCTCTCCACCGACGACCGCCTCGCCCTCTCCCAATGGCTCGCCCAGGCAGGCTCCGACGGCCTGCCCGTGGATCTCCAGGACGGCAGCGCCCACGACCGCCTCCGCCGCGCCGCCCTCGTGCCCGCCATGCCCGACGATCTCGAGGCGCGCGTGCGCGCGCGCTTCCCCCGCCTCTCGGTCGTGCCCGGGATCCGCGCCACCGCCCTGGTCCATCTTCCCGACCACGCATCCCCCAAGATCCTCTCCCTGGCCTGAAGGGCCCGGACGGCGGCCTTCCGCACGACCGCCGCCCGGACCGTCCCCCGCCAAGGGGGCCTCCCCCCTGGACCCCCCAGGACGACCGACGCGCCCACAGGAGCCGATCATGAGCAATTCCGACCGCAGGACGACCGACGCCCTCGGCGACCGGATGAAGGCCTACGAGCGCCGCGAGACCGAGCGCCGCGCCATGCGGGGCGTCCCCCTCGTCGTCCGCGTGGATGGGCGCTCCTTCAGCCGCTTCACCCGCGGGATGGCGCGCCCCTTCGACCAAGACATGGCCGACCTCATGGTCGAGGTGGCCCGATATCTGGTCGAGCAGACCCAGGCGAAGGTGGCGCTGACCCAGAGCGACGAGATCTCCCTCGTCCTCGAGCCCTTCGACCATGTCGGGATCGGCGAGGTCCGCCGCGCGCTGGCCGACAGCGTCTCCCGCTTCGAGGCCGGCGACGCCGCGGCGGCGGCGGCCCGAACCAAGGCCCTCCTGGACCGCACGGCGCGCGGCGCCTCGCTCGCGCGCGACGACGCGGACTTCCTGTTCGGGGGCCGCTTCCAGAAGCTGTGCTCGGTCGTGGCCGGCCTCGCGACGGCGCGCTTCGTGAAGGACGCGGTGCGCCTGTGGCCGGAGCGCTGCGCTCGCCAGCTCCCCGTGTTCGACGCCCGCGTCTTCGAGGTGCCCAACCGCGACGAGGCGGTCGCCGCCCTCGTCTGGCGCGAGCTCGACGCCACGAAGAACGCCGTCAGCATGGCCGCGCGGGCGCACTTCCCGCACGCGCGCCTCCAGGGCAAGACCCCGGCGCAGATGCAGGAGATGCTCTTCCGGGAGAAGGGCATCAACTTCAACGCCTACCCCGCCCGCTTCAAGCGCGGAGTCTATCTGCAGCGCCGCACGGCGGCGCGGGAGCTGCCCCCCGAGCGGCTCGCCCTCATCCCCGAAGGCAAGCGCCCGACGGGGCCGGTCCTGCGCACCGAGATCGCCTGCCTGGACCTGCCGCCCATCACCCGGGTGGTCAACCGGGTCGAGGTGCTCCTCGACGGGGCGGAGCCGCGGACGGCCTGACCGTCGCCCTCCAGGAGGGAAGGGGCGGCGCGCCGCCCGCTCCTTCCCCCCTCTTCGTCTCGTCCCCATCCCTCCCGCAGCCCTTCCCGAGGGCGCGGATCCGGAGCCGAAACCATGAGCGCCGCGCTCGACCATCTCCTCAAGGCCCTGAAGATCCGCCAGGCCGACCTCGCGCCCGAGTGGAGCCTGCTGACGTCGCTCGCCGCCGACGCCGACGGACGGCGCCTCAAGGCCACGCTGCAGACCCTGCCGCCCCACGGGGCGACGCAGGGAATGGGCATGATGGACGAGGAGATCCTGCGCCCAGGACCGTTGGCGACCCTCGCGGCCTCGGGCGAGCAGTCGACCCTCCTCCTCACCCCGGCCCTCGCGGTCCTGGCGGACTCCGAAGGCGACGCCCTGCGCCGCCTCGGTCCAGCCGCCCATCCCGGTCCCTCCTTCGTCGGCTGCCTGCCCGGCAGCGTCGCCGACTGGGCTCCGGGCAAGTCGGCGATCCGCAGGCTCGCCCGCGCCGCCGCCAAGCACCTCGAGGACGGGGCTTGGGATCTCGACCGCCCCCTCTCCGCCCACCAGCGCCTGGCGCTCGGCACGCTGCCGTCCCCGGGGCTCGACGTCCTCGGTCGGCTCGTCTCCATGGCGGGGGGACATGCCCGGGTCCGCCTTCTCGTCTGCCAGCGCGCCGCCGCAGTCGTCTTCCAGCGCCTGCCCGTCTCCGGCATCCTCGCCGGGCGCGCGCCGCCGACGGGAAGGGGACACGGCGTCGCCGCCCTCCTGCCGGGGCCCTCGCTGGTGCTCGCCGCCGTCGCCGAGACGGCCCGCTGATCCTCCTCCGGAGCCCTCCCCATGGATCCCGCCTTCGACGCCTGGCTCGACGCGCTGCTGTCGGGCTGGGCGCGGCCGTCGGGATCCGCCTCCATGTCGAGCCTGCCCGCGGCGGCGAGGAGACAGTCCTCGTCCATCTGCAGGATCCGCCTCCCGGCCGGGCCAGCCGGCATCGCGCCGCCTGCCGGATCCATGCCGCCGTCGCCGACGGCGCCTGCCTCCTCGTCGGCCTCGTGCGCCCGCCACCCGGCCTCGGCGTGCTGCCGCTGACGCCCTTCCCCCTCCATCTAGCCCTCGCGGCCCGGAGCCCCCGATGACCCCAGAGCGCCTGCCGCGCCGCTTCCGCAACCTCGACAGGATGCAGGGGCCCGGCCTCTATGCCCGGGACTGCGCGCTGCTGCTGCGCCTCTCCCCCGATCCCCTACCGTCCGGCCTGCGCCCCTTCGAGATCATGGAGGGCGAGGGGGCCACGCGCCGGCGCAGCGCCGGCGCCGTCGAGCGGGAGGAGGACGTCTCGCCCGAGGCCCTGCTGGCCGAAGCCAAGGGCCTCGAGGCGCGGATCGACGACGTGCGCGCCCTGCCCGACGCGCTGGCGCGGGGATGGCTCTGCACGCACCTGCGCCTCGGCAACCCCGCCCCCTTCGCCGCCTCGATCCACCTCTCCACCCAGGCGGCGAAGCACCTCTACCTCTTCCTCTACAGCCCCCACGGCCCCGGGTCGGCGCGGCCCGACCTGTCGCCGTCGGACGCGATCCACAACCGCCGCAAGCGCGTCTGCCCGACCCCGCTGCGCCGCCTGCTGCTGCGCCTGCCCGGCCACAAGACCTGGCCGGGCCGCGCGATGCCCCCGCCGCCCACGACAGGGCATGCGCGCCTGCACTGGGAGTCGGTGCGCCAGGAGGCCATCGCCGACGCCACGGCCGCGGCGCAGCGCCTCGGCGTGCCGCTGCCCGACTGGAAGGAGCTGACCCCGTGAGCGAGACCCTCGACGCCGCCCGCGCGGTCCTGGCGCTCCTGCCGCTGCTGCGCGGCCAGGAGGCGGGCGCGAAGGCGCCCGTCCTCGTCGCCGGACGCGCCGTCCGGCAGTGCGAGCTGCGCTGGAGCGAAGCCGAGGACGCGCTCCTCCTCGGCGCCGGGCAGAACCCGCTGCGGGATCTGGCAAAGCATCCGATCGCCCAGGCCTGGATCGCCGGACCCGTCCAGCAGGCGATCCGCGACAAGGCGATCCAGCGCGCCGTCGTGATGGAGGGCGCGCTCGTGCAGATCCGCCCCGACGGCGCCGTCCGCGCCGACGCCCTCGGCGGCCCCACCCCGCCGGTGGGGCACGCCGTCCACCGCCGCCTGCTGCGCACGCTCCTCGCCCGCGGCACGGCGGACGGCCCGGTGTGGGACGCCGGGGAGACGGTCTCGGCGCATCTGCGCCTGGCGCAGGCGGATCTCGCCGGCGGCGAGGAGGCCGCACGGCTGGTCAGCCTGACCGCGGGCGAATCGGAGGACAGGCGCCTCCACCTCTGCCGCCAGGGCGGCCTCGCCATGCTGCACCGCATCTCGATCCGCAGCGGACGCCCGCAGGTCCTCTCCCTCGCCCGCGCGCCCTGACCGCCCCCTCCTTCCTCCCCCCGTCACCTCCTTTCTCCGTCCGCCGGGAAGGCGACGCGGACACCCCTTCCCGGCGGAGAGACCGACGATCACCCTCCCCGCCGACGCCGCCCGGATCCACGCGCTGCTGGCATTCCACGCCCCCGAGGAGGGGCTCGCGCTGCGCTTCCGCCTCCACGGCGCCTCGCACAGCGTCGGCGGCGCGCTCCATCCCGAAGGCCGACTGACCCACGCGATCCTGCGCGCCGCGCGGGACGCGACCAACGCGTCTGGCCTGCATCTGACCCTCCTCGGCGCCGCCGCCGGTGCCTCCCTCTCCCCGCTCCCGACGCCTTGGCGCAAGACGACGGCCGCCGCGGAGGCCGACCATCCGATCGAGGACGCGGGGGCGATCCTCGATCGGATCGCCGCCCGCACCGCGGAGACGGAGAGATCCCGTCCCCCCACGCCTGCGCGCGACCGCCTCCGCAACGCCCTCGAGGCGGCCATGCCCGCCGTCCTGGCCCCGGTCGAGGGCCCCGACGGCCGAGAGGAGGTCTGGACGCTCACCCCCGACCCGGCCGCCTCGGACGATCTCGCGGCGGCCACGATGGCCATCCCCGAGGACTTCGACGACCTGAACGCCCCCCAGAGCGCGCATGGCCGTCTCGCCCGGGAGACGGCGCCGCGCGCAGCGCCGGCCCCCTGGCGCCCCTCTTCGGCCACCTGCCTCTTCTGACATCCCTCGCCGGAGACAAACACCATGCCTCTCGTCCGCGCCCTCGCCGTCGGCGCCCTCTCCGGCGGCCTTGTCCTGCTCGCCCATCTGACGCTGCTCCTGCCGCCCGCGGTCCTCGACTTGGCCTTCTGGACCGGCGCCGTGGCCGCGGCCACGATGCTGGTCCTGCAGGCGCTCCTGCAGATCCCTCGCCTGCCGGTCCTGCTCTCCACGCCCGAGCGCGTGCAGCGGGCGCTGCGCGCGGGGCTGCCCATCCTGCGCGACCACTGGCGGGGACGGCCGACGTTCGACGCCTCCTGGCGCTGGGAGGAGGACAGGCTCGTCCCGCTCGGCCGCAACGATCTCGGCGCCACATCCCCCCAGGACGCCGACAGCGCGCATGCGCGCCTGGCCGAGGGCGAGGCCCTGCGCCGCGCCCTCGCGCCGGCAGCACCGCACCTGCGCGCGATCCGCGCCGCGGCGGGAGGGGCCGTGATCGTCAAGGTCACCTGGGAGCCCGGGAAGACCTACCTCGGGCAGCACCACCCAGAACTGGTCCAGATCTCCGTCGGTCCCGAGACCCTGCCCTGGAAGGACCGACGCTGGGGCACGATCTACAACCTCACCGTCTCCACCGACTCTCCCCAGACCTGAACCTCCGAAGACGAAACGGGCCGGAGGCGGCGCGGCCTTCCGGCGCCGCCCTCCGACCTGGAAACAGGACTGGAACCACGGCCCTCCTCCCCACACATCCCCCCCCGACGGGATCCCCCAGGACCCCGCGGGCGGCGGCTCCTCGCCCGCCCGACGGGCTCCCCCCTCAAGGACAGACGACATGCCCATCAACACCGCCCCGATCTCGCCCGCCGACGCGCTGAAGATCCTGCAGGCCATCTCGCTGATGCCGAACCCCCCCTCGGTGATGCTGCACGGCGCGCCGGGCATCGGCAAGTCCGAGATCG
>Ga0272446_1005017_pt1 | contig 15018 bp, 10 predicted proteins | sample YNPCB0061_FD_194587 | JGI IMG/M metagenome (GOLD analysis project Ga0272446, IMG submission 194587) | Hot spring microbial mat communities from Yellowstone National Park, WY, United States - YNP-CB-006-1 | ecosystem: Environmental > Aquatic > Thermal springs > Hot (42-90C) > Sediment | place...
TTCTAACACTTTTAACTACTTCAACTCTCCTAAAAACTCTCGCAGAGCAACAAGCGCAGTCTGAAAATTGTCGTGATGATGATAGATGCGTTTAAGTTTTGACGCAATCTGTTCTTTTTGTTCCGTCATGGTTGAGCGTGTAGATTGAATCACAAAGTATCAAAAATTCACCTTTGGGCGAAATCTTCCATCAAGAGTTCTGCCGCAAATTTGCCTGAAAGCGTAACCATTGGCGTGCCACCGCCCGGATGCGCACTGCCGCTCGCTAAATAAAGCCCTTTCACTTTGCCACGATTGCGTGGACGCAAAAACGCGCTCATGCGGTTGTTTGATGAAATGCCGTAAATCGAGCCGCGAAACGAATTGAACTTCATCTTCAAATCTAACGGTGTAATGATGTGTTCAAATTCAATCTGCCTGTCAAGGGTTGTAAAACCAAGCGAGTTCAGGCGGCGCAGAATCAAATCGCGATATGCGAGTTTATTTTTCTCCCAATCGTAGGCGGGAGAGAGAAACGGTGCGTTAATTAAGACAAACCAATTTTCTTTTCCTTCGGGGGCTTGTCCTGAATCGCTTTTGGCGGAAATGGAGATGTAAATCGTTGGCTCGCTCGGCATCACTTTCTGTTCAAAAATTTCATGGAATTCTTTTTCATAATCGGCAGTGAAAAAGATGTTGTGATGGGCTAATTGCTCATGCGTTGCGCCCACGCCCAAGCAAAGCACAAATCCAGAACACGAGGCTTCATAGCGTTGTTCCACTTTTTTCTCGCCGAGCAAGTGCGCGTAGGTATGGACAGCATCATCGTTGCTGACGATTGCGTCGCAGTCAATTCGCTCACCGTTTGCAAGCTCAACGCCCGACACCTTGCCGTTTGAAGTCAGAATGCGCTCCACGCTTTGATTGAAATGAAAGGTTGCGCCGAGTTCTTCGGCGAGTTTGTGATAGGCTTTGGCGAGTTCAATCATTCCGCCTTTGACATAGAATCCGCCAAAAGCCAGTTCCACGAAAGGAATCACATTAAGCGTTGCAGGTGCAAGATAGGGCGAAGAGCCGACGTAGGTTGGAAATCGGTCAAGGAACTGCACGAGCCGAGAATCCTTGAAAAATCGAGTGTTGGCGGCGTGTGCCGTTGAGAACGCATCGATATGAAGCAAGTCGAGCGGGTTGGATTTTAAGAGGCGCGAAAAAGAAAGCGGATTGTAAATGAAGTTCTCTGCGGTTGCATCATAGATTTTTTTCGAGTACTGAAAATAGCGTTCAAAACTTTCTTTCTCGGCTGGAAACACGCGAGCAATTTCTTCGCGAAGTCGGTTCAAGTCGCAATAAGCGGTGAAGGTGGTGCCATCGCTGAAAAAGTATTTGCACGCGCTTTCAAGCGGAACAAGCGTGAGATAATCAGCGAGGTTTTTGCCAACGCTTCGAAAGAGTTCTTCAAAGACAAACGGCATGGTGATAAGCGTCGGTCCTGTGTCAAAGCGATAGCCGTTGTCGGAAGTAACTTCTTGCATTTTGCCGCCGACAGTGGCGTTTTTTTCAAAGACAGAAACCTTGAACCCCCGATAGGACAAGCGAATCGCGGCAGAAAGTCCGCCAAGACCTGCACCGATAACGATGATGCGTTTCATAGATTGGGAAAAAGAAAAGCCCCGCGTGAGCCGCGAGGCGTTGCGTTCATTGCAAGAACACGCCGATTATGCCGAGCGTTTCTTTTGGTCGTCGTAAAGAAAAATCGGCTGTGCGTGATTGGTGATAACTTCTTTTGTAATCACAACCGTTTTAACGCCTTTCATTGAAGGAAGATGGAACATGATGTCGAGCATGGCGTTTTCCAAGATAGAGCGTAAGGCTCTTGCGCCTGTGCCGCGCCGCATGGCTTCATCAACCACGACTTCGAGCGCATCGTTATCAAACACGAGTTCCACGCCTTCCATTCGGAAAAGTTTTTGATACTGCTTGGTGATGGCGTTTTTCGGCGCAGTCAGAATGTTGCGCAGGGCTTGTCGGTCAAGCGCATCAAGGGTTGTAACAACGGGCAAGCGACCGATGAATTCCGGAATCAAGCCGAACTCGAGCAAATCTTCGGGCTGAACTTGATGAATCAGGTGTGAGCCTTCACGCTCTTGCTTTGTGGGCGGGTCAGCCGCAAATCCCATCGAGCCTTTGGAGAGGCGGCGTGCAATCACTTTATCTAATCCTTCAAACGCGCCACCGCAGATGAAGAGGATATTTTTCGTATTGACATTAACGAGATGCTGTTCGGGGTGTTTGCGTCCGCCTTTTGGTGGCACGCCTGCAATCGTGCCTTCCAAAATTTTGAGCAAGGCTTGCTGAACGCCCTCGCCCGATACATCGCGCGTGATAGAGACATTCGCACCTTTACGAGCGATTTTATCGATTTCGTCGATATACACAATTCCCTTTTCTGCCCGCTCAATGTTGAAGTCTGCGGCATGAAGCAAATGCGCTAAAATGCTCTCGACATCATCGCCCACATAGCCCGCTTCGGTAATGGTCGTGGCATCGGCAATCGTGAACGGCACATCAATGATTTTGGCAAGCGTTTGTGCGAGAAGCGTTTTGCCTGTGCCTGTTGGACCAATCAGCAAGATGTTGCTCTTATCGAGTTGAACATCGTCATCGTGTTGATTGAGCCAATCAGACGAAGTTTCAATACGCTTGTAGTGATTGTAGACGGCGACCGAAAGTGCCTTTTTGGCTTTTTCTTGTCCGACAACAAACTGGTCTAATTCCTCTTTGATGGACGCGGGAGAAATGAGTTTATTTCTGCGAGTGCTGTAACGTCGATTGTGAAACGCGCTTAAATCGTTGCGAATGATTTCTACCGAACTTTGTATACATCGGTCGCAGATGTAGACATGATTCGGACCGGCAACCATGCTCATCACCTCGTCGCTACTGCGACCGCAAAAAGAGCAATGCACAACTGCGTCAAAAAAATCGTTGTTTGATGATTTGCTTTTAGCCATTTTTATCGTGAATGATTGATGTATTAGAGGGGTGAAGTTACAAATTCAACCTATCTTTCTGACAGAATTTTTACAACAGCAATCGATTCATCATCTTTCGGAAATCAAATCGGGAGATTTTCTTAATCCATAACACTCGTGATAGAAATCAAGAATCTCAAAAAACGTTTCGGTAAGAAAGAAGTGCTACGCGGCGTTAATCTTTCCATCAAGACGGGCGAAACAATGGTGATTATTGGGCGAAGCGGGTGCGGCAAATCTGTGCTCTTGAAGCATATTGTTGGATTGCTCAAAGGCGATGAAGGCGAAGTGATTGTCGATGGACAAGTCATTTCAACCATGAGCCGTGAGGAACTCTACCGAATCCGCACGAAGTTCGGCTATCTCTTTCAAGGTGCGGCACTCTTTGACTCAATGACGGTTGGCGAAAATGTTGGGTTAGCGTTACGAGAAAATTATCAGATGAGCGAGCAAAAAATCCGCGAGATTGTGGCTGAAAAATTAGCGTTAGTCGGCTTGCCCAACATTGAGCAGATGAAACCGTCGGAATTGAGCGGCGGCATGCGCAAGCGTGTCGGTTTGGCTCGCGCCCTCGCCACAAATCCCGAATACATCTTCTACGACGAGCCGACCACAGGATTAGACCCCATCATGTCCGATGCGATTGATACGCTCATCAAAGACCTTGCTCAAAAATTGCGCGTTACTTCCGTTGTTATTACGCACGACATACAGAGCGTCTACAAGGTTGCCGATAGAATCGCCATGATGCATGAAGGCAAAATCTATTTTCTTGGAAATGCAAAAGACCTTGCCGAAACCCAAGACCCGATTGTGAGAAATTTTGTGGATAGAAATTCTTTCCACGATGTTGCCATCGAAGGCGAAATCGAGCGACTTCAAAAGAGCATGAAGCCATAAGCACGCCTCCCTCATCTGTCTTTGCTTACGCCGCAAATCAACTTTGGCTCTGACAAAAAAAATCTATATTCCCACGAGCAAACCTGATAGCCAGCAGTGATGAACCATTACGCACATTACGACCTTCCCGAACCTGAAAAATTATTTGAAGCCATCGGTGCGTCAAAAGGCGTAGCGATTGGCAATGTGTATGTGTTTCAGCGCGATAAAATCGAAGTCGAGGAAGGCGAACTCACCGACGCACAACTCGAAGCCGAACTCATTCGTCTTGAAACCGCCATCGAACGCTCCGAAAAAGAGCTTAACAAAATTGCAACGGTAACGGAGCAAAAGGTCGGTGGGACTCACTCACAGATTTTCACGGCGCAAATCATGATGCTTCACGATGAAGCCTTGATGAGCGTGGTGCGTACTCGCATCATTCAAGAGCGAAAGCATGCAAGCGTTATCATCAGCGAAGAAATTGGCAAGTATCAACAAGTTTTGCTTGCTTCAAACGATGCAACATTCCGCGAGCGCGTCGATGATATTCAAGACTTGAAAGAGCGCATTATTCGCAATCTTCAATCAGGTCATCTTGTGTCGCGCATTGCTGAAAACTCTGTTGTGGTTGCCGAGATGCTCACGCCCGCCGATGTGATTTTATTCAGCCGTCAAAACATCTTGGGCTGTGCCACTGACAGCGGCGGTCTGACTTCTCACGCCGCACTGATTTGTCAATCGCTCGACATTCCAATGGTTGTGGGGTTGCACCAACTTTCAGATGAAGCCAGAACGGGACAAACCATCATTGTAGATGGATACACAGGCACCGTGATTCTTAATCCAAAGCCTGAAACCATCGCAACTTACGAGCGCAAACAAAAACGCCTGACCGTTTCCCCGACCACGATTGAGAAACTTGCCGTCGCCGAAACCAAAACCAAATGCGGCAAACGAATCCATGTTTATTCCAACATCGACTTCAAAGAAGAAATCTCTGGTGTTGCCAAATACGGCTCAGAGGGCGTAGGACTTTATCGCAGTGAAAATCTCTATCTCTCCACAGGCAAACAGCCTTCCGAAGCCGAGCAATACGATTACTACTTGCAATTAGCAGAAAGCGTTGCGCCAAAACCGCTCACCATTCGGCTCTTCGACATCGGCGGCGATAAACTCTTACTCTCCTCTTACAGAGAAACCAATCCCAATCTCGGTTGGCGGGGCGCGAGAATTTTAATCGACGTGCCTGAAATTTTAGAAACCCAAGTGAAGGCGATTTTGCGGGCAAATGTACACGGCAACATCAAAATGATGATTCCGATGATTGCATCGGTTGAGGAAATTCAGATGATTCAAAAAAGCATTGCAAAGGTGAAAGCCGACCTCAAAAAGCAAAAGGAACTCATCAACGATAACATTGAACTGGGTGTGATGATTGAAGTGCCTTCCGCCGTCGTAATGATTGAAGAGATTACAAAAATGGTCGACTTTGTCAGCATCGGCACAAACGACTTGATTCAATACACGCTTGCGGTTGACCGCAACAACGACATCGTTCAAAATCTCTACAACAAATTTCACCCCGCGATTGTGCGTATGGTTGGAAGTGTAATTCGAACCGCAAAGAAAAATAAGTGTGAGGTTTCAATGTGTGGCGAAATGGCATCGGATAAACTGGCAATTCCACTTCTCTTGGGGCTTGGGCTTGAATCGTTCAGCATTGTGAGCGCGAGTGTGCCAATCTTCAAAAAAATTGTGAGTGCCACAACCCTTGAAGACGCAAAAGAACTCGCTAAAATTTGTCTCTCTCTTCCAACAGCCGAAGATATTGAGCAAGAGCTCAAACGCTTCAAAACTTGACTACTCCGCCTTGCGATAAACACGCACATAATCCACTTCCATTTGCATCGGAAAGGCATTATCGTCAATGCCTTGTAAGCCACCCCAATCTCCGCCTATCGCGAGATTCAAGATGAGGTGAAATCGGTGCGTGAACGGGTAGCCTTCCCACGTTAAGTTGCCGCGTTCAAAGGTGAAGTATTTCGTGTTGTCGACAAAGATATCCAACTTGTTTTCAGACCATTCGAGCGCATAGACGTGGAAAGAATCGACCGCCGTCGGAACAATGATTGAGCGCGTAACTTGGGTGCGTATTCGATGATTGTAGAGTTTTGTATGAATGCTCGCGTGAATCTTTCCTTCGTCAAAACCAACGTGTTCCATGATATCGATTTCGCCGTTGTCAGGCCAGTATTGCGGGCTGAATGTGGATTGGTCAGGAAGCATCCAAATGGCAGGCCAAGTGCCGCGTCCGCGTGGAATTTTCGCACGAATTTCAAAGCGTCCATAAAGAAAGCCCGGTCGCTTGCTCATCAATTTGCCCGAAGTGTAGTTACGTGTGAAGCCATCAGGACCGGTGAAGGTTTCTCGGTGAGCTTGAATAATCAACTTGCCATTTTCAATGCGCAAATTACTTGGGCGTGCGGTGTAGTATTGCGCTTCGTTGTTCCCAAAGCCGTTGCCTGCAATTTCAACATTCCACTTGTTTGCGTAGTCAATCTCTGTTCCGTCGAATTCATCTCCCCAAACAAATTTCCAGCCTTCTTTATCCAAAGGATGTGCGGCATTATTTGCAGGTTCGGTCGCAGACTTTGAACAACTAACAGTGGAGAGAAGCATCGCGAGTGAGATTAAAACAGTTAAGAAAAAATTGGCTTTCATTAAAAATGGTCAAGTTAAGTTGGATTCAAAGTTAATCGTGTAAATAGAAGATACAGCGGCGGTGCGAAGAATCCAATATCCAACTTCTCGCTCGAGACTATTGTAAATCGCTTGCCTTAATCTCTCTTGTCCAAAGAGGACTTCCGTCTTTATTGTAAATCGTGATGGTAAGCAAACGCTCTTTTTGTTTGCCTGAAAATTTCAAGAGGGCGAAGTTGTGTTCGGTAACAATCGTTTCAGGGACGCGGAGTGCGTTTTCTTCTTTTGCGGCATTCACGCTCACGCCCGAAGTGAGCGGCGAGACTGTCAAGTCGTAGAGTGGATAAGTGCCGTTACGGTCAAGTTTGGAAAGCTCGGTATGATGTCGGTCGCCGTCTAAAAAAATCACGCCTTTGATGCCTTCATCGGTGATGGCTTTGATGAGACGCGCTTTTTCTTCGGGCGCAATGTTCTCGTAGGTTTCGTAACGCGCAACAGTGTTCAGCACTTGTCCGCCAATCGCAATGAGTTTGAAGGTGGCTTTGCTACTTGCAAGCGCATCAATGAGCCATTGGAATTGTGCTTCGCCAAGAATGGTGCGTGTTTCGGTTTTGCGTTCATTTGGCGTGCGGTTGTAGCGATTATCGAGCAAGAACATTTCAACATCGCCCCATTGCGCAACGCCTGTAATGCCGTTCAATCCTGCAACGCCGTAAGCAGGATTTCCCCAAAAGAGTTTGAAGGCTTCGAGGGTGGTTTCTTTGTTCCAAAAACTGCGATTGTGGTCGTTAGGTCCGTAGTCGTGGTCGTCCCAAATGGCGTAGTGGTGGGTTGAGGCAAGAAGCGGTTGAAGTTCGGGCAAAGCGCGTGCGTGTGTGTAGCGATGAAAAATGCCTTCGCGTGTGTTCCAATCCGGTTCGCGCAAGTAGATGTTGTCGCCAAGCCAAAGCATCAAGTCCGGTCGTTTTGCATGAATTGCTTTGAAAATCTCGTAGTTGCTGCCGTAACCGCGTCCGGGGCGGTCATATTGTTCTTCGTTGGCGTAGAAGCAAGAGCCAACCGCAATCGTGAAGTCGGGCGGGTCGGTGCGCCATTGCCAAAGCGGTTGTGTCTGAAATTCTAATGGATACGGACGCTCGACTTTTTGCCCGTTGATGTAGAGCGCGTAGTCATAACGCCGACCAGGCTCAACCTTATCGGCAATCGCTTTTGCTACAAACGCCGTTTGCTTTGCAGTGTAAATTTCTTCGGTTGAAACTTTTGTTTCAGGCTTGCCTTTTTCCCAATACTCAAATTTTACTTTGGCTTGCGCTTTGGTTTGAACCCACAAAAGCACTTCTTTCATATCGCTGTAACCGAGCATCGGTCCTGATTGCAACAGGTCGGCTTGTGCCAAAAGAAGCGACGATTGAACAAGAAGAAGAAACGAGATAACGATGTTTTTCATTGTAACAGGCAAAGTTGATTGAGTGAGAAAATTACTTGTGATACAGAGAAACAAAAAGCGTTTGCGATTAAACTTCTGTAAATTTTGTGAGTGCGTGTTACATATCTCAAAACGAATGAGAGATGACAAGTCGGAAATTGCTCGTTAAAGAACATCTGAACCAAAACACAACACCATGCTTTCATATATCAAAGCCAAGCCCGTAGAGAAACTCTTTTTTGAAGACTTCATTCATACCGTTCCGCCTGCGCCACACTACGATGACGGAACATGGCTTATTGAGTTAATCGCCCGCCTTCGCCCGAAAAAAGAAGAAACAAGCGACGATGCCGCCAAGCGATTATCTGACCTGATTCAAGTGTTAAGAAAGTCGCCCGAAACGCTCGCCAATTTCAAAGCCTACATTAGTTTTCAGATTGAGACGCGCAATCATGTTCGCTTGTTCACAGAAGAAGGCGTGAATGTTCGACCCAGTTTTTTTTCGGAGGTGTTGGGACGGTTAGGCGAGAAGATTTTGCCGCCGCTTTACAATCCGACTGAACTGGCTGACTTCCTTGATGCTTGCTTTTGTGAGCGCAACGACTATTTGTGGGTGAAAGCCATTCCAAACACACTTTGGCTCGAGCTGTGGCAACTCTTCAATCACGACGGTGCCATGAACGCCGTTGGGGTCTTCGAGCTTTCACTCTTGCAATCCATTTTAATCCTCTCGCACCGCATTAGCGCAATGGGATTAGAGCCTGATTTGATGAAGCGGATTCCCTCGATTGAGCATTTTCAATCGCCGTTTCTTGTGATGGATACAGAAGTTGGAAACTATGTTGAATTGTATCAAAAGCGATTGGTAAAGTCGGAGAATGTAACCGACGAGATGCTGACGGTGCAGTATGAGCGTGCGATGAACGCGATTGGAAATACTATGGATTGTCTCATGCAAGTTCAAGAAGCGCAAGTGGTGCAGGGTGTCAGTTTGCGATTGGTGTATCTCTTGTATCGGATTCGTCGCGCTATTGAACGTATGAAAACGCTCTTGAAACTGCTCTCGCCGCTTGAACGCGCTAACAAATCCACGCTTGGTGTTTCGCTCTTCAAAGAGTTAGTGCGTGCTACCAATTTAAGCCACAACTTGAAAGAGCATTTCGCTGAAAACACAAGTCTCTTGGCTTACAAAGTCGCTGAACACACCAGTTCAACGGGCGAACATTACATCACCTCAACGCGCAAAGAGTATTGGGATTTTCTTGTCGACGCAATGGGTGGCGGGTTTATCATTGCCTTTACGAACTGGGTAAAGTTTCTTATTTCATATCTCAACGCGGCACCGCTTCTCGGCGGAATCCTTTACAGCATCAACTATGCGGGCAGTTTTCTCACGATGCACGTGTTTCATTTTTCGCTCGCAACGAAACAGCCAGCCATGACGGCTTCAGCACTCGCCCGCGCCCTTGATTCCGACAGCACCAATCAACGCAACCTTGAAAATACCGCCGACCTCATCACCAAAATTTCACGCAGTCAATTCGCCGCGTTTCTCGGCAATCTTGCGGTTGTCTTGCCGTTGGCGTTTGCGCTCTCGTGGATTTGGTATTTCATTTCAGGCTCGCATATCGCCACCGAAGAAAAAGCCTTTTACACAATTGCCTCGTTCAATCCATTCACAACGCTTACGGTTTTTTACGCCGCGCTCACTGGCGTGATTCTTTATCTCGGCAGTTTCGTTTCAGGCTACTGCGACAACTTCGTGATGTATGGACAACTGCACGCTCGCATTCGCACGCACCGCTTTTGGCGGCGATTCATTTCGGAAAAGCGGCTTGATAAAATCGGCAAGGTTTTGGAGCAAAATTTAGGTGCGATTGTGGGAAATCTCTTTTTGGGATTCGCGCTCGGCTTAACGCCAATTATCGGTCAAATCACAGGATTGCCGCTTGATGTGCGCCACGTGACCATCGCAGGCGGCGGCTCGGCAATCGCCTTCGCAAAAATTTGGGATAAACTTTCCGCATTTGAAATCACTGCTACGCTTCTTGGCATTTTCTCTGTTGGACTCATGAACTTTCTTGTCAGTTTCGGCTTGTCGCTCTTTGTAGCCATTGTCTCGCGGCGCGTCAAATTCAAAGAAGGACGCGAGTTAATTAAACTTGTTGGAGAACGCTTCAAGCAAAATCCGATGCAATTCTTCTTCCCAATAAAATCCAAAGAGATAAGCGACTCAAACCACAGCACGGCTCATAGCCTAACGCCAAGCGTCAAATAAACACTGCGCCCGTCAGAAGGAATGATGCCCGGTCCCGGATAGCCGTCAGCGCGGCGCGTGAAGTAGAAGTTATCGGTGAGATTATTCACGCCGGTTTCCAACTCAAACCAACTTGCTTGATAGCGTGCTGAAATATCCATCACCCAATACGAGGGAATGATGCCATTGACGGCTGTTGAAGTTCTGACCGCGTTTGTTGCGTCAGTGAAATGCTCGCCGACGTATGAAATCTGCATTGTTGTTTGAAACGCGCTGTGCCGAAAGGTTGTGCCTGCACGGAGCGTTATTGGAGGCACCAGTTCCACTTTGCGATTGCGAATCGACGGCTCATCGGTGTTGATGTAGCGCGCATCTAAAACGGCGATGTTGGAAAAGAGCGTCAGGCTTGTCGACGGTGAGTAGCCAAAGAGCAATCCATAAAGGTCGGCTTCAATCATCGTTTCAATGCCGTAGGTGCGCGAATCGGCGATGTTGGTGCGCAAGCGATACGGCAGGAAGAGCGGCGGCTGGTCGTTCTTCAGAAGCAATCCGATTTGATTGTCGTAGCGCAAGTAAAAAAGCGTGAAGTCGTAGTAAATCAATCCTTTGTAGTTGCCGCGTAATCCTAAATCCGCATTGTAGCCGCGCTCATCTTGAATGTTCGGGTCGACGGCGAAGTTGGGATTGACGATGCGCAAATCGCTGAATGTGATGGAGCGATAATTCTGCGAGAGGTTAGCGTAAAGTTCGCCACTTTCGCTTGGCGTGTAACTTGCCCCAATGCCGAAAAACACGAAGGCGCGTTTTCGTGTGCGCGATTCCGTTTCGCGCAACTTACCGACAATGTTTCCTGCGCCGTCGTAAGAAATCTGCTGATAAAATCCTTCCGCCGAAGTTTGAATGTTCTCATAGCGAACGCCCGGCGTGAGCGTCAGTTTCGGCGTGATGACGAAGATGTTTTCAAGAAATGCCGAGTAATTGCGATTAGGAAATCGGAAGTCAGAGTTTTCAGGATTGTTTGGGTTGAGAAACTGAAAGGTTGGATTGGCGGTGCTATCGGCATCGCCTTGTGTTTGTGTGGTTGTGCCGTGAAAGGCACGCACTCCAACCAGCACTGTCGATTGATTGCCGAGAAACTTGTATCGATGAATGAGCCGTGTTTCATTCGCAAGGTTTCGGAAAGTGCCTTTGATGAGTGTGCGATTGAAGGTGCCGTCGCGGCGTGGCGTGAGGTCGTTGTAGGTAATGCGTTCCAAATTGCCGAGTGCGTCGCGACCAGAGGCAAGCAGATAAAATCGGCTGTTCAGTTGTGTTGTTGGAGAAAAGAAATAATCGGCAGTGAGCGAGGCGACATTCCAATCAACTTGAAACCAGTTGCGCGGACGCAAGGATTGACGCGGATTTACGGCAAATTGCGCATCGGTTAAGCCGCCGGGCTGACGCGCCAAATAGTGCATGAAGGTGTAATCTGCCGATAAGGTCAGTTTTTCGCCAAGTGTGTAGCGTGAGGAGAAGTATGCCGTGTGTTGGTCGAATTCGGAGTTCGGTCGCCAGCCATCGCCGCGCTTGAATTGATAAAAGCCGTAGTAGTTTAAGTCTTGAACCGTTCCGCCGATGCTATTGAACGAACTGAACAAGCCAAACGAGCCGCCCGTTTGTCGCGAGAAAAATTCAAACGGCTTATCAGGATTGCCGCGCTTGAAGACGAAATTGAGCATACCGCCGAACTGCGTGCCGTATTGAAGCGATGCCGCCCCGCGCACCACTTCAATTCGCTCCAACGCTTCAAACGGAGGCGTGTAATAACTTTCAGGATAGCCGAGTGGGTCAGCGGAAATGTCGTATCCATTTTGCCGCACATTGAAATTTGATGTTCGATTCGGGCTTAATCCGCGCCCGCCGATGCCGAGTTGAATGCCGCCGCCGTCCGACTCCCAAATGTTCAAGCCTGAAACTTTGGCAAAAGTCTGTCGCGCCTGATTGACCGCCAAATTTGCCGTTACATCTTTAAGCGTAATCACTTCGCTTTTCTTTGCTTCATAAATCGCAGTGCCTTCTACAGAATTCAACTTTGAAATGCCAAAGCGATTGGCTTTCTCGCCTTCTACTAAAATTTCACGCGATTGGTAAAGCCGTCGTTTCAGGCGAATCTCAATCATCGCCCCACTCGGCTTGATTTCACAAGCAAGAACGGCGCGTTCAAATTCCAACGCCGTAACCACAAGTGAATCCAAGCCAAGACGCTTTGCGCGAAAAGAAAACGCGCCTGTTTCATCAGTCGTTGTTCCAACGCCTTGTGCTTTCAAGAAAACTTTCGCGCCTGCAATCGCTTCGCTCGTTTCGGCGTTCAGCACTGTGCCTGAAACGATTGGCTCTTGCGCGTTGGCAACTATTCCAACAAGAAGTATCACAAGCAGAAGACAATGCTTCATTCTTTAACCGTCGTTAGCGTAGGTTCGTGAAAGGGCAAAACCCAATCTTTGTTTCTGAAGCCTTCGTTTATCTCAGCAAGATTCACGTGAGGGTCAATCAAGAGTTTGCCTAAGCGTCCGTTCATGGTGGCATAGACTTCGGCACGCACTTCGGGATTATGCACACCTTTGGCTTCATAGTGCTTTTTGAGAAAGTGGGCAAACTCCAAAATCATATCGGGCTGAAATGACATTTGTTTTTCTTGTGTGGGGTTCAAAAACTCACGATTATCGACCACGCCCTCGCGCCCTGTCTGTGTATCCTTCACATAAAAAATCGCTGTGCCGGCTTTCTCCACGAGCATCACGCGCCACGAGAAGCGATAGCCTTGCTCGTTCCAGAAAAATTCGCACGGATTCCACCACGAGTTTTGCGGATAGAGCAGAAAGCGAAAGGGAATTAACACTTGAAGTGTGAAGTGAATCAGAAGCACGCTGAGTAAAACGGGCTGAATGTGCGTCGTGTAGCGCGATGGCGTAAGGGACTTCGGTTGCAATGGCTTTCGGAAAATTTTTCCAAGAAGTACGCGCAGAACATCAATCGCCTTTTTGTGAAATTCTTCCGAGAAGAAAATCGTCGTTGCGCCAATCATTACAATCGGAAACACGCCAATCGGGAACATCATGCCTGTAATTACATGGAAGCCAATCACGGCAAGGTAGGCAAGCAGGCGCGTCGGTTTCCACATAAGGAAAAAGACAATCGTGCAATCGTAAATCATTCCTGCCCAACTGAAAAGATAGGCGGTGAGGTCGTAAGGCATTGCCCAACCGATAAGTGGCAACTTGTCTTGTGCGCGTAGCCACAAGCGAAGCGGCATAGCTTCCAACAGCCACTCCGAGTTGATTTTCGCAATGCCCGCAAAAATGTAGACGATGGCAAGTTGAAATTTGAATGTTGCAACTGTCCAGCGTGGCACTTCGGCGCACTCAATCGATGGGTTGCGCCACACATCAACTGAAAAGTATCGATGCGCCGGCACAAGCGTCAGAAGAAACGCCGTAATGCTTACAAAGTAATAGTGATTGAGGTAGTAGGCTTTATCCAACAACTCAACATACGTGAAGAGCAAAAAGAAAGTAATTGCCGAAAGTCGATAGAACGCACCAAGCATGATGCCGAGCGCACTGATGCACATCACGATGAAAACGGCATACATTCCAACGGCATTGAGCGGCTCAACCCACTCGAAGCCGTAATACTTGAAGTGAAAAACGGGCGTGATGTATTGGTCTTCAATCCAGCCTAAGAGCCAAAAGCGCACCGTGCTGATGAGCATAACAAGTCCGAACACCATGCGAAACATCGCCAGCGATGCGCTGTGAACAGGCGTTTCAAGCCAGTTGAGAATCCGCTTCATGACTTAATCTCCGTCGCCGCTACTGAAGGTGATGGTGAGCGAAAGCAGTGAAGCCATTTCACTTTTGAAAAAGCGCGTGTGGCGTTGCAGTTCGGTATGAAGCGCGTCAACGAGTTGGAAATTCGTGGTAATCAAATCTGAAAGGCGCGCATCGTTGGGCAGTGCGCTCAATCGCTGTTTGACAACAGCAAGTTGAGTTTCGGTTTGGGTGATAAGCTCGCGACCGTTTGGCACGCTTTGCAGATACTCTGCGAAGCCAACGCCATCAACACCGTTGCGACCAATGCCGTAGTAAAGTTCTTCAACGGCTTTGAGATGCTCACGCATGAAACGAATGGATTTGCCGCTGTAAAAGGCTTCGACGCGGGTCGGTTCGGGTTGTGTTTGTCCCGGTCTGCGCCCAAGTGGCACGCCGAGTTTGAAATTTTTAATGCTCTCAAAATTCATCACAAACTCGTTGAAAAGCATGGAAGTTGAACTGCCGACATCAGTGCCATCATTTGAGACGAACTGCGCACGATAGGTTTGCCATCCGTTCACAACGGCATCGACATTGGTTTTAAGTTCTGCGGTAATTATTTGCAGGTATTGGCGGCGGTCGGCGTTGCTAAATTTTCCAACAATTTCACTCACGCTCACGGCATCATAAAGCAGATACTCAATCGCATTGAAGCCGCGTGTGTCGCGAGAAAGGTCGTTATTGAAGGTGCGGTTCGTGATGAAGGTTTCAATTTGCGACGCACTCACAGGGAACACCCCCGCGCGTTGAAAGAGCGTTCCTAATGAAGTTTGTGCAGGACCGAAGTTGAAGCCATTGGCATATTGCCACGAAAGATACGCTTCTTCCCACGCCGCTCGTGCGCTTAGCAGGGTTGTTTCGTTTGGCGATTGCACAAACGCATTCACCGCA
>Ga0272446_1005018_pt1 | contig 15012 bp, 12 predicted proteins | sample YNPCB0061_FD_194587 | JGI IMG/M metagenome (GOLD analysis project Ga0272446, IMG submission 194587) | Hot spring microbial mat communities from Yellowstone National Park, WY, United States - YNP-CB-006-1 | ecosystem: Environmental > Aquatic > Thermal springs > Hot (42-90C) > Sediment | place...
AGCCCAGCGGCAGAAAGGTTCGCAAAGGCCGGGCTAACTCGACAGCGACTTCTGAGGTATAGAAGCCCTCTGCCGGAGGACATTTGGTCAGAGTGAGGTTGGTTGGCACCATTTCCAATCCCGGTCCAGGGATGCGGGAAGATGCCGACAGAGGTACAAAACGCCTCTTCTGTCGGCGGCATACAACCCAATACAACTCAGGTCGTCGGGCCAAGTCTACGCCTCTATAGGGGGGGGTGTCAACGTAGAGCTTGAACGAACTTCAAGAAAACGCCTGGTTTTGGCCCCTTCAAAGACCGACTACAACGGTTAGGAGAACTGGTAGGGAAGACGAAAACTACAGGGGCTGCGTCAGAGAGTGGGATCACGCTTTTTGCAACGCGCTAACCACTGTCGCACAAGGGGGTTTAGCCTGACCTGAAGACTTTCGATCGCCCTGGTAGACCGTTTTTCAAGTTCCGATAATACCTCGCTGTATCAGGTAGGCAATGATAGTGGCCGTCTGTTGTTGCGGCGTGGTAGTGCTAGCATCCAGAGTCAATTCGGGGTTGAGCGGAGCCTCGTAGGGATCATCGACACCTGTGAAGCCCTTAAGTTCGCCGGCGCGAGCTTTTTTATAAAGACCTTTGGGATCGCGTGTCTCGCAAGTTTCGATGGGGGTGGCCATGTAGACCTCGATGAAGGCCAGTCCCGCTCGCGTGTGCAGTTCGCGGACAAGATCGCGATCCTTGCGATAGGGGCTGATGAAGCTGGTCATGGTCAGCACGCCACAGTCCGCGAACAGCCGAGCCACCTCGCCAATGCGGCGAATGTTTTCTTCGCGATCAGCGGCAGAAAAGCCCAGGTTCTTGTTCAGACCGTGACGAATGTTGTCGCCATCGAGAACGTAGGCCAGTCGGCCCATCTGAACGAGAGCGTGTTCTAGAGTGAAGGCGGTCGTACTCTTGCCGGAACCGGACAGCCCAGTGAACCACAGAGTGGCCCCCTGCTGTTTCAAGAGAGCGGCTCGCTCTTGCCGTGTGACGTGTCCCTCATGCCAGGTGATGTTGGTTGCCTTGATGTCAGTCATCCAGACGCTCCTTGTACTGGGTTCTTGCCAGAAAGCGTTACTATAGGAGTTCTGGCCGTACTTTCCAGCAGCAGGAAAAGATCTGGAAATAGCAGGGAGGAAAAAGGGACAGAAAACGACAGTAGAGAAAGAAAGGTGGACAGATGGCAGCGAGGGCACTGCGCAAAAAAACATCCGAGCTTCAAGTAGAAGCTCGGATGACCAGACTTACTTTCGGGTCCCGTCCATCCCTTCGGTAGCCTGGCAGCCTTAACCGTCCCCCCTCGGACGGAAAAGAGCCCATAGCTTTGCGTCCTCGCCTCGCGACGAGTTTGCCTTTCTCGAGGAAAACGGTGTAGCAAAAGACCGTTATCCTGGTGCTGCGAAGGGATTGAAGTGATCAACTCTTCGCAACACAATCCTAACATAACGCGCAAACCGACCGCAGGCAACTGTCGGGCAGCATTTTTTTGGAACTTTTTCCCTTTCCCTGCGTCAAGCGGCGGAGAGGGATTGGCCGCAAGTCCTATGATGGACTTTGCCCGTCCTTGGAGGATGTGTCCCTTGTCTGAGTCAGCCGCTGCGCCGCTCCTGCTCGAACTGGACGGCATCTGTCGTGATTACGGATCCTTTCGAGCCCTATCGAACATCTCGCTGCGTCTACCACCCGGTCGCATCGGGCTGCTTGGCCCCAACGGGGCCGGCAAATCCTCGCTGCTCAAAATCCTCTTGGGATTGCTTCCGCCCTCGGCCGGCACCGGCAAACTCCTCGGACGAGACATCGCCAGTGCCAGGGCGGAACTCCGCCGACTCATCGGCTACATGCCCGAAGCCGACGGCTTAATTCCCGGCCTGCCAGGGGTCGAGTACGTGGCCCTGTCGGGTGAACTCTATGGCATGAGCTATCTCGAAGCTCGCCGACGCGCTCACGAAGTCCTCAGCCATCTAGGACTTGAGGAAGCGCGCTATCGGCCGCTGGAGCAATACTCGTTGGGCATGAAACAACGACTCAAGCTGGCGGCGGCTCTGGTTCACGATCCTCCCGTGCTACTTCTCGATGAGCCGACGAGTGGACTGGATCCCGCTGGTCGAGACTCTATGCTCGATCTGCTCGCCAATCTCGGTCGCGATCTCGGCAAATCGCTCATTCTCTGCACCCATCTGTTGGGCGATGTGCAACGAGTGTGCGAAACCGTCCTGATTCTCCATCGCGGCCGATTACTCCGACAGGGCAGTGTGGCGGAATTGTGCGCCAGTCGTCAGGATCGCTACTGTTTGCAGATTCAGGGCGACCCGAGTGCGTTTCGCGAAGAACTGCTCCTTGAAGGTGTCCAGATCGTACAAGAGAATGAACGTGGCTGGTGGCGTGTTGCCGTTCCTGCCGGTTGGAGCAATCGTGCCTTCTTTGCCCTGGCCAGCAATCACGGCGTGACTTTGACCGCCTTGATGCGTGACGATGAGACCTTGGAAGACTTGTTCCACCGCGTTCTTCAGGAAGCCGATCAGAGTTCTCGCCTGGATTCCGAGAGATCACATGGCATCCCGCGCTGACATCCTGCGTTCTTCTGGGCCACTGCTGCACTACCGAACCTGGCAAGGGGTGTTTGCAGGCAGTCGGCTTAGCGGCACGATTGCCTTCGTCGTCGTGCAAACGCTGTTGCTGGTAGTCTTATTCGCACTCTCGGCCCCGGATCTGCACGATAGCACGCTGGCTGGCTGGTGCCGACTACTGCTCGGAGCGGTGTTCCTTGGCCTATGGGCCTTAGTGGTATACAGTCGAGCTTGGCCGATTGCGCGTCTGTCGTTGCTGTTGTTGCTGCGTCGTCGGCTGTTCTGGGCCGTCTATGCGTTGGGGCTGGTCAGTTTTCTGCTGTTTTTCTTCGGCCAGTACCTCATGAGTTGGGCGGTGACGCAACTCGGGGAACAGTCGGTTCGCGTCGGCGGCTTCGGCCGGGCCAATCCTGCCGAACTGGTGCGCGTCTTTCGCGATGTCCTCAAGCTCAACGGCTCGGCCGAGACCTTCCGCTCGTTTTTCCAACTGGAAGTCTACGGCGTCATGATCGTCCTGGCCCTGGCCGGTTCGATCCTGATCGGCAACGATCTGCGATTTGGCAGTCTGTCGTTCTATCTGTCCAGACCCATTTCCAGTTGGGACTATCTGCTCGGTAAGGGACTGGCGGTCGCAGCCTTTATCAACCTCATGACCACGATTCCGGCTCTGATCTTGTTCGTGCAATATGGCCTGCTGGAATCGTGGGACTATTTCCTGACCAGTGGCCATTTGATGGTCGGAATCATCGGCTATGGTCTGAGCCTGACCGTGGTGTTGACGACGCTGTTGCTGGCCACAGCCGTCTGGGTGCAACGGACGGTGCCGCTGATCATGGTGTGGACCAGCCTGTTCATCTTTTGTCCGCTGCTGTCACGTGCCCTGGTCGATGCCTTGCGGCTCGATCCGCGCTGGCGATTGATCGACTTGTGGAATGATCTGTATCTGGTCGGCAGTCGGCTGTTGCAGGTCGATCTGTCGCGGACACAGCCCGACTGGCAAGAGGCCGCCCTCGTTCTGACCGGAGTTTGCGTACTATGCCTGAGCTACTTGATTCTGCGGATTCGAGCCGTCGAGATCGTCAAGTGACCGCTGCCAGTTCGATCGCTCCGCCACCGACAGCGACTCGCCCAAGTGTGGCCGCGTCCGAACCGCTGTTGCTGTGTCAAACAGTGTCGAAGTGGTACGGCCCGATCATTGGGGTCAATCGTGTCACGCTCGAGTTGCGTTCCGGCATCACGGGGCTGGTGGGGGCCAATGGAGCCGGCAAGAGTACGCTGTTGCGACTCGTCACCGGGCATCTGCGACCGGATCTCGGCCGTGTTACCATTCGCGGTCTGGATGCCTGGTCGAGTGCGGCCAAGCGACTGGTCGGCTACTGCCCGGATGTCGATCGCTTCTACGAGGATCTGTCCGGTCGGCAATTCGTCTTGGAGATGGCTCGACTGTGCGGCCTGTCGGCGCGTCAAGCCCGCGAGCGTACCGAGCAAGTCCTCGATCAGGTTGGTATGACCAATCGTGCGGATCGGCGGTTGCGCGGCTATTCCAAGGGCATGCGACAGCGGATCAAGTTGGCTCAGGCTCTGCTGAGTGATCCGCCGCTGCTGGTGCTAGACGAGCCAATGAGCGGCATCGATCCGGTGGGACGTGCCGAGCTTGTCGCACTGTTCAGCCAATTGGCAGCCCAGGGCAAGTGTTTGCTGATCTCCAGTCACGAACTCGACGAGTTGGAGAAACTCACTGATCACGTCGCTGTCATGGCTCGCGGTCGAATCGCCGCTGTGGACACCGTCAGCCGCATTCGAGATCGGCTGGCCGACCGTCCGCTCACCATCCGCATCGATCTTCGCCCTCACAGGGAGGCAGGCAAGCCCAGCCGCGATCATCGTGAACTAGCGGCCCTGCTGTTGCGCGAGATTCCCGAGGTGGTCGGCGTGCAACTGGCCCGCGAGACCGCTTCCGACGAGGTGGTCAGCCTCCTCGTTCAAGTGTACAACGGATCGCGTTTCTTCCCTGCTTTGACCGGCCTGATTCTGGAAGAGTGGTTCGACATCGTTCACCTCGAAGCCATCGACAACTCCACTCAGGCCGTGCTGTCCTATCTACTGGGGCAGAGCAGTTAACGCAGGAGTTCCGGCGAGCCGGCTTGCGTTAGCGGCCGGAGTGGGCGAGCCGGCTTGCGTTAGCGGCCAGAGGTTTCTGCACAGAAGGAGCGACCATGCCTGAAGTACAGACCCCCTCGGAACCCTCGCTGTGGCGAGCGTGGCTGGCACTGGTGTCGTTGTCCTGGCGACGGCAGGCGCGAGCGCGACAGATGGTGTGGATCGCTCTGGCTCTGCTGGGCTTTGCGATCGGACTGGTCGCGGTCTTCACCGCGCGCAATCGCTGGGGCATGGAACACTGGCGAACGCCGGGACGAACCGGGCCGACCTACCTGCAATGGGCCGATGCCGTCTCGGTGACCTCCGGGTTGATCCACGCTGCCGGTTCGCCGCCCGCTGTGGAAGCCGCCTTGATCGGAGCCAGTCGGGTCATCATGGCACCGCGACTGACCAACGAGCAGGGCCAATCTATCAGCCTGGGCGGCTTCCAGGTCTTCTCCCAGTCGATGGTCTTTGGGCTGTTTTTGTCGTTTCTGTTGCCGATGTGGAGCCTGAGTTTCGGCACGGAGGCACTCGGCGGAGAGCGGGAGGGGCACACGCTGCTGTGGCTGCTGTCCAGACCGGTGCCTAGACCGTTGATTTACCTGGCCAAGTTCGTCGCGCTGCTACCGTGGCTGATCGGCCTGAACGTGGGCGGATTTGCCCTGCTGTGCCTAGTGGCCGGCCCAGCCGGCTGGCTGGCGTTGCAACTGTACTGGCCAGCGGTCATCTGGGCCAGCTTGGCCTTTGCCGCGCTGTTTCTGTTTATCGGAGCGTGGTTCCGTCGAGCGGCCATTGTCGCTATCATATATTCGTTCTGCCTGGAAACCGTGCTGGGCAACATGCCAGGCTACCTCAAACGAGTGAGCATCGGCTTCTACACTCGCTGTATGATGTTCGAGAGTGCTGGAGCCTATGGCGTGCAGGCGGAGCGGCCCACAGTGTTCCTGCCGGTTGATGGAACGACCGCCTGGCTGGTACTGGTTGGCTTGACCGTTGTTCTGCTAGGTATGGGAATGTGGCTGTTCAGTCGGGCGGAATATCACGAAATCGAATGAGCCGAGGAGACCAGGATGGAAAATGCACCACAAACGGGATCGCCGCACCACTCTTTCTCAGGAGAGTGGCCATCCTATGAGCCGACCGCCGAAGGGCTGGCGATTCCCCCTGCGATTCCTCGGCACGGCGATCAAGGCGACCGGGGTCAGCCGCAGGTGGCTCCGGCTGTGCCTCAGGCTCTAAGTCTGGCTCTGACGCGGGAAAGCGGTGCCAGAGGCAGTACGATCGCCCGTCGCGTGGGTGAACGTCTGGGCTGGCAGGTCTACGATCAGGAACTGCTGGAGTACATGACTCAGGCTCCAGTAGTGCGAGGCAGTCTACTCGACAGCCTGCCGGATGCCTGTCGCGATTGGCTGCAACAACGCCTGGCGGAACTGGAACGCACCACACTGCGGCCCTTGCAAGAGGAGGACTTCCGCGGCGAGAACGCGGTGGTTCGCGATCTGGTGCGGGTCATCCTGGCTCTGGGGGCACAGGGCAAGGTGGTACTGATTGGACGAGGTGCCGGCTGTGTGCTACCGCGTTGGAGTACTGTCAACGTCCGGATCGTCGCTCCGCTGGAGGATCGCATCGCCTATCTGAGCCAGCAGGATCGCCTTTCTGCCAGCGAAGCCATCGAGAAGGTGCGAGCCAACGACCAACGACGCAGGCATTTCGTCTCCCACCACTTTGGCCGATCCCTCGACGAGGTTCACAACTACGATCTGGTTCTCAATTCCAGCCTGCTCGGGGCGGAGGGTTGCGTCGAGTTGATCGTTCGCGCTATCGAACTGCGTTCGGCAAGTCGCGAACAGGCCTCCTTCTCACCGAGAGTGACAAGAGCAACGCATGAAACCTGAAGAAGTTCGCGCCCTGCTGGAAAAAGTGCAAGCCGGTAAGGTATCACTCGACGAAGCGCAGGCCGCTTTGCAGATGCGATCGGTAGCCGAACTCGGCTATGCGACGGTAGATCTGCATCGGCGACAGCGGTGTGGCTATCCCGAAGTGATCTTCTGCGAAGGCAAGACCCCTGCCTGGGTCGAAGCAGTGGTACGTCAACTGATCGAGGCCCGACAAGATTGTCTGGCCACTCGCGTCAACTCAGAGCAGGCGGAGTTGCTGGCCCGCTCGTTCCCCGAGGCGGAACAGGATCGCCTGGGACGCACTTTCTGGTTGCCGATCAATCGTGGCGAGCGAAAGTTGGTGGGCAAGGTGCTGGTTCTGACCGCCGGCACAGGGGATTTGCCGGTCGCCCACGAGGCAGCCAACACAGCTCGCGCTCTGGGAACCAACGTGGAATTGATCGCGGATGTAGGCGTAGCGGGCATCCATCGGCTGTTCCGTCACCGCGAACGATTGGATGCTGCCGATGCCATCGTCGTCGTGGCCGGGATGGACGGAGCCTTGCCCAGCGTGGTCGGTGGACTGGTCGATTGCCCAGTCATCGCTGTGCCGACGAGCATCGGCTACGGGGCGGCTTTCGGCGGCGTGGCTCCGTTGTTGACCATGCTCAACGCCTGCTCGGCAGGAGTCTGCGTCGTCAACATCGATGCCGGTTTCAAGGGCGGCTATGTCGCCGCTCTGATCGCCCGACGAGGGCACAAACCCATCGAACAGGGGTAGTCCGATCGGCAGACCGAGCCGACCTCGGCGGGTTGCTCTATTCCTGAAGCGTTGTCTCGATTACAGTGTCAGGTGCAAGACCCTTGAGGGGACGGTATGCAATCGGAGAACCGCCGTCGCGAAATCCTGATCGACGCACTTCGCCAGGCCTTGGCCACGCCTGGAGAGCATCGTCTGTTTCGCGCCGGTAAACTCGCCGGTCTGTTCCCTGGCCGAACCGGCCTGGCTGGCGAGCTGGCAGATGAGGCACTTGCTCAGGGCTGGCTGCGGCGATGCCGCGTCGAGACACGCGGCAAAACTACCATCGACTGGGTCGAAATCACTCCGGCCGGAGTCGAACACCTCCATGCCGAAGAATCGCCTGTGCAAGCCCTGCATCAATTGCGGGATGCCTTGCGACACAGTCAGCAGGCCTTGCCCAATTGGCTCGATGAAATGAGCCAGTTGCTCCAGCGACTCGAACGGCAAATCCTCCAACAAGCCGAAAACTGGCAGCAACGCCTGCAAAACATGGAACATCAGCTCAATGACACGCTGCGTCGGCTGGAAGCCGCTACCCCTCTGGTGCCGCCGGAAGTGCTGCACGATCACCCCTGGGCCGTGGATGCCTTGAACTACCTGGATCGGCGACGAGTGGCCGGCGCACCGGCCGGCTGTCCCATGCCGGAACTCTTTGCCGCCGTGGTAGCGCAACATCCGCAGTTGCCTCTGCAACAGTTCCATGAGGGATTGCGGATCTTGCAGCAGCGTCGGGCTCTGTTGCTCCAACCGGCCGACGACGTGACGCAACTCACCCGGCCGGAACTGGCCCTGTTCGACGGCGATCGCATCTTCTATCTCGTCGTCCGATGACAGGCTGGCCGATTCTGTCTAGAATAACCAAAGGTTGCCCGAAGATTCGCTGAAGGACTGCGCGTGGATTCGCACGATCGCTCCACACACACCACTGCGCCGGAAAGTCCGGACTGCCGCGAACAAGCCTTGCACGATTCCCTGCCGCGCCTTGCCGGGGAGTTGCAACGACTTCGGGCCAATGTGTCGGCGGTACTGCTCGGCAAACCGGAGGTCGTCGAACTGGCCCTGGTAGCCCTGCTGGCCGAAGGCCATCTGCTCATCGAAGATGTTCCGGGCATCGGCAAGACGCTGCTGGCCAAGGCACTAGCCCGAAGCCTGGGCTGCACCTTTCATCGCATTCAGTTCACCCCCGATCTGCTCCCCGGCGATCTGTTGGGCACAAGTGTGTTCCAGCAGTCCACCGGAGCGTTTCACTTTCAGCGCGGCCCGCTGTTTGCCCAGGTGATCCTGGCAGACGAGATCAATCGGGCCACACCGCGAACGCAGTCGGCCTTGCTCGAGGCGATGAGCGATCGCCAAGTGTCGATGGATGGCCAAACGTACGTCCTGGGGCCGCCCTTTTTTGTGGTGGCCACGCAGAATCCTTACGAGTTCGAGGGCACCTATCCCTTGCCGGAGAGCCAGCTAGATCGCTTCCTGTTCCGGTTGCGACTGGGCTATCCAGATCGCCAAGCGGAACGGTTGATCCTCACCGGACATCGCGATGGCGAACCTGTGGACAATCTCCAGGCGGTTCTATCAGCCGACAAGGTGATCGAGCTACAAAAAGCGGTTCGCAGCGTTCGCGTGGCCGACAGCCTTTCCGACTATTTGCTCGACATCGTCGAAGCCACTCGCGAACACCCGGAAATCCAACTGGGAGCCAGCACGCGAGCCGCTCTCGCTTTCTATCGAGCTAGCCAGGCACTGGCTCTGGCCCAGGGACGCACTTATGTCATTCCCGACGATATCAAACGGTTGGCGTGCCCTGTGTTGGGGCATCGCATCCTGATTCGCCGTTCGCGAACGGGACAATCGGATGTAGCTCTGACTCTGTTGAACGAGATCTTGCAACAGACTCCTGTGCCGTTGTAAACCGGAGAACCGGCCATGCCCGTTCTGGCAACCAGTTCCGCTGCCTCTCGCCTGTCTGCCGACTGGACAGGTTGGCGACTGACTACTCCCGGTTGGCTCGTTCTTGGGGTCAGCGCTCTGCTCTTTCTGCTGGGGATAACCCGAAGCATCAACCTGTTCACCCTGATGGGCTATTTTCTCCTTGGGTTGTTGCTGTTCAACGTGGTGCTGGGCAACTGGCGATTGCGTCGCCTCAAGGGCCATCGGTTGTTTGACACCAGCTATCAGGCCGGGACAATCAGCCGCATCGAGGTTCGCTTCGAGAATCCTACGTCGCACTCTTTTGCGGCAGTTTATTTGGAGGATGTTGGGCCGGCCCATCGCTGTTTGTGGTGGTTGGCCTCCTTGCCGTCTGGCCTGAGATCCAGCGCGGCGATGGTGCTACACCTGCCCCGGCGCGGCTGGTACGACTTTGCTCGCCTAGCGGTCTGGAGTAGCTATCCGTTTGGTCTGGTGGCCTGTCGTTTTGCCATCGGCCCAGCCGTGCGGATTCTCGTGCTGCCCAGAACGGGCGAGCTGTTCCGCGAGCAGTTTCTTCAGCATCTGCGCGGCTGTGATCCGCGGGCGGATCGTTCCATCGCCCGAGGACGTTACAACGAATCGGCACTGGCCGACCTCTACGGCCTACGCCCTTTTCGCCCCGGTGACAGTCCTCGATGGGTTCACTGGCGCACTAGTGCCCGGCGTGGCCAGCTGATGGTTCGCGAGTTCGAGGACGTGCCAGGCAACGATCTGTTTCTGCTCGTCGATTTGCAGGGCAGCACTAGCGACATCGAGGCCATCGTGGAGGTGGCGGCCACAATGGTGCTTTCCTGGTGCCGGTTCAGCCGAGATCGCCTTGTCCTCGCCTTGCTGGGCGACGAACTGGAGGTGGTGGACAGCAAAACGCAGAACGACGGCGGATTGGATTTGCTCGGACAATTGGCTCTCGCTCGCCCCGCACGCAAACGTCCTTCGGTTCCCCTTGCTGCTCTCGCCAGACGCATACCGACCACGACTGCCGTTGTCTACCTCGGGGTGCATCCACAGCGTGGCCAGCAGTTGCAACCGTTGTTGCATCGGCCCGTGTTGGTGCTGGATGCCCGCGAGCGTTCGAGTTGGCCGTTTTTTCAGTCTCCTCCTCCGCTAGCCGCTACCGGACTCGCCTCGGAAGGAACCGTCTTATGAGTTCGCAGAAGACTGCTCCGGCTCTGCTCTCTCATCTCAGTTTGGCAACTGCGGGCATCTGCCTGGTGGTCGCCGAGACGGCATTTCTGCCGGAAATGCAACTGCTGCTGGGCTTCTATCTGTTGCTCGTGCTGTTGCCCTATCGACAGCCGCGCCGCTGGGTTCTGCCGGGTTGGCTGGCCAATCTGCTGGGATTGGTCAGTGTGGCCGCCTCTCTGTTCTGGTTCTGGAGGCGATTTCGTCAGGCCCAACAGGAAGACGGGACCAACTGGATGCATGATGTGCAGTTGATGGCAGCGGTGGTGCCCTATCTGGGGCCGGTTTTGCTCGCCTTGTTGCTGATTCGACTGTATCGACCGCGTGATGCCAACGATTTCTGGTTCCTTCAGGGAATCGGCTTGTTGCAGGTGCTATTGGGGTGCATTCTCGCCAGCCATACGCTGTTTGGCCTGGCTCTGCTGGGTTACCTTTTGGTTGCTCTCGCAGCGTTGATAGCTCATCAGCAGTGGCCCACGGAGTCGGCCACGATGGTCTTGACGCACAGCGAGCCATCCACAAGTCGATCCGACTGGGGCGAACTGCTGCACGCCGTGCGAATTGCGTTCAACTGGCTGGTGGTTCTGCTGACCTTCACCTTGCCGTTGTTCCTGCTGACTCCGCGACTCGATTCCAACGAATGGTCGCCACTGGAACGCTTCGGTAGCCGGTCGCCCCAGACGGAAACGGCCTTGACCGGCATGAGCGATGAGATCGATCTGACCAAATCGGGCCGATTGGAACAAGACGACAGCCCGGCCTTTACGGTTCGGGTTCGCGATCGGCTGGGCCAGCCGGCTCGACTGCCTGCCGGCGAACCGCGTTGGCGTGCGCTGGTACTGGATCGTTACGAGAACGGCATCTGGAGCAACGATCTGTCCTGGCCGACCGGCACAGTGGCCTCGGGGGTCACCTCTCCAGAAACGCACGAAGAATTGACGCTGGATTTCAAGGTGCCGGGCCATCTCGGAGCCTTGGTGCTTGCCGAGCCTGTGCTGCTCGGCCCGAAAATCGGCCATCTACCCATCCAGCGGCAAGACGAGGGCGCACGGCGAATGCCGTTGTTCTTCGAGGCCGGCGGCACTGCTATTCCGCTGACCTATCTGGTTCGCCCAGAGTTTCACTACCATCAGTACCTGCCGGCACGGGTCGATCGCGATCGCTATCCGGCGGTTCGTGTGCGCGAGAACTACATCCGCAAGATCAGCCGTTATCAGCCTTACCCTGGTACAGAAGAGGAACCGCCGGAGCGGCAGTTGCGACACTGGGCCACGCAGTTGCTGTTGCGGGCCACTGAGCAAGCTCCCGCTCCCTACCAGCCCTTGCGCAAGGCGTTAGAGCAACAACAGGGAGCGGAAGCCTTACCCCCTGCCGTCTGGGCGGCAGCGGCACGGCTGTTTTACGAACACCTCATCGCTTCGGGGCAGTACGGCTACAGCACCACGTTGCGACGACACGATCTCAGTCTCGATCCGGTTCTGGACTTTCTCGTCAACGTCCGCGAGGGCACTTGCGAACGGTTCGCCGGCGCGCTGGCCACGCTATTGCGGTCGCAAGGCATCCCCTCGCGCATCATCAAGGGCTATCGCGGCGGCGAGTTCGACGGCCGAGGCACGTACACCGTGTTACAGAGCCACGCCCACGCCTGGGTTGAAGTCCTGGTGCCTGCGACCGGGCCGGACGAGGCCGCACCCAGCTACGAGTGGATGATCTACGATCCCACTCCAGGCACTCTGCTGGCCAGTTCCTTGCGCGAGGCCCTGGCGGAATGGTGGACAGCCCAGCAACGCAACGGCCGGCTGTTCTGGCAAGAGATGATCCTCGGCTACAGCACGCGACAGCAAGCGGGACTGTGGGCCGGCTTGCTCCGCGGTCGCTGGATTCGGCCCGTCTTGATCTGGCTTCTGGGAGTCGCCCTGCTGATTCTACTCGGCTGGCTGTTGCGCCATCGCAAGACTTCACGTCGTCTGTCCGACAGTCTGGCCCTGTACGAGCGGATGCGAAAACTGCTCCGCTGGCAACGTACCGGAGGCCATACGCCCCGCGAACTCGCCTTGCTGACATGCCAACGGCTGGCCGCCGACCCGCGTACCGCAGAACTGGCCGACGTGCCCTTGGGCATCGTCGATCTGCTCTACCGCACCCGATTCGCCGGCGAAGCGGTGGATGCCGAGCAGTTGAGCGGCTGGAAGAAACGCCTCGAGCAACTGCGCGCCGTGCTGCCTCGCAACTGGAAGCGTGTGCCAGGGGGCTGATCGTCCGTCCGGCGATGGCTCGATCAACTCGCTATCAGCACTAGCAACGCCGACACGGCTCCGTTGTTGCAGGCATGAGCGACCATCGGCGCAATCAGCGAACCGCGCCATTCCCGTGCCAGACTGAAAGCGATGGCCAGGGCCATCAGCACCGGCACGGCGAGCCAGCCCTGCGGATGGATGACCGCAAAAAGAAAGCTCGACAACAAGGTGGCCAGCAGCACACTAACCACGGAGCCGAATCGGCCCATCGCTTCGCGGAGATGGCTGTACAGCACGCCGCGAAAGAACACTTCCTCGACCAGCGGAGCCAGCACGGCCGCTACCACGAACAGTTGCACCCACAGCCAAAGGCCACCCTGCAAGGCCAGTCCCACCACAGGATGCGTCGGCAGGCGGCTGGCCGCTCCGCTGCCCGCCTCCAGCCCCAGTTGCCGGGACAGCAGCATCAAGCCGAACATCAGCAGCACTCCGACCACGAGCAATGGCAAGGCCGCTAGGTAGCAGGCGATGCCGCAGAGGATTTCAATCACGAGCGAAGCACCGCGCGTCAGGCCGAGATCTTCGGCGAGTTGCTTCAGGGGTACTCCGCGCCACACGGGCCAGATCAGAGCCGACAGGCTGCCGATCATCGCCAGACCGCTCAACCACAGTTGCCCCCCACCAGCGAGCAGCCAGCCCAGGAACAGGTAGAGCAGCAGATACAGAGCGAACGTCTCGGCGTAGACACCGCCCCAGCCACTGGTCGGCAAGGGTCGGCCGATCATCAGCGTTCTGCCGGCTCGTATCTGGAGAGTGAGCAGACCGGCGGCCAGGAAAGCCAGCACCCCACAGCCCAGCACAAACGCCACACATCCCAGAGCGAAAAAGCCGAGGGTGCGGAACAGGGTGCGACGGGCCTGCCCTAGCACTTGCTGGCGAACCTCCGGGTCGCCATCCGCCGGTGCCAGAGCCAGTTCGCCAAACCAGCCCAGGGACTCCCGTAGATACGCTTGCTCATCCGAGGACAGCGAGGACGCATCTCCCGGCACCTTCAGGTAGCCGGCATACAGCCGTTCGAGCAGAGCGGCAACCTTCTCGGAGGCTTCCGAAAACGGCTCGATTTCACCATCTTGGTGACGCTGCCGCAATGTACGCAAGCAGTTGAGAGCCGCCTCGGAGTTCCTCAACTCGCCAATCAGCACGGCGCGGCGCAATTGCAGAGCGTTATCGGGCTGATCCAGAAAGCCATCGGCCTGTTGCAGAGCGGCCTCAGCCGACAGCACAGGCGAACCCAGTTGCATCACTCCGACCAGATAACGGGCCTGCATCTGGACGAGAGCGAGGCTAGCATTACTCTCATTCTGTGGACTAGACGTACCATTGCGCCACAGGACGAATCCGACCAGACCGAGGATAATCAACCAGGCTAGCAAGGGCTGACCAGGCCGGACGATGCGACTCAATGTGCGGGGCATTGTCCAGCCGGCTCCCAAAGTCTGACTCCGCCAATGAAAGCGTTATCGTTATCCCCTTGCCGGCAGCCCGGCGGCAGTTCGTCGAGTTTGCGGACGTTGCCTCCACCCAATACGACGTAGTCGGGCAGCAACGCTTCTTGCAAGCGGTGTACCACATCGAAGACCGCTGCCTGCCACTTGCGTCGGCCCAGGCGTTTCAGCCCGGCGTTGCCGACGTAGTCCTCAAAGGTGCGGCCCTTCTTGTAGGGCAAATGCCCTAGTTCCATCGGCGCGATGACTCCATCGAGGATCAGCGTGTTGCCCAGTCCAGTGCCCAGGCCAAGAAAGAGCATGCGTCCGCCTTGGTAGCTGCCCAGGGCCTGCATGGCGGCATCGTTGATGATGCGAACTGGCTTTCCGAATGCCGCCTCGAAGTCGAAACCGAGCCAGCCTGGCCCGAGGTTGACGGGTTCCTTGACGATCTTGCCCTTGATGACCGGCCCAGGATAGCCGATCGACACCGCATCGTACACCCAGTCGGCCGTGATCTTCTTGACCCCCTCGACCATTGCTTGGGCCGAAATGTCCATTCCCGAAGGATGCTTGCGTACCTCCGAGTTGCCTACCTTGACCTTGATGTTTGTCCCGCCAACATCGATTACAAGTATTTGCATGATGAATCCTCCCCCGGCATTGTAGATGCGACAGAAGGCAGCAGACAGATGACAGAGGGCAGTAACCCGCGGCGAGG
>Ga0272446_1005019_pt1 | contig 15012 bp, 12 predicted proteins | sample YNPCB0061_FD_194587 | JGI IMG/M metagenome (GOLD analysis project Ga0272446, IMG submission 194587) | Hot spring microbial mat communities from Yellowstone National Park, WY, United States - YNP-CB-006-1 | ecosystem: Environmental > Aquatic > Thermal springs > Hot (42-90C) > Sediment | place...
CGTCCGCGTGCTGCAGCAGCGCCGTGGCCGAGATGCCGTTGTCCGGGAAGCCGGCGTAGCCCACCGACACGGTCAGCTGCACCGCGGCCCCGCGCCCGGGCTCGAAGGGCGACGCGCGAAACGCCTCGACGATCCGCTGGGCCACGGTGCGCGCGCCGTCGACGCCCGTCTCGACCAGCAGCACGGCGAACTCGTCGCCGCCGTAGCGGAACGCCGTGTCCACCGCGCGGATGCAGGTGGCGAGGAGGTGCCCGGCGTGCTTGAGCGCGCCGCTCCCCACCAGGTGCCCGTGGGTGTCGTTCACCTTCTTGAAGTCGTCGAGGTCGAGGAAGAGGAGCGACAGCGGGCGCGCGAAGCGGGCGCAGCGGGCGACCTCGGCGTTCACCAGCTCGTGAAAGTGGCGCGCGTTGTAGAGCCCGGTGTGCTCGTCGGTGAGGGTCAGCTCCTGCACCTTCTTGAAGTTGCGCGCGTTGTCGATGGCGATGGCCGCGAAGTCGGCGATGGTGACGGCGGCGCGCAGGTCCTCCCTGGAGAAGGGCGGCGAGTCCTGCCCGCCCACCAGCTCGAGCACCCCCAGCACGCGATCGCGCACGGTGAGCGGCACCGCCAGCACCGAGCCCGTGGGCGAGCCGGTGACCTGGTCGAAGCGGTCAGCGAAGTCGGGATCGCTGCGGGCCTCGCGAGACAGGCGGGGCTTGCCCGACGCGAACACCACGCCGGCGATGCCCTCGCCCGGCACCAGCACCTCGTCCTTCAGCTTCTCGGCGCCCGGGCCCTGCGCGAGCTCGAAGTGCAGCAGCCCGTCGTCGTGCTCGAGCAGCAGCGACCAGCGCTCGGCGCCGAGGATCTGCGACAGCTTGGCACCGATCAGCACCAGCACCTCCTGCAACTCGAGCGTCGAGGTCAGCACCTTGGCGATGTCGTTGAACGCCGCCAGCTGGTCGACGGTGCGCCGCATGGCTGCCAGGAGATCGACCGGCGTCATCGCGTCGAGTGTACCCCGGAGCGGCGAAGCGGCGCGTTTGCTTCTCACGCGGCGGAACCGACATAGACTCGCGCCCGATGTCGGAGTCCCCGCACCGCAAGAAGATCCTCTACGTCGAAGACGACGACTCCGCCTGGCGGGTCGCGCACGCGTGGCTGCGCGACGGCTTCGTGCTGGTCCGCGCGCGCTCGGGCGACGAGGCCTGCGTCATGCTGAGGCAGTTCGGCGCCGAGCTGTCGGGCCTGATGTGCGACGTCCACCTCGGCGGGCCGCTGTCGGGCGTGGACCTGGCGCTCGCGGTATTGGGGCGGCCGCACGGCCCCCTGCCCGCCTTCGCCGAGGGCCTGCCGCGCCTCGAGATCCCCGTGGTGATCATCACCGGCATCGCGGCGAGCGCTCGCGAGGCGCACGCGGCCGGGCTGCAGGTCTTCGAGAAGCCCCTCGACTTCCCGTCACTGGTGAAGGCGCTGCACCCGCCGCCGGCCGCCTCGCGCTAGAAGCGCAGGCCATGGATCTCTCGCTCTCGGGCAAGGTGGTGCTGGTGACGGGCGGCACGCGCGGCATCGGGCACGCGTCCGCGCTGCGCGCGGCGGAAGAAGGCGCCCACGTCGGCGTGTGCGGCCGGACGAAGGCGACGCTGGACGCGGCGGTGGAGCGGCTGCGCACGAAGGGCGTGAAGGCCCACGGCGTCGAGGTGGACGTGCTGGCCCCTGGCGGCGTGGAGCGCTTCGTGGACGAGTGCGCGCAGGCGCTCGGTCGCGTCGACGGCGTGGTCGCCAACGTGGGCGGCACCTTCGGCGGGAACTTCCTCGAGTCGACCGCGGACGAATGGGTGAAGACGCTGGAGGTGAACCTGGTGCACGCCGTACGGCTGCTGCGCGCCGCGGCGCCGCACCTCGCAAAGGCGGGGGGCGGCAGCGCGGTGTTCATCGCCAGCATCTCGGGCTCGCGTGCAGGGCCGCGCGCGCAGTACGGCGCGGCGAAGGCCGCGGAGATCTCGGCCGCCGCGTCGCTGGCGCGCGAGCTCGCCCCGCAGCGCATTCGCGTCAACACGGTGAGCCCGGGCAGCATCATGTTCGACGGGGGCTCGTGGGCGCGCCGGCAACAGGAGATGCCGGAGAAGATCGCCGACTTCATCCGCCGCGAATTCCCCTGGGGCCGCATGGGCACGCTGGACGAGGTGGCCAACGTGGTGGCCTTTCTGCTGTCGCCGCGGTCGACGTGGGTGAACGGGACGGACGTGGTGGTGGACGGCGGCCAGGGGTACCCCTCGGTGCGGCTGTAGGCCAACCGGCCGACGACCGGGCCCGGTGCGCGCGCCGCGCTCAACGCCCGGCGCCGAGCCGAGGCTCAGGGTGGGCTGCGGCTCCACGCCACGCCGGCGTCCCGGAACACCGCGTCGCCCGCGCGCAGCACCTGCGTCACGGCCGAGAAGAGCGCCTCCGGAGGCAGCTGCCCCGCGCGCAGCGGCCAGGTGACGACGATGCCGGCATCGGGAGCCTCCGCGTCGACGCGCAGGATCGGCGAGCGGTCGACGCAGCGATCCGCGAAGAGATCCCGGTCCGCCGCACACCAGAGGTCGCTCACGCTCGCGCCCAGCACCGCCACGCCGGCGTCGGTGAAGACCGCGCCGAAGCCGCGGCCCACCCCGGCGTCGTCCCCGAGCAGGCGCAGCGACAGCGTCAGCATGCCGGACTGGGGATCGAGCTCGTGGACGAAGTCACACCCGCCGGGGTGCCGGTTGGGACACCCGAAGGAGTCCAGCTGGACCGTCACCGTGAAGCGCGTGGCCTCGGGGCCCGGGGCGACGCACGAGCCGCCGTAGAAGCTGCAGCTGCCGGTGCACGACGAGGCCTGCACGAAGCCGCACACACCGCCGGCGCCGCAGCCGGTCGCAGACGAACAGGGTGCGCACACGAGGCTGCCGCCGTCGCGCGCGAGCTCCGGGCCCGCGTCGAGCTCGCACGCCAGGCGTCCTCCGTCGGCGACGCCCGCATCCGAGCGCCCGGCGTCCATCCCGCCTGCGTCAGCTGTCCCGCCGTCCGCATCGCGCGGCGGGGGCAGGCCGGCGTCATCGGAGGACGTCACCGGGCCGCACGCGGAGAGGAGACACACCAGGCCGAGGACCGCGACGCGCACCGGGCGCACCCTACCGGAAGCCCGCCCCCGCCGGCGAGGGCTGGCGTCGCGGCCCACGGCGACGCCCCGGCCGACGCGCGGAGCCAGGGCGAGACCGACCTCCTCCGGCGCGTCCAGAGCACCGTCGGAGCGACATGCCCTGAAGGCGCGCCGGCTCGGCCCCTCCAGCGTCCGCGCGTGGCCCGTTGTCGGCGCGGCGGGCAGCCGGCCCAGGGGAACCGAGGCCGACGAGCTCGACGGGGTGGTGGCGGAGGCCCGGGGCGGACTTCGCTCAGCGACGGACGCCCCGCGCGCGAGCGAGCCCACGACGCGCCTCCCGCACCGTGAGCCCCGCCGCCCGCCCTTCGTGCGCCGCGAGCCAGCGCTCCACCGCGTCCGGCTTCCAGCTTGCGAGCTCGCGCAGCGCCCAGCCGATCGCCTTGCGGTGGAAGAGCTCCTTCTCGTCGACGGCGGGCGCAATGACGTCGAACAAGAGGTCCACGTCGGTGGCGTCGCGGTGCTTGAGCTGCGCGAGGATCGCCGCGCGGCGCAGCCACAGATCCCGTCCCCGGCTCCACCTCCGCAGCACCGGCTTGACCCGGGCGGGCGCCTTCGCCAACACCGCGCCCACGCGGTGCGCCCCGAGCTCGTCGACGAGATCCCACCACGCGCCGCTGTGGATCAGCTCCTCGAGCAGCGGGAGCGCGTCTTCGTTCAGCACCGCGCGCGCCGCCGGCCGCGACGAGCAGCTCCAGCACCCCGTAGCGCTCCTCGCGGAACCTCGCGCCCCGCCACACGGCCCGCGCCGCCCGCTCGAGCGCCGCGAGATCCGGAATGGCGAAGCCGGCCGACAGCTGCCTGGCCAGCGCCCGGGTGCGCGGCATGGGCACGCCGTGAAACGGCATGGCCGACTTCATGTACGCCTGCATCTGCTTCGCACGCGTGGGGTCGCCCTCGGCGGCGTACGCCTGCCGCAGCGCGCGGAGCAGCGCGTCGCCGTCGAGGACCGGGCCGGTCGCCTTCGGCCGAAAGGGCACGGGCTACAGCTCCAGCAGCTTCATCTTGTTCTTCGCGGCCTTCGCGATCTTCGACTTGCCCGCGGCGAGCGCCTCGAGCAGCTCCGCGCCGACGTTCTTCAGCTCGAATTGCGGCTTCTCGGCGAAGTGCACGCCCACGTAGTAGCGCGCGTCGTCGGACAGCTTCTTGTCCTTCTTGAGCGCCTCAGCGACCTTGAAGCCCTCCTTGTGGAGGCGCTCCAGCTCGGCCAGCGTGGGATCTCGCTGGCGCGCGCGGGGGTGCGGATCGAACGAGTGGTGGGCGAACTGCTGCACGACGATGCCGTAGCGGTCCTCCGGCGTGGCCACGGCCGAGCGCCCCAGCATCTGGCCGATCGCCTCCGCGCGCGCCGGGTCCTTCTTCGCCAGCGCCTTGAGCGCGTCGCGCAGCACCTCGGCCCAGGCCTCGGGATCCGCCGCGCGCACCGGCTCGAGCTGCCGCCGGGCCACCGCGAGCGACTTGCCCAGGTTCTTCCGGCCCGCGTCGAGCAGCACCTTCACGTCCTTCTTCGGCAGCTTCGTGGCCAGCGGGGCCAGCACGTCCACCAGCACCTGGGCGCCGGTCTCCTCCTCCGCCTCGCTGAGCGCCTCGGCGAGGAGCGACTCGCCGCCGGGGAGCTCGGCCAGCACCTTCGCCGCCGCCTCCGCGCGCGTGCGATTGGCTCCCGCGGCCACGGGCAGCAGCGTCTTCGCCGCCAGCTTGCCCGCCGCGCCCTTCTCGATGACGGCCAACGTGCCGAGGTGGCGAATCGCCCAGACGGACACCTCCACGTCCTTCGCGCCGCAGAGCTCGGCCAGCTCGTCGGCGAACTCGGCGCCGATCTTCAAGACGGTCAGCGTGTCCCGGGCCGCGCGCGCCACGAGCGCGTCGGGGTCCTGCAGCAGCTCCATCAACCGGCGCAGCGCCTTCTTCGACGGGCCCTTCGCCAGCGCGAAGCGCAGCGCGGTGGCGGCCTCGACGCGCACCGCGGGAGGCTGCTTCACGCCGAGGTAGCCGAGCAGCAGGTCCTGCGTCTCCTGCAGCTCGAGGAAGCCCAGGGTCTTGAGCGCCCCGCGCAGCGCCGGCTCGTCTTCGGCCGTCTTCTTCTTCGCGAGGAACTTCTCGACCTGCGTCTTCATCACGCGGCGCTCGGCCTCGCTCATCGTCCGCGCCTCGGCGCGCACCGACAGGGCCACCTTGTTGATCGCGTCCCACGGCTGGCCGCGCATACCCTCGAGCGCCATCTCGAAGCTCTGGCGGCCGCCCACCGCGGGGAGCAGCTGCGACAGCACCGCGCGGGCCTCGGGCGTCGCGGCGTCGAGGCGGGCGCGGATCTCGGGCAGCGCCTCTTCGCCCAGCTCGGCGATGGCCGCGCGGGCCTTCGCGGACAGATCCCGCCCCCGCCCCAGCGCGTCGAGCAGCACCGGCAGCCCCTTGAGCGCCTTCAGCTGTCCCAGCGCCTCCACCGCGGCCTCCGCGTAGGCGTCGACGGGATCCTTCGCCATCTGCACCAGGCGCGCGACGACGGCGCCGTCCTTCACCTTGAGCTCGCCCAGCACCACCGCGGCGGCGATGCGTTTACGCGGAGACTCGTCGTCGAGCAGCTTCACGATCCGTTCGATGGCGTCCATGCGGTGCTCCCCTCCCTGAAAGCGCGGCGGAGCCTACCGTGCGGCGAAACCCGCGGGGCGTCGTTTTCGGTCCCTCCCGCCGCCCCCATTTGGCACCATGCGCGCCATGCGACGACTCCTTGTGCTGGCGACGGCGGCGCTCTGCGCTTCGGGCTGTGTCACCCAGTCGACGTTCGACGCGATGAAGGCCGAGCGCGACAACCTCGACGCGAACCTCAGCGAGCGCAACCGCGCGGTGGACGAGCTGGAGAAGCGGAACCGCGGGCTCGACGACAAGAACAAGTCGCTCCAGGCGGCGCTCGAGGCCGAGCAGGACAAGGTGAAGGACCTGAACGCCCGCATCGACCGCCTGTCGGCCGACATGGCGGCGGTGACGAAGGACAAGAGCCGCCTGCAGGCCTCGGTGACGGACATGACGACGGCGCTCGCCGAGCTCGAGAAGCGCCGCGCCGAGGCCGAGGCCCGCGTGCAGGAGTTCAAGAAGCTGCTCGAGCGCTTCCAGAAGCTGATCGAGGCCGGGAAGCTGAAGGTGAAGATCGTCGAGGGCCGCATGGTGGTCGAGCTGGCCACCGACATCCTCTTCGCGTCGGGCTCGGCCAACCTGTCGAAGGAGGGCAAGGCGGCGATCGTCGAGGTGTCGGGCCTGCTCGCCTCCATCCCGGGCCGCGACTTCCAGGTGGCGGGCCACACCGACAACGTGCCCATCGCCACCGCGCAGTACCCCAGCAACTGGGAGCTCGCCGGCGCGCGCGCCATCACCGTGGTGCGCACCATGGTGGGCGCGGGCATGCCGCCCGAGCGCATCAGCGCGGCCAGCTTCGCCGACACCAAGCCCGTGGCGTCGAACGACTCCAACGAGACGCGGGCGCAGAACCGGCGCATCGAGATCATGGTGGTGCCGGATCTCTCCACGCTGCCCGGCACCGAGGAGCTGAAGAAGATCCAATCGAACCGCTGACGGCGCTCAGTTCTTCGGCGACGGCGCACCGAGCTCGTCGAGGATCTGCAGGAGGTCCGGCAGGGAGATCTCGTGCTTCGCGCCACAGAAGTGGCACGTCACCGCGGTGGAGCCCAGCGTGTCGACCAGGTGCTGCACGTCAGGGGCGCCCAGGGACTTGAGCGTCTCGAGCGCCCGGGCCTTCGAGCAGGTGCAGGTGAAGGCCACGCCGACCTGCGCCAACACCTCGGCCTGCGGGAAGACGGCGCGGAAGACGGCCTCGGCCCCGGACTCGCCCACCGAGTCGACCGCTGCCTTGAGCGCCTCGTCCAGCCGCGCGCCCCACTCGTCCAGCGCGTGCCGATCGCCGCCGGGCAGGCATTGCACCAGCGCGCCGGCCACGACGCCCAGGTCGTCACCGGGTGACTTCTTGAGCGCGAGGGCCACGCGCGTCGGCACCTGGTCGCTGGTCTCGAAGTAGTGATCCAGGTCGCGCGCCAGGTCCATCGCGCGCAGCTCGGTGGACGAGCGGTAGTACTCCGTGCCGATGTCGCGGAGCACCGACAGGAAGCCCGAGTTGCCCAGCGCGCCGCGCCAGCGGAACTGCCCTTCGCCGAGCTCGAGATCGACGTGGGGACTCTTGGCGTAGCCGCGGGCTGTGCCGTCGGCGCCGGCGTCGACGAAGAGGCCGCGCAGCGGGCCGTCGCACTCGACCTGCAGGTTGACCCGGCTGTCGCCCTTCTGCAGCGCGGCGAGCAGCACGCCGCCGGCGAGGCCCTGGGCCAGCAGGGCAGCGGACGTGGGCGCCAGCCGATGCCGGGCGCGCGCCTCGCGCGCCGTCTGCGTCACGACGGCCACCACCGCCTTCAGCTCACCGGGCAACAGCCCGCGGACGATTCCATCGGCCATCGTGTCTCGCCTCGTACGCGCCGGGGCCCGCCGACGCACCTGGAAAAGCAGCCTCCGAAAGCAACGAGGCGGCCCCCGTGAAGGAGACCGCCCCGTGCACTTCACGTCACCTCAGGGCTTACTGGCAGTAGCCCGTGGAGGTGTTGCAGGTGCGGCCGGTGCCGCAGCCGTTGCCCGGCGCGTCGCAGCGCGCGTCGCAGTAGCCCGTCGGCGCCGAGCCACCGTCCGCCAGCCCGAGGGCCTGGCAGATGTAGCCGGTGCGGCACGTGGCCTGGCCCGCGCCCGGCGTGGCGCACGACTGGAAGCACGCCGTCTGAATGGGCGCGCTCGGGTTCGTGGTGATCTGCAGGCAGACGCCGGAGCTGGTCGGGCCGCACTCGGTGTCGTCCTGGCAGTTGAACCGCGAGCAGTAGCCGCCCGGGTAGCCGGTGTTGCCCACGCCGCCGTCCGCCAGCATCACCGTCTCGGTGATGCAGTCAGCGATGGTGTTCGCCGGCACGGTGCACGCCGCGCTGTTGGTGCAGGCCTGGCCAACCGTCGTGGGCGGCGGAGGCGGCGGCGGAATGCAGACGCCGTCCGTGGTGTGCCCACCGTCGGCCTGGCGGCGGCTCAGGCAGATGTAGCCCGTCTTGCAGTCCGACTGGCCGGCGTCCGCCAGGCTGCCACCCTGCAGGCAGTGCCGCATGCAGCGCGTGTCGTTCGAGCCGAAGCTGACGCAGTTGGCGCCGCCGTCGGCCGCGCACTCGCCGTCGCTGTCGCAGAAGTCCTTCGAGCAGTAGCCGTTGGGGAACACTAGGCCCAGCGTGTCGTCACGGGTCAGGCAGATCCCGCCGTTGTCGGGCGGGTTCTGGCACTGGCTGTCCATAGTGCAGTCGTTGCCGATCTTGTCCGCCGGCGGGCCCGCGTCCTGAGCCGGCAGGGGGTTCAGCCAGCAGCCGGTGAAGCCGCTGCCGAGGTTGTAGCAGGCGTAGCCGGGCGTGCGGCACTCGCTGGCGTTCGCACAACGGTCCCAGCAGAACACGTCGTCCTCGCCGTAGCGCGGGTTCAGGCCGACGCAGAAGGCGCCGGTGCCGCAGACCGGATCGTTGCCGAAATTGGTGCAGGGGATCGTGCAGTACCCACCGGTGTACGAGGCGTTGCCCGACGAGGTCATCGTCTTGCAGATCGCGCCCGCGCCGGCCGAGGCGCACTCGGCGTTGGTGGTGCAGGCGTCGCCGATCTTCTTCATCACCTGCGGCGTCTGGCACTGCTGGTTGGTGCACAGCTGACCCGAGGGGCAGGTCATGCAGGCGTTGCCGCCCGAGCCGCAGTTGTTGGTGGTGGTGCCGGGGGCGCAGCAGTTGTTGGTCGCCGTCGGGGTGCAGCCGGGCAACAGGCAGCCCGTGCAGGTCGAGCCGCCGCCGCCGGTGCCGCCACCCGTGCCACCGCCGGTGCCGCCGCCCGCGCCGCCGCCACCGCCGATGTTGCCGCAGGTGTTGGTGGTCGCGTTGCAGACCTGGCCCGAGGAGGCGCAGTTCGCGCAGGAGTTGCCCGCGGAGCCGCACGTGGTGTTGAGGCTGTTGTCGGGCTTCGCCACGCACTTGCCCGTGGCAGTGTCGCAGCACCCGTTACAGTTGTTGGGACCACACTTGCTGCCGCCACACGACGGCGCGAACGCGACGACGAAACCAAACAAGGTCCCGAGCGCGAGGGCTCTGAAGTTCATGAAACGACTCCCATGCTGCTGTGATTCGGCGGAAGACCGGGCCCCACCACCGATGTAGTCAAAGGTCTGCTTCCCGAAGGCGGCGCAACAAACAGAAAGCCGGCCGCCACGTCAAGTCCCGCAAGCGACCGGCCTTCGCTGCTGTTGGCGCTGCGTGAAACTGCGCCGGCACCCTACCCCGGATCAGAACGGAATGTCATCCGACGGGGGCGGGCCGCCCATGTCGTCGGGGGGCGCGCCGCCGAAGTCACCGCCGCCGCGCGAGCCGCCGCCCTGGGCGCCGCCGCCGGAGAAGCCACCGCCCTCACCGCCGCGGCCGCCGCCGCCACCTCCGAGGAACTGCACGGTGTTGGCGACGATCTCCGTCGTGTAGTTCTTCTTGCCTTCCTTGTCGGTCCACTCGCGCGTCTGGAGGCGGCCCTCGACGTAGGCCTGGCGCCCCTTCTTGAGGTACTCGCCGCAGAGCTCGGCCAACTTGCCCCACACGACGATGCGGTGCCACTCGGTGCGCTCCTGCCTCTGGCCCTGCTTGTCCGTCCACGACTCGTTGGTCGCGATACGGAAGTTGGCGACCGCCTGGCCGCCGGGGGTGAAGCGCACTTCGGGATCCGCGCCGAGGTTGCCGATGAGAATGACCTTGTTGACGCCGCCTGCCATGACTTGTCCTTTCCAGTTCGAGCACCTCCCCACCACGGGGAAGTGACGGTGGTGCTGCAGACCGGGCGCATAGCACGCCGGACTGACAAGCGATCAACTGGACGGACGAATCGACGCGCGCCGGAGGCCGATTTACCGGCGCCCGCGGGACTTCCCGGCCTTGCGGGCGGGCTTCTTCGGGGCCTTCTTCGCCGCCTTCTTCGGCGCGGCCTTCTTCGCCTTCGCCAGGGCCTTCTTCTTCGGCTGGACGAGCGCCTTCACCTTCTTGCCCAGGGCCCGGGCGCGAGCGGCGGCGGTCTTCTGGACCTTCTTGACGGCCTTCACGGCCTTCTTCGCCTGCTGCCGGGCGCTCCTGGTGGCCTGGGTAACGGCCTTCCGGGCGTCCTTGGCGACGGCCTCCACCTGCTCCTCGGCCTCCTCGAGGGCGTGCTCGAGCACCTCGCCCACCTCGCGCACCCGGCTTCCGGGCGAGGCGAAGTACCGCGTCATGGGATCGAAGTAGTGCTCGTTCCACCCGGACTCGTAGCTCTCGCCCTGCCCGTCGGGGATCTCGGCGTGCTGAATGGTGACCTTGGTGCCGCCCTCTGCGGGCTCGAAGTACACGGTGAGGATCGAGTCGGGCGCCGCGGCGGGGAACTCGGTCGTGCGCCAGGCCTGGACAATCTTGGAGGGCGGCACCTCTTCCAGGGTACGGCCCTCGATGTACCCGTCCCAGGCGGTGAAGCGCCCGTCGGCTTCAGCCGTGGCGGAAGAGCCGATCATCTTCCCGTGCTCCTCCGGGGACAGCCAGGCATTGAAGACGCGCTCGGGGCGCGCCGGGATGATGCGAGACACCGTGATGTTCTCAGACATGTGCGCCTCCCCACAGCGGCCTACAACTTTCGCCGAAACCGGATTCCACGGTTAAATCCGAATCCAACGATGGCTTCCACAGTTCCGGTGAGACGGCTGCAGCGGTGGGCGGGCGCACTGCTCTGCGCGGCGGTGCTGGGGACCTCGGCGCAGGCTGCCCCGAAGAAGGAGCTCGAGCGCGAGGCGCTGCGCAAGGCGATGCAGTCGGTCATCGACCAGTCGCCGCTGGGCACGGCCCGGGTGACGGTGCAGGTGAGGAGCCTCGACGACGGCTCGATCGTCTTCGCGCGCGACCCCGACGAGCTGCTCAACCCCGCGTCGAACGTGAAGCTCTTCACGGCCGCCGCGGCGCTGTCGGTGCTGGGCCCCGAGTACCGCTTCGAGACCGAGTTCTTCGTCCCCCAGGACACGAAGGAAGGCAAGGCGAAGACGCTCTACATCCGCGGCAAGGGCGACCCGACCATCACCACCGAGCGACTGTACGCGATGGTGGCGGACCTGGCGCACGCGGGCCTGGTCGAGGTGCAGGACCTGGTGGTCGACGACACCTGGTTCGACGGCGATCGCGAGCCGCCCGGCTACGACCAGGAGTCAGGTGACAGCGCGTACCTCGCCCCCACGGGCGCCCTGTCCCTCAACTGGAACACGGTGGGCGTCTTCATTCGTCCCGCCGAGCAGGTGGGCGGCGCGGCCTCGGTCGAGCTCGAGCCCAACAGCGACTACTTCACCGTCGAGGGCCAGGTCTCCACCGGCACGAAGACCCAGCGGCGCTTCACGGTGAGCTCCAGCGTGGACCGCGACCGGGTTCGCCAGAAGATCACGGTGGAGGGCGTGGTGCCCGTGGACAAGGGCGTCTGGTCCTCGTGGAAGAAGATCGACCAGCCCGGGCTGTACTTCGGCTTCTCGGTGAAGGCGTTGCTCGCGCAGCGGGGCATCAAGGTGAAGGGCCGCATTCGCGCGGGGCAGGTGCCGCCCGGCCAGAAGCTGCTCGCGGTGTCCACCTCGGACACGCTCGACATCGTCCTCAAGAAGCTGAACAAGCACTCGTCGAACTTCGTGGCCGAGCAGCTGATCAAGACGCTCGGCGCCGAGAAGCGCGGCGCGCCCGGCAGCACCGCCAAGGGCATCGACGTGGTCGAGAGCTTCCTCGCCGACGTGGGCATCGCCCGCGGCAGCTACGTGATGAAGAACGGCTCGGGCTTGAACGACGCGAACCGCTTCTCGGCGGCGCAGACGAACAAGCTGCTCATGCACATGGAGAAGAACTTCCCGCTCATGCCCGAGTACCTCTCGGCGCTGGGCATCGCCGGCAAGGACGGCACGCTCAAGTACCGCTTCGAAGGCTCCGACGCGGTGGGCCGGCTGCGCGCGAAGACGGGCACGTTGGCCAACGTGTCGGCCCTGTCCGGCTACGTGCAGGCGGTGGGCGGCGAGCGCTTCGTCTTCTCGGTGATGGTGAACGACTTCCCCGGGCGCGCGGGCACGGTGGTGCGCCACATCGACGCGCTGGGCGCCGCGGTCGCGGCCTACGGCACCACGGCGGGCCCCGGCGCGGCGGTCGCGTCGATGACGCAGTCGAAGTCGGTGGTGGGCCCCTTCGACGAGCTGCGCAGCCGCATGAAGACGTACATCTCCCTGGCGCAGAAGGGCGAGCGCAAGAGCGCGCCCTTCCTCCGCACCGCGTGGCGCAGCGAGACGGATCCCGCGCTGCGCGCCGTCATCGCTGACACGCTGTACCAGCTCGAGCCGCGCGAGGCCTCGTCGGCCCACATGCTGATCGAGAGCGCGCTCGCCACCGACGACGTGTACGGGCGCCTGCGCAAGGCCGCCGAGGCCGACGGGCTGGACATGCCGGTGCTGCCGTCGCTGGTGGAGCTCGCCTCCGCCGGCAGCGTCGACGCCGCCGCCCGCCTCTTCGAGCTGGTGCGCGCCGCCGAGAGCGACGCGAAGGCCTCGGAGTGGTTGTCGGAGCACCTGGCGGTGGTGGCCACCGACGCGCCGCGCGAGCTGCTCGTGGCGCTCAAGGCCTCGCCGCAGGCCGAGCAGGACGCCGCGGTGGACTCGCTGGTGCGCGGGCTGGTGAAGGCGGCGCAGCCCGAGGCGCCGCTGTGGCCCACGCTGCGCGAGGCCCAGGGCTCGCCGGACCCGTCGATGGTGTCCTTCGCGAGGGCCCTCGAGGCCACGCTGTCGCAGAAGATCGCCGAGGCGCGCGCGCCGGCCCCGGTGGTGACCGCCCCCGCCCCGCCCTCTTCGCCGGTGAAGGAGCCCGCCGAGCCCGTGCCCGGAGGGTGAGGCCCTTCGTCGCGCCGCCGTTCCTCTGCTAGAGGGGCCGGGCCATGGCCCACCACTCCTCGCCGTTCCGCCGCTTCGTCGTCACGGGCCTCGCCATCACCGCGCTCGCGGCCTGCTCCGGGAACGTCGGCGGCTGCGGCTGCGCGGGCATCACCCAGAAGCCCCAGGGCAGCTTCACCGGCGAGAAGCTCGACACGGCCGGCGCGGTGCGCTTCACGCAGGGCGGCTTCGCGGTGCTGAACCAGAGCTCGGCGTCGATCCTCCAGTTCTTCGCGCCGGGCAGCCAGCTGACGGTGCCGGTGCCCTGCAGCATCGAGCAGATGAGCATCGCCGGCATCCCGCTGGTGCAGCTGACCGTCGCCGACACGGGCGATCTCTACTGCACGCAGGAGAGCTGCGGCCGCCTCGACGGCCGGTGCGACGCGCGCGACCTCGGGCAGTCGCTCACCATCAACATCACCAGCCTCGACTTCGGCTCGTCGGCGCCGGACCGCCTCGACGCGCGGATCACCGCCACGGTGCAGACGGGGCTGCTGCCGATCTCCACCGTGTCCCGCAACACGCCGCTGTGCCTGCTCAGCGGCGGCGGCCCGATGAAGTGCACCGTCGACCTCGACACCGCGCGCGCCGCGCCCCTGGAGAACCTGCTGACGCTGCACATCAAGCTGGCCGTCAACACGCGCTGGGACAAGCTGCTCGCGCTGGAGGTGGCCGACGTGGGGGGCACCAAGTCCTGCGGCTCGTCGGGCGCGCAGCCCCCGCCCGAGTGCCTCGACCCCAACGACATCGTCATCGCCAACGAAGGCGGCTGCGGCGTCTGCACCACGGCCAACCTCTCGGTCATCAAGTCGCTCCTGGTGGACCAGCTGGCCAGGTCGCTGCGCGACCAGGTGAACAAGAAGCTGACGCAGGCGAACTGCGCGCCGTGCGACGCGCTGACGGCGTGCCCGTCGTCACCCAGCGCCACCGCGGTGTGTGACCTCGACGCCGGCGCGTGCATCGACACCGGCACCAACACCTGCGTGCCGAGGCTGCTCGGCATGGAGGGCACCGTCGACGTGGCCCAGGCCCTCGCGGGGCTCGGCGGGGCCGCCGGCGCGCCCCTGGACTTCGCGATCGGCGCGGGCGGCAGCGCGCAGGCCACCGACGCGGGCGTCACCATCGGCCTGCGGGGCGGCTTCGCCGAGGCGCAGGTGTCCTCGTGCGTCGCCCAGGCCAACCGGCCCCCGCCGCCCGCCCTGCCCCTGCCCGACTTCGACACCGACGCGCCGCAGCCGTACTCGGTGGGCGTGTCGCTCTCGCAGCAGTACCTCGCCGAGGCGCTGTTCCACGCGCAGCAGTCGGGCGCGCTGTGCCTCGAGCTGGGCACCGAGACGATCCCCGCGCTCGAGTCCGATCTGCTCGCCACGCTGCTGCCCTCGCTGGGCAAGTTCACCCACGGCGAGAACGTTCCGCTGCGCCTGGTGCTGCGCCCGGTGAGGCCCCCCACCGCCGTCGTCGGAGAAGGCACCGTCGACGCCACGGGCAAGCCGCTCGATCCGCTGCTGCGCCTCAAGTGGACCGGCCTCGAGATGGACCTCTACGCGTGGATCGAGGATCGCCCGGTGCGCCTCTTCACCCTGGTGGCCAACCTGGACCTGCCGCTGGGCGTGGAGGTGGACGGCTGCTCGGGGCTGACGCCCGTGATCGGCTCGCTCACCAACGCCATCGTGGTGTCCGACGTGAAGAACTCGGAGCTGCTGGCCGAGCCCCTCGACGCGCTCAAGTCGCTGGTGCCGTCGCTGCTGGCGCTGGCCGAGCCGCAGCTGGCGCAGGGGCTGACCAAGTTCACCCTGCCGCCGGTGCAGGGCTTCGAGCTGCGGCTGCTGAGCGCGCGGGGCATCGGCCGCGT
>Ga0272446_1005020_pt1 | contig 15010 bp, 10 predicted proteins | sample YNPCB0061_FD_194587 | JGI IMG/M metagenome (GOLD analysis project Ga0272446, IMG submission 194587) | Hot spring microbial mat communities from Yellowstone National Park, WY, United States - YNP-CB-006-1 | ecosystem: Environmental > Aquatic > Thermal springs > Hot (42-90C) > Sediment | place...
CCAGGATGGGCCCCTGCTCGGTAGCCTGCACGCGCACCGTGACCCGGCCACGCCAGGTGGCGGCCTCGAGAATCGCCTGACGACGGGCCGGTGTTGGATCCCGCCGTGCCGCTTCGCGGAGTTGGTTGCGGCGTTCAAAAGTGGCATCGCGAGCGTTGAACAGCAGATTTTCCACCGCTTGTTGCAAATGCGATAAATCGCCGCGTATCCACGCCGGCTCCGGGGCCGGCTCAATCACCAAATCCAGTTGCCAGCGATCGGCCGCCAAGTCGCTCCAAGTATGGCCAAGCGTGCGAACCAACTCGTTGAGATCCAGTTCTTGCTCGCGAGCTTGTGAGGGGTCGCGACGCACGGTTTGCAAAATCTGCTGTAGCCGATCCGTCACCAGACCCAGCGTTTGTTCGACCTCTTGGAGCATGCGCCGCACCTCGGGGCCGGCCTCTTTGCTTTCCATGCAGCGACGCAGCAGATCGTTGGGCCGCACCAGCAAATTCTTAATGTTGTGGGCGTAGCTGCCGGCCATGATGCCGATGTTGGCATACAGGTTGGTCTCCAGTTCCAACGCACGGCGGCGTGCCTCCTGGGTGGCCAGCCGTTGGGCCAACAGTTGCCGTTCGGTCTCGGCGTGTCGGGCCGTCTCCTGCAACAGTTGCCGTTCGGCCTGCACCAGTTGATATTGGGCCAGTCGTCGGCGTTGCTCTTCGCGGGTTTCGCGGTCATGGACCAGCATCAACCAGGCCAAGCCTAGTCCGGTCGCTGCTGCCCCCAACAACACTAACAGCAACAGGCCACGGCTGCGCCATTGCTCGTCGCGTTGGCGTTTGTTCCAGGCCCGCAACTGGTAATGAATCTCGATGACGGCCGAATCGCCCAGGGGAAACACATCGGATTTGTAACGTGCCACCCCCGGTTCTTGTCCTGAATCCCAGACAATGGGCCGCTGCGGCTTGATTTCATCCTCGTGGAGATGGGGCCAGTTCTCGCTGGCAAAGCGTACCTCCAGCCGGTAGACCGTCGGAAACAGCAACAACAGCCCCGGGTAGGTTTTGGTGGCGGGTTCACCCAGCGTCTTGAGATGCTCGTAAATTTCCTCCCGTTTGACCAGCAAGCGGCGACTGGCGCGGGTGGCCAAATCCAAATCCAGATGCTGCTGGCTGTGTTTCTGCAAATAATCACGGGCCAGAGCCGCATACTGGCTGGCCAGTTCGGGGAGGGTGTAGTCGGGGTTGCGTGTCTCCTGTAGCCATTCCAGCAGCGCCGCCTTGTCGTAACGCTCCTCGTGGTTGAGGTAGAACAGGGCCGCCCCGAGCAGCAACCAGATAGCCAGGGGAGCAATCAAGGCTTGGACATATCGCCCGATTTTGCCGCTCTTCTCAGGGTCGATCATCGGCTCGCTCCTGATCGTGGTACGACACGCTCAATGCTTCTCCGACTTGCACCCAGGTTCCCTCCGCGCTTTGTCGCCAAATCTCGATCAAGGCCTCGGGGATCGCTTGCTCTTCGACAAACAGCGGTCGCACGCATACCACATGCTCGCCGGTGCCATTGTTGCGTCGGCCATCGGGTCCAAAAAGCAGGGAACCTTGAGGGTCCTGTGTGACTTGGCCGTGGAGAAAACGCAATTCCGCCAGCCCCTCGCGTAGTTGATCGGCATTTTGGGCCGAGTGGGCAGCCAGAATCAGGGCGTCGATGATGTCCTGATACAATCGTAAGCTGGCAGTACTGCTGGTACTCGAGGGCGTCGCGTTGGGTTGGCCCTCGGCCAGGAAGCCCGCTCCGGCATCAACAGGGTTGCGATGGCTGAAAAAAACCAGGACCACGGGCAAGTCTTGCACCGGCCAAGTGATGCGGCGGTCGCGATAGACATGATCAAACGAGATAGCATCGCCGCTGGCTACGACAAAGCGACGAGCCAGGTTAGGATCCCAACGGGCCAATTCACGCACAAAACGCCGGGTCGGGCCGATCTGTCCGGTGACCACTAGCAAAGGCCGACGCGGCATCTGTTCCATCGCCTCGGGACGGCGCAGCTCTTCGAGCAAATAACGAACACTGCGTGCCTCAAAAGTGTTGGGGGCGTTGAAGGTGCCCACGCTCGTCTCGATGCGTAGAGGAATCGGCAGGTCTGAACTGACCGGCATCAGCGGTACCCCACCCCAGATCAGGGACTCACAGACGCGCGGACGCATCACAGCGCCCAACAGATGCCATTCGCTTTCGATCTTGCGCGTCTCGAGTTCTTTTTGATACCCCAAAAACAGATCACGCGAATAGCCATCGTCTAGCCATTGAGCTGTCAACACCGGTCCCCGGTCGGGCCGCAGATCCAGCCGGCCCCATAAAAATCGTGTCACCGCGCGGGCCATTTGCCGATTCGTGAAACACAGCCGATACGTTCGCCCGGGGTACAAGCTCTCTAGGCTTGCTTCAGGCTGCGTTTCGTTTTCCTCGTTGCTGTCGCGTGAATCGGCCGTTGCCGTCGTCAGCAGCAAGATCGGCCGTTGCTCGGCTGGGAGCGTTTGGGCCTGTTCGTTCAGGGCGATGGCCACTTGACGGGCCAGGTTGGTCGTGTTGCCGGAGATAATCGCTAGAGGTGGCGGCTGGCGACGGAGCAAATGCTTACACCAATACTCGGCGGTCCAATCGCTCGTGAGCTTGTACCAACGGAACAGCAAAGGCTCGCCCGCGCCATGGAGGAGGACTTCTGGCAGGAGATCGGCGGCATCGCGAACTTCACGTATTTCCAGACCACGCGACTGGGCAGTGCGTTTCATGGCTTGCACAAGCCGTTCCCAGTTTGCACCGCTGGTGGCGGGCATCAGCCAAACCATTTCGCGAGTGCCCGCAGGAACGCGAGCCGCGCGTGGTCCACCGAAGCCCAGATCGGGATAGAGTACGATCAGGGCGGCCAGTGCGACCAAAAGCAGCGACAGCACGATCAATCCTGCCGGGCGGATTAACCATTTCATGACAGCAACTCCGCTGGCCAACGAACCTAGAGAATTGTACCTCTGAGGATGCCTAGTCGCGAGAGGAGGCCAAGCCATGACTTTGCCGCAGACCTTGATGATTTTTGGTGCCTCGGGGGATCTGACCGCACGCAAACTGATTCCGTCGTTGTTTAACGCCTTTCGCAAACACCGTCTCCCCGAGGCGCTGCAGATCGTTGGCGTCGCCCGTACTCCCCTCAGCGATGACGCCTTTCGCGAACGTCTGCGAGTGGCCGCTCAACAATTCACGAAGAACGGTTTCGATGCGGCGGCTTGGGATCGCTTTGCCCAGCGGCTGCATTATCGGCCCGGAGACGCCAGCCGGCCTGCTGCGTTGGAAGAATCCTTCCGCGCGCTGGAGGGCGGTCAACCGGGGCAACGGCTGTATTACCTGTCGGTTGCGCCGGAACTGTATGTGCCGATCGTCGAGGGACTCGGGGCGGCCAACATGACACGCTCTCATGGCGAGGCCTGGCGACGCCTGGTCATTGAGAAGCCGTTCGGCACGGATTTGGCATCGGCACGTCTGCTCAATCAAGCGCTTGGTCGCTACTGGGACGAGTCACAGATCTTTCGCATCGACCATTATTTAGGCAAAGAAACCGTTCAAAATATCTTAGTCTTTCGCTTCGCCAACACGTTGTTTGAGCCGCTTTGGAATAATAACTTTATTGATCATGTGCAGATTACGGTGAGTGAGGAAGTGACGGTCGGCTCGCGGGGTCATTATTATGACTCATCCGGCGTGCTACGCGACATGGTGCAAAATCATCTCTTGCAACTGCTGACCTTCACAGCGATGGAGAGTGCTTCGCGTTTCGAGGCCACCTCCTTGCGTAACGAGAAACTCAAAGTGCTAGAGGCCGTGCGACTACCCGACGAGCAGCAGGCTAAAAGGCAACTACGCCTGGGTCAGTACGAAGGCTACCGCCAAGAAAAGGGCGTCGATGCAGAGTCGCGCACGCCAACCTATGCCGCTCTCGAACTACACATCGACAATTGGCGTTGGCGAGGGGTGCCGTTTTTCCTGCGCTCCGGCAAGGCGATGAAACGCCGACTCACTGAGATTCTCATTCAGTTTCGCTGTCCGCCGCACCTGATGTTTCCCCTGCCGCCGGGTGTGTCGCTGCAGTGCAATCGGCTGGCCATCCAGATCCAACCTGAAGAAGTGATCCACATCAACTTTCAGAGCAAAGTTCCCGATAGCAAGCCAATCGAGCTGCGACCAACGGATTTATCGTTTGATTACAAGAAAGCCTACCCGGATAAGCCCATCCCCGAAGCGTACGAACTGTTGCTGCTGGAGGCGATTCAAGGGGATGCAACCATGTTTATGCGTTCGGATGAGATCGAACGTGCCTGGGCCATCCTCGATCCGTTTCTGAACGCTGCCCAAAGCCTGCAACCCGAACCGTATCCCGTGGGCAGCACCGGCCCACAAGGGGCCGACCAACTCTTACAGGCCACGGGCCGGCACTGGGTGTCGCTCGGTGAATGACTCCTCCGTCGGGCAACGCTTCCAGGTGCGTGCGGATGCTTCCTGGCATCATTCTTCCAACGGCTCGAAGACGGCTTCGCCGGGCCGAACCAACCAGGGCCACTCAGGCATTTCAATTGCCTGTTCGGGGCAAACCATGGCGCACAACCCACAGCTGATGCAATCGGCCGGTCGTGCCAAAACAACGCCCCAAGGAGGGTTCGCCTCCAGGCATTGCGTCGGACAGACGCGTACACAATCCGCGGTGGCTCGGCAGCGACGATTGTCAAGCAGGGGGAACATGCGCTGCCTCCGAAGTAGGAAAAAGACGGGCGATCAAAGGGACCAACGTTTCCCGACAGCGAAACAACGGCAGCACCTCGCAGGCCCCCAAATCCCAAGCTAGGCCCGCCAGAGTCTCATCCGGCTCAGGGAGGACGACGACGATCGCCAGATCGGGCAAAGCGGTGCTTAAACGTGCCAACAAGGCAAATTCGCGCTCCAGGTCCCGTCCGAATCGCAACACCACTGCCCCTAGATGAGCCGATGCACCCTGGGATAATAGCTCTTCTTCGCTCCGGGGTTGTCGCAGCAGCCAACGTTGCTGCACCGCCCAGGGACGAAGCAAAGAAGCCAGGCGGTCGTCGCCTTCCCAAACGATGAGAGTGGCCCGTTTCATCGTTCCGCCTCGCCCTCACGGATACCCAGTTGCTCGATTCGGCGTAGCAAGCGTCCGCGTGTCAACCCGAGTATCTCCGCGGCGCGGCTACGATTGCCACGGGCACGGTGCAAGGCCAGCACGATGAGCCGACGCTCGACTTGCTGTAGGGTCGCTTGCAAATCCAAGGTCGATGGGCTAGCCGACGGCCGCTCGGTGACTCGCAGCCAGGCAGGCAAATCCTGCCGATCCAACACCCCCGATCGACACCCCTCCCGAGCCTCCAGCAATAGCTGATACAGTTCGCGGAGGTTGCCCGGCCAGCGGTACGATTGCAACAGCTCTTGGGCGGCAGGGCTTATCGCCTGCAGGGGCGGGCCGGGCAACAGCTTCAGCCGCTCGAGCAGCCGTTGCTGCACCTCCTGCCATTCGCCCAGCCGTTCGTTTAAGGCCGGCACCGTTATCTCAAAACTCCTCAACGGTGCAAGAGTCGCTGGCAATCGCGTCGGATCGCTCAGACTCGCATACAAACGCACACGAGACGACTCCAGCGGCAAACCGCTCCAATACGGTTCTAGCCAATCGACCAGTTGATCCAGACAGTCGGCCGGAGCCTGATCGAGCCGACGCAAGAGCAGGGCAGCAGGGCGGGCGGAGCCAGGAGATCCTTCGAGAAGCTCACGCAGACGGGCCTTGCTCAAAGCCGAAGCACGAAGCACGGCCAAGGGGCGTTCCCGCCGGGCCGAATGATAGTGGATCACCCGCGCGACGGTGGCCTTGCCACTGCCCGGTGGGCCGACCACCAGCACCGGACAGGAGAGTTCCGCCGCCAAGCGTGCTTGAACGGCCAAGCGTCCCGCGGGATCGCCCAACAGCTCAAGGCTCCAGCGGCTGACGTGTTGCTGACGCAGCGACACCAGCCCCTCGGGCAGGGGGCGTCCTCGGTCTGGCTTGATCTCCACCGCGCGGATACGGCCGATCACTTGCATCCCCGGTGAGCGCCGCAGGGGCAAAAAGGCGATATCGTAAACGGTAGCCGGAGCAGGCCGACGTAGCAGGCGACGCAGCGTCAGCGGTTGGCCCTGCAAAACTTCGGCCGGTGCCTGTAACAGAGCAGCCAGATGATCTTCCCAGGAGTCTTCCAGAGTTGGTTTGCGACGCGAGCGACACGACAGGCCGCGATAGGCCTCGGCCGGGTGCCCAAACAACTGCGCAAAGGCTGGAGTGACATAGCGGAGTCGCCCCCGCGTGTCGAGCAGAAACAGGGCCTCTTCACTGGCCGCGAAGAAAGAGGCTCGCATAAGCCAGCCGGAGGCCAAGCTGCCCCCGCCCGCGAGGTTACATTCGGTCCAAGGTTTCGATCCAGCGTACCAATTCTTCTAAGGTTGGCACGCCCAGTCGTCCATCGAGATATTCGTGGCCCATGTCCTTGATCTCGCGATACAGGACCGGGAAGCGCGCTTCTTGAAGTCGCTTGACGCTGTCTTTGACTTCATCCAGGGCACGGTCCTTGTCGCCACACACCAAAAAGAAGGACAACGGTTGATTGTTGATCCGCTCTTTCATCGCCGAGGTGAGCGGGGCACCGATCGCCGCAACGCCACGGATCAGCGAACGCTCCTTGAAGCCCAGGTACAACGCCATCTCCCCGCCAATCCCTAAACCATGAGCCACCACCCGGCGTAGATCCACGGTGTAGCTGGCCGCGGTGTTGCGGATGCACTGGGCGATGTAATCGGAGTCGATGGCTGTCCAGGCAGCCATGCCTTCCTTGGGGGGGCAAATGAGGATGAGGTTGTGGTCATCGCAGAAGGTGGCCCAGATGGAGGCAAAATCCTCGATGTCGCGTTCTTTGCCCTTGCCCAGCGGATGCAGCCAGACCAGCACCGCACACGCCACACGCGGGCTGTAGTTCTCTGGGATGTACACCCAGTAATCCTGACCGGTGGCGGCCAAGGTCATCTTTTGCAGGCCGGTTTCCGGCTTTTTCGGTTCGGCAGCGGGTTTCTCGCCCGGCTTCAGACCCGCCTTGCGGGCGCTGGCTTTGGCCGGGTCGGGAATCTCTTTGATCCCCAAAACCCCCTCGGGCAGTTCGCCCAACTTGACCGTCAGTGTCTCCACTTTGCCGTCGGCTTTTCGCTTGACCTCTACTTTGACCTCGGCGTTGGGACGATTGGCCGCCAACGCATCCATTAGGGCACTGCGATTGGCTACCGGCTGCGGCGGGACCGCGGGCGGGGCATTGGCCGGCGTGATCTTGGTGATGCGATCGCCGACCTTAATCCCAGCGGCGTCGGCCCCACTTTTGGCATAGACGTAACGCACCTCGACGCCCGGCTCGTTGTCATCGCGGATCGGCAAAATGCCCAGAAACGGCGGATTAAACGTTGCCACTCCGCTACCGAGCGTGACTTGCAGCGGTATTTTCTTGCCGTCGCGTTCGACCTCCAAGCGAATCTCGTCACCTTCGTATTTGCGGCCGAGCTGATGCCGCATCTGGGCGAAATTGAAAACCGTCTTGCCTTCAACGCTCACGATGATGTCTTTGGGCTTCAGGCCGGCCTTGTCGGCGGGGCTGCCCGGTTGAACCGATTCGATCGTGGGTCGTTTTTCGAACATCTCCCCGCCACCTTCCATGGTCACGCCCAAAAAGCCTTGCCGCAACACCACGGGGTCTTTCTCGGTGCCTTTCATCATGCGGGGCAGCGTGGCCAAAATATCCTCCAACGGGATCGCAAAGCCAATCCCCGAGTCGTACCACTCGAAGCCAGCCAACTCCCCTTCGGCCGTGGGCGAGGCAGGGACGATTACGCCGTAGACGCGGCCAGCTAGATCGACGAGCGGCCCACCATAATTAGCGGGGGAGATTTTAGCATCGGTTTGCACGGCCCGTCCCCAGATCCGATCGACGGCACTGAGGATGCCCACGGCTACAGAGGGCAGATCATCGGTCTCGGCGTTGAGGGTACGTCCGATGGCCAGGGCATTGGCCCCGACGCGCATCTCGGATTTGGGGATAGCTACGGGCACAGGGAGTTTGGTACCCGGAGGAAGGTCAGCTAATTTCAAAAGCGTGAGCATGCGAACGCGATCGGTAGCGATGATGCGGGCTACCTTGCGTTCTTTCGTGCCGGGCAGTAGGACGCGAATCGTAGTGGGATTGTTGGCGAAGTTGAACGAGCTGGAGATGACATAGCCCTCGGGATGAACGATGACGCCCGTAGTGGGGCCTGTGCCGCGGCGCATTAGGGTGCCTCCGGGTTGGCCTGGCCGAGTCCCGCCGGCCCCCGGTCCCCCGCTGCGAACGATTTCCGTGCCGCCCGAGGTCTCGATTTTCACCACCCAGGGGGAGATCGCTTGCAAAGTCGCCTGGGTCGCTTTTTCAAACAGATCGTCGAGATCTTCCGTTTGAGCGCGAGCCGCCCCATTCAGGCTCAATGCCAGCACGCTCGCCAAGAGGAAACATCGTTTCATGGGAAATTCCTGAACGCTTGAGTCTCGGGTGCAGGTCGGTTATTTCTTCTCGTCGCTTTTAGGGGGAGCGGCCAACTTCAAGGTGATCGAGGTCAGCTTGTCGCCGCGTTGCACTTCCAGCTTGATCTCGGAGCCCGCCGGATAAGTGGCCATGATATTATTGAACGTGTTGATGTCAGGAACAGGTAACCCTTCGACATACACGATCAAATCATCGGCCCGTAGCCGGGGAGTGGCCTTGTCGGCCGGGGAACCGGGGATGACTTCCTCGACATAGGGCGGAGTTCGTTCGACGACATTGGGCACCAAGACAATCCCGTGGTAGGCGGTATTTTTGGCGATTTCACGGGGTGGGACGGGGCGATACTCTTCCTTCAGACGCACCATGTCGGCGACGCTGACCTTGATCTTTTTGCCGTCCTTGTCGGGAGCCTCGGTGCTGGCATGAATGGGAATGGCAAAGTTGAGCCAGGTATTGGTCAATTCATTGCGCAATTCCTTGCCAATCAGTCCAATTAGTTCTCCCTTGCGGGTGGTCACCGCGCCGCCGGCAGAACCGGGGTTGTTGGTGATCGCATCGAGAACATACACATGGCCGCGATAGGCAGCGTTGAAAACGCCGATGCGCCCATACAAAGGGGCATAGGCAGCGATGACACCGCGTTGCACCGTCACCGGATCATCCCGCAGAGCCAGTTGAAACATGTTGTTGAAGGCCAGGATGTTGGTGCCGGCCTTGAGCGGTTCGCGTTTCAGAGCCGATTCGATATCGAAATAATCTTCGATTTCACCCGGCCGCGCCCCCCACTTGATCTTGCACAGGGCCATATCCAACTCGGGTTCGCGGCACACGACTTCGCAATGATACCGAGTACCATCGTAGGTATGAATCCGCAGGTCGCGTGTATCGAGGATATGACTGTTGATCGTCAAAAAGTAGCCTTCTTTGTTGATGAAGACCCCGGTGCCGTAGGACACCAAACCACGGAAGCCGCCGGCTCCGAACACCTTGACGATCTTGCGATTGACTTTCTGAGCCACAGCCGTGAAGGCCGTGTCGGTTTGTGAAGTGACCTGAGGGACAGGAAGGAACGCCAGCCCCAGCAGCACCGCACAAGCGATCCAAAGACGTTTCATCGTTTTCGTTGCTCCTGCGTTACTTGAGGTTGGCTGTTGTGAGGGTAAAGTCGGCATATTTTTTCATGGCTTTGCGAACGTGCAGACGTCCGGGTAGCATTTTGCCGCCGATCTCTTTGTAATCGGTGAAGACGATCTCACAGGAATCTTCATCCTTGAGAGGGAATACTTCCATTCCAATGAGCATCCCTTTTTTCCAGCCCCAATCCTCGTTGTCCTGCGGTGCAAAATAAAACCGTCCTTCGACGCCGGCAAACTTGGTGTGGATGGTCTCGGCTAAGATCATCGACTTCATATAGTTGGGCTTGTCTTCCAGGGGGGGGAAGAACGGTTCGACGCCCGCGTGCACAAACGCCTCTTTATCAAACCCCTTGGGACCGTACACCAAAAATTGCCGCCAATGGAACATGGCCAAGACAAAGCCTCCCGACTCGGGCGGATCGGTGAAAGCAGTGCTGCGTTCGGAGGTACTCAACGGTTCCAGCGGAAAGTCCAGACCGTCGATGTCGGCCAGCACCTTGGGGGATTTGCCGTCGGCTGCGCCCTTTTCGCGGAGGGAGATGGCCCCGGTGATGGCACGGGGGGCCACGCCGGTCAGCAGCTTGCCTCCCAGCTTGAGGTTCCAATCACCGGTCAGCTTGGAAAAATCGCTGTGTTCGGCGAGCTTGGCCAGCAGGCGTTTTTGGGCTTGTTCGTTGAAGTAGTAGTTGGCGAAATCTTTCTTAGCGACGTAGTACTTGGCTGCAGGACCAGTTGGCGGTGGAGGAGCGGGGCGGGGCGGTCCGCCCGGGCCTCCGGGTCCTCCGGGGCCTTTGGGTTCTTCCAGCACACGTTTGGTCGCCCCCATTAAACGAACCAACGCCTCCACACGCGTGGACTCGCGGCGGAAGACGATCGGCACGCGCCAACCCCGCGGAAACTGCCCCAGCAGGTTCTTATAGGCGTTGACGGTGAAGACAGGCCGACCCGCAAACGCCACCAATTGATCACCCACCTCCAGGCCACGGCGTTTGGCGTCGCTTTCGATAACATTTTTGACCAGTACCCGCGACAAGGCTCCCTCGTCGGTTTCGCTCTCCATCGAGGCACCGAGCGTAGCATGATCCATCAACAATCCCGCACGCAAGCCAGGCAGAAAATTCTTCACCTGATTGATCGACACCGCGAAACCCGCTCCGCAATTGCCGCGGCGTCGATTGACGTTGCCCGCACTCAGAATGCCGATCAGTTCGCCTTTGTTGTTGAACAGCGGCCCCCCGGAGTTCCCCGGATTGCTGGAGGTGTCCACTTGCAAGCAATTGGTATATTCCATCTTCCCGATGTTGATGTACCGATTGGTCGCCGAGAGGATGCCATAGGTCACGGTCGGCTGAAAGTCCGTCGCCAGAGCAAAGGGGTTGCCCATCAGCAGCGTCCATTCGCCTTGCTTGACCTGATCGCTGTCACCGATCTTGGCCACGGGAAACTTTTGGCCCGGTGTGCCCGGCAGTAGCTTGATCAAGGCAATATCGCCGATCGGGTCCAGGCCGACCAACACGCAATCGTACAGTTTGCCATCCGGCAAGCCGCACTGCATGACCGGGGTGACGTAGCCGAAGGCGCTGACGACGTGGAAGTTGGTCAGAGCGTAACCCTCTTCGTCGATGAGGACGCCCGAGCCGAGGCCGATTACATTTTTGGTGCGGGGGTCACGGCCCATGACCGAGACAACCGCGGGCTTGAGTTGCGTAATCAGTTCGGTGCGTTTCTGCTCAATTTCCAGCAGGCGTTTGTCCACGTCCAGGGCGCGAGCGGGCGGGAGAGTCACCGCCAAGCCGATTATCAAGAGTGTCACTCCCAGAACGCTGCGATCGGATTTCATGTCTGTCGTTCCCCGTTGCTGGCTCGGTAGGCTTGTCCTTGCTTGCTAGCTTCTCTTGTCGACGCGCTTCACTTGCTTATCTTGGCATCGGCCAAATCGAGATGCCGAGCGATGTCAAATTCGCCATCGGCTTTAACGATGATTTTCAACTTTTGCACATCCTTGATATTCAAGGTCAGCGGGCGGAATCGTTTCTTGTCGTCGGCAGAAATCTCGACGGTGGCGAGTTCGCGGCCATCGCCCTCGACGACGAGGATGGTCTTGCCAACGGCACTGACGTTGTCATCCAGGCCGACCAGGGCACTGAATTCGCGATACTCGCCGTCCAGGTCATAGGTCAACTCGGTGTAGGGCTTCAGCGCCAGTCCGCTCGCGTAGGTCACGCCGCCGAGACTGAGCGGCCCCTTGTTCAGGTTGGTATCTTTATAGACGTGCCACTGGTCGGGTTTGGTGTCCTCATCGAGGTTGGATTTAGCCACCACTTTGCTAGGAGTCAGGGCCGAGAGATAATCGAGCTTGCCTTTGGTGTAGTCGAGCCGGGCGATTTGTTTGTAGGAGAAATCCAGAGCAGCCCCGGCCGGCGTGATCGCTTTGACTCCGCCCTCGCGCGGCTGAAGTTCCGCCACCATCACCGTGTTGCCCAAGGTATCGATCAATTTGCACAGCACCGGCGGGGCCTTGGGGTCGAGCACTGTCTTGAACAAAAAGCCATGCGCCGCGTTCTGGTTGCGTTTGAGAGTGGTCGGCTCGCCATCAATTAGCACGGCCAAGGTGATGGTTTTGCCCTCCGCATCGCCTTCGCCCAAGGTGCATTCGATGTTGCTGATCACATCACCCTTCTTCACGACGATTGCTTCACGGCCACGGTTGTTAAATGTCCGCGATTTCCAATCCGCGCGATGTTTCTCGTCCTCGGCCGCATGGAGTAGGTTGGCCACGGCTTTGAGGGGGATGGTAACCTCGGGGCCAGACAGCAGCTGGAGCGTCAGGTCGCGTTTGCGAATTTTCCAGTCACTGGCCAAAAGCACTGTGCCATCGGTCAGTTCGGCGCGGGCATATTTGGTGCTGGGGTTGAGGGCGGCGACCGGTTGGAAGTCGATCTTGAGGACGTTGGCCAGGGGAATCGTTTTCTTCTCGCCCCCTTTGGAAACAACAACTTCAGCGTTGTTGATGCTTAGGATGTCGCCTGGAATCGGGTCACCCTTGAGAAGAGTGACCTCGCCGGCACGCAGCAATAACCAAGGTAGCAAGAGAAAGGCACCGGCCAGCGAAAAGCGGGCTAGACGCATGGGAGCAACACCTCGAGGTACCATCCAACAGACGACCCTGCCGCAGCGGATAGCCGATCTTCATTAGGTAGACGGACCAACGGGCAGAATCTCACACTAAGTTACCGGACCCACTGGAAAAAGGAAAGGCTCCTCGGCCGGGTCCTACCCAAGCCAACGCCGACCGCTTGGCCCGGACCAGGCGGCAGCTTTTCTTGGCATCTCCCCGAGCCGACTTGTTTTGCGAGGCGTAGGTGTGCTAAGCAATTCCTTGATCGAACGCAAGGAGGCGCAGATCATGAAGTGTGTGGTGACGGGGGCAGCGGGTTTCATCGGTTCGCATCTGTGTGAAGAACTCTTGGCCCAGGGGCACACAGTCGCCGGCATCGATGCCTTCATTCCCTACTATCCACGCTTTTTCAAAGAGCACAACCTACGCTGCTTGACAGGGAAGCCGGGCTTCACGTTTCACGAGCTAGATCTACGCTTTCATGATTTGTCCAAACCGCTTGAGGGGGCGGACCTCGTGTTTCACCTTGCTGCCGTCCCCGGTCTGACGCGTTCCTGGACCGAGTTTGATCTGTACCAAAGTTGCAACCTCACTGCCACGCAACGCCTCCTGGATGCCTGCCGCCAGGCCCGGTTGCGACGCTTCCTCTACGTCTCTACCTCCAGTGTTTACGGCCGTTTCGCTTGTGGTGCGGAGAGTTTGCCGCTCCACCCCATTTCGCCGTATGGGGTGACCAAACTGGCGGCGGAGAATCTGGCGCGAGCTTATGCCGAGGAGGGGCATTTGCCCCTGGTGGTACTGCGCTACTTCAGTGTCTATGGCCCCAGGCAGCGACCGGATATGGCGTATCACCGCTTCATTCATGCCATGCTGCATGATCAACCGGTGACCATAACGGGGGATGGTCTGCAAGTGCGTGGCAACACTTATGTGAGTGACTGCGTAGCGGCGACGCTGGCCGCTGCCGAAGCTCCTGTGGGCGAGACATTCAACATCGGCGGGGGCGAATCGGCCAATGTGTTAGAGATCATCTCCCGCCTGGAAGAGGTGATAGGCGTCAAGGCCCGGCGAGTTTTCGAGCCGGCCCGCCCAGGGGATCAACGCGTCACCGGGGCCGACACCCGTCGCTTGCAGCGCTTGACCGGTTGGCAGCCCAAGGTTTCTCTGCACGAAGGGTTAGCGCAGCAAGTGGCTTGGCAACGCACGCTTGGCCAATACCTCCGTGCCGCCGCCTAAGTGGTGATCCTCCCCTGAAACGGAAAGGAGTCATCGACCCGCTTAACGTTCGACTTTCTGCCGTGGGCCGATGCACCACAAGTGGCCAACGGTCCGCACGAAGAATTGGCCCTGGGAGACGGCCGGCGTCGCATGACAGGCTTCGCCCAGGGGGTTTTTAGCGACTACTTCTAGAGAGCTATCCGCTCGGAGGACCCAAGTCGTGCCATCCACATCGATGCAGTACAGATGCTCCCCCGCCTGAATGGGCGAGGCGTTGTGGCCACGTCCCAACCGTTTGCTTGCTAAGCGTTTGCCGCTCCGCGCCTCGATCACGTTTGCCAAGCCGTTGTCAGCCACGACGAGAAAGAATTTTTTAAACCCCAGAGGCGAGGGGACGTAGCTCGCGCCGCGTGGATCGCTCCAAAGCGTTTTACCGCTCGCATCTAAACCAAGCAGGGTCGGTTCGGGGCTGGTGCCGCTCACCAAAATCACGCCCTCAGTCTGGGCCATGGTGGCGACAAACTTTTGTGTGGCGGTGTCCACTTTCCAGTGTTGCTTGCCTGTGCGGGGATCAAAGGCCAACACGCACTGGCTGCCTGCCAGCACGAGTTGCGATTGGCCCGCGACCGCCATCGCCAAAGGCGTGCTGAAAGAGCGAATCTTGTTGGGCCGGGGCACCCGCCAGCGTTGCTCGCCGGTCAGAGCATCCAGTCCGGCGAGAAAGGCATCGCCATCGGAGTCACCATTGACGATGATCAATCCTTGATGCAACGTCGGCGAACCACAAAATCCATGCCGCGATTCCCAGCCGGCAAACTTCTTTTGCCAGACTGCTTTGCCCTCTAAGGTGTGGCAGCTGACGACAATCTCGTCGCCAGCGACGAAGGTTGTCCAGACCCGTTTGCCATCGCTGACAG
>Ga0272446_1005021_pt1 | contig 15004 bp, 15 predicted proteins | sample YNPCB0061_FD_194587 | JGI IMG/M metagenome (GOLD analysis project Ga0272446, IMG submission 194587) | Hot spring microbial mat communities from Yellowstone National Park, WY, United States - YNP-CB-006-1 | ecosystem: Environmental > Aquatic > Thermal springs > Hot (42-90C) > Sediment | place...
GCGTTTACAAGGTATAACGATTCCAGAAACAAGAAGCCCACAACGTCAATAAAACACGATTCCGACGGGCTGAAGTGAGGAGCTAACCTATGGTTTTGTCAACGTTCAACTGCGTAAGTCCTAACCGTATTGCTCAATTCGGTGGGAGCCCCATGGCAGCCGGGCCTGGGGGATGTGGTGTTGGTGGTGGGAGCGGTGGGGCTTATCACCTGTCTGGTGGTGGGGCTTTTTCGTTTTCAGTACGACCGCCGCTGGGCCGCTGAAGCCGCTATGAGGAAAAGCCAGGCCCAGGCCGAGGAGCGCAACCTCGAGCTCGCCCTATTTTCCAAAGTGCGCGATGGCCTGGCCCGCGACCTCGAGCCGCTGGCCCTGATGCGCGGGGTGGTAGACGTCCTGCAGGAGCATCCGCGTTTCGACAGCATTGCCGTCTATCGGCCTGAAGGGGCCTATCTGCGGCTGATATGGTCTGGGGGGAAGCAAACCCTGCCCGAACGCTTCGAGCCAACCCACGAGATTGTGCACCGGGCTGCCCACCAGGCCGAAACGGTGGTCATGCACAGCACCGAAGAGCGTAGTAAAGCCGGTTTGCTGGGTGAGCGGAGCCTGGTAGCAGTGCCGTTGCCGGTGAAAGGCAGGGTGTTTGGGGTGCTGGTGGTGGGCAGCACCCACACCGATCTCGAGCAACGGGACGTGCGCTTTCTGGAGGGGGTGGCGAGCCAGCTTAGCATGGCTATTGACCGTGCCCAGGTTTACGAGGCCCTGCGTGAACAGGAGGCCATCTACCGCACCTTGATGGAGACCCTGCCCGATGCGGTGGCGCTTTACGATGGTTCCAGGGTGCTCTACCTCAACCCGGTGGGGCTGCGGGGGCTGGGCTACGAGCGCCTCGAGGAAGTGGTGGGGCAGCCCCTGAGCCAGTTCGTTCACCCGGACTCACTTCCGCGCGTGGCCGAGCGGATACAGCGCATTTTGGGAGGGGAGCGCGATGCCCTCGAGGAAATTCGGCTGCTTACCCGCGATGGCCGCGAACTCGAGGTCGAGGCCCAGGGGGTGCGGGTGCAGATTGCAGGCCATGAGCAGGTCTTGATTTCCATTCGTGATGTGGGTGAACGCAAGCGCCAGCAAGCCCGTATCGAGTATCTGGCCTACCACGACCCCCTCACCGACCTGCCCAACCGCCGCAAGCTGTGGGTGGTGGCAGAGGAGGTATTTGTGGCCGACCGGCGTAAACGTGAGACCCCGGCCCTGATTTACCTTGACCTCGACAACTTTAAGCTACTCAACGACACCCTCGGCCATCAGGTTGGCGACGAACTCCTGCGCCAGCTGGCCCTGCGCATAAAGGAAGTGCTGCGGCAGGGCGACTTGCTGGCCCGAATGGGCGGGGACGAGTTTGCGGTGCTGCTGCCTTCAGCCGATCGAACCTCAGCTATGGCTACCGCCCGGCGCATTGTCGAGGTGTTCGACTACCCCTTTACGCTGGGCGAGCACGCAATCCATGTGCAGGCCAGCCTGGGGGTGGCGCTATTCCCCGAGCACGGCCAGACCCTCGATGCGCTGGCCCGGGCCGCCGATGTGGCCATGTACCAGGCCAAACAATCCCAGACCCATATTGCTATCTACGACCCCAGCCAGGACATCAACTCTGTTGAGCGGCTCGAGACCATCCAGCTTCTGCGCAAGACCATCCAGCAGGGGCGCTTCCTGATCCAGTACCAGCCCATCCTGAACATTGCCGAGCGCTACGTAAACAAATGGGAAGCCCTGGTGCGCTGGGAGCACCCGACCCGTGGGCTGCTGCGCCCAGCCGATTTTGTACCCCTGGCCGAAGAGTCGGGTTTGATTGGTGAACTGGACCTGGTCGTTTTTAAGCAAGCGGTACAGGATCAAAAAAGATTGGGCGGCGAGCTAACCATCAACTTTTCGGCTGTAACGCTGGCGCACCCCAACTGGGTGCGGGAGGTGGTGCGAGCGCTGGTGGATGAGGCCATGCAGCCTGGCCTGTTGTGGCTCGAGATTACCGAGTCGGCCTTATTGCCCGAGCGGCAAAAGTGGTTGGGCGGGCTGGAGGCGTTGCGTGGGCTGGGGGTTCGGGTAGCCCTCGATGACTTCGGCATGGGCTACTCCTCGCTGGCTCACCTTAAGCAGGTGCCGGTAGACTTGATCAAGATTGATAGGAGCTTCGTGGCGGAGATTGGACAGAGCCAGACCTCGGAGGACATTTTGCGGGCCATGCTGCAACTGGCCAGTGCCTTTGGCCTCAAAACCCTGGCCGAGGGCGTCGAGAGCCGCGCGCAACTGGAGTGGCTGGCGCATCACGGCTGCCACTACGCCCAGGGCTACTACATCGGCCAACCGATGTTGGTGGAGCAGGCTGCTTCACAGGTGGTTTGCAAAGTCTTTTGAAAGAGGGGCGATTTGCTTCTGCCTCACGGTGGAACCCGTGCAAAACCTGTAATCTCAACATCGTGAATACGCTCATCACAGGTGCTACAGGGGGCATTGGCCAATCTTTGGCCCATCATCTAGCAGGCCGGGTCGGCCATCTAGCGCTATCCGGTCGCAACGGTCAGATTCTAGCCAGTCTGGCCCGTGAGCTAGGCGCGTCGGCGGTTCCTGCTGAGATGGGCAACGAGCTCGAGGTTCAGGCGCTGGCCGAAGAGGTGGGGTTGCTGGATCTGCTGGTGTATGCGGCGGGCGCGGTGCACAAGGCGGGCCTGCGGGAGCAGCACATGGCCGACCTCGAGCGCCTCACCGCCGCCAACCTGGGGGGACTGGCGCTTTTGCTCAAATACGCTAAGTTCAATCCCAATGCACGGGTGGTGCTGCTGGGGGTGTACCCCGAGTTGATCAGCGTACCGGGTTTGTCGGCCTATGCGGCGAGCAAGCTGGGGGCCGAGGGCTTGTTGAATGTGGCCCGCAAGGAGTTTCGCCGCGAAGGGGTGCGTTTTTGTTTGGTACGCTTGCCCGCGGTGGCCACCGGCCTCTGGGCACCCCTGGGCGGCGCTCCAAAAAGCGCGCTGCATCCAGAGCAGGCCGCAGCGCGAATTGTAGAAGGAGTTCTAAGCGAGCCGATGCCTGAGGTTCTGGAAATCAGGTGATGCTTGCCTGAATGGGGGAGATGCTATGAACTATCGCAAATATCTAATCCTTCTGCTGCTTGGCCTGTTCTGGGGTATGTCGCAAGCCCAGACGGCCCAGTACACCATTGAGGGGCGCGTAACCTATGCCGCCAGCTACACCCTGGGGCGCTGGGAGGGCACCAACACCAGTGTGCGGGGTAGCGTGCGCTGGAACCCCCAGACGGGCGAGGCTTCGGGCCAGGTGTGCGTGGAGCTGGGCCGCTTCGATTCGGGGAATGCCCTGCGCGATGCCGACGCCAGGGGGGTCTTCAACGTTGACAAGTATCCCCTGAGTTGCCTCGAGGTCGAACGTATCGACCAGGCGGGTGACGAAACAACGATTAGCGGGAACTTGGAAATTAGCGGAACACGCCGTCCGGTGCGTATTGCCGGCAAGCTGACCCGCGAAGGCAATACCTACCGTTTTGTGGGGGGGTTCAACACCAGCTTCTCGGAGTGGAAGCTGAGCCCCCCCAGTCTGCTGTTCCTACGGGTCAACGACCCGGTAGAGGTGCGCCTCGAGGCCCGCGCGGTTTTGCGCTAGATAATAAGAAATGTCTTTGATTTGTTCTTTTTCTGGGGCCCCCGCCTGAAGCACGGGCAGCAACAACCTGAAAAGCGATGGTGCTCAAGCCTGTCCCTAGCGGAACGATTCAGGCGAGGTTCATATAATACCGGATTCAAAAAGATACTCTTCAAACGAAAAACATCAAGGGGCTATCTTTTTGAATCCTAGAGCACTCCCTTCGGTCGGGTTAGTTCGTCACCGTTCGGTGACGAACTAACCGAATCTGGTATAAAACCACTCTAGTCAAAGATCTTGCCGGGATTGAGCAGGCTCTGGGGGTCAAAGAGCTGTTTGATCTGGCGCATCCATCCCAAAGCCGGCCCGTGCTCTTGGGGCAGATATTTCTTTTTGCGTAGCCCCACCCCGTGTTCGCCGGTACAGGTGCCCCCCAGGGCCAGGGTGTGCTCGACAAGTCGCTCGGAAAAAACTTCTGCCCTGGGGTCGCCTGGTTCACAGACCACCAGGGTGTGAAAGTTGCCGTCGCCCACGTGTCCCAAAATATTGCCGCTAAGGCCTAGTTCGCGCAGCAGGTGGCTGGAATATGCTACCAGGTCGGGCATTTTGGAGATGGGCACGGCAGTGTCGGTGGCGAGGTAGGCCTTTCCGGGGAAAAGGTTGACCAAAGCCCAGTAGGCCTGGTGCCGGGCCTCCCACTGGGCGGTGCGCTCCTCCTGGGTACGGGCGGTGTCTATGCGGATGGCCCCGGCCTCCTGCATCAGCTCGAGGGCTAGGCTCGATTCGGCCTCGAGGGCCTGGCGAGTGGAGGAGTGAAACTCCACAAATAAAGCGGGCTTTTCGGGGTAGTTCTGGCCCAGGTAGCGATTAATGGCCAGCATACCCACCTCGTCCACCAGCTCGAGCCGCGCCACCGGCAGCCCACTGGCCATAACCGCGTAGGCAGCCTGGGCGGTGGCGTTCAGGTTTTCGAAGAAAACCCGCAGGGTGTGGATGTGCTCGGGGATGGGGTGCAGCTTTAAGGTCAGGCGGGTGATGATGCCCAGGGTTCCCTCGGAGCCGATGAACAAGTCCTTGAGGTTATAGCCTGCGCTGCTTTTGCGTACCCCCCGGCCCAGCTCCAATACCTCGCCATTTGCCAGGACTACCTGTAGCGCCAGGACGTTCTGCCGCATCCCGCCGTATCGCACGGTGGTGGTGCCCGAGGCGTTGGTAGCGGCCATGCCCCCCAGGCTGGCATCCGCGCCGGGGTCTACCGGAAAGAAGAGGCCGGTGCCTTTGAGAGCCTCGTTCAGGGCCTTGCGGGTCAGGCCTGGCTCTACCACGGCCAGGAAGTCTTCGGGGCGAACCTCGAGCACCCGGTTCATGCGTGAAACATCCAGCGAGATGGCCGGTCCCTGGGGGATCACATGCCCCTCGAGGCTGGTACCGGCCCCAAAAGGAATTACCGCCACGCGGTGGGCACGGGCCCAGCCCAAAGCGGCCTGAATATCCGAAAGGTTTTCTGCAAAGACCACAGCCAGGGGCGGGTTCTGGATGGGGTAGCTCTCGTCTCTGCCATGGGTATTGAGGTCGGTGGGGGAGGTGCTCACTTTTTGCGGTAGTAGGTTCTTCAGGCTTTCCAGCATGGCTTTAGCCTAACCTTAAGGCCACAGGTTTAAGCGTTAACCAGAGCCGGCAAAGCGGGTGATATTTGAACCATGAAAGACACTTGAGCGTTACATAAAAGCTGTTGGTGATGTATGCGCCCACCAAGCCGGCGCAAGCTGCTACCCTGGCTGGTAGTGATGATTGCTTTGACGAACACACACCAACCTGCGCTGCGCGATAACCTGCAACGCCTGCTACGTGAGGCCTGGGACAAACTAGAACGGCAACCACGGGAATCGGCTGCCCCGGCACGCCGCGCCGAACACCTTGCCCGCTGCTCGGGCGAGAACCGAGCCTGGGCCCAGAGCCTTTTTGTGTGGGGGGTGGCCAGCCTGTACGAAGGCGATAGCCAGGAAGCCATTGTGCTTTTGTCGAGGGCCCTGGCGGTCTTTCGCTTTTTGAATGACGAACAGGGCCAGTGGTCCTGCCTCAAGGCCATTGCCCTGGCCTGGGGTTATGCCGGTGATGCTGTCCAGGCCCTCGAGACCCACTCCATTGCCAATACCTTCAATCGCCAGGCCGAGTTTGCAAGCAAAGCAGGCTGGCTGCGCTGGTTTGTCGCCGAGTGACGGGGCGCGCCTGAGCGCAGGGGCCATACACAAAACGCGCAAAATGACAGTTGCGGCTTCAAACTGTCAGCCTGTTGCCGGCGTTTTGCCTGTCTAGGACGGGTTATTTGCGCTTGACCGGAGGGCCTGCTATGTTGCAAGCTGAAGTATGGCAAGTGCTGTAAGACGGGAAGTGTGGCAGGACGTAGAGGTGAACCTGGAGCTTTCGCTCGAGTTCGACCCCGAGGAGTTTTTGCGGCGTTATCCGGGTCTTGCGCTGGTGCTGGCCGAACTGCTGGTGGGGCCTCCGCGGCGCTGGCGCGACCCTGCCGAGCTGCTGCCGTATGCAGGCTGTAAGAGCCTCGAGGCCAGGCTGCCCCGCTTGCGCTTTAGCCCCCTGGAAACCCGCTCGTTGGGCCGGGCCTTGGACAAGCTGTTTACGGCCATCGAGTTTCGCATTGTGGGGCACAAGGTGATTGCGGTTCCGCCGCCGGGTAGGTTTATCAAGCTACCCGAGGGCTGGCGGGCCCAGAGCGGGGTGTGGCTCTGCCATCAACCCCTGGCCTAGCTTTGTGGTTCAGGGGGCTGGGTTCGTCATTTGCTCAAAAATGCCCTAAGCTGGAGAAGCGCGGCCTGGTGCTGCGCTGGTTATGCCGCAACGAATTCTGCTGGTTTATACAAAGGCGGGGGGTGGGCACTTTGCCCTGGCACAAAACCTGCACAGGTTGCTGACCGAGCTCGAGCCCGAGTCCGAGATAAGGCTGTTCAACTTTTTTGACGTGGGGCCGCGCTGGATTGGTCAGGCCATCCAGGATGGTTACAATTTTTCGGTCAACAAACAGCGCTGGCTGTTTACAGTCTTTCAAGCTTTCTATCAGACCCGGCCGGCTATTCAGTCCTTTGCACGGGTTCTGGGAATGCGCCTGGCCCCGGCCATTAACGAATACCTGGAGTCGTTTCGCCCCGACAAGATTATTTACTGCTACCCGGTGAACCACGGCTTTCGCCGGTTGCCGTATGTACGCAAGCACAAGCCCAAAACCCTTACCGTGGTGAGCGATATTTTTAGCCCGCACCTGTACTGGTTTGTCGACACCAAAGACCAGTACGTGGTGGCCAGTCCCGAAGCCTATAGCCTGGCCCGGCGCTACCGGGTTCCTGCGGAGAACCTGCACTACTTCCAAACCCTGATTGACCCTAAATACAACCAGCCCCTGAAGCCCGCCGAGGTGGCTCGACTGCGCCAGGAGTGGGGCTTGACGCACCCCTACACCGTGCTGGTGACGGGGGGTGGTGCGGGCCTGAAAATAAGTTTTGGCCTGGTGCGTGAGCTGCTCAAAATCGAGGGCATCAATGTGGTGGTGGTGTGTGGCTATAACCAGAAGCTCTACCGGCAGCTCGAGGCCTTCAAAGAAAAAAACCGCATCTCAAACCTGGTCTTGTTTGGGTTTACCAAGCAGATGTACGAGCTAATTAATGTTTCCAACGTGGTGGTTACCAAGGCCGGCCCTGCTACCATTGCCGAGGTGCTTTCCCAGGGCAAAGACCTGATCGTCTGCGATTATGTGTGGCCGCAAGAATACGGCAACGTCGAGCTGATTCGGCAAGAAAAGCTGGGGTATTACATCCGTCAACCCCGCAAAATTGCGCAAAAGATTCGCGAGCTCAAAGACCGGCCCCCCGAGCGCAAAACCCTCAGCCTGCAGAACGACATCGTGCGGCTGGCCAAGTACATCCTCGAGCTATAGCCGAACCTGGATGAACCGCTACTGCTGTTTTTGCTGGGGCCTCCCCCTGAAGCACTGGCAGCACTATCACACGCTTCACTGTGCGGGACAAAGCAATCAAGTTTTGAGCGGCTTAGTGAAGAGCGCTCTAAACGCAGTGCTTCAGGTGAGGCTCATATGGTGGGCGTCTTTGCGAAGGCGAGATAGGCCAAGGGCGCTCTAGCCCAGAATTTTCTCGATGCGCTCGAGCGCTTCCTGTGGCAGGTCTACCCCCGCTGCACCCAGGCTTTCCTCGAGCTGTTCAGGTTTGGTGGCACCCGTGATGGCGCTGCTCACGCCCTTCTGGCGCAGAACCCAGGCCAGGGCCAGCTGGGTACGGGTAAGGCCCAGGTCGGAGGCCACCTTTTTGAGGGCCTTGACCTTCTTGACGTTTTCTTCGGTCAGGAAGCGGTTGCCAAACTGGGGGTAGCGCTCGAAGCGGCTGTCTTTGGGTACGCCTTTGTCGTAACGCCCGGTAAGCATCCCCATGGCCAGGGGGCTCCAGACCACCATCCCCAGGCCAAAGCGCTCGGTTTCGGGCAGAATTTCCTGTTCCACGCGCTCACGGTAGAGCATCGAGTACTGCGGCTGCTCGACGGCGGGGGGGTGCAGGCCATTGCTCCGGGCAAACTGCACAGCCTCCACAATGCGGGCTGCCGGCCACTCGGAAGTACCCCAGTAGAGCACCAGGCCCCGGTCTACCAGGTTGCTCATGGTACCCACGATTTCCTCCATGGGCACCTCGGGGTCGTAGCGGTGGCAGAAATACAGGTCGAGGTAGTCGGTGCCCATACGCTTTAGGCTTCGCTCGAGGCTTTCCCGCACGTGCTTGCGCGAGAGGCCCCTTCCGTTGGCATCCTCGCTGGTGGGCCAGAAAACCTTGCTCGACAGAACCAGTTCGTGGCGGGGGAACTGTTCCAGCAAGGCTTTGCTCATCAGTTCCTCGGCCAGTCCCTTGGCGTACACGTCGGCGTTGTCAAAAAAATTGATGCCGCCTTCGTAGGCGATGCGGGTAATGGCCTTGATTCGCTCGAGGTCGTTGACGGCGTCGCCGTAGGTGACCCAGGCCCCCAGCGAAATTTCCGAAACCTTTAAGCCCCACTGACCAAGTTTGCGATAGCGCATGGGCATAGTATCCTCCGCCCGCCATCATATCGCGGGCAATCCATGTGAATGGAATCTGGGTTGTTTATTTGGCCTCGAGTTCGATTACCGCAGCAGGGGCCACAAAGCCCACCGACTTGTGGGTGCCGTCGCAAAAGGGCTTGTTGTTGGAATGCCCGCAGCGGCACAACGAGACCCTGGGTTTTTCGATAACCACTTCCTGGTCACCCTGACGCAACACGTATTTGCCGCCCGTTTCGATGCCGATGGAGCCGTTTTCGCGGAATTCAATTTTCATGGCCCAATTCTACCCACCCCGGTCAAAATGAGCGAGGTTTGACCTTTGGGCTTTAGCGTCCCAGAATACTCTGGATGTACACCACCCGTCTGGCCTATGTTCACCTGACCGTTCGGCAGCTCGAGGCCGCCGTAACCTTTTACACCCGTTTTCTGGATCTACAACTATCCGAACGCTTCGGGAAGACCGCTCTGCTGGTCTCATCTGAAAACCCAGCCCACTACGAGCTGGCCCTTAGCGAAGGCCAGCCGCCCAGTTCTATTACGCTTGGTTTTGCTGCTGCCACCGAGCAAGACTTTAAAGCAGCCCAGGACTTTGTTCGTCTCGAGGGCGTTCCCAGCAAGCTCGAGGATCGGGGCATCGCCCTGGTGCTTTGCCTGCAAGACCCCGACGGAAACTCGGTTGAGCTGTTTTTTGACCGGCGCAAGCGCGGGGGTCGGGCTTTCTGGCGGGGCGAGAGCGAACTTCTTTGAGCGCGAACCCCACCGGATGTGAGCGCTTTTCTTCATACTTCAGGCCGCTTCCCCAAGAAGCAGGCTAAAGCGCACCGTGCAAGGTTTTATACTAGGACCAAAGCAAGGAGGAACTGTGGGCTTATTGCGTGTTTTGGGGCGTTTGCTGCTGGTGGTTGTTGGGCTGGTGCTGGTTTTGGCGGTGGGCGGCTGGTTCTGGCTGCGGGGCGCAACCCTTCCCCAGCACCAGGGCAGGCTGGCCCTTAAGGGGCTTTCGGCGCCGGTTGAGATGAGCCGCACCGCAGAGGGGGTGCTGCACATCAAGGCCCAAACCGATACCGACGCCTTTTTTGCCCTGGGGGTGGCCCATGCCCAGGATCGCCTGTGGCAGATGGAGTTCCAGCGCCGGGTAGGGGCTGGGCGTCTATCTGAGGTAATTGGGAAAGCTACCCTGGATCAGGATCGCTTTTTGCGTACCTGGGGCTTTTACCGTGCTGCCGAGCAGGCCTATGTGGGCCTATCGCCTTATGCCAAGTCGGCGGTGGATGCCTACGTGGCCGGCATCAACGCCTATCTTTCAACCAACCCGCCGCTACCGCTGGAGTTTCGTCTGCTGGGCTTCAAGCCCGAGCCGTGGAAGCCCGCCGATGTGCTGGTCTGGGCCAAAATGATGTCCTTTGACCTCTCGGGCAACTGGCGCAGCGAGCTACAGCGCCTGCAATGGGCCGCCAAAGGCATGAGCCCTGCGCGCATGGCCCAGCTCAGACCACCCTATCCCGCCGACGCGCCCACCGTGTTGCAGGCCGAAGACCTGCAACTGCCGCCACCCGCCCGGCCCGACGGGGAGTCGGCCCGTGCCTTGCTTACCCTGGCCGCCCAGCTACCCAGGGCCCTGCACCTGCCGGGAGAGCTGATGGCCCGTGCCTCCAACAACTGGGTCATTGGGGGGGGCCGCAGCGTAAGCGGTAAGCCGCTGCTGGCCAACGACCCCCACCTGGGGCTGGGAGCACCTTCGGTGTGGTACCTGGTGCACATCGAAGCCCCCACCTACAAGGCCATTGGCACTAGCTTCCCGGGCCTTCCGGCAGTGGTGATTGGCCGTAACGAGCGCATCGGCTGGGGCGTGACCACGGTAGGCGCGGACGTGCAGGATCTGTACGTGATGGAAGAGGTGGTGGGAGGCTACCGCTACAGGGGGCAGGTCGAACCCTGGCGCATCCGCAACGAGGTTATCAAGATCAAAGGTGAGCCCGACGTAACCCTGCAGGTGCGGGAAAGCCGCTATGGGCCGGTCATCAACGATGTGGTCAAGAACCCCGGCGCCAGGCCGCTTTCGTTGCGCTGGACCAGCCTCGAGCCCACCGACCGCACCATAGAAGCCTTTATTGGCATTGCCAAAGCGCAAAACTGGGAGCAGTTCAAAGCCGCCCTGGCCAACTACAACGCACCCAGCCAGAACTTTGTTTATGCCGATGTGGACGGCAACATCGGTTACATGGCCCCAGCCCGCTTTCCCATCCGTAAACCCGGCCACTCGGGCCTGATGCCAGTTCCGGGCGATGGCAACTGGGACTGGCAGGGCTACCTGCCCCAGGACCAGTGGCCCCAGGTCTACAACCCTAAAGAGGGCTTTATCGTTACCGCCAACAACAAGGTAACCCCAGCCAACTACCCCCACACCATCTCGCTGGAGTGGGAGGAACCCTACCGGGCTCAGCGCATCCGTGAGCTGATTCTGGCCAAGGACAAGCTTTCTGTGGAAGATATGCAGGCCATGCAGCAGGACATCACCAGCCTGCTCTACCGCGAGTTTAAGCCTGTTCTGGAGATGCTCAACCCACTTTCGGAAAACGCGCGCCAGTGGAAGGCTCGCCTCCTGGCCTGGGACGGGGCAATGCGGGCCGAGCAGGTAGAACCCACGGTATTCCAGGCCTGGTACACCGAGCTTAGCCGCCTGCCCAGCAAAGAGGTGGAGCAGGAGTTCTGGGAACAGCCCCGCTACCTGCTGGCGGCCATGCGCCAGGGTGACCCGGCCTGCCAGACCTCCGATACCCAGACCTGCCTGGACTACGCGGCCCTTGCCCTGGATAAGGCCCTCGACCGCTTCAACAACAACCCCCCACCCTGGGGCCAGGTTCACCAGGCCTCTTTCCCACACGCCATCCTGACCAATGTTTCGCCACTGAACCGCCTGGCCGACCGGGCCATACCCCACGGCGGCGACCGCTACACCCTGAACCGTGCTTCTTACGACCCCAGCACCTTCCGCATGACGGTGGGAAGCAGCTACCGGCACATTCTGGATTTTGCCGACCTCGAGCGCTCTTTATTTATCATTCCCATGGGCCAGTCTGGGGCCTTGCTTTCGCCCAGCTACGATAGCCTTCTACGCAAATGGGCCAGCGGGCAGTACCTGCCCATGCGGATGAACGAGACCCGCTTCACCACGCGCCAGACCCTCGAGCCTCAGCGCTAGCACATAAGGCCGATTGACATTATCACGCTGGCGGGTTAGTGTACTATATAGCTAGTGCACTAAGGAGGTGGCTCGATTGTGGAACTTGGATGTAGAAGCGGGGCCGATTTATGCGCAGATTGTGCGGGGGGTGGAGCGAATGCTGGCGAATGGGGTGTTAAAACCAGGCGATAAACTGCCATCGGCACGGGAACTGGCGGCGGCCCTGAAGGTAAACCCCAACACGGTGATTCATGCCTACAGCCAGCTCGAGATGGCCCAGGTAAGCGAGACCCGGCGGGGCCTGGGTACTTTTGTGCGCGAGGATGTGAACGTCGAAGGCATCCGCCTGCGCATTTTGCAGGAGGCGGCGCAGCGCTTTTGGTCGGAAGTGCAAAGCCTGGGGCTGGGCCTCGAGGAGGCCCAAAAAGCCCTTCTAAGCCTGAGCTCCAACACCAGGGAGGCCCAATGATGCTGGCGAAGCTTTCGCATGTGACCAAGCGCTATGGCAAAACCGAGGGGGTGCACGACCTGAGCCTCGAGCTCTACCCCGGTCAGGCGGTTGGGCTTCTGGGCCTGAACGGCTCCGGCAAGACCACCACCCTCAAGCTTCTGGCCGGAATGCTGTTCCCCACCGCGGGAAGGGTGGAGGTACTGGGTAAGAACCCCCGTGAAAACCGAGGTCAGATTGCCTACCTGTCCGATGCCGACAACCTGTACGCCTGGATGACCCCCAGTGATGCCGAGCGCTTCATGCGGGGTCTGTACCCCGACTTCAACCCTACCCGCTACCGCGAGCTGCTGGCTTTTTTGGAAGTGCCCAAACAGGGCTACCGCTCGATGTCGCGGGGACAGCGGGCCCGCCTGCGCCTGGCCATGGTGCTGGCCCGTGAGGCTCGACTGTTCTTGCTGGATGAGCCCCTTTCGGGCATAGATGTCATCTCGCGCGACCGCATTCTCAAGAGCCTGGTGCTGGAATGGCGCGAAGAGGCCTGCCTGGTGCTCTCGACCCACGAGGTCAGCGAGGCCGAGGGGATTTTTGAGCGGGTAGTGCTTTTGAAGGAAGGCCGCCTGGCCCTGGACGCCCAGGCCGAGGACTTGCGGGCCAAAGGGCAAAGCGTGAAGGACGCCTTTATCGAGGTGCTGGCCTGATGGGCGCATTCGGCTTTTAGACGCACAGCTTAGGAGGTAACACTTGTTAAACGCATTTTCGACATTGCTATGGCTCGAGCTACGCAAGTTTGGCGTATTCGGGCTGGGGCTAGCGTTGGGCGTGGTGGGCTGGTTCTTGCTTACCCGGCAGATTTTCGCCTGGAATGGAAGCAACCTCGAGTCGGCCATCGCGGTGTTTACTACCACATCGCTGGTCGCTGTGGGTGTTGGTGCGGCGCTGTTGGTGGCCCTGGGCCTAGATTTTGGGCGGGAGTACCGGGCTGGGCGCTGGCCACTGCTGCTGGGATCGCCCCAGCCGGCCTGGCTGCACCTGATGGCCAGGGCGGTGTTTGGAGTGGCTGTTCTGACACTGTTCAACGGTGCAATGTGGCTAATACAGGCCTTTTGGTTGAGCCAGACTGGGATTATCCTGCCCTTTGGCCTGGGTGCAGGAATATGGCTTTACCTGCTGGGGGGCTTGGCGCTGGTGGTCCCAGCGCTGTTCCTGGGGCTCTGGCTGGCAGCATACATCCCTGGTAAAGCGACCCTGATTGCTCTTGTGATGGGCGTGGTGGGCATGGGACAGGTGCTGGAGTGGAGCCTGCGGCTCTTTGGCGGCCAGTTTTACAAACTGCTGCCTTTTTGGAGGCTTCCGGCGCCTACGGTTGAGCAGAACCCTGGGGTGCGGGCGCAGTGGGAGAGCTTTCCGGGCCTGCCGACCGAGGGCTTTGTGCTTTTGCTGGTGCTGACGGGTTTTTTCTTTTTTGTTACCAGCCGTTTGTGGCAGGAAGTGGAGGCCTAGGATGCCGAACGCACACCTTGGGACAGTAGAGCTGGTGGTGTTTGGGGGGGTGTTTGTCTGGCTGGCCTATGCCGGCTACCGCTTGTGGACAGCCACCTTTAGCCCGACGGCCCGCTGGGTAGGGGCAGGCTTTGTGGCCCTGGCTGCGCTGGGGCTTGCCCAGGACCTGTTCGACCTGAACCGCCAGGCGGTTCGTGCCGGGCCGGTTTCGGCCGATAGCGGCGTGGTGCGTGGGGTGGTGGAGGTTAGTGGCGGGGGGCTTTGTATCGAGTGTGAACGCCGCCTCGAGGGTGGGAAGTACCGCCTGCGGGGTAGCTGGGTGGCGGGTGAGTACGTCGTGCGCCCGGAGGGAACCCAGCCCTATGCCATTCAATTCCAGCATGGGGAGGTGCGGCTCGAGGACGTTCGCTTAAAGCCCGGCTGCGCTACCGGCTTTATATCCGAAGAGATGAGGTTGGAGTTTAGCGGGGCCAGTGAGGTTGTGCTCGAGGTCGGCCCTGGGGCAGCATGCACGAATTGAGCGGATGGGCTTTCGCTTGCAAAAGCTAGGGCCAAACCATCAGATTTCGGGCCTTACGTGGCCGGATCCACACCACATCCGACCCTGTTGTTTCAGGTTCGAACCGGGCACACTGTAAAGAGGTGAGACATGATGCTGGATGTTTTGTTGCAACCCACAAACTTTTTTCGTGCGCTCTCAGAGCGAAAACCCAACCTGGTGGCTCCGTTTTTTATCGTGGTGGCCGCAGCCGTGGCGGCCTCGCTGGGGCAGGCTTTGCTAACCCGCCTGCTGCCCAGCCCCATACCGGGGGGTGTGGCGGTGCAGCTGGTGCTGGCCCTGGTGGGCGGGGTGGTTGGTGGCATGGTGGCCTGGGGGTTAGGGGGGCTGGTGGTTCGCCTTCTGGCCGGGCCGGACAGCCGGGCCTGGGAGGTGTATGGTTGGGCCAGTGTGCCGGGTTTGCTGGTGGGATTGGTGGCGATTCCCCTTGCGGCCTTGTTTCCTATTACCGGCGACCTGCCCCCTATACCCCCCCTTACCGATGTCGAGGCTTTTCAAGCCTGGCAGCGTGCGTATCGGCAGCTGATCTGGGAAGCCACCGGATTCAGGATTTTGCAGGGATTGAGCCTGCTG
>Ga0272446_1005022_pt1 | contig 15004 bp, 15 predicted proteins | sample YNPCB0061_FD_194587 | JGI IMG/M metagenome (GOLD analysis project Ga0272446, IMG submission 194587) | Hot spring microbial mat communities from Yellowstone National Park, WY, United States - YNP-CB-006-1 | ecosystem: Environmental > Aquatic > Thermal springs > Hot (42-90C) > Sediment | place...
ACCGTTCCGATGCTCAACCGCGAGCGTGAGCCGATTGGTGTGATTCAACTGATGAACAAAAAGCGCGACTACCGCGTGCCACTTCCTCAAAATTTAGAGGACTGGAAAGGTCTTGTGCTTCCCTTCACAAAGCGCGATGAACTTTTCATCTATTCGCTTGCCTCACAAGCTGGCATCGCCTACGAAAACAAACTCCTCTATGAAGAGCAAAAGAACTTGCTCGAGTCGTTTATTAAACTCATTGCCGATTCGATTGATAAAAAATCCCCTTACACAGGCGGGCATTGCAATCGTGTGCCGATTCTCACTGAAATGCTCGCGCGCGCCGCTTGCGAATCGCAGGAGGAGATGTTCAAAGACTTCAACCTCACGCCTGAACAGTGGTATGAACTGCATATCGCCGCGTGGCTTCACGATTGCGGTAAAATTACCACCCCTGTGCATGTGATGGATAAAGCCACGAAGCTCGAGACGATTTACGACCGCATTCACACGATTAAAACGCGCTTCGAGGTCTTGCGCCGCGATGCCTACATCAACTACCTCACTGCCGTTCAACGTAATGGCGTTTCCGAACAAACGCTTGAAGCCGAATACAAAGCCCGCTTAGCTCAAATCGATGATGATGAACGCTTCCTCGAACAAGTCAATATCGGTGGCGAATACTTGGCTGACGAAAAAATCAATCGCATTGCGAAAATTGGTGCGCAAAAAATCGTCCTTAACGGCGAAGAGCGCGACCTTTTAAGTGCCGAAGAAATTTACAACCTTTCCATTCGCAGAGGCACGCTCACGCCCGAAGAACGCAAAATCATCAACGACCACATCGTGGTTACGATTCAAATGCTCGAAGAACTGCCCTTCCCGCGCAACTTGGCGCGTGTTCCTGAATACGCGGGCGGGCATCACGAGAAAATGGACGGCACAGGCTATCCGAAAGGCTTGCGGCGCGAACAAATGTCCATTCCCGCTCGCATCATGGCAATCGCCGACGTCTTCGAAGCCCTTACCGCCGTCGACCGCCCCTACAAGAAAGGCAAAACCCTGAGCGAATCGATGGCAATCATGGCAAAAATGAAAGCCGAAAACCATTTAGACCCTGACCTGCTCGATCTCTTTGTCAAATCAGGCGTCTACAAAGAGTATGCGAAGAAATTTATGTCGCCCGAACAGATTGATGAAGTCGACGAAGAGGCGATTCTCGCTGTCAAACCAAAACCGCTCTTCACTCAACCTGAATCAACCTATTGATTCATCGCGCAAAATGAGACCCTTGCTTTTTCTTCTGCTCTTCTCATTTTTCTCAATGCGCACACAGGCGCAATCCGCCGCGTCTTTCTTCCCAACACAACTCGGCTACACGTGGCACTACACCATCGCCACATTAGACACGCTTCAAACCATTGTTCCAAACTCTGAACGCACTCAAATCGATTCGTTAGCCGGCGAGATGCTATATCAAGGCAAACAGGCAAAAGTGATTTTGACATTAGACGCACTGATAAGCGATACCTCATTTGTCAGTTTAGAAGGCACGAATGGCTTTCAATACATTGGTTCTGACCTGCCCTTAGGTTCGCTTCCACCCGCACTTGCCGATTCATTGCAAACACTTATCGGCTGGTATTCCACATTCCGATTTGCGCAAACGGTCAATCAAAATTATACCTTGCTGACACGCTCATTTACCGTTCCGATTGATTCAAGCACGACCTTGCCGCTTGTTATTACCATTACAGGGCGACGACTTTCCGACCAAACCGTGAGCGTTCCCTTTGGCACATTCCCCAACGCCAAACGCTTTTTGATTACAACCAGCGTCGGCACACAAGTTCTGCCACCGCCGTTTCCGCCTGTTCCGCTCTTCTCAATTCCTGACACGACTTGGATTGCCCAAAACACTTGGATTGTCAAGCGCGTAACGCCAACGGTGCGGGTTAATCTTTCTACATTTGGCGTTCCACCATTTACATTGCCCGGACAACTGACCGTGCTTTCCGCGCCGCCGCTCTCGACACCGATTGCGTCAACACCCGTTGTATTTGACTTGGCACAGAATTACCCGAACCCGTTTAATCCAACAACAACGCTTACTTATCGTCTCTCAAAAGCAAGCGATGTTCGGCTCGATGTGTTTGATGTGCTTGGCAGAAAGGTTGCTACACTTGTTAATGCTCGACAAGGCGTAGGCAATTATCGCGTTGATTTCAATGCGGCTCAATTCAACCTTGCAAGTGGATTGTATTTCTATCGGCTCACCGCAGGTTCGCAATCAGAAATACGAAAGATGATTCTCACCAAATAACCTTTCATCACTTTTTCAGATTGGATACGATAACGATTGGCATTTTAGGTGGCGGACAGTTAGCGCGAATGTCAGCCTACGCGGCATTTCGTTTTGGAATGACCGTCGCAATTTACGAGCGCACCGCAAAAAGTCCCGCAAGTCAAGTTACCCCGTATTCGTTTGTCGGCGAGTGGTCGGAGCAATCCGAACTGATGAAGTTCGCTCAATGCGCCTCTGTGATTACTTTGGAAAATGAGTTTATTGCGCCAAGCGTGCTTGAGTATTTGGAATCGCTTGGCAAGCCAGTATTCCCAACTTCGAGAACGATTGCACTGGTTCAAGATAAACTTGTTCAGAAAGAGACGCTTCGGCGAAACAACTTGCCCGTTGCGGAGTTTGCCGCTATCCACTCCATCGCTGATGCGGAACACTTCGGAAACACGCATGGCTATCCCTTTCTCTTGAAGTCGCGCACTGGCGGCTACGATGGCTACGGCAATCGCACGATACGCACGCGAAGTGAGATTCCTAATGCCATGACCGCATTAGGCTTTCCCGCTCGCGCTGTAATGGCAGAAGCCTTTGTGAAGTTTGAAAAAGAACTCGCTACGATTGTCGCCCGCACGCGCGATGAGTCGGTCAAAGTGTATCCGATTGTCGAGACGATTCAAGAAAATCACATCTGCAAACTCGTCAAAGCCCCTGCCGTGATTGGCGAAGAGACCGAGTGGGCGGCGAAGAATTTAGCCCAAGTTGCGATTGAATCCGTTGAAGGTGTTGGCGTTTTCGGTGTCGAGATGTTTTTGTCGGAAGATGGAAAAATTTTAATTAACGAGCTTGCGCCGCGTCCGCACAATTCAGGACACTACACGATTGAAGCGTGTGTGACGTCGCAATTTGAGAATCACATTCGAGCGATTTTGAACTATCCGCTTGGTGATGTGTCGATGCTCGCGCCTGCCGCTGTGATGGTCAATGTGTTGGGCAAACAATGCGCTCCTGTCTCGCTTCGCTCACTTCCTTTGGCACTCGGCTTTTCAACGGCGAAGGTGCATCTTTACGGCAAAAGCGACTCGCGGGTTGGACGCAAGATGGGACATATTACGGTCGTCGGCGAAACGCTTGATGACTGCCTCTCACACGCCCTTGCGGCAGAATCAGCCCTTGTGATTTAATTTCATTCGACTTTGTTTTCGCCCACACGCACGCACTTGACAAGACCAACGAGAATGATTATCTTTGCACCGCTTTTAGCACTCTCCTTAATTGAGTGCTAAAAATTTGAAACCTTGTAAATTAGCGCGTCGTTTAACAGGCGACTCGATTCACAATCAACAAACATCACAACAACTTAAACTTTGGAGGAACATCAGATATGAAACTTCAACCCTTAGCCGACCGCGTTGTCGTGAAAGCGGCTCCCGCAGAAGAAAAGACAAAGGGCGGACTTTACATTCCCGACACTGGCAAAGAAAAACCTCAACACGGCGAAATCGTTGCTGTTGGTGCAGGAAAAACTTCTGACAACGGCACTGTCATTAAGCCCAGCGTGAAAGTGGGCGACAAAGTGCTTTACGGCAAGTATTCAGGCACAGAAGTAACGGTTGATGGCGAAGAATATCTGATTATGCGCGAAAGCGACATCTTCGCAATTCTCAACTGATTTGATTTTGAAACCAATTTCCTGAAAAATTAAACCTATCCAACTATGGCTGCTAAACTCATTCATTTTGACGCAGAAGGACGCGCCGCTTTGAAACGTGGCGTTGACAAACTTGCTGATGCTGTCAAGGTTACGCTCGGTCCGAAAGGACGCAATGTGATTATTGAAAAAAAATTCGGCGCACCAACCGTCACCAAAGACGGCGTAACGGTCGCCAAAGAAATTGAACTCGAAGACCCGATTGAAAATATGGGAGCGCAAATGGTGCGCGAAGTTGCGTCAAAGACATCTGATGTCGCAGGCGATGGCACCACCACCGCAACCGTTCTCGCCCAAGCAATTTACCGCGAAGGCTTGAAGAACGTGACCGCAGGCGCAAACCCAATGGACTTGAAGCGCGGTATCGACATGGCAGTTACGAGCATTGTTGAAGAACTTAAAAAAATCAGCCGCACTATTTCTGACAAAAAGGAAATTGCCCAAGTCGGCACAATTTCCGCAAACAACGACACCGAAATCGGCAACCTCATCGCCGAAGCGATGGAGAAAGTCGGCAAAGATGGAGTTATCACCGTTGAAGAAGCCAAAGGCACTGAAACCGAACTCAAAGTCGTCGAAGGCATGCAGTTCGATCGCGGCTATCTTTCGCCTTACTTCGTTACCAACGCCGAAACGATGGAAGCCGAACTTGATGAGCCGTATATCCTGATTCACGACAAGAAAATTTCCTCGATGAAGGATTTGCTTCCTATCTTGGAAAAAGTCGCACAACAAGGTCGTGCCATGCTCATCATTGCCGAAGAAGTTGAAGGCGAAGCCCTCGCAACACTTGTCGTGAACAAACTGCGTGGCACACTCAAAGTTGCCGCTGTTAAAGCCCCTGGCTTCGGCGACCGTCGCAAAGCCATGCTTGAAGACATCGCCGTGCTTACAGGCGGAACCGTCATCAGCGAAGAAAAGGGCTACAAGCTCGAGAACGCAACCCTCGCTTATCTCGGTCAAGCCAAGCGCGTCGTGATTGACAAAGACAACACCACGATTGTCGAAGGCAAAGGCAAAAGCAGCGACATCAAGGCACGTATCAACGAAATCAAGAACCAAATTGAAAAGACAACGAGCGATTACGACCGCGAAAAACTGCAAGAGCGTTTGGCAAAACTTTCGGGCGGCGTTGCTGTGCTGAACATCGGCGCAAGCACCGAAGTTGAAATGAAAGAAAAGAAAGCCCGCGTTGAAGATGCCTTGCATGCAACCCGTGCGGCAGTTCAAGAAGGCATTGTGCCCGGCGGCGGCGTCGCGCTCATTCGTGCTTCAAGAGCTCTTGATAAGTTGAACCCTGAAAATGCCGACCAAAAAACAGGCATTGAAATCATCCGCCGTGCCGTTGAAGAGCCGCTCCGTATGATTGTCGCTAACACAGGCACGATTGACGGCGCGGTTGTGCTTCAAAAGGTCAAAGAAGGCAAAGATGATTTCGGGTTCAATGCACGCACCGAAGTCTTTGAAAACTTGATTGCCGCTGGTGTCGTTGACCCGACGAAAGTTACACGCACGGCTCTCGAAAATGCGGCAAGCGTGGCAAGCCTTCTGCTCACCACCGAAGCCGTCATTTCTGAGAAGAAAGAAGAAGAAAAAGCACCCGCTATGCCTCCGGGCGGCGGAATGGGCGGAATGTACTAATGCGCCAGACGGTTCGTTGAGCGTTCTTGAAACAAAGGCTGATTTGCATTTGGCAAGTCAGCCTTTCTGTTTTAAGACTTACTAAAAAGCACAATGCCAGATGAAGCAATACCCAAAACCAGCATACCGCCACCAATTATCATCATCGCAATCGAGGGAAACCACAGTTCCTTCCAAGAGTTAATCATTGCTCCTTGTGGGTCTTGCGGGTCATAAAGAATTTCAACTTGTTCGCCAATTTTATACTCATATTCCGTTCCACTTGTCTTTCCCTCAAATCGGAACACTTCGCCTGTTTGCGTTTTGAACTCAACGACGGGATAGAAGTTTGCGGTTTCTCCTGGACGTTCAACCCGAACCTTCTCCACCACTGTGCCTGTGTGGTTTATCATCGTTTTCAATCGTTCTTTGGTTGACCTTATCCATAAAATGCCTATCACCAAAGCAACTAATCCAATCACCGCAAAGGTCAGACCAATCATTAACGCCATTGATTTAGGCATGGGTTTTGGTTCTTGCATAGACACCTCCCTTACTTTTAATCCAACAAGATATTTAATGAGTGGATTGACTTTGCCCGCAATTTATGAAGATATTTTTCGGTTGACTGTGTTTGAGACCTTTATGAAAAGCACTTCAAAATGACGTGTCGCTGTTTTATCTTCGCTTGTTCAGCAATGCTTTTTCCAACCTTTTCAGATGAAACACACCGTCATTTCACTTGTTTCCACAACACTTGTTTCATTGGCGATTTGCCTTGTGCTATCGGGCTGTTCAGGCTGTTCAGGGTGTAAGAATCCGAGTGATATTGATTTGAAGCAAGCACAAGATTTAGCCGCTGTTGAAGAGCAACGTCGGCGCGATTCGATTGCTAATGCGAAGCGTCTTTACGATGCGGCACTTGCCGAGAAAAAGCGAATAGACGATAGCCTTGCCGCCGCCAAAGCCAAAGAAAAAGCCCGCGCCGACACGCTTCCGCCTGAACTTGAAGGCAACCGCATCGAGCGCGAAGTGCCCGTTGATATTGATAAAATGAGCGACTCAACTGCAGAGCTTGAAGACGAACTTCGCCCGACGATTGAAGCGGCAAAACGTCGTATGGACGGCGTGCGCGGTTATGTCTCGTTCAAACTTGTCGTCTTGCCCAATGGGCGCGTCAAAGAAATTAAGTGGGAACACAACGACCTTGACGCGCAAGCCGTGCAAGCCATTCAAGCCACTGTGTATCGGCATCGCTATCCGTCTTGGGACGGCACAAAAATGCCCGAGTATCGAACACCAACGATTAAATTTTCTTTTTAAGATTTGTGTTTCTCTTTGTTCGCCCCATGAGCAGTAATCAGATTTATTGCAGGGCGACAATTTAATTTCAACCTTCTCCGAAAATGGCAAACATCAATTTTGGATTTGACTATCACGCGAACAAACTCTTCGATTCGCGCATCGAGCAAAGCATCAATCAAACACGCAGTATGCTCGTGCCGATGGTTGTGGAGACATCAGGACGCGGCGAGCGTGCGTTTGATATTTTCTCGCGTCTGCTTCGGGAGCGAATTATTTTTTACGGCACCGTTGTCGACGACCACTCTGCGGGACTCATCATGGCGCAACTCATCTTCTTGGAGTCCGAAGACCCTGAGCGCGACATCTATCTCTACATCAACTCGCCCGGCGGCAGTGTTTATGCGGGACTGGGGGTGTATGACACAATGCAGTTCATTCGTCCTGCCGTCTCAACGGTGTGCGTGGGCATGGCGGCATCGATGGGTGCGTTCCTGCTCTGCGCGGGTGAAAAAGGCAAGCGTGCCTCGCTTCCGCACTCGCGCATTATGATTCATCAACCTTCGGGCGGCGCGCAAGGTCAAGAAACCGACATTTTGATTATGGCAAAAGAAATCCAAAAAACACGTGCGATGCTAGAAGAAATCATGGCGAAGCACACAGGGCAACCCGTCGAGAAAATTCACGCCGATGCTGAACGCGATAATTGGATGACCCCACCCGAAGCCAAAGCCTACGGCATCATCGACGAAATTTTTGAACGGCGTCCAAAACCTGACGAGAAGAAGTAAGTTCTCGCTGCACGCCGCGTCTGTTTTCAAGCCGCTCGTTTCTCAACGGCGGCTTTTTCTTTTTATCTTCACAAAAATTTCTTTCAACAACCTTTCTATGCGAATCGGAATCGGTATTGACATTCACCCGCTTGTTGCTGGACGCAAACTCATCATCGGCGGCGTGGAAATCCCACACGACAAAGGCTTGGACGGACACAGCGACGCCGATGTGCTCCTGCACGCCATTTGCGATGCCCTTTTAGGCGCACTCGCTCTCGGCGACATCGGCAAACATTTCCCAAACACCAATCCCGCCTACAAAGACATCGAGTCCATTTTGCTCCTAAAAAAAGTCGGCAAACTCGTTGAGAAACACGGCTACAAGCCCATCAACATTGACTCCATGCTCTTGCTTGAAAAGCCGAAAATTGCGCCACACATTTTGCAAATGCGCAAGAACATCGCTCGCGCCTTGCAGATAGAACTCGATGCCGTCTCCGTAAAAGCCACCACTTCGGAGAAATTGGGATTCGTTGGAAAGGAAGAGGGCGCAGTCGCGCACGCGGTTTGTCTGGTCGAGAAAATCAAATAAGCCACAGGGTTTCGCGTAAAATCCTTACCTTTGCATGATTTCTCTAATCTGTAAAACCTATCTTGATTATGCCACTCATTGAAAAAATCATCGCTCGTCAAATTTTAGATTCACGCGGCAATCCAACCGTGGAAGTTGATGTCTTCACGGAAAGTGCGTTTGGACGCGCCGCCGTGCCATCAGGCGCATCAACAGGCGAACACGAAGCCGTCGAATTGCGCGATGGCGATAAAACCAAATATCTCGGCAAAGGCGTGCTAAAAGCCGTTGAACATGTCAATACCATCATCAACGACGCGCTCACGGGAATGCTCATTACACAGCAAACGGAAATCGACAGAAAACTGATTGAACTTGACGGCACTGAGAATAAATCCAAACTTGGCGCGAATGCAATTCTCGGTGTTTCGCTCGCGTGCGCAAAAGCAGGCGCAGATTTTTCAGGCTTGCCACTCTACCGATACATCGGCGGCACGATGGCAAATGTGCTTCCTTCACCGATGATGAACGTGCTGAACGGCGGCGCACACGCCGATAACACGGTCGACTTTCAAGAGTTCTTGATTATGCCGCTTGGCTTTACAAAATTCAGCGAAGCCCTTCGATGCGGTGCGGAAGTCTTTCACGCGCTTAAATCGCTCCTCAAATCCAAAGGCTACAATACGTCCGTCGGCGATGAAGGCGGCTTCGCGCCGAATGTAAAATCCAACGAAGAAGCGATTGAACTCGTGATTGAAGCTGTCGGCAAAGCCGGCTACAAAATCAAAGACGATGTGATGATTGCGCTCGACCCCGCCGCCTCCGAATTTTTCGACAAAGACAAAGGCAAATACATCTTCAAAAAATCTGATAAACGCGAACTCACCCCGCTCCAAATGGCAGAGTATTTGGAAAACTGGGTTAAAACCTATCCCATCATCTCGCTTGAAGACGGCATGGCAGAAGACGACTGGGACGGATGGAAAATTCTCACCGATAAACTTGGAAAAACCGTGCAACTTGTCGGCGATGACCTTTTCGTAACCAACACGAAACGCCTCGCGCACGGCATCGAGAAAGGCATCTGTAACTCGATTCTCATCAAGGTCAATCAAATTGGCACACTGACCGAAACGCTCGAAGCCGTCGATTTAGCCAAGCGCAATGGCTACACCAGCGTCATTTCGCACCGAAGCGGCGAGACCGAAGACACCACGATTGCACAAATCGCCGTTGCAACAAATGCAGGTCAAATCAAAACCGGCTCGCTTTCGCGCACCGATAGAATCGCGAAATACAACGAACTCTTGCGCATTGAAGAAGAATTAGGCAGCGAAGCACAGTATTTGGGGCGCAAGGTCTTTCGCGTTTAATGTGTAAGTATGAAACTGCCGAAGTTGAAATCGTCCATCAAGTCCATCAACTTGAAATCGCTTCGCTTGAAGCGTAAGCCGAAACGTGCTTCGGAACGCACCGAGAGTTCGCCCGTGTGTTTTATCACGGGCGGCTCTGGTCGGCTCGGTAAAGCGATGGTACTGGCATTGGCAAAGCGCGGCTGGCGTGTTTGCTTCACCTACCGCTCGTCGCGCGAAGAAGCCTTAGAGACACTGTCCGAACTCAATGCTTTCGCGCCCGATGCCAAAATGATTCATTGCGATATTTCCAAAGTGAGTTCAATCAAGCGTGCGTTCATGTTTTTTCGCCGTCGCTTCGAGCGATTGGATTTAATGATTTGCAATGCGTCTAACTTCTTCCCAACGCCTTTGCCAACCGTCAGCGAGAAAGATTGGGATTCGCTGGTCGATACCAATCTCAAAGGCACATTCTTCACGATGCAAGAAGCGGCGAAGATGATGATGAAACAGGAGTTCGTTTCAAGAATGATAACGATGTCCGACGTCTCGGCAGAACTGGTGTGGCGGAACTACGCGCCTTACACGGCTTCCAAAGTTGGCGTTCAACATCTGACCAAAATTTTTGCCAAAGAGTTTGCGCCGAAAATCCTTGTCAATTCAATCGCTCCTGGCACCTTGCTTTTGCACGAAGAGCGCGATAAACAATATGAAAAAGATATTGTCGAGAAAATCCCACTTCGCCGTATCGGCTCTCCGAATGATGTGGTCAATGCGATGCTTTTTCTCACCGAGAATGATTACATCACCGGGCACATTTTGAGCGTCGATGGCGGACGCTTGCTCTATTAATCCTCGCTACGCTTTTTTCTCCAAAGATTCAAACAGTTTTTCTCCGAGAATTTTCGGACGTTTGCAATCGGAAATTATCCTTAACATTTTCAGCATGGTCGTTCTCGATTTACTCCGCGATTTTCTCTCACAAAACACGATTGCACTTTTATTTCTCACGATTGGCATTGGCTATTTGCTTTCGAAACTTGAAGTCAAAGGCGTTGGGCTTGGCGTTGCGTCGGTGCTGTTTGTTGGGTTGGCAGTCGGCGCGTTTGGTGAAGGACGGTTCAAAGTGCCTGATGTGATTGGGCAGTTGGGATTGCTCTTGTTTGTTTATACCGTTGGTTTGCAGTCGGGTCCGGGCTTTTTTCGGATTTTGCGTCAGCGAGGAATTTCGCTCACGCTGTTAGCCATTGTGTCGCTTGGCATGGTTGCAGTGATTGCCGCGCTTTGCTCAATGCTCTTTTCGCTGAACGGCGCGGTGCTTGTCGGAATGTTTTGCGGCTCGCTCACGAATACGCCTGCGCTTGCGGCGGCGACCGAAGCGATTGGCTCACACCCCGACGCGCCGTTGATTGCCGTTGGTTATTCGGTCGTGTATCCGCTTGCGGTTGTGCTTCCGATTTTGCTGTCACTCTTGATTGCCTCGCTCCGAAAAGTTGATGTCGCTCGCGAAACGGCACGCGCCGAAGAAGCGGCAGGCACGAAAACCGAAACGCCTGTCGGTAAAAATTTCGTGCTGAAACACGCTCATCTTATCGGAAAGACGGTGCGCGAAGCGTTGATTGAGCCGTTTGGCGTGCGGGTTAGTCGCATCAAACGTGGCGATGAAATTTTCGTGGGCGTTGCGAATACAGTCTTGCAACAGGGCGATGTCTTGCGCGTGGTTGGCTCTCTTACAGCCGTTCAAGCGGCAGGCGAAGCGATTGGCGAAGAGACCACCGAAAGTCCCGAAGCCGAGCGCAAGCAAGTCGACTTCCGCCGAATTTTGCTTACCAACTCGAGCCTCATTGGCAAACGCTTGAAAGATTTAGATTTGGAAAATACTTGGGGCGCGGTTGTTACACGCATCCGCCGTGGTGATATCGATTTTTTCCCGACCGATGACACGATTTTGGAACGCGGCGACCGCTTGCGCGTGGTTGCTCCCACCGACCGCATCGCCGACCTCACCAAGTATCTCGGCGACTCCGCCAAAGCCCTCAGCGAAACCGATTACCTCTCGCTCTCGCTCGGCATTCTGCTTGGTATTGCCATCGGACAAATTCCGATTCAGATTGGCGATTTTGAACTAAAACTTGGATTGGCAGGTGGCGCGTTGCTCGTCTCGCTCGTCTTGGGCTACTTGGGCAGAACAGGACCGCTCATTTGGGATTTGACACTCGAAATTGACGCAACCTTCCGACAACTCGGCTTGGTGCTTTTCTTCGCTTCCGTTGGCATTAAATCAGGGGCGCAATTTGCTAATGCGATTGGCGGACAAGGGTTGCTCCTCATTAGCATCGGTGCATTGCTTACCGTTACTTCTGCCCTTCTTTTCCTTGTCGGCGCAATGTGGGTTCTGCGATTGGATTGGGTAACTGCCACAGGCACGCTTGCAGGCGGACAAACACAGCCCGCGATTCTTTCCTTCATCGGCAAACTTGCTAACAGCGAAGCTCCAAACATTGCTTACTCCGCCGTCTTCCCAACCGCCATGATTCTCAAAATTCTGCTCGCACAAGCCTTGCTCTGGTGGCTTCATTTGACCTGATGCACGAATCGTGAGGGCAGAATGACTTTTTCATCAATCAACAAACATTTGGAATCTTCAAGTCGCTTCTCGCTTTGCGAGATTAGCGCGAAGGTTAATTGCCGATTGAAGTTGATGTAGCACGCATAACAATTCCGATTTTTGAACACCTCTATCTTGTCTCTTATTGCGGTTTCCTTGTCTTTTCCATTGTCAAACGATTCATCATAAACCACCAGCAAGTTGTCGGGCGTAGCGAACAGCATTATCTCGTCATAATGCACATAAAAACTCTTTTTGCCTTCTTTGAACTTGTCTTTAATTCCTATGTCAGGGTCAATGAAGATGATGCCGAAATGCTCGTTGGGTAACTGCGCGAGGTATTCTTTGCGCTTGCTGTGCTCAAATTTTTTGGTTTTTATTTCATCGGCATGCGTTATGAATTTGTAGAACGCCAACTGTTCTTCATTGAACACATCGCTGAACATGGGTACGACGTAGATTTTTTCACTGAGTCCTGTTTTAAGCGTTTTTAAGATGTCTTTTTTGGCGAGGTCGTTTGCATCACCGAGATGGCGTGTGTTCATTTTTTTGCAGATGAAGTTATTAGGTATCAGGCGTAATGAAAACTTCCGATAACGGAATTTCAACATCAGGAAACGCCAAAAGGGAAATTCTGTCGGTTGGCTGTAAGATTTGCCTTTCAGCGTAATCTTCTCCCTTCGGATTGCGATAAACTTCCAACTGCCTCGCTTGCACATTCACTATCCACACTTCGGGAACGCCTACACGCGCATAGAGCGGCAACTTGACTCGTCGGTCAAAAAGCAACGACGCACTTGCTACTTCAATCAACAAATACACATCTTGCGCCTTCGGTTTGCCTGAAAAGTAATCATCGCTCCGCCATCGCAAAATGGAAATGTCAGGTTCAGGTTCGGACTCTTCATTTATCACAATCGGCAACTGCGTAGAAACGATTGCGCGTTTGGTCAATCGCTCCGTAAAGATGCGTGAGAGCCGTATCACATACGAGATGTGCGGCGCGTTCATGGGTGCCACTTTGAGAATCTCCCCGTTGATAAGTTCCAATCGCTCATCAGGCTTGAACACGCCTGCTTCATACATCACCTCGTATTCTTCAACCGTAATCTTGCGGCGCACAATCGCAGGCTCAATCGCTAGTTCCGTTTCCATCGCTCGTTGTGTTTTAGTTAGAAAAATCCGTCAAGCATCAGGCGTAATGAAGACTTCCGACAACGGAATTTCAACATCAGGAAACGCCAAAAGGGAAATTTTGTCGGTTGGCTGTAAGATTTGCCTTTCAGCGTAATCTTCTCCCTTCGGATTACGATAAACTTCCAACTCCCTTGCTTGCACATTCACTATCCACACTTCGGGAATACCCACACGCGCATAGAGCGGCACTTTGATTCGGCGGTCATAGAGCAGTGAAGTGCTTGCCACTTCAATTATCGCATACACATCTTGCGCGCTCGGCTTGCCTGAAAAGTAGTAATCCTCTTTCCGCTTCAGCAAAGTAATATCGGGTTCAGGTTCGGAATCATCGTTTAGAATGATGGGCAACTGCGTGAATACGGTTGCTTTCCTACCGAATGTCTCAATAAACAATCGTGATAAGTTCGCCACATATGCACAATGCGGCGCGTTCATGGGTGCCACTTTGAGAATCTCCCCGTTAATCAGTTCCAAGCGTTCATCAGGCTTGAACACGCCTGCTTCATACATCGCCTCATATTCTTCAACCGTAATCTTGCGGCGCACAATGACAGGCTCAATCAATAGTTCTGTTTCCATCGCTCGTTGTGTTTTTATGATGAATGTTGTTTTCCTTCAAACGTCTTACTTCAATCACGTTTTTCCAAACATAACTAAACGCGCCGTAAGTCAGCGCGCCGCTGGCGATGCCAATCAAAAATCCGCCCAAGACATCGGAAGGATAATGCACGCCGACATAGACTCGCGAAAGCCCAACCAGAAACGCATACAGGCTCATCACCCACACAAAGCCTTTATCAAGCCGTGTTGATTGTGCAAAGAGGCAAAAGAGAATGGTTGCGACCGCCGCCGTATTTGCCGCATGCGAGGAAGCAAACGAGAACGAGCGAGGCTGATTGATAAGCAAATGCACATCAGCAAGTTCAAAACATGGGCGCGTGCGTTGAACAAGGGTCTTGAAGAGATGTGAGGCGGTTTGGTCGGCAAGCGCAATCGCTACAATGCAAAGCAAAAGCACCGTTATGCCTTCCCACTTGCGCCGAATAAAAATAAACACTGCGGCAAGTGCCGCAATCCACCACGATTGATTGAACTTTGTCAGAAAGATGAAAAATGCATCGAGAAACGCAATGCCTGTATGGTCATTCACAGCGCGAAAGAGCGCGACATCGAGGGCATAGAGCGTTTCCATTGGCGTTGGCTTGAAGTCTCAACTCTTGAAAATCTCATCGAGTTTGATAGAAATGTTCGTAACAGGGTCGTGCAACTCATCATCTTTGGTGAAGACTTGTGGCTCTTCATTTGGAAGGAATACGGCAATCGTTTTAATGAACGGCTGAACAAGCCAAACGGATTGAATGCCCGCATCGAAGTAGCGTTGAAGTTTCTCATCGAAATCGTCCATGCCTTGTGTGCCTGAGAGAATTTCAATGACGGTGAGCGGCATTTCAGAGACACGCTTTTCATCGCGCTGAAAATTAACCTGACGCTTTTTGAAGATGAGAATATCAGGCGTGGCTTTGGGCTTCAAATCGAGCGTGATTTCACTGCCTACGGTGAAGGCATTGTGTCGCGAAAGCGCAACAAGAATG
>Ga0272446_1005023_pt1 | contig 15003 bp, 13 predicted proteins | sample YNPCB0061_FD_194587 | JGI IMG/M metagenome (GOLD analysis project Ga0272446, IMG submission 194587) | Hot spring microbial mat communities from Yellowstone National Park, WY, United States - YNP-CB-006-1 | ecosystem: Environmental > Aquatic > Thermal springs > Hot (42-90C) > Sediment | place...
GGACGGTCCGCCAGCCTCACTCTAGCACGCCGCGCCTCGACCGTCAAGAAAGGCGCGCGCCAGCCCGGCTGGCGTGCGCGAAGGATTGCCGGCGCCGTGCGGCGAACTGCCGCCTCGTTCTTCCGCCGTCAGGCACGCGTTCGGGAGGCATCCCATGTTCGCTGCTCATCCGTTGGCCGCCAGCCTGCTCCTCGCCGGCGCCGTCGCTCTGGGAACGGCCGCCAGCCGTCCCTCCTTCGCGCAGGACCTGCCCGCGTTCGAGCTCACGCGCGCGGCCGAGGCCGGCCAGTGGCAGGCCACCCACGACATCGCGTCGCTCACGGCGACGCCCGACGGGCTGCGCATCGAGATCGGCGGCCCCGACCCGTATGCCACCGGTCCCGCGCGCGACTTCCCGGCCGGCGTGCCGCTTCGCGTGCGCATCCGGATGAAATCGGACGCTGGCGGCACGGCGCAGCTCTTCCACTTCGGGCCGGGGCAGGGACCGGCGGAGGAGCGCTCCGTCCACTTCACGGTGCGCCCCGGGCGATGGGAGGAGGTGCGTGCCGCCCTCCCGGCGCTCGGGCCCGGAACGCGCTTCCGCTTCGACCCGCCTGGAACGCGCGGCGTCTGCACCGTCGCCTGGATCCGCTTCGAGACGGGCATCACGCCGAAGGCGCCGGAGTGGCCGCGGCCCGCGCCGCCGGACCTCGCCGCCGGCGCGCTCTCGCTGCGGTCCGGGGACCTGGAGATCGCGCACCAGCGCGACCGGCTCGGCGCCTTCGCCGTCCGCGTGCGCGGCGAGGACATGGCCTGCGGGCACAGCCGCCCCATGGTCGGCTATGCCGCCGGCCGCGAGGTGCGGTGGCTGGACGGCGGCGCCGAGAAGGCGACGGTGACCGGCGGTCCGGACCGGATCGTCGCCACGCTTGACTTTCGGGACCGGGACGGCGGGCGCTGGCGCATCCGCCAGACCTTCACCCCGGGACGCGTCACGGGTTCCGCCGGGGCCATCGATGTGCTCACGGAGATCACGCTCGACCGCGACCGCTCCGTGCTCTACCTGCCCGTGCTGGTCCTTTCTCCCGGGCTTGGCTCCTTCGGCGCCTCCAAGAACCAGGCGCTCTTCCCGGGGCTGGAGTATCTGGACGGCAACGAGCCCAGCAGCTCGGAGAAGGACATCGAGGGCGCCGGAGCCCGGCGGCTGGCGCCGGACACGCTGCGCATCACCATCCCGATGATGGTGCTGCAGGCGCGCGACCGGTATGTCGCTCTGGCGTGGCGGCAGACGCCGAATGTGTGCGCCGTGTTCGACTCGCCCGACCGCTCTCTCAACACCGGCGCCCACATCATGGGGCTCCTCTTCCCCGGCTCCGACGGGCAGACGCGCGACGAGGGCAGCCTGCTGCCCTACGACGCCGTGGAGCTGAAAGCGGCGACGTCGCTCACCGTCCATGCCACCATCCTGGGGGGCGGCGGGGCGAGCTGCGTGCCCGCGCTCCAGCAGTATGTCGCGCTGAACCCGCTGCCGGAGGTCCCGGACACAGGCATGACGGCCCAGTCCTACGCGCGCTGGATCGCCGCGGGCTGGCTCGAGTCGCGCATCCGGGAAGGCGACCGGTACCGCCACGCCTACTGGCCTGGCGCCACCTCCTTCGCGCCGCACCCCGCAGCGGACGCCGCCACCTGGATGGAGTGGGCTGCCGTGCGGTGTGGCGACCCCGCGCTGGCATCGCGGCTGCGGTCCGCGGCGAAGGCGGCGCTCGAACTCGTACCGCTCGCGCAGCGGAACGGCAGCGGGGTGGGCCACGTGGGCTATCCCGTCGAGGGTCTGCTGTTCGGTGGCGCCATCGAGAACGCCGAAGCGGCTCGGAATGGCGCGCGCGGCTCCATCGCGCGCTTCGAGCCGGACGGGCGGCTGCTCTACCGGGCGCAGCCCGGCGGCATCGACTACGCGCGGACGCACTGGTCGAAGGAGGCGAACGGGTTCGCCGCTCCGGCCGTCGCTCAGATACTGGAGGCCGCCGCCGTCTCGGGCGACGCCGCCATCCTGCGCGAAGGGCTCCGCCTGCTGGACGCGCTGGACCGGTTCGACAACCAGGCGCCGCGTGGAGCGCAGACGTGGGAGATACCGCTCCACACGCCGGACATCCTGGGCTCCGCCCACCTCGTGAAGGCCTACCTGCTGGGCCACGAGCTGACGGGGGACAGGCGCTATCTCGACCGGGCCATCTACTGGGGCTGGACCGGCGTGCCGTTCGTCTACCTGGTCAAGCCGGTGGAGGAGAAGGTGGGCCTCTACGGGACCATCGCGGTCTACGGAGCGACGCAGTGGAAGGCGCCGAATTGGATGGGCCTGCCGGTGCAGTGGTGCGGGCTCGTCTACGCGGACGCCCTGTACCGGTTGGCGCGGTACGACCCGGCGGGCCCGTGGCGGAAGCTGGCCGATGGGATCGCGGCCTCCGGCGTACAGCAGAGCTGGCAGCCCGGCGACGACCCCGATCTGATGGCGCTCCTGCCCGACTCGTTCGCGCCGCGGACCCAGACGCGCAACCCGGTCGCCATCAACCCGGGCACGGTCCAGGCGTGCGCGATCCGGCTGTTCGGAGGCCCGGAGGTCTACGACTACCGCGTCTTCCGCCAAGCGGTGGCGCATGCGCCGGGCGCGATCACGGACGCGTCGGAGCGGGACGGCGTGCTGCGGTTCACCGTGCAGGGATGGCTGGGACGACCCTATGAGGTGCTCGTTTCGGGACTGAAGCGCCCGCCCGTGGTGCGGGTGAACGGAGCGCGCGTGGCGCTGGGCGCGCCGAACCGGTACGTGCCCGAGAGCGGGCTGCTCTCCCTTCGCGTCGAGGGCAAGTCCGCCATCGAGATCGAGACGGCGCCCTAGCCGGCGTGGCGCTGCCGGCCGGGGGCCAACCAAGGAGAAACGTCATGAGCATCGCACGCCGCCACCTCGTCGCGGCTGCCGTCGCCGCGCTGGCAGCGACTCTGCCCGGGCGCCCCATCGCCCAGACGCCGAGGGCAGACGCCGACACGAAGGGATGGATATCGCTCTTCGACGGCAAGACGCTCGCGGGCTGGAAGCTGCGGCACGAAGGCGGCAAGAACGCGTGGAGCGCGGAGAACGGCGTCCTGAAGAACGCGGAGGCCGGCACGGACTTCGTGACGGAGCGCAAGTTCGGCGACTTCGACCTCCACATCGAGTTCGCCGTGCCGAAGGGCAGCAACAGCGGCGTCTACCTGCAGGGCCGCTACGAGATCCAGATCGCCGACACCTACCGCCAGCCGCCGTCGCACGGCGGGTGCGGCGCGGTCTACAGCAAGATCCTGCCCACCGAGAACGTGGCCAAGCCCGCCGACGACTGGCAGGCGTTCGACATCAGCTTCCGCCAGGCGCGGCGTGGACCCGACGGCAAGGTGACGGAGAAGGCGCTCGTCACGCTCGTCTGGAACGGCATCCGCGTCATCGACCGCAAGGAGATCGACGGGATCACCGGCGGCGCGCTCGACGACGCGGAGGGAACGCCCGGGCCGCTCATGCTCCAGGGCGACCACGGCCCCATCCTCTACCGCAACATCCGCATCCGCCCGGCGGTGGACCTCCCCGCGAAGTAGCGCGCACGGGCGCGAAACGACGGGCGCGGGGCGGGCCGATCCGGCCCGCCCCGCGCGCGTTCGCGCTGCCTCGTCCTGGCAAGCTGCCAGCGGCGCCTGGCGCGGCGCGTCCTCGCCCCGCATGCCCGACCGCGCGGCTCCCGCCCCCGCCCGGTCGCGACCGGAGCGCCCCTCCCACGCCTTCCCGTTGCGCAGGAAGTCCTGAGGAAGCCCGGGCGCCGCAGCCGAGAATGTGAGGGCACGCTTGCCCCGTCGGAGGGGGACAGCCGGGTGCGGGCACAGGCTTCGCGGAGGAGAGACGGCATGCGGGTGACGGTGCGGTGGGCGCTCGCCGGCGCCGCCCTGGCGCTGGCCGCCGTGGCGACGGCCCAGTCGCGCGGCGTCCTTCTGTCGGAGGCGGTGGCGGCCGGAAAGGTGCGGTGCGCGGTGCATGGCCTTGGCGGCAGCAGCGGCGACACCGTCAGGGTGTACGTCCAGAAGACGCCGAAGGCGGGGCCCGCCCCCCTCGTGCTCGAGATACCGCCGGGCACGCTCTTGCAGAGCGACAACCGCACCACGCAGGCCATGGTGGTCGCGGGCGTGAAGGGGCGCATGGCTGGCGAGACGACCTACTCGCGCGCCTCCAGGATCGAGCTGGCGGACAACGCGATCTCGGCCTATCTGGTGGAGGCCTACTGCGCCGAGTTCGAGAAGGCTAACCCCACCCGTTCCACGCGGTTCCGCATGGCGCGGCCGGACCCCACGCTGGCCTGCGTGCTGCGCGAGGCCGCGAGCCGGCGGCTCTCGGTGCGCGCGACCCAGGCTGCGGTGTGGATATTGACCGACCGCGTCTCCTACGGCAAGGTGCGCGGCAAGTTCCCCGTGAGCGTTGACGAGTGGAACGCCGCCGTGGAGGTGGCGAAGGCCTGCTGGAGAAGTACACGCTGAGGCGGCAGGCGGGAGCGCCCGACGAGCGGGGAGGCCGCTTGCGGCGACCAGCGCCGCGAAGCGGCCTCCCTACGCGCCCAGCCGCTCGCAGTGCCGGCGCGCCGCGGCCACCAGCTCCTCGTCCGGCAGTTTGGCGAGCGGGGTGTAGCGCGGGTGGCCCGACTCCTTGTAGGGGTCGTTGCGGGCGGCGTTGTAGCAGCAGATGAAGGTCCAGCGGGGCGCGTCGCTCCGGTTCTGGTCGGAGCGGTGCAGCGTGTTGCAGTGGAAGAACACGGCGTCGCCGGCGTCCATCTCACAGTGGACGACCGGCTTCCGCTCCAGAATGGCCGCCATCCGCTCGGGGTCCGCTCCCGTCTGATCGCCCGCCCGGCCATGGTCGATGCGCCCCAGCTCGTGGGATCCGGGGATGACCTGCAGGCAGCCGTTCTCGCGGGTGCAGCGGTCCACGGCGATCATGCAGCTCGCCATGAGCGGCCGCAGGCAGCCGTTGTTGTACCAGTAGCCGTAGTCCTGATGCCACTCCCACGCGCCGCCGACCCGCGGCTCCTTCATCGTCATCTTGTGGTGGTAGTGGTAGACCTCGCCGCCGAGGAGCCGCTCCATCGCGTCCACCACGCGTCGCGAGCGCGCAATGGCGCTGGACACGTCGTCGCCCAGAGCGTTCTCCAGCGAGATGCGCGAGCCGGCGCCCTGCGCATCGAGCCGGTCCACCGCCTTGCGCCGCAGGTCCTCGTCGGCCCTCGCGATGCGCTGCAGCAGATCGGTCTCCTCGGCGTTCAGCAAGCGGCGCACCACCGCGTAGCCGTCGCGCGCGAAGGCGGCCGCGTCGTCGTCGGTGATCGTGTTCCAGCCCATCGGTCCTCCTCGTCGCGCCGCGCTCAGGCGGGCGGCGCGCGCTGCTGGACCTACTGTACGCGGGCGCGCGGCCGATCGTTGCGACGGCGTCAGAGGCGCGGAACGGTGAGGCCGCCGTCGAGGGTGAGGACGGCGCCGGAGGCGTAGGGCAGGTCGCCGCGCAGGAGCATGGCGACCGCGCGCCCGACGTCCTCCGGCTCGCCCCAGCGCGGCTCCAGAAGGAGCCCGTCGGCAATGAGCCCGTCGTAGCGCGCGGCGACGCCGGCGGTCATGTCGGTGCGCACGATGCCGGGCCGCACCTCGTAGACCGGGATGCCGTACTCGGCCAGCCGCACCGCCCACAGCCGGGCCGCCATGCTCAGCCCCGCCTTCGAGACGCAGTAGTCGCCCCGGTTCACGGAGGCCACAGCCGCGGAGATGGAGGTGACGAACACGACGCCGCCCCGCGGGGCGTCTCCGGCGCGCCACTGCTCGATCATCCAGCGGGCGGCCGCCTGCGTCAGGAAGTACGGGCCGCGCAGGTTGACGCGAACGAGCCGGTCGAAGCTCTCCTCGGTGGCGTCGAGGAGGTCCGCGCGGACGGCCGGCGCCACGCCTGCGTTGTTCACGAGCGCGTCGAGCCGGCCCCAGCGCGCGCGGACGGCGTCCATCAGGCGGGCGCGCGCCTCCGGCTCGCCCACGTCGGCGGGCACGTACAGCGGGTCGGCGCCGGCCGCCCGGAGCGCGGCGAGGGCCGGCTCGACCTCGGCGGGATGGCGCACGCCGTTCACGGCGAGCGCCCATCCCTCTCTGGCGAGCGCCAGCGCGATGCCGAGGCCGATGCCGCGCGTGCCTCCCGTGACCAGCGCCACCCGCTCGTTCATCTGCGTCGCTCCGCTCAGGCGAGGCCCATCCGCTGCAGGTTGCGCAGGCTGATCTCCACGCTCTCGATGGGCGGGCGCTGGCACACGTCCTGCTCCACGATGAGCCACTCGGCGCCGGCCTTCTCGGCCTCCGCGACGATGGCGGGCCAGTCCATGACGCCCTCGCCCACCTCGGCGAACCCGCGGCTCTCGTCGCCGAGCATGTCCTTGAGGTGCACGAGCGGCACGCGTCCGGCGAGCTTCCGGAGGTAGGCCGCCGGGTCTTCCCCGCCGTAGCGCACCCAGTAGGTGTCCAGCTCGGACCCGAGCGCCGTGGCGGGCGACTCCCCGAAGAGGATGTCGAGCCCGGTCACGCCGTCGAAGCGCTCGAACTCGAAGGCGTGGTTGTGGTAGCAGAGGCGCATCCCGCGCGCGTTGCACTTCTCGCCGATGGCCGCGAGCGTGGCGGCGACCTGCTTCCAGCCGCCGGCCGTCTTGCGGCGCTCCTCGGGCATCCAGGGACAGACCACCCAGCGGTTGCCGATGGTCTCGTTGTACTCCAGGACCGCGTTCAGGTCCGCTTCGAGCTGCTCGATGCCAGTGTGGCTGCCGGCGACCTTCAGGCCCAGATCGTCGAGCAGGCGCCGGAGGTCCGGGGCGGCCATGCCGTGGGCCCCTGCGAGCTCGACGCCCGCGTAGCCGAGGCCCGCAACCTGCCGCAGGACGGCGGGGAAGTCCTTCGCGGCGTCGTCGCGAAGGGTGTAGAGCTGTACGGCGATGGGAAGCTTGCCCATAGCGTCTGTGGTTCCTTTCGCGGAGCCGCGCGGTCAGCGCCGACGAAGCTCGTCCGCCGGCCGGGTCACGACGTGGTAGACGCCCAGATCGGCGTTGCCGCGCCAGTGCTCCAGGTTGAAGTCGGTGATGTTGAGGAAGCCCACGCGCACCGGCCCGGAGGCCGGGCGCACGACGAACTGCACCGCGCCGTTGTTCGTCCAGTTGAGGAGCGTGCGCCAGGGCGAGCGCGGCAGGAGCCACTCGCCGTGCGCGTCGGTGACGCCCGTTGCGTCGGGCGTCGCGTCGAAGCGGGCGTTGCCGTACTCCCGCGAGATGGAGACGTGCATCGCGACGCGCGCGCCCGCAACGGGCCGCATCTCCTCGTCGAGGAAGACGAACCGGTTGCGCTTCGGCACGTCGACGAGGAAGGTCCCGAAGAAGCCGCGCCGCACGCCCTCGTCGCGGTTGAAGGCGCGCGCCGCGTGCTCGCCCCAGAAGCGGTACCCGCTGTCCCACGGCTCGCGACCGTGGCCCAGGTTATGGTCGTGCGCGTGGTTGCCGGAGAACATCATCTGGTCCTGGAACCAGCCCGGCGGGTCGTAGGGCACGCCCGGGAGCGCGGCGTTGCGCTCCGCCGCCACGGGCAGCAGGTAGTAGTCCGGCTGGCCGAGCTGGTGCCCCAGCTCGTGGCAGAGCGGCCACTCCGGCCCGAGGAGCCACTGCGGGTTCGCCTCGTAGAAGCCCTTGCCCGGCACGTGGTGCCGCAGCAGGTCGTTCGTGAAGCCCCACACGCCGTCGCTCCCGCCCGTCACGTTGTCCTCGGGGGCGTGCGTGCCGCCGGGGTCCTTGTAGTCCTCCGGCAGCAGGACGATGCGGTCCAGCCGCACGCGGATGCGGATGCCCTCGGGCGTGGCGGGGTGGATCTCGTCGCGGAACTGCCGGTTCATCTCGCGCACCTGGAACTGCGCCCAGTCGTCCCAGGAGTAGCTGTCCAGCCCGTTCCGGACGCCGCGGAACCACTCCACGACCTTCGGCTGCACGAAGAAGTGGAAGGCGAGCGCATCGGTGGCGTCCACCACCGCGTTGTTCTTGTGCGTCACCTCGGCGAACTTGCGGTTCCGGTTCGTCTCGAAGGCGACCCAGTGGCGTCCGGCCTGCCAGCGCCAGGCGAGGCGGTAGGCGCGCTCCTCGCCAGGCGCGAGCGGCGGCGACCAGCCGCCGCCGCTCGCGCCGCGGACCGCTCGCCCGTCGAGGAGCCAGTGCCAGTCGTAGCGCGGCGTGGGCCGGCTCCCGGCGTTGCGGACGCGCGCGATGAAGGTGACCGGCTGGCCCGGCTTCGGCCACTTCTGCTGGTTGGGGTTGGCGATGGTGACGGGCAGGCCGTCGCCCTTGAGACCGCCCGGCTCGTCGATGCGGCGGTAGACGACCTTCGTGCCGGGGTAGCGCGGCAGCCGCTCGATGAACCGGACGGAGAGGTCCGGCAGGTCGGGCATGGGGTCGCGCCAGCGCTCGCGCGGGTCGCGCTCCTGGGCGGGCGCGGTCGCTGCGAGGGCGGCGAGCAGGACGACGGCGAGAAGGCGCATGGTCGGTCGACTCCCGCGGCGTCGGTTCGCCGCGGGATGCGGGGTTTCCTGTGGCGGAGTGGCGGGTGGCGGTTGGGTTGTGGGTTGTGGCTCGCAGGTGGTGGCGGCGCGTCTCAGCCCCCGCGCTCCACGGTGGCGCGCTGGGCGGCCGTGACCGCCTTCACCATCGCGATCGCCGTCAGCGCCGAGAGAATGCCCGTGACGTTGCTGACCGCGCTGACCGTAGCGGCCATCTGCAGGCCGGTCACATCGTCCGCCCGGAGGCTGGCCTGAAAGGCTGCCCACGAGACCCAGTTGTCGATGAGCCAGAAGGCCCACCACCAGCCCAGCACGGAGGGGGCGAGCGCGGTCGCCCAGCGGCGCGGGTCCACGCTGGCCTGCGCGATCTCCTTCATCGCCTGGTAGGGCTTCCAGAGGTTCAGGAAGGGGATGAAGTAGTAGCCCACCGCCCAGCCCGGCGAGATGGTGAGCCCCTGCGCGCCGAAGGCCCGCACGTTCACGCCAGCACGGTGAATCCACCGGAGGAACGTGACGCCGGTCGGCACGAACAGCAGCAGCATCAGGAGGCCGATCGCTCCGCTGCGGAGGTCGCTGGCGTTGGCCTCCTCCTGCGTGAAGGGGCGCCCGAGGAGCTGGAGCTGGAGCACATCGTCCAGCAGGCTGAGCGCCGAGACGGCGGTCGTCGCCCAGAGGAAGCCGACGAGCCAGCGCGTGAGGTTCGTCGGGTCGTGGGCGAAGGCGATCCGCGGGCGCGGCGGCGGCGCCCCATAGACGGGAAGCGACGGCGCATACGGGCTCGGCGGTGGCGTGACGGGCGCCTGCCAGGCGGGCGCGAGGACTCCGACCAGCTCGGCGAGCGGTCGCCACTCGGCCATCCCCTCCCGCCAGTAGAGCAGGTTCGCGCCCAGCTCGCCGCGGGCGTTCCGATCGCGGAGCGCCTGCTCGTCGTACGGCCCCTCCGGCTGTCCGCCCGGTGCGGCGATCCAGACCTGGCTCATGGCGTTCTCCTGTTCTGGGATCGTGTCACGGTGACTTCGCTGACTGTGTACCAGCCGTCGTCGCGGCGGCCCTCGATGGCCAGCCGGATGGCGGGCTGGCGTGTCGCGGGATCGACGATTGCCACCTCCAGCGCGCACGCGCCGGGCGGCGTGCCGGCCGGCACCCGCAGGCGGCCACGGAGCGGGTTCGGCGGGCCCGGCGGCAGATCGGGCGGCTCGCGCAAGAACTCCTCGGTGAACGGCTCCACGTGGCCGGGCATCCAGGATCGCACGGCTGCGTCGAGCGCGAGCGCCGCGCTCTTCTCCCCGCGGCGGAGCCGCCACGCCACGCGGTAGCCCCGGTAGCACGGGGCCGAGCCGACGTTCCGCCAGACGCTGGCGATCTCGAGCGTGCCGCCGGCGGGTACGGAGGCCGCGTGCCGCGCCTCCCGCAGCTCGAACCGGTAGCCCAGCCTCTCCAAGAACCGCTCGATCTCCGCGCGCACCTCGGGCGTGTCCGGCAGCGGCGCGCTCTTGTTGTTGATGACGGAGGCGTGCGTCGCGAGCGCGTAGTCGAAGATGTAGCGAAGCGGCCAGCCCTCGCTCACCCAGCGGCGGAGGTCCCAGCAGCTCTCGCACGCCACCGGAGCGCGCTTCCAGACCTCCGCCAGCCGTCCCTGGCGGAACCACTCCGGGTACCCCTTGCGCATGTGGCACCAGTTGCGCGAGAAGCCGCCCATGTCGCCCAGGCAGTCGGCCCGCCAGCCGGCGCCCTTCTGGCAGGCGTACGCGGTCATCTCGCCGCCACCGATGAGCATGACGAGAGGCGTGCGGCAGAACCCCTGCGCGTAGGCGTCAATGATCCGCCGGCAGGTCTCCGGCTTCGGCATGGAGACGGGCCCGCCGCCGCTCATGTGCCACTCGCCCCACCAGCCGACGGACCCGAGGTCCACATGATCGAGGTCGGGGTGGCCCTCGTACCGTTCGGCGAGGCGGCGTATCAGGTCGAGGTGGCGCTCGAGCGTGGTCGGGTCGTCCAGGTCCGGCACGTCGAGCGGCACGCCGTCGTAGTGCGTTCGCCGGACGGACCCGCCCACCCGCGCGAGCCATGCCGGGTGGTACGGCTCGGACGGGGTGGAGCTGCAGCACATCACGCGGAAGGCGAGCGTCTGCCCGGCTTTGCGCGCCGCGGAGAGCGTGGCGTCGAGAAGGGCGGAGTTCAGCCTGCCCGGCTCGGGCTCCAGCGTTCCCCAGCCCCACCGGTAGTAGGCCACGGTGGACGGGATCCATGCAGGCAGGGCCGGGTCACGGTCGGCGGTGTGGTGGAAGGTCTGCCAGCCGATGTGCGGGTTGGCGAGGATGCCGCGGAGGGGACGCGGCGTCACGACGACGGTGCGGGCTTCCGGCGGGGGCGCGCCGAGCGTGCCGAGGACGACAGGAAGGAGCATGGCGGTCGTCTCCTCAGGGCGAGCGTGTGAGGTGTCCCAGTTCCAATGGCGAGATTCGCGGTCCGCCGGCGCGTTCCTCCCTGGCGGCCGGTTGCCGCGCGTTCGTCTCCGGGAACCCGCGACGAGCGTGCAGCACGTACTGCTTCCTCGTGGGCGCCGGCAGAGCGCCCCGGGAGGCGGAAGACGAACATGGCGGACACGAAGATCGTGGCGATCGCGGGCGCGACGGGCGCCCAGGGAGGCGGGCTGGCGCGGGCGATTGCGGCGGACCCCGACGGCGGTTTCCGGGCGCGCGCCCTCACGCGCGACCCCGGCTCGGCGAAGGCACGGGCGCTCGCTGACCTCGGCGTCGAGGTCGTGGCGGCAGACGTGGACGACGAGGCGAGCCTGCGGCGGGCGTTCGAGGGGGCGACCGCGGCCTACTGCGTCACCTTCTTCTGGGACCACTTCTCGCCGGAGCGGGAGGTGGCTCAAGCGGGAGCAATGGCGCGCGCGGCAAAGGCGGCTGGCGTGGAGCACGTCATCTGGTCGACGTTGGAGGACACGCGCAAGCTCGTGGCGCTCTCCGACGACCGCATGCCCACCCTCATGGGCCGCTACAAGGTGCCGCATTTCGACGCGAAAGGGGAGGCGGACGCGCTCTTCGCCGAGGCGGGCGTCCCCACGACGTACCTGCTCACCTCCTTCTACTGGGAGAACCTGATCCACTTCGGCATGGCGCCGAGGCGCGGCGAGGACGGCCGGCTGGCGTTCGTGCTGCCGATGGGCGACCGCAAGCTGCCCGGCATCGCGGCGGACGACATCGGGCGGTGCGCCTATGGCGTCCTGCGGCAGGGGGAGCGGTGGGTCGGCCAGCGCGTCGGCATCGCCGGCGAGCACCTGACCGGCGCGGAGATGGCGGACGCGCTTTCGAAGGCGCTCGGCGAGCCGGTCGTCCATCAAGACGTGCCGTTCGACGTCTACCGGGGCCTCGGGTTCCCAGGCGCCGAGGACCTGGGGAACATGTTCCAGTACAAGCACGACTTCGACGAGGCGTTTCGGGGCGCGCGGGACCCCGCCGTCGCGCGCTCGCTGAACCCCGATCTGCGGACCTTTGCGCGCTGGCTGGAGGAGAACGCGCACGCCATCCCGCGGGGCTGACGGAGTTGAGCGCCAGCGCGCGCCACGTCACGCGACTGCGGTGAAGGAGTACCGCTACACTCCGGCGTAACGGCCTCCAGCGCAATGACGCAGACCAACCGCGACGAGGAGGACTCGGGATGAAGCGCGTTCGGTGGCTCGCTTTGGCTCTCGCCGCCGTGACCCCCGCTGCGGTCCCCGTGAAGGCTGGGTGATGCCGAGCGCGCGAATACTGGCGGCGTTGGCGTGTCTGCTCGCCGTCGTCCTCGCCGGGTGCGGCCGGAAGCCCGGCGCACAGGCGCCAGCCATCAACGCGCCAGAGTCGAGCAGGCCGCCTGCCGCGCCCCCGGAGATCGCCTCCGGATCCGAGGACGGCTTCCACGACCTGGTCTTCCTGATCCGGGAGCACCGGCGACTGCCCGGCGGAGTGCACGCGCTCCACGTTTCGGGTACACACAGGGGTCGCCCGGTGGGCCTTACGATCGAGATCGGCCCCTTCAAGCCCGCGGGCGCCCTCGCGAAGGACCTGCCGCTGAGCATCGACACGGGCGCCGTCGTGTACCGCTCCACCGGCGCGGAAAGCGATGCCTTCCTGAGGGCGCTCGATGGCGTGTACGGCTCCGGGCAGAACCCGAAGGCAATGCGCAAGGAGACGCGGTTCAGCGCCGTGTCGCTGGAGGGCGACCCGCGCGATCTCGCGAAGGGTCCGGTCCGGATCAAGCTGTTCCACGACACCGGCCGGGACGCCGACTACGCCGAGCTCTTCACGAACGTCGACCTGGCAGCCCAAAGGCTGGAGATCGGCGAGAAGGACCAGGAGTACCGGTCCGCCGTGGTCCGCGCGCTGCGGGCGCGCTGAGCGGGATCGACACAGCGCGCCAGCCCGCCGCCTGCGCCATCACCCGCGACTGCCCTGCCGACGCACCCGCTCCATCACCGCCTTCACCAGTCCCGTGAGCGTCGTCGGGTCCGTCTCGGGGAGGACGCGCTTCGGGTACGGGTACCAGGACTGCACGATCCAGCGGTCGGGGCGCCCGCCGGCCTTCAGGTAGGCGTCCACCATCTTCAGCGTCTCCTCGGCGAAGAGCGCGTCCGACTGCATGCCGCCCCGCTCCGAGTTGACGATGAGGTTCACCTCCAGGCCCTCGGCGCGGCTGCGGTCCTCGTAGGCGCGCACGCGCTTCAGCCAGTCCACCGTGGTGGCGGGCTTGAGGTTGACCGAGAAGTGCTCGCCGATGAGGTAGTCGCAGGGGTTGTCGATCGTCACGCCCGCGAGCGGCAGGCCGGCGGCCTTCAGCTTCTCCGCCACGAGCCGGTGCGCCACGTCATAGTCGCCGTAGTCCTGCCGGTTGGGGCCGCGCGCGTGGTAGGAGACATCCCCTTTGTAGCCCCAGTTCGGGAAGTTGGTCAGGTGCCAGAACTTCATCTCGGGGTGGGCGCGGTGGAACGCGGCCACCGACTTCGCCACCTGCTCGGCGGCCGCTTCCATCGACTCGAAGCGCTTGCCGTCGGAGCGACCCTCCGGGTGCGTCAGGCGGCGGACAGGGCCGTCCAGGTCCAGGTAGTCCACTTTCCCGCCCGCGGCGTACCAGCGGTCGAGCGCCGCGATCTCGGAGCGGGCGGACCACTCCCCGTTCGTCTCGTCCATCGGGCCGAAGTCGAGGCAGCACCCCAGCTCGACCGCCACCTTCCAGCGGTTCCGCTGGACGAGCTGCACGAGGCGCTCGAGCTGCCCGGGCTTGGGTTTGTGAAGCGTGCCCACGTAGAGCTTGATGCCAGCGAGGTTGCGCCGCACGAAGGACCACTGCGCCTCGTCGCGCAGCAGCTCGTCCACGAGCGCGGTGCAGAGCCAGACCTCCTGACGCGGGCGGCGCTGGGCGGCGGTCTCGCCGGGGGCGGCCGAGACCAGCGCGGCGATGAGCAGGGCGATGAGGGGCATGGTTTGGTCTGCCTTTCTCCTGGGGGCGCGCTACCGGGCGCCCGTGTCGGTCCACTCCTTGCGCGCCCCCTCGATCCTGAGCGGCCCCGTCACCTCTCGGCCGTCCCGCAGAATGAGGTATGCGTCTGCTCCTGGCACGCTGTCCCAGAGCAGCCGGGCGAGACCGCCGGCTTCCTTCCGCGCACCATCATCGAGGCGGTCCGCCTTGCGGACGAGCACGGGAGCCTGGATCGCGTGCTGGACCGCGTGGCCGATTCCTATCGGCATGCGGCGCGGCGCCGTCTCGCCGCGCTGCAGCCTCGCGGCGAGGTCAGCGGAGCCCGCGGAAAACGTAGCGGTCCACGCTGATCCAGTCGCCCCCGCGATTGTCGACGCGGATCGTGTGCAGCCCCGGCGCGAGCGGGAGCGCCACGTCCTCCTCATACTCGCCCGCCTGCGGGTGTGCCTGCCCATCGCGGTCGGGCAGCGGCTTGCGCATGACCTCCACGCCGTCCACCTCCACCGTTAGCAGCCCGCCGGCGGGCGTGACCGAGTTGAGGCGCACCACGAACGAGCCCGGATGGTCGAGACGCACGCGGAAGGTGGGTCCGCCGCCGAAGCGCGGGCGGTGCAGATCGCCGTGCAGGAGGGTGAGCACCCGGGCGTCGGCGGGCGCGAGCGAGCCGTCCGCGCCGATGACGATGGGCTCCTGCGTCTGCGCGACGCCATAGCCGTCGGCGCCGCGCATCACCAGGTCCTCGCCCTGCCAGAGCAGGAGCGGGTGCTTCGCGACCTCCAGCCCGTTGCGCCCGGACCCGAACACGAGCCGGAGCCGCCCGGGCAGCGTGAACCGGACCGTCAGGGCGCCGCTCGCTGGGTCGTACCGTGCGTCGCCACCCTCGCAGCGCTCGAACGCGTCGGTCACGCCGAACAGCTCCGCCTCGCCCCGCAGAGAACGGT
>Ga0272446_1005024_pt1 | contig 14995 bp, 15 predicted proteins | sample YNPCB0061_FD_194587 | JGI IMG/M metagenome (GOLD analysis project Ga0272446, IMG submission 194587) | Hot spring microbial mat communities from Yellowstone National Park, WY, United States - YNP-CB-006-1 | ecosystem: Environmental > Aquatic > Thermal springs > Hot (42-90C) > Sediment | place...
GGACATGAGTCTGGCTCCTTCTGCGATAATTGGTGGTACATCTATCATAGAAGGTTCCAGGCTCACTGTCATGTCCGACCAGGGCCAAGGCCGCAAGCGCTCATCCGTTCTGTCCGCCCCTAAACCGGCGGGGGGAGGTTGGGTGGGGGGCGGTGCGGTGCAGAACGCCTTATTTGAAAGGTATTGGCTCTAAGGATGGAGTGCGCTGCGTCCTTATACACGAGACGAGACACCCCGCCGCCGAAACAGGGGAGCGACGCCGTAACTCCAGTCATATGACAATAACGTCATTACGGGCGCGTATCGTAGTGTCACCACAGCATGGCCGGGCATGTCGGTATATTACGTGCTGTGATGCGGGGGCGCACTGGATGATGCGGCGCCTGTGGTGTACAGGCCCGTATCGTGGCTCACAGTCTGTTCATTCGAGAACGCTACACTCTGGCGCAGCAGCAATGTTCCCAGGGTATGTGATATGAGGTACGGCATGCGCGAGCAGTGGGCCGATACGACCGGCGAGTCTGCCGTGTCCGGTGTTCAGGATGTTGTGATTGAGAGCGTCGAGGTGTTCGATCCGGCGCCTGATCCGGAAGTGACGCCCGGCGACGTGATTGCATTGCTCGTCGCGCATTTCGAAGAGTCGCTCATCCGTAAGGAACACGAACTGATCGCCCTGCGCCGCAGCATCGAGGAGTCGGAACGTACCGCCGCTGAGCTTCAGCAGACGCTGCAGCAGGAACTGGATACGGTCAATCACATCGGGCGCATTCTCGAGCGTGAGAATCAGCGGTTGCAGGCCGAAATCGAGGCATTGCGGCGCCAGCTCGACGAAATAACCACCCGGGACGAGACGCTCCAGGTACTGCATGCGTTGGAATGTGAGAACCAGCGGTTGCAGGCCGAAGTTGAGGCACTGCGGCGCGAAGCGCAGCAACACCCCTTGCCTGCCGATGATCTGCTGCTAGAAGCATTACTTGAACGTGAGGTTGGCGCCTCTCCTGCCGAACCGGCCCGCACCTCATCCTCGCCGGCGCGCCGTTTCCGCAAACGACCCATCACCATGTAGCGGTTCACCATTATCACAAAGTAGTACCATTGTCACATTGTGAGTGCGGAAGTGACGATGCTATGCTAACCCCGGAACCTCCCCGTCCCCGTTACCCGACGCATCGTTCCGGAGAAGCCTATGTACTCCGCATCATCTCATGAAGAGGACCTGCCGGTGAGTCTGCCGGCTTGCGACGATTCTTCGCTGGGTCTGGTAGCCACGGCACTCCTTGACATGCAGCGTGCACTCAATCACCAGACGATCCTGATTGCGCAGTTGCAAGATGAGCTTTCGGAGTTGCGTCGCCACAACGAATGGTACCATGCCCAGTTCTCGCAGATGTTCCGTGTGGTGGCGCGTGATGTCCGCGAACTGCGTGCGACGCTGATCTGCTCGCTGATTGAGGAAGGACCGATCACGGTCAGTCACTTGCTGAAGTTGTTGCGCCAGACCTCGGACGATGACCGCTTGCGCGAAGTAGGCCCGGCGCCATCACGGGCGAACTGATACCCGGTAGCATTCGTAGGATAGATGCCATCCAGGACGGCCCACGACCGCGAGTTCACTGCGGGGCATGCCAGGATGGACCTCTCACGTCATGCGCCGTTGTCGTTGTCTGCGCCACCTGCCGCTTTCTCCTGCAACCTTTCCCGTTGCCGCCAGAGTTGCTCAACACGTTCGCGGAGGCGGAGTAGCGCTTCGCGCTGCTCCAGGGGCAATTCAATCCCCGATTTGACCATGCGGCGCACAACATGCGCCTTCTCGCTACCCTCTTCGAGCGTCACAGGTGCTGTCCTTTAGGCGCGGAAGCCCAGCGCTTCCCCGAGAAAAGAGGCAAGAGAAAAGAGGAGATAGGAAATAGCCGCTCTCTCCTCTTTTCTCTCTTCTATTTCCTCTCTTCTACAGCGCCTCGCTTGAGCGGCTTTAGCCCAATGGGTTGCGCCAAACCGCTGGTTCTGATAGAATGCGAACAGATGTACAAAGGCACGCTACCGGACGCCGTAGAGCACCGGCTCGCACGTCACCAACTGAGCCTTCGCGGGTTCCGGCAGGTAGTCCTCTGCCGGGTAAGCGGTAGATGACTGTCTACCTCCCCGGCCAGTCAATGCTCTGTTGCATGGCGTGATCGCCTGCGCCACCTTCAGACTTCGACTGCGTGCAAGATCCTCACCGGATAGCCAGGCCAGGGGGCAGTTCGAACATGACCACATCGCCTGGCTGAATGCCACGTGCCGCAAACCATCCCTGGTTCACTTCGAGTGCGTACTGTGCTGCGCCAGCGGGAAAGTGCTGTGTGATCTCATCAAGCGGTTGCATATCCTCGATGTTCAGAATCCGGCGCTCTGCATCAATAAACGCGATGGATAACGGGATACGCGTATTGTGCATCCAGAAGCTGCCGGTGTAAGGCCCGGCGAAAACGAACAACATGCCGCGGTCGTCCGGCAGAGTATCCTGGAACATCAACCCGATACTACGTTTTTCCGGCGTCGCAACGACATCCACTTCCAGGCGATGATTCCCGATCGTCAGCGCGATCGTTGCATCAGGAACAACGGTTGCCTGTGGCGCACTCCCGACAACGACAGTGGCCGGCATCGTCTCGGGCGCGACCGGTGCGGCGTATGGCGCCGGGTACACCTCAGCCGGAAGTTCCGTGCCTGTTGCCGGCGCAACCGGTGGTGAGGAACTGGCAGTTGCCGTCGAGGCCGCAAGAACAGCCGTCGCGCCGGGATCTGTACCCGTTCTTGTCGCGTCGCATCCCACAATGCATACAAGCGCCACGAGGAGCACGAGGAGAATCCTGGCAACACGACCACTGTACCGGGACGAGCCGGCGGATTGCGACCCGGGATTGAAGGCGCAGCGCGTATCTTCGGCCAAAACGGTCGGATCAACGTCGCTGTATGGCATCAAATGGTGGCGATATGCCATGCGCATGCTGGCGCTATGCCTCGACGGTGCGTGCATGATCAGGTGCAGCGCCAGTAGCAACGATACGGGCCAGGCGCAATAGATCATCGAACTCGGTGTGAAATGCCGCAACAATCGCCTCTGGATCAGGGACGAGGCCAGCATCGGTTGCAATTCCGACCAGCACCTCGCCGGCATAGCTGAAAATGCTGACGCCCAGACCGAGATGACCTGATTGTGGCACCCAGAACATGATCTTGCTGATCGGGCTGCCGGCCAGATAGATTTGCTGCCGTGGACCCGGAACATTGGTCATGACGGCGGTTGCTTTGCTGCCAAACATGTTAACCGCCACTTCAGCAAGTTGCGGTGGCAGAGTGCCGATCAGGTTCAGGATGCCAAATGCGACCATGGCCTCGGGTGTGCCTTTGATACCCTCCATGCGCCGCTTCAGTTCTAGCAGGCGGTCGAAGGGATCATCAATTCCGATCGGCAGGTCCAGGAAGACGACACTGAAGCGATTGCCCAGTTCCGTGATTGGCCCGGGGGGGCGGAGATTCACGGGGACGACGGCCCGGATATTGAGACCATCGGCTGTTGCGCCACGCTGGATCATATAGCGACGCAGCGCGCCGGAAACGGCATTCAGCAACACATCATTGATCGTGCCGCGGAACATGCTGCCGACTTGCCTGACATCGTTGAGAGCGATGGGCTCCGACCAGGCAGCGCGCTTCTCAACACCCAGCCGGCCCTTAAAGAGTGTCACCGGGTCGGATGGCATGAAGAGCAGCTTGTTCAACGCCTGCATACCGCTCACACCGGTGCGGGCCGCATCCACCAGCCGGACCGGATCGTCAAGCAACGCCCGGCTTTCGTGAATCAGTGTCTCGGCGCTCTGCACCGCATTGCTCAACGATCGCGCCATGGGCAACAAGATCGCTTCGACCGGGTTCCTGTCGTGCGGTGGTTGATCGGCAGGCTCGGGGGCGGGTGTGTCAGCATGTTCGTCGGTCAGCGAGAGGAGCACCTGCACCAGCGCGATACCATCAGCAATCGCATGATGCTGTCGGCATAGCACCGCGCTACCGCCGTTATAGTTCTCAACCACGTGAAAATGCCACAACGGTTTGCTGAAATCCAGCGGCGTACTCATCAAGTCGCTGACCAGCGCCTGCAATTCACGCTTGCCGCCGGGCGCCGGTAATGCAACCCGGTGGAGATGCGCATTGATGTTAAAATATGGATCGAACTCCCACTCCGGCGGTGCATTCGCACCTGACGATTTCGTTACCCGCATGCGGAAACGGTCGAATCCCAGCAGACGCTGTTCGATGACCGAGCGGAAACGCCCGAAGTCGATGGGTTCATCGAACATCAGGACACCGGTGATCATCATCAGGTTTGTGGGATCCTCCATCCGGAGCCAGGCGGCATCGGCGGTTGAGAAGGCTTCAGTTCGTTGAGTAGCCATTGCGTGTCCTGAGCAGCAGCGCAGACCATCCGTTACGGCGGTGATTCGAAGCCTGGTTTCGCCGAACTATCCTACTATGAGGCGCGCGCCGTGTCAACGAGAAGATACGGTAGATCTCTGGTCGCTGGCGCCATGATAGGCGAGCGATCACCACGGCGGCGCAACCTTCCCGGGCGCCTGTCTGCGTCTCACATCCTGCCGGCGGGGAAGGGAAACGTATGGTACGATAGATAGCCGGCGCTGCGCCCGGAACGTTGTGTGGCTGCATACAACCGGGTAGCACCTGTTCACAATCGGAGGTTCGGGGGATGCCCCCGAAATGAAAAATCGAAAGACATGTTTACCCCATGTGTGAACAAATACACCGGGTATACCTCGTGTGATTCGTGAAAGGTATGCGATCTATGCCGCTTACTGCGGTGCTCTTTGACCTGGATAATACGATCTACCCGCGCTCGTCGGGAGTGCAACAGGCGCTTGATGAGCGGATGAATGCGTACGTCCAGCGTGTTTCGGGCGAGCCGCCCGCAGCGGTGCGCGCGTTGCGGTCATCGTGGTTTGCGCGTTGGGGTACGACGCTGGCAGGGCTGCAGCGCGAATACGCCATTGACGTCGAGGACTATTTACGTGACATCCACGACATACGCCTGGATGCGCTCCTTGCCCCCGATGCCGAACTGGATAGACTCCTGGAGCGACTGACCGTGCGGCGGGCCATTTTTACTAACTCGCCTGCCGAGCATGCCGGGCGGGTGCTGCGCACACTGGGGGTGGCGCAGCATTTCCCGCTGATCTTCGACATACGGTTCCTCGAGTTTCGGCCAAAGCCTGACCTGACCGCCTATACTCGTGTGATTGAAGCACTGGATATTGATCCTGCCACGACCCTGCTGATCGAAGACTCGCCGCAGAATCTGCCTCCGGCGCGCAGTCTGGGACTGCGTACCATTCTGGTTGACGAGCGCAATGCGCATCCGGCCAATGGCGATGCCGATCATGTTGTGACCGACGTGCATACAGCGCTGCGCCTGATTCTTGAGCGGTACTGACGACTCACCGCAGGAACCGGTTCGTGAACGATGCTTTCAGATCGACGTCGTTTTGCAGGAGACCGCTGTCGCGCAGGAACTGATGGGTCTCCCGCCAGTTTTCCTCATCGCTGAAGCCCAGCCCTTCAGTGGCGGTTTTGTCGCTCTGCCAGTAGGGCAATGTTGCCTGCAGGACGGCACGCTGCAATTGTTGGGTGGCTGGATCGGCGCTCTTCAGTTCAGGAATGTAGTCGAGTGCCACGGTGAATGCTGAGTCAGGGTCGGCGATCACGTCGGCCATGCCACGCAAGGTGGCGCGCACAAAGCCGCGCACCAGTGCCGGGTCGGCGTCGATCAATCGCTCACTGGCGATCAAGCCATCGGACGCCAGCGGAAAGAAGTCGGCGACACGGATGACATTGACCGCGACACCCTGGCGTTCGAGTTGAATCGGCTCATTATTGCCGTAGCCCGCAGCTACCGTCACCTTGCCTTCGCTCACCGCCGCCACCTGGGTGAAGCCAATCTCCTGGACGTTGACCGCCTCGCGCGGGATGCCGGCGGCATAGAGTAGTGCCAGTAACCCGATCCAGCTCGCGCCGAAACGCCCGGGGATACCGACGGTCACCCCCTCGCGGGTGAAATCCTGCGGACTGGTGACGCCTGCCTCCGCCTTGCCAAAGAATACTGTCGGAAAACGCTGGCTATTGGTCATCACGGTGACGACCGGCACACCCTGTGCGCGTGCCAGCAACACCGAGTCACCGGATGCCAGGCCGAACTGGACTGTACCCTGCGCCACGCGCTGAACCACGTCGGTCTCGTAGTTGTAATCGAAGGCAACGGTCAGTCCTTCGGCGGCATAATACCCCTTCGCGTCAGCGACATAGAAATGGGCGAACTGCACGTTAGGGATGAATGGCATCGCCATGGTCACGGCGCGTGGCGCCACGCCTGCGGTTGGCGCCGTTGCCGGGGCCGTGCTGCATGCAGCGAGCAACAACGCGGCGAGCGCCAGTAGTGAAACGAATCGTGTATTCATGTGCGTTGGTGTCCTACTCCCAGTGGATGAGGAGGCGCTCAACCAGGAGCGCCGCAAGATAGAACAGCAGCGTGATACTCGCCAGCACCGTCAGCGCCACAAACATCAGTGGTGTATCGAACAGGCCGCGCGCGATATTGATCAATGCGCCGAGGCCATCGCGCCCGCCAACGAACTCACCGACCACGGCACCGGTGGTCGCGAGTGCCAGGCCGGCCTTCGCCCCGCCAAAGATCCCCGGCAGGGCCAGCGGCAGTTCGACATGGCGCAACATTTGCATGCGGCTTGCCCCGCTGATATGTGCCATTTCCACTAGTTCGCGTGGTACGCCGCGGATCGCAACGATTGTGGCGCTGAGAATGGGAAAGAACGTTACCAGCGCGGCGACGAGCACCCGCGACTCGATGCCGATGCCGACCCACAGGATGATCAACGGTGCAATGGCCACCACCGGCACGGCCTGGCTGGCGGCGAGTAAGGGGGTAAGCACCCGGTCGAAGGATCGGGCATGGGCCAGCAGGTAGCCGAGCGCCAGGCTGAGCACGAGGGCCATGCCGAAGCCGCCAAGCGCGGCAGAGAGGGTTACCTGCGCGTGGCGCGGCAACGTCTCGCCCGCCAGTTCGACTGCCAGCCGCTGGAGCACCAGGGTCGGCGCAGGCAGAATGAAGGGCGGGTAGTCGCGCACGACCACCAGCACCTGCCAGCCGATCAGCAGCACGACAACCGTGATGGCCAGGCTGACCCAGGACGGCAGGCGCACCGTCAGGCGTTGTCTGGTTGCGGCACCTGGTGGCGCAAGGCGCCCTCGACCAGCAAGAAATCCGTGTTCGTGGACCATGCTATGCCTCGCATTCCAGCGCGAGGCAGGAGGGGATGAGAGAAGCATCGATTGGAGCGCAGCATAGAACACCCGGCCCGGAACATGCCCCGGTCCTGCCATGGTCGCGAACAAAAAGCCCGAAGCCGGTAGGCTTCGGGGCACCATCGCAACACACAGATACGCGCGCCTGACGACGCATCGCACTTGTGTTTACCCGGACGCCGGCTGTCGCATGTCTGCACAGCGACATCCAGATTGCCGCGCTGGCGAATCTTCTCCCATCCGGACTGTTACCGTCGGCGCCGGGATCGCACCGGCTCCTGCCTTACGGCTCGCGGGCTCGTGCAATTGCACATCACCGCCGATCGGGAATTTCACCCTGCCCCGAAGATCGCGCCATGAGCATAGCACTGTGGATCGGGGTTGTCAAGGCCAGGAGCAACGCCCATCAGTTACGTGGCTCATGCGGTGGCGTACCAGCAGGGTGGCCTGGCGGGCGGCACGCCCTCCAGAGTCGATCATCCGGCGGCGGGAAGGCGGTCGCAACGCGGAAAAGAACGCCGTCGCGCCGGCGGACAGGCACTGGCATTCACCCGGCTGGCCGACTGCGCACGTGACCGCGTCACTCCAGTCAGTTACACCTGCGATGCAAATTGATGGCGGTGCAGCCGTGCATAGTATCCACCGTGCGCCAGCAAGGACTCATGAGTGCCGTCCTCGACGATCCGACCGCGATGCATCACAATGATCCGGTCAGCGTTTCGGATGGTTGAGAGGCGATGCGCAATAACCACACTGGTACGGGTGCGGAGGATCCGTTCGAGCGCCTCCTGTATCAACGCCTCGGTCGCACTGTCGATGCTCGATGTCGCTTCGTCAAGCACCAGCACCCCTTCCGGGCTGAGCGCCAGCGCGCGCGCCAGTGCCAGCAACTGGCGCTGCCCGACCGAGAGATTGGCTCCGCCCGGCAGTACCTCAAACTCGTACCCGCCCGGCAACTGTTCGATGAAGCGAGCGGCGTTGGCCAGTTCCGCCGCACGGCGCACCGCAGCATTACTGACATCGTCGCGAAACAGCCTGATATTATGGGCAATCGTACCGGACAGACAGACCGGATCCTGCGGCACCACAGCGACGGCGCGCCGCAGCGCGCCAGGTTCCAGTCGGCGAATGTCAATACCATCAAGCAACACTTGCCCTTGCTGAGGGTCATAGAAGCGCGCCAGCAAGGACACCAGGCTCGATTTACCGGCACCAGTTGCGCCAACGACGGCCACATTCTGGCCAGCGGGAATGGTCAGCGACACGTCGCGTAGCACCGGTTCCTCGGGCACGTACGAGAAACTGACATTACGCAGCTCGATGGCGCCCCGCACGCGCGGTAATATCATCGGGCTGGCTGGCGAAACAATACGTGGCATCGTATGCAGCATGCGGTGCACGCGTTCAGCGGCTCCCAGTGCGATCTGTACCGCGTTATACTGTTCACCCAGGCGCAAGACCGGTTGAAATGCCCGCTCGGTATACTGGACAAATGCCACCAGCGTGCCGAGCGTTGCCCAGCCTGCCAGCACCCCCTGACCGCCGCCGTATAACAGCAGCGCAAGCCCGACAGACGACAATATCTCCTGCGATGCAAGAAAAAGGGCACTATGGCGGCGTAATCGCAAGAGCGCCTGGCGATACGCCATATTGTATCCATCGAACTCGCTGGCGCTGGCTGGCTGGGCGCCAAACAACTGAAGGATGGTCATGCCGGCGATGCGTTCGCTGAGAAACGCGCTCGTACGCGCAAGCGCCGAACGCTCGCCGGTTGAGGAGCTGCGGATGCGGCGGCGGAAATACCGCGTGACCAGGGCCAGCACCGGCAGCACCGCCAGCGCCAGCAGCGCCAGGCGCCAGTTGACGGCGAACATGACCCCCACAATTGCAACCAGCGTCACACTCTCGACAAGAATGGTGACGGCGCTGCTCGAAAGTAACGCATTGATCGTGTCAATATCACTGGTCAGGCGGGTGACCAGGTCACCGGTCGGCATCCGCCCGAAGAAATCCTGCCCCTGGTGCACCATGTGGTCGAACAGGCGGGTGCGCAGATCGGCGAGTGCGCGTTGCCCGGCTTGCTGGAGAAAATAGGTGTAAGCATACTGGAGCGCAAACATCAAGAGCGCCACGCCGCCGTACAGTGCGGCAACCGGCCAGAGACCGGTGGGGTCCCCCTGCGCGATCGGGCCGTCGATCGCCTGTTGCATCAATGCCGGCGGCACAACGTTCAGCGATGCCGTGGCAAGCAGCAGCACCAGCGCGAGTGCAAGTGGCCGCCAGTGCGGCGCCATCGTGCTCGCCAGCAATGCTACCAGCGCAGCATCCTGGCCTTTGATGCTGGTTTCGTCCGTCTCTGTTGGCCTGGCGTCCATGCTCATCAGCAGGTGTGCGCGTCAGATTGAATCATCATGACAATGCCTGATGTCTATCGCTTTCCCTGACGGGGCGCTCATGCTCATCATCATCTTCGGCCTGGCGCAACTCACGGCGGTACATCGCCGCATAGTGCCCATCGAGCGCCAGCAACGTCTGGTGCGTACCACGCTCGACAATGCGGCCTTCTTCAAGCACGATAATCTGCTCGGCGTCGCGCACTGCCGCGACACGCTGGCTCACGATCAGGGAGGTGCGTCCAGCACGGGCCGAAGCGAGTTCGCCCAGGATCTCCGCAGCCGTGTGTGTATCCACGCTGGAGAGTGAGTCATCAAGCAAGAGTACGGATGGATCACGCACCAGGGCGCGTGCGATCGCAGTTCGTTGCTTCTGGCCGCCCGACAGCGTTGCACCCCGTTCTCCTACAATTGTGGCCATGCCGTGCGGCAATTGTGCCATGTCGTTGGTCAGGCGTGCCGCATGTGCTGCCGCATGTACCAGTTCATCCGGAACATGCGACAGGCCGAGGGTGATATTGTCGCGCAGCGGCATGCTGAACAGGAGTGGCTCCTGCGGGACATAGACCACGTTGCAGCGGAGTGCCTCCAGCTGGATGTGGCGGATATCGATCCCGTCAATAGTCAACCGGCCCTCGTCTGGATCGCGCACCCGGCCAAGCAGGCTCAACAGGGTGGTTTTGCCGGCGCCGGTGGCGCCAACGATGCCAAGTGTCGTGCCTGCCGGCACGTGCAGGTCAATGCCGCGCAGCGCCCAGCGCCCCTCACCCGTAGCACGAACGCCAACACCTTCGAAACGGATATCACCGCGCGGTACGAGTGTGATGGCTTCCGGCGCATTGGCGATGCGTGGCCGGCGGCGTAGCACCTCACCGATCCGCCCCGCAGCCGCGCTCCCCTGTTGCAGACGCTCGTACGCCTGGCTCAACTGTTGTGCCGCCGAGCTGAGAAGCCCGAGGTAGACGATAAATTGCACATACTGGCCGACGGTGATCTGCTGCCCGATCACCATGGCGCCGCCGACGCCAAGCACCAGCGCGGCAGCCATACGTACCATCAGACCGGGTATGGGAGAGATCGCCGCCGAGCGCAGGACAAAATCAAGATTGCTGCGCGCATAGACATCGTTCGCGTGTTTGAACGCTGCCGTCATGGCACGCTCCTGGGCATACGCCGCAAGCATGCGCACGGCGCTCAGGTGTTCCTGCGCAAATGCCGACAGATGGGCCATTTCCTGCTGCACCCGGTCGAATGAACGCTCCAGTACCCGTCCAAGCACCACCTGCGCCAGCAGGCTGCCGAAAAGCAGCGCAATGACCATGAGCGCCAGAGCAGGACTGGTAAGCGCCATGAGCGTCGTGCCGATTGCCAGCAGGAGGATGGCGTGCATCGACATCTGGAAGCCGGCGCTGTAGAAGCGCCAGATGTAGATAAAGTCGTTCGAGGCGCGTGATAGGAGCTCGCCAGTACCATAACTCTGCAATGTGGCCTGATCGAAGAGCAAGATACGATCAAACAGATCCTGGCTCATACGATAGCTCACCCCGGCAGCGATTCGTCCGGTCAGCATACGGAGCAAGTAGCGAAACACGGCCAGGGAGGCAGCCAGCGCCACCAGGCCAGCCGCGTACAGCGCGAGTAGTTCCGCGCGCACCCCGGCGAGCAACTCGTCAATGGTGCGGCCAAGTAATGCCGGGCTGAAGGCACTGGAGGCGGCGCCAATCAGGGCGTACACGGTACCGAGCGCCAGCGCCCCCCGGTATGGCCGCATATATGGGAGTAAGAAGCGCAACCCGATGTGTTTCATCGCCTGTGTATCATACTGTGGAATGGCGCTGGCGTCCAGCAGGCTCGCTCACAGCAAATTGACCTGCCTGAGTCAACGAACAGTCAATCACGAGTCAACCGTGGCCGTTACAGTAACGTCAGTCCCAGCAAACATCCCGGCACGATGTTGGCGAACAGCTTATGAACTGCTGAGGAGGTCTGAACCATGCGGTCGAAGATTGTGCGCGCGATTGCCGCAGCGCTCCTGGTTGGCACGATTGCAGTAGCGGCGACGGCTCCACTGGCCCCTCCGGGAACCCGTAGCCAGACGACGTCCATTTCACGGTAACCGGTATGACACTGTTTACCGTCTACATGATCTGCGCGCTTGCCGGAGCGCTGATTGCGTTCTGGCGAGCGCCGCAGTGGCCGCGCTACAGCCTGCTGCTGATCATTGCTGCTGTACCGCAGATTGGGAACGTGCTCGGTGTGCGGATCAGCGGCATGTTTCTTGTTTCGGTCACGGCGATTATTGTCTGGTGCCTGTGTAACTACCGTATTCCGGGTGTCCTTGCCGTCGCCGGCGGAGCCGTCATGAATCTGCTGGTGATGGCATGGCACGGCGGAGCGATGCCGGTTCGGGCTGACATCCTCGCTGAGCTGGGGTATCACGTTGATGTGGGTACGCTCCTGGTCGGATCGAAGGATGTTGTGGTTCACGGCTCACCACTCTGGTTGCTCTCCGACTGGCTGGCGATTTCAACCGATCTCTTCACGTTGATCGTCAGCCCTGGTGACATCTTGATCGTAGGCGGGATTCTCACATGGCTGCTGCTCAGCCCTGAACCGGAAAGGGACCAACCCATGCTCGCCTTCCGCGTCTCCCCCATGGCATCCGAGAAGCGCGCCCGACTTGTGCAGGGCCAGAGCGCGCGCCCGGCGTTGACACGCCTCGCGCTGCTGGCGGCGGCGGATCCGGCTCTGGCCGAGCGACTGCTCCATGATCCACTCGATGCCGCTGCCGCCCATCCACATTACCGGGTGCCGCTCGATGCGCACGACCGGGCGACACTCGTCGCTATCCGTGCGCGGGCCCGTACCGTCGGCGAGTTTCTTGGTGAACTGGCAGCCGAAGTGGATGGTGTCTAGATACCTTGCGCATAAGGCTCTCGCACCGCACCGCCCCCTCCCAGCCTCCTCCTGCTGAGGGGAGGAGCCGGCCTCCTTCCCAGTGGGGGAGGGACGGGGTGGGGGCGAAGGGCCTGGTTGAACAGTGGTGCGATCCCTGACCGCCACCGTCGTATCACTGGAAGCCGCCTGTTCTACGGTCGCAGCGCTGCCTTGTCCCCGCTGCATCATCATAGCACCACATAGTCATATGAACAGCGGAACTGAGCTCCAACCAATCCCTCCTGCACCACTCGAAATGACCGCCGTATTGCGCCAGATTGCTGACGCGGCCGACATGGCCATGCTTGCCAGGGTGCTCGACGAGATCGCTACCCGGCTGTTGCCGGCGACGCGCGTTGATGTCTTTACCGGCATTGACCAGTCCGAGCGTCTGGTGCTGACATGCGGTGAACAGAGCGGCGCATCTCCGCCGGCAATTCGTGGTTTACCCGTCTTTCTGGCATGGTTACAGCGGTGCGGCTATGATGCGACGGCAACCGTTCCACTTACCGTTGCCGGCCGCCATCAGGGGCGCCTGGTGCTGGCGCACCGGTGTGCCAGCATACCGCGCGAGATGCTGGAAATTGCGGAACAGATTGCGCCGGCCATCGGATTACGCCTGTTCTCTGACCAGTTGCTGGCAGAACTGGCAGATCGCGAGGATCGTCTGAAAACGGCAGAACAACGGCTGCACGACGTTGAGGAAGTGCGATTGCGCGCCACTCTGGCTGCCGGCGCAGCCCATGATGTCGGCAACCTGTTTGCGTCGGTGCTGGGTCATGCCCAGTTGTTGCAGCAGGAAGCGCCGCCGGCGTTACAGGGCGATCTGAAAACGATCGAGCAGGCAGCCAGGGACGGCCATCATTTGTTGCGGCGCATGCTCAGCACCCGCGCCACTGCCGCGCCATCCAGCGTCACAGCTTCGCTGGCGCTTCTACCGACGATCGTCCACGATGCACTGCGACTCACGCAGCCATTCTGGGAGCTACGGCGTTCGGTGATGGTCAAAATTGCTCTCGCTCCAGTCCCGCCGGTGCGTGGTCATCCGGCTGATCTGCGTGAAGTTCTGGTCAATCTGATCCTCAATGGTGTGGCCGCCATGCCGGAGGGGGGGACACTGACCGTGCGCACGTACAGCAGCGGCGAGCGCGCGGTCGTCGAGATCAGCGACACGGGCAGTGGTATTGCGCCGGCGCATCAGGGTGCCATCTTTCAACCACTGGTCACCTCGCGCGATTCGGGGATCGGGCTGGGGTTAAGTGTCAGCCGGGCGTTGATCGAGAGTTACGGCGGCACGCTCAGCGTAGCGAGTACACCAGGGCACGGTGCCACCTTTAGCGTCAGCCTGCCCGTGGCGCGCGGCGCAGATGTGATTCCGGAACCTCCGCCGGTGCTGCGCTGCGCCGCGCCGTGATGCCTAGCGGTGGCGCAGGATCAATAACCCGCCCAGCACAATCATCAGCACCGGAAACACGATATCGGCGTCGATGCCGAATTGCTCGGCAAGGAAGAGCAATCCGAGACCGATAAGGATGATACCGGTCCAGTTCAGGCGGCGCCGCGGTGCCGGTGGCGCAGCTGGCTGCATGGCCGTGGGCGATACTGCTGGATCGAGGCGCAGGTCGATCGTCTGACCAGTATTGGGGCGATCGGCGCCGCTATCGGCAAACGGCGGCCCGTACTGCGCATACGTGCCTTTCGCTGAGGCATCGCTGGCTGTCGCCGAACTGACTTCTGCGTACTGCACCTCGCTGGATTGCCGGCTAAACGCTGCATTCTGCGCATTTGCGCCCTGAACCGGATCGGTGAAGACGGGCGACGGTGCCTTCGGCATAATGATCCACAGTACCGGATAGATAATCATGCCGATCCCGCTGGTCAGCGTCACCAGCACAAAGATCAGCCGCACAATCACCGGATCAACGTGGAAATACTCGCCAAGGCCGCCGCACACCCCGGCGATCACCACGTCGGTACGGCTACGTACAAGACGAGACTGCATTGTGAACCAGCCTTTCGCTAGTCGCGCGGCGCGACCAGATCCTCGTGTTCCTGGCGATGAGACGCCCCCGTGCCGAGGAATGTTGCACGGGCACACTCGTACGATTGCTTTTTTGAACCTGACGAAGTCGTCCCAGAACCAATACGTTTCAACCAGGCCCCTCACCCCCACCCCGGCCCTCCCCCGCTGAGGAGGGAGTCCGACTCCTCCCACAGCAGGAGGTTGGGCGGGGGGCGGTGTGGTGCGCAAAGCCTTATTTGCAAGGTATTGGTCCTAGAATGTGATTCTCCGCCGG
>Ga0272446_1005025_pt1 | contig 14990 bp, 11 predicted proteins | sample YNPCB0061_FD_194587 | JGI IMG/M metagenome (GOLD analysis project Ga0272446, IMG submission 194587) | Hot spring microbial mat communities from Yellowstone National Park, WY, United States - YNP-CB-006-1 | ecosystem: Environmental > Aquatic > Thermal springs > Hot (42-90C) > Sediment | place...
CCAAACCGTTTTTGATCACAATCAAGTCTCCAACGTTTACTGCAGAACTTTGAGTGGTGTTAATGTATAGTCCCTCACTGGTACGATCATCAAGATCGGGCCAAGGGTTTTGTAGATAAAGTTCAAGAACGGTTGGCGTTGCATTGAACTGCCTCTTCGCGGTCACAATTCCTAGAACCCATTTCACAAATTGCCCACGGTAAGGCGAGAGATGGGTTTTTCCTTGAATCTCATTGATTGTTAGAAAGTTCCCATTGAACGAGGGATCTACCGCTGAGTTGTTAAATATCCGAATGTTTAATCCACTAACATTTCCTAACACAGTAACACGATTATCGCCCCAGTTTGGCACCCCAAAACGTGTGTTGTCTTCTACTACAATACGGTATTCGCCGCCCGGCATGTTAGAAAAAGTGTAATTTCCACTTCCATCGGTATTTGTTTGAATTGTTTTTGGACCTAAGGCTTTAACAATGAGACCCGAGGTTGGGGGAGTTGTTGAACCGCTAATGGTAAAACTCCCGGTTGAGATATTTTTGGAAAAAAATTCATTTACCGGCTGCTGGCATGATATAATGCTCACAACGAAAGCTGCCATCAGCCATTTAAGAAGGTGATGCGTTCTCATGATTCAATTATCAAGGCATTATGTTAGAATTTTTTTAGTTTTTTGTTAAATCACAAAATGTACTGGACTTTTTTCTAACTCGTTCAAAAACCAAATTGTCATGTTTTCCAAAGCAGTATTATCAATTTTAGCTCTTTCGAGTCTTCGCAACGTTTCTTCCCAGTAATAAATGGAAACGCGCTTACTTGCCGCCCTGCCCTCAGCTTGAAATCGAAAAAAATATTGCCATCCTGTCCAGAAGTCGTTTTTGCACGATGACCACGTGCGAGCCTGCGGTGTGGTGGAAAAATTTATCATCCGATTTTCATGAAAGTTCACGAAGCGTTCACCGAATTCGGCATCGTACTTTGCGCCAAAAAGCAAGAGTGTCTTTAACACCCGGCCGTTACGGCTCTGCAGGGGTGTTGAAGATCTTATCGTCAAATCATAGAGGGAGAATCGATAGTATAAATCAAATAAAAAATAAAAGTTACTCCTTAAGTCTACGGTACTGGGATACCCGCCTTCTATTAAAAGTTCTTCCAATTCGTTTTGTAGTGACTTTTCATTTCTGAGTTGCTGCTTTTCTTTGTAGTCAATGATTTGTAATGCTTGCTGATATTCCTCTTGAATTTTTAAGAAGGACTCGTGATTTCCCCCAAGATCCGGGTGCGTTTCCCGACACGCCTTCTTATAAGTCTTAGTGAGTTCTTCCCAGCTTTGTAGACCTGCATTAACGAAGTCATTTAGATACGACTTGAACATTGCATTTATTTTGTATCATTATACCACATGCGCTCTTCCGTCGCGATTCAAGTCTTGCCATTAGGAAATCTCACCAAAGACGAGATTTATCATTTTGTTGATATGGCCATCGAGGAACTCAAACACCCCGAGCTAAAAATTATGGTTTGTCCCTTTGAGACAGTGGTTGAGGGGCCCGAGGAACTCCTTTGGGAAGTAATAAAAAAGGCGCATCAGGCGGTAATTAAACACCACCCCTCTTGCGCCTCTTATATCAAGTTCTTCTCTGCCCCCGATCTTGGTACCACCGAAGAAAAACTCTCCCGTCATTCTTAATTAAAGGGTTCTTATTCCCCCCTTATCGGCGCTTTGTGCGTGGGCAGCATAAATTTTCAAGGCCGTCGAGACCCTTCGATTTCGTGTAATAGGTGTATAAGCTTTATCACCACGAGCCAGTTGTTCAGCTCGGCGTTGTTGAATCTCTTCGTTCGATATCACAAGTTCGATTTTTCGTGTGGGAATATCGATAATGAGACGATCCCCCTCTTTTGCCAAGGCAATTAGACCGCCCGCAGCTGCTTCAGGGGAAACGTGACCAATACTCAAACCCGAGGTTCCCCCCGAAAAACGGCCATCGGTGATGAGGGCACAAACCTTATCCAGTTTTTTTGACTTCAAATAACTGGTTGGGTAAAGCATCTCCTGCATCCCAGGCCCACCACGCGGTCCCTCGTAACGGATTAAAACAACATCTCCTGACACTATTTTATCATTAAGAATTGCCTCAACGGCTTCTTCTTGGCTCTCAAAAACACGAATGCGTCCCTCAAAATGATACAAACTAGGATCAACGCCAGCGGTTTTAACAATACAACCATCGGCTGCTATATTTCCAAAAAGCACAGCTAAACCGCCGTCCGGGTAGTAGGCGTGTTCGATGTCACGAATACAACCACTGTTTCGATCAAGATCGAAGTCATCCGATTGCTGGTTTTGAGAGCCCCCCACAAGATTGAATACGCCACCGGGCCGCGCACTAAATAAGTCTTTTGCCTTTGATGTTCCCTTTTCAAGACTATAAATGTCTATTGCTTCCTTTAAGCTCAAACCATCAACACGTTTTACGGCGGTATCAATTAGGCCATGCTTCGCTAGCTGCTCCAAAATACCCAAAATACCCCCAGCACGATGGACATCCTCGATGTGATAATGTGAACTGGGAGCAACCTTCACTATGCAGGGTACTCGGCGACTGATTTCATCGATGTCTTGCATTGTGAACGGAACGCCCGCCTCGTTCGCTATTGCCAAAATATGAAGGACCGTGTTGGTGCTTCCACCCATAGAAACATCCAAGCTCATCGCGTTTTCAAAAACGGCTCTTGTCGCAATTGATCGAGGCAAAACCGATTCGTCCCCGCGTTCGTAGTATTCAAAAGCCATTTCGACAAGACGTTTAGCTGCTCTCTCTAAAAGCTCCCAACGTTTTTGGTGGGTGGCAACCAAAGTTCCATTACCAGGAAGAGCAAGCCCTAGTGCTTCATTTAGGCAGTTCATGCTGTTTGCGGTAAACATTCCGCTGCAGGAACCACAGGAGGGACAGGCAAGGCCTTCGATCTCCTCAAGTTCTGCATCGCTGATGCTGGGATCTGCGCCCATCACCATGGAGTTGATCAAATCGACTTTTTGACCCTTGTAATTTCCCGCCTCCATGGGCCCTCCACTCACAAAAATGGTGGGAAGGTTCAAACGCATAGCAGCCATCAGCATTCCAGGTGTAATCTTGTCGCAATTTGAAATGCAGAGGAGTGCATCAGCCCTGTGGGCATTAACCATGTACTCAACAGAGTCTGCAATGAGATCTCTACTGGGTAGGCTATACAACATGCCATCGTGTCCCATAGCAATGCCATCATCGATGGCAATAGTATTGAATTCTGCAGCAAAGCAACCCAAACTTTCGATGATTTTTTTCGCGCGTTGACCGAACTCGTGGAGGTGAACATGGCCAGGCACAAATTGGGTGAAAGAGTTAGCAATTGCAATAATGGGCTTTCCCATTTGCTCTTTTCGCATGCCGTTTGCTCGCCATAAGGCACGAGCACCTGCCATAGTTCGCCCCGTTAATGAGATAGAACTTCGTAGCGGAATCTTCATGATCGATTTTCACCGGTGTAAAACACACGAATCTGTTTAATTGTTCCCTCACCCTCGCTTTCGGTGTGAATGCCGTCAATTTCGCTTAAGGCTGTATGAATCAGCCTTCGTTCAAAGGGATTCATAGGCTCAAGCAGTTGGCTTTTCTTTGTTTTTCGAGCAATTTGGGCCGCTTTCAGCGCCATTCGAATGAGTGTGTCTTCTCTGCGGCTTCGGTAATTTTCACTATCTAAAACGATTTTAATAAATTTTCCTTCCCCCAGAAGCTTGTTAGCATAAACATTGGTCAAGAACTGAAAGCTATCCAAGTTTTTACCTTTTTTTCCAATAAATAAGTTCGTGTCGTTGGTAATTATATCAAAAATTAAACGACCACTTTCTGAAGCAAGGGTTTGAACTTTTGCCGATATGCCACATTTCTGAAGTAATTCAGTCAAAAATTCGATCAATTGATTTTCAAATTCTTTAGTTGGCTTGTAAGCATCTCCCCTAATCTCTTGTGTTTCTTCAGTTTGGGGCTCGTCGTCAACGTGAATTCGTATTTTTACTGGACCTTTTTTGAAAAACCCTGATTTTTCTCTACCTAAAAACTCAACTTCGAGGTCTTCCTTCTCAAGACCTAATTCCTGGATAGCTTTTTGAATGGCTTCTTCTTCGGTTGCTCCTTCGAATTCTCGGATCATGTTTCCTCCTTGGCCTTTTAAGTGGCCGGTTTTTTCTTCAAGTGAGTATTGAAATAGTATTGACTTGCCGCACTGAGAATGTTAGTCACAGTCCAATAAAGCACCAAACCTGATGGAAACTCATAAAGAAGGAAGAAAAAGAAAATGGGCAAGCCAATCGAAAATATTTTGGCTTGTGCCCCGGTTGTTCCTTGGCTAGGAGTAACCCAGGACATAGCAAATTGTGAAATCAACATAATAATGGGCAAAAGCCTCAAATGATTCCAATTAACAATAGGCACCCTAAAATCACCGAAGCTTAGAATTGAATCGGGTAGGGAAAGATCACTAATCCAACCAGGAATGAACATAGCACCCCTTAATTCAAAATGGGAATTAAGTAGACCATAAAAGGCAAAAAACAGGGGTAATTGAAGTAATAGAGGTAAGCATCCACCAAGAGGATTTATTCTTTCCTTTTGATAAATTTTGGCGATTTCTTCATTAAGCTTTCCGGGCTCATTTTTATACTTTTCTTGTAGAGCTTGAATTTTTGGTTGCAGAGAAGCCATTGCGGCCATTGATCTTTGGCTAGAAATGGTAAGGGGCATTAGAATGAGACGTAAGATGATGGTCAGGATAATAATTCCAACACCATAATTTGGAATTATAAAATAAAGAACATTTAACCCTGCCTTCATGATGTCTTCTAGCCACCCTAAAAGAAGGTTTCGATCGATGATTCGAACTAGGTTGAGGCTTCCATATTTCTCAAGTGCCTGTTGTTGTTTTGGCCCCATGTATACCTTCACAACGTAACTAGATACAGGAGTCATTGGACGACTTGATGTAAATGCTATGAGGGATGGATTTTTGACTTGATCTGTAATACTGTTCGACCAGGTTGTGATTAAACCTGGCGTTCCTGGTATTCCAATGAGGGTGAAATATTTCCCAGCAATTCCAGCCCAAATCAAAGGTATTGAACGACTGTCCTTGGAGTTGTTTATCTTAATTTCTTCGACGTTATCATTCGCATACATAAAGTAGCGCCGATATTCTTTTTGATTGTCGAGAACATCAAATTTTGGTCCTATTTGTGGGCCCAAAATGATCGATAAGCCTTTTTCTTGACCGGGTAATACGGGAACTGAATTATTTAGAGATTGTAAGACAATCTCGACTTGAACCAAATAGTCGTCAGGAAAAAGTTTAAAATTTTTGACAACTCGAAATGGTTTGCCTTCAAGATCAAGATAATCTTTTGAAAAAGACACGCTTTGATTGGTGTAATCATTAACCGAAAAGACATCATCAAGGATGGGCGCATTCCAATCGCCTAAACTAACATCAAAGGACCCTGTTCCCCCAAAATCCAAATTGATCATGTCGACAGGCTTACTCTGATCAAGGTGATTCAGCAATTTAAATGAAATTAAACGCGCTCCACGACTCGAAAAAATGGCTTCTACAAGTTCATTTTTTAAGGTGATCGTTCTTTCTACAAAGTCTTGTCCAACAGAACGAATACCTGAAACCTGGTTTGTGGCCGGGTTTGGTCTAGCCTCTCTCTCGTTGGAAGGATTTTGAAGAATTTCTTGTTCACGACTGCTCGGCTGAGAAACTTGTTGCTCCTGTGATCTTTTGGGAAAAAACACCGCATTAAGCAATGAAAATCCAATTATGACCACTACAGAAAGAACAATTGCTAAAATTGTGTTACGTTCCATTTTTACTCCTCAACAGGATCCCAACCACCAGGGTGAAAAGGATGACAGCGTGCGATTCTCTGAATAGCGAGAAAACTTCCCAAAATTGCCCCACGTTCGTGAATTACCTGCTTTGCATAATGCGAACACGTAGGGTGATAACGACAAGAACGAGAGGTGTGTAGACTGATGTTTTTTTGATAAAATTCAATCAACGACAATAAAATTTTTTTCATCATGATAATTTCTTCATTTCAATCTTTTTAAGAATTTCAAAAAATTGATTTTTGCGATCAGCGAAAGAATAATCGCCCGGTTGAAGAACAAAAAGGTAAAAACCTAAAGCAGCTGTATCGGCTTTCCAATTTCTGAACAATTCTTTAATCCATCTTTTGTTTTTGTTCCTAATGACGGCTGACGAAAAACCCTTTGTAAATGTTACTCCCAACATCAGTGAATCTTTGGGCGAATAAAATAGCTTCATCCCTAACGTCTGATAACGAAAGGGAGAAGCAAATAGCCTTGTAAAGTCCTTCTTTTTCCGAATTCGCTCATCCTTAGTAAGGCTTCTTCTCATCGGATACAGTAAGTTTTTTTCGGCCTTTCTTACGGCGCCGGGCAAGGACCTTTCGGCCGTCAGCAGTAGCCATTCGGGCCCTGAAACCGAATTTGCGGTTGCGCCTAACCCGACTTGGTTGGTAGGTTCGCTTCATGGCCCACCTCCTCTCTGGTAAAATGTGTGAAAATAGTAACTATTTGGGCTTTTGGTGTCAACTCCACAGCTTAAACTTTTGGTGTTTTATTATTGTCCTCGATGGTTTTGAAAAGCTTGTTTATGACCTCCTGTAGATCCTCTGGAGCTTGAAGATCGTTACTTGAAGGCTTAGTTTCTTGTTCGACTTCTGTGGGTTCCTCAATCGGCAAGTCTAAACGGCTTACCAACCTTAATCTAATAGAAATTATTTTGAATTCGGGAAAGTTTCTTTTAAGTTTTTCTAGGATTTTTTCTTGGTTCATTTGGAATAGGTTCATCCATGCAGGATGGTCCACATCGACCAGCAACATACCCTTGTTGATCTCTCTTGCTCGACTGTGACAGTCCAGGCCCTCACCAACAATGGATTTCCATTTTTTAAACATCGGGATCCATTTCTCAATATCATTTCCTTGAGCCGGAAAAAGCTGACTGATAAAGTCTCCCAACCTTTTTAGAGAGTCGTCTTTTGCCATTTACCTTCCTCGATTAAGTAACCTAAGTAATTATCTCTTAATTCAAAATCTCTATTTCCTGGAAGAAAGGTAAAAAACGCTTGATCATAACCAGGTAAAAGTTCCATAATGCGTTTACGTTTTTCAGGATCCAATTCCAAGAGTACATCATCAAGTAAGAATACCAAGGGAAGGCTAATTTTTCTCTTTATGAATTGTGCTTGTGCAACCTTTAAACTCAAAGAAGCAAGTCGGATTTGACCTGTAGATGAGGTTGACAGAAAATCATGACCAAACCAAGTAATTTTCCAAACATCACGATGTGGGCCTGCGGTTGTGAAACCGAACTCGAGATCACGCCTTCTCATTTGTTCCCAATAGTTTTCTTTTATCTTTGAATTCGAAATAGAAGGAATATAATGAAGTTTTATTTCACCGTTGATGGGGTGAATGTTTTTAAAAGAATCTGCAAATGATGAGCTGAATTCTTTAGTCCATTCCTCTCGGAATGTTATTAACTTATAGGCCTCTTCAGCCATGAGTTGTTCGAGTGTATCCAGGTGATACTTATCTTCTGTTGTCTTTAAAACATTATTTCTCTGTTTCGTGAATGCGTGATACCTTTTCCACGCATAAAGATAATCATCAGAAACTTGAATAAAGGTCTGATCAAAAAATCTTCTCTTTTCTTCAGCCGTCCCCGAAACAAGTAAAAAATCATCGTGACTAAAAAGAATTACCGTTTCTAGCTTAAGTAAAAACTTACGATCTTTTAAACTAGTCCCTTCTAAAAGGACTTCTTTTTTTCCGTTTACATATTTTGTTTGTAACTCAAAAAAACCTTTTTCGGTTGAAATTGTTCCAAGAACCGACCAACTTTGTTGACCTATTTTTGTTAATAAGTGGTCTTTTTTGGTCCTAAAGCTTGAACCAAGATGCAATGTATAGATTGCCTCCAAAAGGTTTGTTTTACCTTGTCCATTTTTTCCAATAAAAAAAACCTGCCTTGCCTTCGTTTCTAACTCTTGCGGAGACAGGTTTCTAAAATTGTAAAAATAAGCCCTTTCTAGGGGCATTAGTCAGCTAACTGCATGGGCATTACAATATGGAAGAAGTTCTTTTCGCTGATTGGACGAAGCGTAACAGCACGTTTTGTATCAGAAAACAAAAAAAAGACATCAGGATCGGGATATACTCTTAACGGGTCCAAAAGATATTGGTAATTCATCGCAATCTGACTTTGTGGACCATTATATTCAATTGGAATTTCTTCCTTTGCCATACCCAACTCACTTTCTTCTGAGCTAATGATGGCATTAGAATTTGTAAGAGTTAAAAGGATTCTTTGAGATTTTTGATCTGCCATTAAACTAACTCGACGAATGGCGTCAACAAAGTCATCACGATTTATTTTTGCAGAATACAGTTGCGAATCGGGAATGACCCTTTGATAATTTGGAAATTGTCCATCAATGAAGTTTGAAAAAATCCGCTGATTATCTAAGATAAAAACTATGCTCTTTTCCGAAATGATAATATCAATCGTACCCTGACCAGAAGCCAATTTTTTAATTATAGAAAGTGGTTTAGTCGGAACAATGACATTAAAAGGCTGATTAATTTCCATATCATGTCGCGCTAAGCTCAATCTTCTACCATCTGTAGCCACCAATTTTAAAACATTATCTTGATAATCAAAATAAACTCCTGTCATAAAGAATCGCGAATCATCGTCGCTAACAGCAAAAATGGTTTGATTAATCATATCAAGAAGTTCAGATTGACCGATTGTGAATTTTATACCTTCCGTTTCCCATTGAACCCAAGGGTAGTTTTCTGAACTCATCGTTCTTAACTGATAGGTAATATTTCGCTTTTCAGGTTTGATTAAAAACCGACCATCTGATTGCAGTTCTAATAAAACTAGTCCTTCAGGTAGATTTTTAAGTGAACCTAAAAATTTATCACTGTTGACAGTAATGGACCCAGGAACATCGACACTAACAGGAATAATGGATTGAAAAGCTGTTTTTGTGTCGGTGGAGCGTAAGGTAAGCTTTCCGTTTTCTACGGTGATTAAAATATTGCTCAGTATTGAAATGGTAGAACGATTTGAGACTACCTCTTGAGCGATCGTTAATTCTTTAACTAATAATGCCTTATCGCAATGAAATTTCATGGAAACTCCTTTCTTTAATTATATTAAATTCATAGTAGTGTTTATAGAGGGACTGAAATTGTGGAAAGTTTGATAAGTTATTTATATTCAAAGACTTACCAGGAAATAATGGTTGTGGAAAAAAATCGGTCTTTTCCACATTTCCACTTCTATTAATTTTAACCACAAAATTACCCCAATATTCAAACATTTTATCAACAAACATTTAAGAATTCAATGAGTGCTGTTCTCGACAAAGGTTTATAAGGTTTTGTATTAAAGATTCCATTTTTGAGTCTGTTTTAATTTTAGATTCTATTTTATTAAGAGCGTGCATTACTGTAGTGTGGTCTCTACCACCAAACTCATAACCAATATCAGTTGTTGATTTTTCAGTCATCTCGCGAGCGATATACATTGCAATTTGTCTTGGAACGACTATGGCTTGATTTTTACGTTTATCCTTAAGATCTTTAATTGATAAATTAAAAAAGGATGCTGTTACTTTTTGGATTGTATCGATGGAAATGTTGCCAAATCCTATGTTATTTGATATGGGTTTTATTGCTTTCTGAACTGTATCAAGAGTTATTTCTTCTTTAATAAGTTCAGCATAGGCCTTTATGTTTGTTAACGCTGACTCTAAGTCACGGACGTTACTAGTAATATTTGTTGCGATGAACTTTAATATTTCTTCACTGATTTTAAAAGGAAGGTTTTCACTTTTACGCTTGAGAATAGCTAATCGTGTTTCCCAGCTTGGGACTCTTAGATCCCTGATAGCACCTCGTACGAATCGACTGATAAGTCTTTCATTAAATTTTTTGAGTTCGCGCGGTGGACGATCACAAGTAAAGACCATTTGTTTTTTGTGGTCGTAGAGCTGGTTAAAAGTATGGAAAAGCTCTTCTTGACTCTCTTCTTTTCCCTGTAAGTCATAAATATCATCTAACAAAAGAATATCTAAATTTCGGTAGTATTCCTTAAATTTTTTCATTGCGTTGTTTTTTGATGAGTTACTGAGAACATGATTCACAAATTCACTTACGAAGGTTTCGCTGGGTATACAACGGATATTGGCATCGGGAAAATTTTCTTTAATCGCATTTCCAATGGCATGCATTAAGTGCGTTTTTCCAAGACCAACGCTTCCGTAGAGGAAAAAAGGATTATATTCACTTCCCGGATTTTTAGAGATAGCGACAGCTGTATTGTAGGCTAATTTATTTTCTTCACCCACAACGTAATTATCAAAAGTCATCAAGGGATTCAAACCGGTATCATGATTCTGCTTATTTAAAATAATATTTGACGAACTAAATTCCTTTGTTGATGGAATACTTGTGTAATTAGTTTCTTTACTTGGAGTTTGAAAGGAAGATAGAACTTCAATTTCAATTTTAAAATCATGCCCCGTAAGATTTTTTAGTGCTATTTCGAGTTTTCCAGCCAAAGACTTTTTCAACATATCTTTGAATAAAATACTTGGGGCGGAGATGATAAATGTATCTCCATCTACACGAATAAAAGTTACACTATTTAAGTAGAATTCCGCTTCAGATTTTTTTTCTTCGTTTGCAATGACGAGATTCTTGGCTTCATCAAGGAATGGTTTTAAGTCCAAAGAATCCTCCATTTTTCAACATTTTATCCACAAGATCTGGAAATTTCCCTCTGACCTATTCTAAGTTATTTTGTAAATATTTCAAGGTGTGGGATTTCAAATTGACCGAAAAATTATTTTACAAAGCTTACAAGACATTGTATTATATAGAGATATTTTTTATTTTATTACATGTCATATAATTTATTAAGTAAAAGCTAGAATTAACAAAAATTTTCAAAAAAATGCTCCAAAAAATCCACAGGAAATCAACAATTTTAACAGTATTTACACAAGTATTCCACAGCTATGTTTTCTTTACACGATAGGTTGTAAAGTATATAATCAACAAAAATTGGAGAAAACAACTAGAATGAGTCAAGAATATTCAGCTGAGAACATCCAAGTCCTTAAAGGTCTTGAAGCAGTAAGAAAACGTCCTGGAATGTACATTGGTTCAACAGGGCCCGATGGTTTACATCATTTAGTTTATGAGGTCGTTGATAATAGCATTGATGAGGCTTTAGCGGGACATTGCGATAACATCCGAGTAATTATTGAAGAGTCTAACATCGTTCGAGTTGAGGATAATGGGCGGGGTATCCCTGTTGAAATTCACGAAGCTGAAGGAATCTCTGCTCTTGAAGTGGTGATGACCAAGTTACATGCTGGTGGGAAGTTCGATAAGAACTCTTATAAGGTATCAGGCGGGCTTCATGGTGTTGGTGTTAGTGTCGTAAATGCACTTTCTGAATGGCTTGAGGTTTCCGTCGTTAGAGAAGGCTCGCTTTATTTTCAACGCTATCACCGAGGTGATCCCGAAGAGCCAGTTAGAGAAATTGGAAAAACAGACGGTAGAGGAACAACTGTTCGTTTTAAACCAGATTCTCAAATTTTTGAATCAATTGAGTTCAGTTTTGATGTTCTTAGCGCACGACTTAGGGAATTAGCTTTTCTTAATCGAGGAATTAGAATCACGCTTGAAGATTTTAGATTTGGTGAAGAAAAGAAGCACGAATTTTATTTTGAGGGAGGTCTTGTTAGTTTTGTTGAATTTCTAAACAAAAGTAAAGTTCCCATTCACGAGAAAGTGATTTATTTCGAAGGTGAAAAAGAAGATGTATCGATACAAGTCGCCATGCAATGGAATGATTCTTTTCTGGAGAATGTTTTTAGTTTTGTTAACAACATCAATACTCGAGAAGGCGGTTCTCATTTAGCAGGTTGGCGTGGTGCTCTTACGCGGACAATCAATGATTTTGCAAAAGATTCAAAATTCAAAAAATTTTATACTGAGCCCTTATCGGGAGAAGATACTCGCGAGGGCTTAACCGCGGTTGTATCTGTAAAAGTACCTAATCCTCAATTCGAGGGTCAAACAAAAACAAAACTAGGTAATTCGGAAGTCAAGGGGATCGTTGAATCTTTTATCTTTGAAAAGTTGACTGAATGGCTTGAGAAAAATCCAAAAGAAAGTGAACGAATTCTTGAAAAAGTTCTTCTAGCGTTCAAGGCTCGAATCGCCGCACGAAATGCAAGAGATCAAGCTCGACGAAAAACTGCTTTTGAAAGTAACGGGTTACCGGGAAAGTTAGCTGATTGTCAAGAAAAAGATCCTGCAAAATGCGAAGTTTATATTGTTGAGGGAGATTCCGCTGGGGGTAGTGCAAAAATGGGGAGGGACCGATCCTTCCAAGCGATACTTCCACTTTGGGGAAAGATGCTCAACGTTATGAAGGCAAGGGAAGATAAGGTGATTTCTAATGATAAGCTTTTACCAGTCATCATGACCTTAGGTTGTGGTGTTGGTAAAAATTTTGACATTTCAAAGTTGCGTTATCACAAGGTTATAATCATGGCTGATGCCGACGTCGATGGATCACACATCAGAACACTGTTATTAACATTCTTTTTTCTCTACATGAAGGACCTTTTGGAGCGAGGTCACGTTTATATCGCGATGCCACCCTTGTATAAGCTCACTTATCAAAAACAACTCGAATATGCTTACAATGAAGAGGAACGAGATCGAATTTTAAAAGAATGGAACGCTCCTGAGGGCAAGGTTAACATTCAACGTTATAAAGGTTTGGGTGAAATGAATCCTGATCAATTATGGGAAACAACGATGAACCCAGCAACTCGAAATATAATCCAGGTCAGATTGGAAGATTTTGTTGAAGCTGATAACATTATTTCGACTCTTCTTGGGGAGGACGTTGGACCAAGAAGGGAGTTTATTGAAAACAACGCCCTTAAAGTTCACAATCTTGATATTTAACGAGGAATAGAATGGCAAATCTTACTGGCAAGGTAATTCCTGTCGAGATTGAAGATGAAGTTCAACGAAGTTACTTAAATTACGCAATGAGCGTGATCGTCTCTCGCGCTCTTCCAGATGTGCGTGATGGGCTTAAGCCTGTTCATCGTCGAATATTATTTGCGATGGAAGAAATGGGTTTAAGGCACGACCGTCCTTTTAAAAAGTGTGGTCGTATAGTTGGCGATGTATTAGGTAAATACCACCCCCATGGTGATCAGAGTATTTATGAGGCGCTTGTTCGGCTTGCCCAAGACTTTAGCTTGCGTTATCCCTTGGTCAGAGGACAAGGAAATTTTGGAAGTGTTGACGGTGATCCACCTGCTGCCATGCGTTACACCGAAGCCAAACTCTCAAAAATATCTGATCTTATGATCAATGATATTGATAAAGAAACCGTCGATTTTGTTCCTAATTATGATGATAGTTTAAAAGAACCTGCGATTTTACCCGCGGCTATCCCAAACTTATTAGTTAATGGCTCTTCCGGTATCGCGGTAGGTATGGCAACCAACATGGTTCCACATAATTTGGCTGAGGTTTGCGATGGAATTGTAGCTTTTATTGATAATCCTGAAATTTCTGTAGATGAATTGCTTGGATTTATAAAGGGGCCTGATTTTCCCACTGGTGGAATTGTACAAAATCGAGGAGGTTATGGTCTTGCCGCTAGAAGTGGAAAAGGGACTATTTCTATACGTAGTAAGTATGTGGTTGAGGAAGGTTTAAACGGTAAGATTAGTCTTGTATTTACTGAAATTCCTTACATGGTCAACAAAGCAGAAACTATAGCTAAAATAGCAGAACTTGTTAAAGAGAAAAAAATTGATGGAATTTCAGATTTAAGAGATGAAAGCGATAGAGAAGGACTAAGAATTGTCATTGAGATTAAGAAGGGCTTTGATTATAACATCGTTTTAAATTCTTTATTTTCGCTAACAAATCTTAGGGTTAATTTATCAATTAATAATTTGGCTCTTGTAAATGGTCGTCCAAAAGTACTTAGTTTAATTGAACTTATAAAAGCCTATGTCGAGCATAGAAAGGAAGTTGTAACCAAAAGAAGTAAATATGAGTTACGAAAAGCAGAAGAAAAGGCCCATATCCTAGAAGGTTTAAAAATTGCTCTTGACAATATTGACGAAGTCATCAAAACCATTAAGGAATCTGAAAATATCCCAGAAGCAAAAATAAAGCTTGAAAATCGCTTTCAACTTAGTTCAATTCAAAGTCAGGCAATTTTAGACATGAGACTTCAGAAACTCACTTCTTTGGAAACTTACAAAATCATTGAAGAGTTAAAGGAAGTTTTAGCATATATTGAATTTCTTAAAGATCTCCTCACTCATGAAGAAAAAATTTACAAGGTGATTAAAGAAGAAACATTAAAATTGAAGAACGATTTCGGGGATGCTCGAAAAACCGAAATTTCAGAAGAAGAAGCACAAACCCAAGAAGAAGAGAGCTTCATCCAAAAAGAAGATGTTGTAATTACTATTTCAAAAGAAGGGTATATTAAAAGGGTTTCTGTTTCTGAATATAAGTCGCAAGGTCGGGGCGGTAAAGGTGTTTTTACTGCATCGCTCAAAGACGAAGATTTTCTAGAGAACATTTTTATTTGTAGTACACATGACTATCTTTTATTTATTACTAACAAAGGTCGTGCACATAGTGTCAAGGCCTATAAAATACCAGTAGGAAATCGAGTCTCAAAAGGGAAACACCTCGCGGGCATCATAAGTCTTGATGAAAATGAGCATATGACAACGATCGTCAGTTTGACTTCCTTCAGTGAGGAAACATATATGGTTATGGCGTCAA